>Ga0315338_1000108_pt1 | contig 375648 bp, 289 predicted proteins | sample ASW8metaG_FD_204518 | JGI IMG/M metagenome (GOLD analysis project Ga0315338, IMG submission 204518) | Ammonia-oxidizing marine archaeal communities from Monterey Bay, California, United States - ASW #8 | ecosystem: Environmental > Aquatic > Marine > Coastal | place: USA: California | collected... | reverse complement strand
AGGACTACCGAATCGGCGAATCCGACCAAGTCTGCTTTGCCGTCACCGTTGACGTCGGCAACGTAGCGTGGTGTCGACTGGTTCCATCCATGAGCGAATCCAAAAACTTTGCCAACGAAAAAGAGCCGATCGCCCTTCGCCAGTTTGGTGGAAACGTACTGACTAAAGAGGAAAAAATATCCGCCCTGTTGTTGCCGTCGATGTCGCCGAAGGTAATGTGAGCGGCGGGATTGTGATCTTCCGGGTCGAAGGCATCATGCAGCAACTCAGTGAACTCACCAAAGGAACTCCCGTCGCTGAGCGCACACGCGATCGTTCCACCTGTCCCCGCCATAATGTCGTCCTTCCCGTCGCCGTTGACATCGTGAATCTCTCGATATTGGCGGGTAGCGGTCCAGTTGAATCTGGCATCGTTGTTCCAGACCTTCCGTTCTTCAAAACTGCCGCCGGCACTGAGTGAGACGCCGACTGCAGACTCGCCGAACGCGACGATGTCGGCTTTGCCGTCACCGTTCACATCGCCCAACGTTCGGACGTCATTGGCAAGCAAAGCCGACAGATCATGCCCTTGTGCAAACGGTTCCAGCGCGGCGGCAACTTCCTGAAGCGTGCCCGGTCGATCTGCGGGACGACGCGACAGCATTCTGTCGATCAGGGCCACCAACTCCTGAGGTAGGATTCGATACTTTCCCACCGAGTCAGGAGTCTCGTTGGCCAGAGCCTGCATCAATCGGACGGGAGTATCGTACCGATCCCGGTCGTACGGCATTCTCCCGGACAACAATCTGAAAAGTGTCGCACCGACCGAATAGACGTCGGCACGCCGGTCAATGTCGGCGCTGGCCAGCCCCTGCTCCGGCGCCATGAACTCCAGAGTGCCCATCATCTGCCCGGTTGCCGTCGCAGGGTCACTCGGCTGATGCAGCTCGTTGAAACGCGCCAGTCCCATGTCCAATATCTTGACCAGCGGCGGGTCATGTCGGTTCCGGCACAACAGCAGATTCGATGGCTTGATGTCGCGGTGAATCACACCCGCATTGTGCGCGTGATGCAGTCCCAGGCATGCCTGGCGAATGATTTCGCATGCGTCGGCAACCGTCAGTTGATCGCGGCCGGCCAGCAGGTCAGACAGACTGACGCCGTCCAATAGTTCCATCGCGAGAAAATGCTCACTCTCAACCTCGCCAGCATCCAGCCCGGAGACGACGTTGGAGTGATCGAGTTGCCCGACAGCCGCCATCTCGCGCTGAAAGCGGACGACGGCGCCATTGTCTCTGAGTCGATCGGCGGACAAGACCTTGAGGGCCACTAACCGATTGAGCTTTGTGTGGCGAGCCTTGTAGACGGTTCCCATTCCGCCCCGTCCGATTTGTTCCAGAATCTCATAGTCGCCCAAACGAGACAATTGTCGATCATTGTGCGACACGGACGCGCTGGCGAGGTCGCGTAGCGACGAGACCACATGCTGGAATTCATCCTCGCGGCAATGTTGGAAGAGCCGTTTCCCCGCGTGCCGACCGATCGGCGCGGCAGACTCCCACAGGTCTTGCACGACTTCGCGACAACGGGAGCAATCGTCCAGGTGGGCGGCTACGTCGTCGGCAGCCACATTGTTCTCGCCGCACACGAAGTGGGTTAGTTCTTCTCGGGTTGGACAGGCAGCGTCAGTCATCCAAATAGTGCCCACGGTATCTGGTGACGGACAACGTTGCTGGTGTTGATGTCGAATCGCTCGCGAACACGTTCCCAGCATATCATGTTGCCACACCCCGAACCTTCACTAACGATGGATCAGCTTTTCAACAGCAGGCCACATCTATTGCCGAAGACCGGATTGCCAGCACTGCGATCGAACGCCGCCGCGATGATGCCGCTCACTTGGACCGGTATTCAACTTCACTAGAGCGTTTCACGCTCCTTCGTGGCCGCGAAGAACGTCTTTTTCCCAGCGGACGGCGGTTCGCCACGAGCCAGAACGACTACGGATTCTCGTGAATCGCTCTAAGGCACGCGACTTCCACGATTGCCACGTGGCGTGTACCGAGCAACGACGACGTATCCACCTTTCTTCGGCCCGGTCCTGATCTCGGCGATGCCCGCGCCGACGCGGGTGGATGTTCGCCAAATGACCTGCGTGTAGTGTCCAAGAACATGCCCGGGGTTTTGCTCCTTGATTTCGTCGTAAGTCAGACCCCTGACGTAGACGGACTGTCCAGTTTTTGGATTGACCTTTTCGCTGGCCCAGGACTCAGTGCAGCGACGAGTCTCGTAATTTCGATCGGCCTTCGATGTCCAGTGAAGATTCTCACCCTGATCAAGCTTTTTTCGCTGGTCCCGATCCATGTGCTCGAACTTCCCCGTCATCGCAAGTTGGTTCGCGTAGTCCTGTGCGTAAGCGGCGATATCTTGATCCCATTCTACAGGTGGCGCACCGACCGCATTTCGCTCAGCATTATGTGCATCAATGAAGATCCTGATTTCAGCCTCTGTGAACTGCGAAGGTGTTGGAGGAGCATCGGCTTTGGCCACGGCCGGCATCATCGCATACCAAAACAGCAAGAGGAAAATGGCGCCAACTCCCCGGCCCCTGAGTGGCAGCCACGCAGGAAGTGATGGCTGAACATCTCCGTTGTAATGCCGTGGCTGAAAGGAGCGTGTGTCGAGGCGCCTGGATCGGCTACGAACGGATAGATGTCCAGACGTCGATCCGATCGCCGCATATGGCACAATGAAAAGATTGTGCTTTTTCATGGGAAGTTCTCGCGGTCAGGGACGAGTGGTGTCGTGAAATGGCGATGGGATCAATCGCCGGCCGCCTTTTTCTTACCCAGTTGAATGATCTGCCCGGGAACATCGGTGATCGTGAAAGAAGTCTGAGACAGTCCAATCGTGCAGCGCCAGCGAGATCCGATCGTTCGGATTTCTGTGATCGTCTGTCGCGGCTGGCACGTGGCAACGAGAACCCATTGCCCGCTGGTGTCGCGACGCTCGATTTTGGCCGGAAACGGTGCAGGGTTCTTCATGTGCACAAGCACGTTTCGGGCCGTTGTGGGGCTCTGCGGCACGTTCGTCTTCGACTTCCCCAGGATGATTGACGGTCCAGCCTGATCCCCGATCACAAACGATGTCCGCGACACCCCAATCGTACAGCGCCAGCGAGACCCGACCGTCCGGCTATCTGTGATCGTCTGTCCCGGCCGGCACGTGGCAGCGGTAACCCATCGCCCGTTGGCATCCAAACGCTCCAACGCTGCAGGAAACGGAGCCGGGTTCGTCATGTTCACCAGGACCCGTCTCGCTAACATCTTCGCGTGTTGAACCGGCTCTTTCACTAGTTCGAAGCGATCGTAGCCATCCTCGATCACATCATTCTTCTCGGAACGAAGCACCTGATCTCCGTATCCGTCAACGCGCAACCAACTGCCGCTCAACAGCCGTATCCGATAGCTGCCGTCGGTTTGCCTTTTCAGCAGGAATCGTCCGTAGCGATTCAGAGGATCCTTCGCCGCGTCACGGGTTGCGAGACGAGTGGACGCGCGCTTGTCGCCACCCGGCTGATCCGCCACGTGCACTTGCTTGTTCGTGGCTTTCACAGAGATGGAGTAGAAGTCCGTTCCCAAATGCTTCAGGACAAATCGTGTGTAGTCGCTGTTGTCATCGAACCGAGTCGACACCAGTTGATCTCCCGCGGGCCCTGCGTGTGCGTGGAGAAACTTACCGGATTGTTTGACTCGAATGCGGTACGTGCCGGACATTCGCTCATCGGCGCTCGTCGTACCGGCGAACAACCAGAGAGTCACAATGGTCAACACCTTCGTGTGTCTTAAGAATCTATTCCGAACCGCGTGCTCTGAATGCATGTGTATCTTCCTCGCGACGAAACCCACTCACACGCCCGTAACAACACATCGGGAGGCAGATTGCTCGTGCCTCCCGATGTGCCAACCACGTGCTCGAGGAGCTTAGGGAAGCCGCTTTCGACACGAATATCGATGTCCCGCGGCTACTGCTACTGCCTCCATGCCGGTAACGGCAGACCATCTTTCCCGGCTGTCGTTCGTTCCATGGCCCGTTCAGCGTAACCGAGGATTTGAACGCCGGACTCATTCGGCGCGTTTTTCGAGAACGTGTATTGGAACCTGGGGTTCTTGATCTTCGGTTCCTTCGGGCTGGTATTCAGGGCGCGACTCATCGGAATTTCGTCCAATTTGAACGTCCATTTTTTGTTCAAGCCGTACGCTTTCTCGAATGTCTCTATCGTGATCGTACTATTGGTGTAGTACTCGTAACGTCCATTCACGACGTCCGGCATCGCCGTGAGATAGCACATCCAGTCCCGCGAGACGTCGGTTGGCTTGCTGCCGGGAATCTTGACGACGTTGACGGGACGCCGCTTACTGTCGGTGACCCTGATGGAGTTTGTGCCACTTACGGGATCAGAACCCGTAACCCTAAACATAAACATAATCGGGCTGCCGATCTCTTGTGTCAGCAGGCCGTATGTCTTCACCTTCTGATTGAGATTCACACCGTGGCGTTCGTGGATTCGACCCTCAAGCGCCGCTTTTCGGGAGAGCGATTCTTCTCTGGCCCGTGAAATGCCGGACCGCTCTTCATAAGCGCTCTCCCGAATATCATCTGAGCGTCTACTCGTCACCAACTGGTTGTAGGCCCGCTTGATGAGGTCCCGTTTCGCCAGCACAATCTGAGCATCGGTGCCCGGGAACAGCTCGGGTCGAATCAACTCATAGATCGGGCGCAATTCCACTTTGATCGGTGTGCAGTTCGAAGTCGACGCATCGAAGCTGTCAAAACTATTGCCACCTCCGCCGACGGATTCGAAAGTAACCGACTCCACCGTCTTCGAGCTCCCCTGGGTGTTGGATTTGTTTTGGGTGTACGACGCGGAGACGGCAGCATCAACACCGAACGCGCCGCCGCTGGCTGAGGCACTCACATCCCAGCCGGACGTGAGTGTCTGGGACAATGCCGTCTTGCTGACTTTTTCGTCGTAATAAAACCTGCCACCATAAAGAACCGCCAGTGGATAGTGTGTGCCTGCCGTCAGAAAGAACGTCGATGTGTCATTCGAAGTCGTCACCTTAACCAGATCCGTAAATCCGGTAGCTAGACGAATTGCCTCCTTGTTCAAAGTTAACCAGTAGAGCGTTTTGTACGAACTCGCGAAGACAGAGGCGTTTTCACTGCTGCCGGTCGTGCTTTTGGACTGGTTGTAGCCGCCACCAATTCCGACTGACGCACCAAACGCACTTGCTTCCAGAGATGCCGATGCACTGAACGCCTTCTGCCTTTCGTATTCGCTGAAGAATACCTGGCCGGATCTGTTGCCCTTACCTCCCTCCATGCCGTAGAGAAGAAACTGTTTCGGATAGGCAAATGAGCCGGTCGTATAGAATTCCCGGCTATCGTCCGCGATATCTTTGAACACCTGAACGATCTTCGATCGCCCGACACTCTTTGTTCCCTTGACCCTCACGATATACGGGTGCATCCGATCGAAGTTGTAGCCGTAGAGACTGTGTTCGTATCTCTGGATTCTGGTACTCACTTCGCCCCATTGCTGGGTGCCCGCAGCCAGATCTTTGGTCGACGCGTATTGATCAGCCGTGAAGTACCAGTTCGGATCGACTGCAGCGAGATTCTTCATCCTCGAGCCGGGATGTTTGGCGTTGCGTACTTCCGTGTTCGCCGGAGTCTGCGTAACCTTGCCGTCGTAGAGTATTTCGTATCGTTTCGTTGAAAAAGTGGCGCGTATTTGTTCCCGCGTTCCTTGTTCCTGCAAGGTAATCGAATCTCTATCGCGAGCCACAACTTCCATCTTCCATTTGGGGCCGAACTGATTGCTGAACTGCCATACTCGATCCTTGATCTGACGATAGGTGAAGTCAGGCTTGCCGTCGTACCAGACTTCGAACGATGTCACGTTGTGGCCGGTCAGAACATTCGGGGCGGCAGAACCTGAAGGTGTTGACTTCGGCGGATTGATGACCATCTCGCGCCGACGAGCCGGGAGGTTTTCGCTGAGGGCATTCCTGAGAAAGTAGTACTGTGCAGCGGTTCGAAAGCTGCTGTCGCTTTCAAAGATGCCTGCTTTGGGGATATTGAGTTCGAGGACAAGACCTCCGGAACTGATGAAGACCGAAGACTGAGTTCTTCGTTCCTCTTTCCAGTCGCGCGTGTCACCGTTGAGTGCGCTCTCCTGCCACGCTTTGGGTCCGTTCTGCTTGAAGTAGCCCAGCAATCCGTCGTCGGAGTGCTTTTCAACAGAGGTCAGATTCAGTCCCGTGATGCTTGAGGGGGCCGGCGATGAACTGGGCTGCGATGGCGCTGCCATCGGTTTGCTGACAGGATTCCTGAGAAAGTAGTACTGTGCGGCGGTTCGAAAGCTGCTGTCGCTTTCAAAGATGCCCGCTTTGGGGATATTCAGTTCGAGGACAAGACCTCCGGAACTGATGAAGACCGAAGACTGAGTTCTTCGTTCCTCTTTCCAGTCGCGCGTGTCACCGTTGAGTGCGCTCTCCTGCCACGCTTTGGGTCCAGTCTGCTTGAAGTAGCCCAGCAATCCGTCGTCGGAGTGCTTTTCTGCAGAGGTCAGATTCAGTCCCGTGATGCTTGAGGGGGCCGGCGATGAACTGGGCTTCGACGGCGCTGCCATCGCTTTGCCGACGGGATTCCTGAGATAGTAGTACTGTGCAGCGGTCCGAAAGCTGCTATCGCTTTCGAAGATGCCTGCTTTGGGGATGTTGAGTTCGAGGACAAGACCTCCGGAACTGATGAAGACCGAAGACTGAGTTCTTCGTTCCTCTTTCCAGTCGCGCGTGTCACCGTTAAGTGCGCTTTCCTGCCACGCTTTGGGTCCGGTCTGCTTGAAGTAGCCCAGCAATCCGTCGTCGGAGTGCTTTTCTACAGAGGTCAGATTCAGCCCCGTCACTTTCGCAGGCGTGTTGGCCGGCGTCCCGTCACCTCCGTCCCGAACGAGGAGGAAGCGACTGTACCCGTCATCCACTTGAAATTTCGTGGAGAGCAGCCGACTGGCCTCACCGTCAACATGCAAGTATTTGCCGGTGGCCTTGAGGCGAATCCGATAGCTCCCGTCGGACTGTCGTTCCAGTAGGTATTTGGTGTAGTCGTCGTCGGCGACGCCGCGGGTCGAGGCCAGTTGGTCGCCCAAACCATCGACATGCAGCGGGACGTTGTTGGCCTTCAGACGCATCGTATAGGAACGGTCTGGATTCTGTTTGAGGACAAAACGGGTGTAGTCGTCGTCTATTTCGACGCGGGTTGATGCCAGTTGGTCGCTACCTCTCTCCGCATTGACGTGCAGAAATCGTCCGGATTGCTTGACCTTGATGCGATAGGTTCCCGAGAGATCCTGAGCATTGGCCGACGTCGCGGCCAGGCCGCAGACGACGGCGGCCCAAACGATCGGTTTTGCAAAGTGTGGTGGACGGCCATGTGGCTGCGGATGGACTTCGTAGTGTCTGGCAAACGTTCTCATTTCGATTCCCCTCAAGATATTTGTTGGCGTGTACTCGGTTGCTGATTTCTCGATGAAGGGTTGACGCTGCCCTTCAATCTCCGTTGCCCGCACTTGCAAGTCTTGCATCGCGTTGATCGCGGCTTGGCGTTTTATGACAAAAGACGACCGCGTCCGGCCTTCAACTCGCCTGCTCGGCGAGCGGCCGGACTTGGTTTTCGCGATGCCAGGCGGCACGCACCAACAAGTACTTCGCAGACGTCTCACACCTTTTTTTCAGATTCGTTCAACCGGCTACCAGCGGCCGGCGAAAAGGCTGTATTGGGGGGCAAAAGCCGCAGTCTGGGCGAGGTTCGATCCGAACGGCACGCTGGACATGCGTTAGGAGCTGCAAGCCTGCGCGGGCTTTTTGCTCGATTGAGTGTCACCCGCTACAAGACCCTGGAGCACTTCAAGCGGGCCTCGACGCAGCCGACTCCGATCGGCGGTTCGACGGCCAACTATCACATGGGCCAGGTGCCAGACACGCTTCCGGAAGCCTGGGATGATGACGCCCAGGCCGATGACGAGTCGATGGTCTATTCACGTGCGCTGGAGCTTCTCGAAACCGAGTTCGAGAGGCACACGTGGCAGGCATTCTGGAAAACAGCCGTCGATGCCGTCCCGGCCGCCGAGGTCGCCACAGAACTGAAGATGACGGTCGGAGCGGTCTACAACGCCCGGTACAAGGTCGTGCAGCGACTGCGTGCAGAATTCGACGGCCTGTTGGAAGTCGAAGATTCCTGAGTCTCGCAAACTCACGCGATCATCGCCGCAGCAGGTTCCCGGGTTGAGTGCCACAGGCCCGGCTGCGGTTCTGATACGACTTCTACTGCATAATCTGTTCGGCGAGGAGAAGTGTTCCTACACCGCCGAATGGGATTGCGATCGCACGGAACAGCACATCCTGCGTCAAGGGTCTGAAGGCGCCACGACTCTCGTTTTTGACCTCTTCGATCAATTGTTCCAGTTGATCGATCCGTCGGTCCCATTTCCGATCCGTGTCGGGCGCGTTTGCAGCCCCGCGTGGGTCATGCGCTGTTGCGGCTGCCAGGCTTTCCCTCAACCGCTCAAGCGCGTTATCCCGGCCCCGCCGCACATCCCGCCGCAGCATGGCCGCGTAAATGATGAGCAGAAGGAAGATGGCGGCCATCAAGGCAACGTAGGGCGGCGAGTACTGTTCTTCAAACGATGGGTGTCGAGCCAAGATCCAGATGGTAACGATCATGAACGGATACGTCATCAACTTGCCGACGACCCGTGTGCGGTTCGCGATCAACCGCGTACGAAGCAGCTCTGCGCGGTCTTGAAAGTCCACCGCGGTCCAAACGTCTCTCAGTTCATTCTCTGATTGCTCCGTCCACTCCCAGTCAGGTACGGGGCCTGAGTGTTTCCAGAGTGAGTTCGCCAACCGCCGGCACTGACCGGTGGCATCGAGCACAAACACGATCAAGAACGTCATCAAGTATCCGCCGATGAGTAGGGCGGACCACCAAGCGAAGAACGACACGGCTCCCCGAATCGCGGGCTGAGTCTCAAAAGGATATACCAGCCAAACCACAAAGCCGAACCACAAAAGCGCCACGAAGCTTACGATCAATATGCTGTACGACCAATGATGACGGCGCATGCTTTCCCCCAAGAGGTCGTTTACTGTTCCCGAAGTGTCCGGGCCATCGTCGCGCGGCAACCAAGGTCGCACCCAACGGCGCAAACTGTCTCGAATCGGGTGCGCCCCCGACCTTTCCCGCGCGATGATTTCACTGAGATCGTCGTCGCTTACTTCCTGTCGCACGAATCTCCCCCACAAATCCTTGTAGTTCTTCATCAAATCACGATAACCGACGAACAGCAGTGCGCAACTCGCGATGGCGACGGTCCATCGAATGATGATGCCGGGCCAGACACTGATGCCTTGGAACACCTCGAAGGGCTCACCGACAAAACGCCCGTCATTGCCGACTTGCTGATCGCGGTAAATCAAGACAGCGAGAAGCCCAGCGGCAACGAAAAACAGTGCAAACCACACCGCCGTGCGACGCCAGAATGCACGGGTTGTGTGTTCTTGGAAGCTCAGTACAACAGCCACGCAAAACAGCACTGCAACGCCAGCCAAACGGAGCCAATTGTCCGCAATCCATGAATTGGCCCACCGGACTTCCGCCACGTGGATGTCCGGCACGGTTTTGCAAGTGTCGTCAGCAATGTGGGTATGTGTGAGTTGGTAGGGGCCGCTGCGGGCGATCTCGAAGACGGTCGGCCAGAGGCGGCGGTCTCTCTCTACCAAGTCATACGGATCGGGCAGGTCAGCGCGAATTTCGGGCCAGAGCGGCTGCACGGTTTTGTCATCGTCATCAACCAAGGACTTCCAAGCGCCCGCCACCGCTTTGTGCTTCTTGACGTTGGGATTCTCCAGCGCCAACAAGGTGGCGAGGAAGACAGAAGTCTGATAGCTGTCCCTGAAGGTGGGTGTTTGCCTCTGGATGCAGTGATTCAGCCGCAGCCCGAAGTGGGACGCAACGATCAGATTGCGAGTTGTCCGGTATTCTCCAGCCGTCGCGAACTCGCTATCCAGATCGGTGGTAAAAAACACGAACTGACCAAACGCGGGCCTGAGGGCTCTGAGGATCAGCAGTTTGTCGTACACGTCGGAGCCAACGACACCGATTGCGGTGATTCCGCGGCCTCCCCGTTCTTTCAGTTCGCGATGGCGCATCCGGAGAAACTGCTCAAGACGCTGCAAATAATCGAACTGCGATGAACCCGTCGGCGAGGCAAGCTCGTCCTCCGATATTGTGGGTCGAGCGTTGTCGCCTGTCCCATCGTTCTTTGCTTTCGCGCCTGCCTGGCGCTGGGTAACTGACGGGGATTGGCCGTCGATTCCGCGTAGATAGGTGAACACCTCAACGCGGTTCGACGTCGTCTTGTCTGGTTGCGCTCCCGCGGCGTTCGGGTCAACCGTTTCTTCTAGAGCTTTCTCGAAATCCGTGGGCAAAGCGTGGCCGTAAACGGTGTCGCTTTCGGTAATCAACGCGATGCGCTCGTTTTCCGCGTGATCGTCCGGCCACGCTCCTCGCAGCCTCAACTCATCTCGCAGCGCGTAGACCAAGTGCATGTCGTTGCCGATAGTGCGCAAGACACGAAGGCCTGACTTTGTCTTGCTGCCGCTGGTGAATTGGCTGAGGCTGGCTTCATATTCGTTCCTGAGCAAGTTAGCGAAGAGTGTCGCCCGTGGTGAAAGCAATAGCGACGAATCGTAGGTGAAATGATGATGCCCTTCCTCAATCTTGTCGTTCTCCATTGCCATCCGCACGAGAAGTTCGGATTGGGACGGACCAATCATCCTCAGCTGCATGCGGCCCTGCTCACCAATTTGGTCGAACATGTACTCGACGATTTGGCTCAACGTCTGCAGCGGGCGATCCCCCAATTGATTCTCGTTCACCCAAAGAGCGAACACGGCTGTCGTTACAGGGTCGGTCGCTGAAGGAGGCGCGACGTCGTCGTAGAGATGTTCGACATATCTGCGCGTATAGAGTTTCAGCGGTACGCGAATCAACTGAGATTGTTTGTCGGTCGCAATCTCAATGTTGATGGGTATATCGGCGTACGTCATTTGCGCGGGATAGTTCAACTGGAAGCCTGATTCGGCCAATGCCGACAAGACTGCGTATCTGGTGCGAATTCGCTGCTCGCGTTCCTCCGCACCGATCCCACCGGGGACCAGTACAGGAATCACCAGCAGAGGTGCCTTGCGCGAGAACTTATCAGCGATGCGTTCCATCAACTTCCGAACCAGCGGCCTTTTTCCGGCCACCGCGGCGGGATTCTGGTTGGGCAGATTTTGCTCGTCGGCGTACGCGATCGCGAGGGGGTCTTCCCAAAGGCGGGCGTGAATCGAATGGGTCGTGGGTGGCGCCGGCGGCGCTGGCAGTCCTTGCTTTGCGGGTGACTCGGGACGCGAGCTATCGAGCGGCGGTCGAAAGGTGAAATAGCCGTAGGCTGCCACCAGTACGACGACGACGCCCGTCAAGAACGGACTGCTTGGAACGAACCAGTTTCTCTCGTCCATCTGAGGTACTCCGCATGCCGTGAAGTCCCTCCGTAGGCGTGATCTAATCCGTCAAAACCCAAACTCGACGTTCAAACCCGGCTTGAGAAAAGCGACCCGAACGCTGCTACAAAGTCAGTACTGAAGATCCCGCTATTGTGAATAGTCGCGACGATTCTCTACACAGAATGCGCCTCAAGACGGAGTTTATTGTCCTTGGGTTGTTGTCCAACGCGCAGTGTGTCTCACCGCGCGATGTACCAAGCGATGCAATAGATCGGGCACCGACAGCGCAAATGAGTTTTCTCGGAACTCGGAACCATCTCATTGTCGAAAGGCGGTCGCCGGATCGTCCGCTGCTGGCGGCGATCTTAGACTGCAACTCGCACTCAGATCACACGACCTGCTCGGGAGATGGGGTCGCGACAGCGAACCGAGCAATCATAGTCAGAATACACACTCACATGGACGCGTCAACCAACGTGCCTGGAAGGCCCCGCTCGAGATGGAGTACGGTGCCAGCGACTCGTCAATGCTTGACCTGGCAAAGCGACAGGTGACGGTTGTTCATTTTCTGACTTCCGAAACAAACCCAAGAAACAGTCGCCGGTCGTTCGAATTGTTGCCGATTCACCGGTCCAGTTCCGCGGAAGTCCGCTCAGGTCTTCCCTTTTTGAATTCAGGCGTGCGGCCGACGCAGTGCAACCCATAGAATGAATTGTAGGGGACGTGTGCATTAGCGATGCCACCCGGGTCGCGTTGAAGAGTCAGCGACTCGTACCGGCTTGGGGGCATCTGTCGTGAGGATTGCACGTCGAGCCCAGCGTTTGCTAAATCTCGGCGGGACAGGCGCCGATGCGAATCTAAGTAAAGGTTCGCGTTGATTATCAGCGGCCAACTCCAGTCTTGTCGGTCTTGCCGACGCTCCGAAAGCGAGAGCAGCATGAGTTCAAAGCAAATCTTGCCGATGCTGGCCACGGTTGTTGTGTTAGGCTCCGTACAGCCTGCCTTCGCGCAGTTGTTTGGTGAACGAACCTTCGGCAAGCCGCTCAGCCGGGGCAGTGGGCCTACATCGACGGGGACGGTCGATCCCAGCCGCAGATTTGTGCGCGGCAACAGCGGCCCGGGCAGCTTCATCGGATCGGACACGGCGGACGTTCGTTCGTTCGTGGGGGCCGAACAAGGCCGAACGCAGGGGCGAGCTACGTCCGCCGCGGCAACACTGCGCGAGCGACCGCCCCGACGGGTCAACCGTCCGAGACGCCGGAGTCGGACCACGAAACCTTATGCTGCTCGCTTGGAAACGGCTTTCAGTGTCCAAGCGGGCGCTGCGTCGCCGGCTGTTCGACTTCAGCAGCGTCTGGAAAGCGTCTTCGATACTGAGAACCAAGATCGGTTCGAGGTATTGCTGGAAGGGCAGACGGCCACCTTGCGGGGAGCGGCGCCTTCCTCACGGACGCGGGAGCTGGCCGAGCTAATAGTGCTCCTCGAGCCGGGAGTCGATTCGGTGCGAAATCAGATGTCGGTGCAGGAGTCTCGGCCGAGTACGCCTGTGCCACCGGCGCCGTCGGCGGCACCCTGAACGATGAACCGGTACGGTACGGCTGCGCTGCTTGTCGATGCCTGTCGGCAGCTCGGGCTTGAGGGAACGACCGAAGCTCTTCCCACTGATGAGAGCTAGCCGAGTGGAGACCAATGTGCGGTTGGGCGTTTACCGCTTGTTGCGGTTCGGCGGTCGCGCCTCCCAGTGACACACCCTGGTGATTGACGTCGACGTGTGTTGGATGATTGAAGTGCCGGTCGGCGAATCCCGGAGAGACGTCAATCGTCGTCGTTCTGGCAGCCGTCACCGTTGCCGGGATCGGCTGAGGAGGGGCAGCTTCGTAGGCCGCTTGGAGCACCATCTGCGGAACTGCGGGCGCGATCGATTGGATAGGAGGTTCGGCTGGCAGTTCGACCCGTGGGGCCTGTGTTTGTTCACGAGCAGCCAACAGTTCCTCCGGTGTGAGAACCGGACCGGGCAAAACGACGCGCGCCACCTGCGAAGTAATCTCGCCACCCGTCTGCCCGATGAAGCGGCTGATGAGCGTCACGCGCCGGTGCAGCCCGCCGACTTCTTCCCATGGCAGCCACAGACTGTAGGAATGTCCGAGTTTTGATTCACTGTAGTGCTCGTGCAACTGCTCGGCGGTGAAGACGTATTTTCGATCGGGCACCGAGTCGAGTGTTTGCCTTTGCTGGCCGGGCGGGTCATCGGAGTCGTCCCAGGCGTAAACGACGATCGATCCTTCCACCCTGATCGGCTCGCCGTTTTCCTCACGGTAGAAGGTGATTCGTCCACCAAACCCTCGAACGCCGCGGCGACCTTGTGTATGCAAGACCGTGTCGGTCCATACGGGGATCATCTTCGAGGGGATTTGAGCGGTCTCCCCTTCTGCGAACGGATTTTCCGGCATTTTCAGATCGAGTCCCGCGCACCCGCTATGCGCCGCCAGCAAGCTGGCGCACGCGGCGAGTTGGAGTATGCGGCAGGTTCTCATCGGCTGCGTTCTTCTGTGTCCCACCAAGGGAAGGACTTGCGTGGCGTCGGTGTTGGACCCGGCCCAGATGCAGCAGAGGGTGGCGTTTCGAGCTGCGCCGGAGACCGCGTGGAAACATCAGCCGGAATCGAAGCACGCGATTCGAAAAACTGTGCAGGAACGACAGTGTGCCCTGCTCCACCGGCTGACCCACTTTCTCGAGGCGCCCGCTCATCGTAGTTGGAGTTTGGCCGGTTGCCTGGTGACGGTGGGCCTTGTGGCATCGGTGGAACCGGCGGATCACCGGTGGGCTTGCTGTCTGGCGAAGTCGGCGTTGTCGATGGCTGGGACCAGTCCATGCCTGGGGTCATGTCGGGATAGATGACTTGGACGCCGGAATCATCGATGCCGTGGATGGGAGCCCAACCGCCGTGCGGATCGATCATTTCATACACGTCGGACGAGCACCACGACATACGAGCCATTTCGAGCTGTTTGATGTATTCGGCATCTGCCTCGTTCCGTACGACATGCGGCGTCAGGATGATGAGCAGTTCGCGGCGGCGATTCGCAAAGCTGTCGAACTTGAACAACTCTCCCACAAGTGGAATGTCGGAGAGGTAGGGTACGCGGCGGTTGACCGTGTTGTCGGCGTTGGTTATCAGTCCGCCGATGACGATGGTCTGGCCGCTGGCGGCACTCACCGTGGTCTGGGCCGTGGCGATGTCGACCCGGGGAGACCGCACAACGCCGCCGTCGGCCGATACCGACACGACGATGCCTTCAGCCTCCGGACCGACCGCCGATTTCTCGGCGTCGATTTCCATCACCACCATGCCTTCGGGACTGATGCGCGGTCTCACGCCGAGGATGAGACCCACGTTCTCCAACTCGACGTTATTGACCTGGCCGATCTGATTGATGCTCGTTCCCGTGATCCGCGGCACGCGCTGTCCAACCTGGATGAAGGCTGGTTGATTGTCGAGCGTCATGATCTGCGGGCGGCTGAGGATCTCGACGTGCCGCGATTGGCTCAGTGCGCGCAGCAGCACGCTCACATTGCCACCGCTGGCTGACAGCACCAACCCGCCGTATTGCAGCTCCGTGTTGACCCGGCCCAGAGCAAAATGTGACAATCCTTGGCCACCCACATCGCCGGCAGTGGACAGCGACTTGTCGCTGCCGCTATTGCCCAATGGGTTATTGTTAAAGTCGAAGCCCGGGTTCAAGCTGGCGGCCTGGATGGTTTCCTGTTCTGCCGTGACAATCCCGTTGGGCGTCTGGGTGCTCATGGAGGAGACGGTGGTAATTAGATCGCCCAGCAGGCTGCGGTCGAACAGGACCGAGTCTTGCAGGCCGAGTTCGATGCCGAACTCGTGGATGTTGTCCAAATCGACTTCGGCGAGCACGACCTGGATCATCACTTGAGGCGGCTGTTCATCGAGCCTTTCGACGACATCCATGATCTCGTCGTAGAACCTGGGCGTCGCGCTGATGATCAGCGAGTTGCCGACCGGTTCGGGAACGACCACGACTTCCGACTCGATCTGCTGAAACGCGTTGGTGCGGCCCGGCGCCGCTTGCTGCACGGCCCGCTCGCTCCTCAGAAACTCGTTGACTGCCTGGGCCACGTCGATGGCGGGGGAGTTCTTCAAGCGGTACACGCGATTGATGCGCTGATCGGAACCCGATTCGTCCAATCGCAGCAACAAGGCTTCGACGATTTTGAGGTCGCCGGCGGCGCCTGTGGCAATGATGCTGTTGGTGCGAACGTCGACCGAAAAGCGGACCGGCACCAGCGAGGTTTCGTCGGCGGCAGTGGGAAGTTGCGGAACCGTCGATTCGTCGGCCTGTTCGGGAAACAGGCTCCGCAGCACTTGTATCAGTTCGCTGGCGTCGCCGTTTCGGATTTCAAACACCTTGATCTGCGCCCGGGAGACCGGCGATTCATCGAGCTTGCGCACCAGTTCTTCGATCAGTTCCATGCTGTCGGCCGGCCCAGACACAATGAGCGTGTTGGTTCGCGCATCGGGTGTGATGCGGACGTCGTTCAGCAAGCCGGACCTGACGACTCTCTCGCCGTTCGGGTCGATCAACATCATTTCCAAAACGGCCGAGCGCGCCTGTTGAGCGTTACCTTCACCACGAGCGGCATCGATTGCGGCTTGAAGAGTCTGTGCAACGTCGGCGGCCAAGGAATTCTTCAAGCGAATCAAGCGGCCTTGGTTGACGGCCTGGCTGGTCCCAGCATCCAGTCGGCGCACCAACAACTCGACTTCCTGCATGTCCCGCGGTGCGGCGGTTACGATCAGCGCATTGGTTCTGCGATCGGCGGTGACCGTGGCCCTGGGTCCCAGCCCGCCGCGTGTGGTAAAGAATTGTTCGATCAGCGTTCGAACCTGTTCGACCGGTGCGTTCTTTAGAGCAAACACGCGCAATTGAGTCGCCGGGTCGAGGGGGCGATCGAGCTTCGCCACGAGTTCCTTCGCGGCCTTAAGCGACTCGCCCCAGCCAATCAGCAAGACGGCGTTGGGCTTGCCCAATGGCGTTGCGGTGACGCGGCCCTGCATCGCCCCGGTCAGGTTCTCCAGGACTTGGCTGAGCAGTTCGCTGAGTGCCTCGCCTTGAACGTGTCTCAGGTAGTAGACCTCGATTTCAGACGCGGCGTCGGCGCTGGCACGCTCGATTTCGCGGATGATGCGTGTGAGTTCTTCGACGTCGGGATTGCGGCCTCGCAAAATGATGACGTCCAAGTCGGGCAGCGCCTGAATGTCAACCTCGGAGGCGGGCTGACGAAGACCATCCTGCTGTGCCGCGCCTGTTCCCAAAACCTGGCCCAGTTTGGGAGCGGTTGGTTCTGTCTCAGGCGGCTGCTGAAAGCCGGCAAGCTGAATCGGCGAATTGAACTGTCGGTATTGGCTCTGTCCCGGCTGCTGCGGCCGATGTTCGCTGCGCCAGGCGCGAATCGCCTGGTTCAGAGCTTGCGGATCGACGTTGCGTAGCGGAATGATGCGGGTCCTGTTTCCCGGTTGTGGCTGAAGCCCATCGAGATCGTGTACCAACAGTGCGATCTGTTGCACGATCGGACCCGGCCCCTCCAGTTCGATTGTATTGAGACGCTCATTGAAGTTGATTCTGGTCGTGCGCCGATCGGCAGTCGACAACAGATAGACCGACCCTTGAGGTTGCAAGCGATCGCCGAGCAGATTCTTTAGTGCGGCTCGAACTTGCACGGCGCTTCGATTGCGAACCGCGATTTGAATTCGCTTCGGAAGTTCAGAATGGGGCTGGCGGCGTTGGAACTTGCGATACGCGTCGTTGGCATCGCCGGTTACCGCCGGCGCATCCTGGTTATTCGGTTTTGCCCCAGCGACGTTGTTTCCAATTGGTGAACTTGGTTGTTCGGCGATCCGTTCAATCAATGCCGCTGCGCGCTCATGGACCTGCGCGGTCGTGGCGATCATGATTCGCGATGCCGATGCATCGAACGTCGCTCGAACCTCGTCTCCAAACTGATGTTTAAGAAGCTGCGTGCAGTTTTCGGCGAGGTCTGGTGGACAGGCATAACTCCGCACGACGACCTGCGGCTTCTGCTTCGGACGCGGCCGATCGAACTCTTCGAGCAGCTGCCGTGCCACGACGTGCGACTCTGCCGGACCGTGGACGACGACTTGGTTGCGTTCAGAGTCGACAACGATCCGCGTCTGCGAAGCAACTTCGCCGAGCAGTTCGCGCAGCATGCGGCTGGCTTCGGCAGCTGAAGCATGTTCGAGCACGTAGTACTCGAGCTGGGGCGGTTCGTTTTGACGCACGAAACCCGCCGCGACGGTGACGGTGACACCGGCCAAGACCGGAATCGCCCACAGCCACACCGTTCTCGTTAGTCGCGCACGACGTCGAGACAAGCGATGTCCGCCTGTTGGAGATGGAGTTGGATTGCAATGGGGGGGGAGGCGCGGGCGGGATGATAGGTGACCCATCGGGATGGGTCAATGTGTTTCTGCGGCAAGTTCTGCCGGTTTCACGGGTTCCGGCGGTTCAAAACTCCGCTGGGAGTGCGAACGCCTGGCTAAAACTCTCCCCGACGGCCAGCAACCAGCGTTCTCCGTCCGATTCGAAAACGACGTCGCGCTCGCCGATATCGACGATGCGACTCTCCATCTCACCGATTCGAAATGTTGCCCCGTTTTCGAGTTTGAGGACGGCGTCTTGCACCCGGTCGGTGATCCAGACTGTGGGCCGCCCTTCGCTGTGGGTGATGGCCGTGACGTAGCTGTGTTCGAGCCGGTCGAGCCGCACGCTACCCAGACCGAAAATGTTGCGATCGCTGATGAGGGCGTAATCGACCAGGTTCAGAGACGCCAATTGAGTCGACGGCCGGTCTGTCAGTCTGTCTTCGTGCTCGGCGTCGGGCAGAATGAGGGCCTCGATCCCGAGTGCGATCTCGAATCGGCCCGTCCTGCCGATAGGATTGAGTTCGATCGTTTGAATTCGATGCAGGTGCCCGGCTTGCGAGAACGCGAATACCAGACGCGTGAATTGGTCGAGCGTTCCTTGGCCGTGAATGCTAAACGACAGGGCCCGGTACAATCCTTTGCGATTGGCCGGACTCCCCGAGTCGACGCGCGGATTTGCGAGTTTGGCCTGTTCCACCAATTCAAGCAACCAGGAGCGGTAAAGCGACCGGGCGATTTCGGCATCAGCCGGTAGCGACTGATGCTGCCAGATCTCGAGCCGCTGGCCGGCCTTACGGGTGTCAGAGAGCAGTTGCTCCCGTTTCTCGATCAGGTCTTTCAATTCTGCCGTTCGCGAGCGACGCTCTTCCAGCGGTCCTTGAACCATCGACGAGAGTGCCCAATCGCCCACGTTGGCGACTACGAACAGCACCAGCACTGCCAAAAGAATTTGTTGCCGGTTGAACTTCATTGGGCCTCGGTCGATCGTTGATCTGTCTGCACTGGCGAACCATCGGCGAGCGGGGCACTGCCGGCACGCTCCGCAAGCCGCTCGGCGGAGAGATGCCTCACGTACTCGGATGGTTGCCGTTTGCTGATGGCAACTGTGGTCTGGAAGCTCCAACTGCTGGAATCTTGTTGCTGCTTTTCGGTCAGGCCCGGTGTCTTCAGCTGGTGGAACCGGTCGCGGATGCTGTTTTCCATGCGATCGACGGCCGTTGGTTCGCTGGCCACGCCGCCGAACACCAGCGTCGACCTGCCGTCGGATGCGGGCGAGATCGACAGACGATTGGCGACCAGTTCCCGGCTGGGCGGGAATCGCAGCGTCAGATCGCGCAACTCGTCGAGCCAGCTGATGTTCGAGGCTTCCCAGGCAGTCAGAGTCGCAGCAACTCTGCGTTTGGGCTCTGATTGTTTGACGAGTTCGTTGAGCTCGCTCAAGCGCGCCTGCAGGCGTGCGTTTTCCTCGTCGATGGCGTTGAACTGACTTTGAACGTAATACGCACCCACAGAGGCCAGCACGACGGTGGCGGCGATGGCCAGAATCGTCGGCCGGCGGCGGCTAGTTGCGGCCGGCGGACGTCTCGGATTCAAGAAATCGATGGCTGGTTGCGTCTTACCGGTTTCGTCCAGCAGGATGCCCAGCAGCGGGGCAAACTGGCCTGTGTCGGCCGGGAGGTCGTCGCCCTTGATGTCGGCAAACGGATCGATTTGCTCGGCCGTGCAACCCAGAGCGGCGGCCAGAGTTGTCGATACTTCGAGCTCGGCGTCATCGCCGCCGAACACGACCAATCGGTCGACATCCAGGTCTTCATAGCGATCCGGCAGCGACAACAACAGCCGTTGCAATTCCCATTGAAGATGGGCGGCTCGGTCGACGCCGGTTGCCGATTCGGGAGTCTTCAGCGAACGCGCGGCGACGTACGCTCCATCTTGCATCAGCAGAATGTCGGCCTGGCTTGGTCTGGAGCAGAGACAAAGTGTTACGCCGGCCTGATGCGTGTCACCCGCCAATGTCCGCAGAGCATAAGGGCGGACGACGATTCGATCTGCCTTGATCCCTGCCGTGGCGCAGACCGACTCGATGGTGCTGAGTTCAGCCGGCGAAAGCGACATGGCCAGGACTTCGCGCGTGCCGTCGGCGTTGGGTTCGAAGGCCAGGAAGTCGAGGGTCGCGTCGTCAATCGAGTCTGCGAAGTAACTGGGGGCGGCGCCGGCGACGATCAGTGGCAACTCTTGCTCGGTGGCTGTCGGCACCGTGAACTCGGCTGCGTCGACCTGCCCCCGGCCCAAGCCGACGAGCACCTTCGACTTTGATGATCTCGTCTGTGCGATCACATTGGCCAGTGCCTGTCCGATCCGTTCCGCAACCGGTCTGTCGCCTGATTCGACGCTGGTCGCGCCGGCGGACAGGATGCGCATCTGGCCGCCTCGACCGACCTCGGCCAACAGGTAGCGCACGTCCGCGGAATCCCAATCGACTGCGAGTAGTTGCATCAGTGCTCTGGATTCGATGTGGATGAAAACTGGTTGCTGACGAGTTGCTGCCGGTCTTGTTCCGGCGAGAGCATCCCCAGCGGATACCCGGGACCTTGTGCGCTGAGGTCTTTCCAACACACGCGCCGTGCCCGGCTGTTTGCGGCGTCGAAGACGACCTCGTGCCGCCTAACCGGTCCTCGCTCGTTGTGTCGAAACGCGACGATCTGTGCCCGATACACGTCTCCCCCTGCGGTGATCCAGGGTAGTACGGCTTTGAATGTTTGTAACGGCAGCACCGCATCAGTCAACAGCCAGGCAACCGATTGGCGTGCCCTATCGTCGAGATCGCGGCGCTGCTGCAGAATTCGATCGACCGTGCCTTCAGAGATTCCCGGAATGGCCGCCAGTACGGGCTGCGGGGCTTCGTGAATGTTGATGCGGCCGACAATCGTCTTTTCGGGCGATGTTGTCGTGCGTTCGAGCAGCAACGGCAGATACTCACGGGTCGATTCGGAGTTGAGCGTCAACGGGCTTGAGACCGTAGACACGTCGCTGCCCTGAGGCACCTGCACGACCGCGTCAATCATGTCCGCAATTGTTGCGATCTGTCCCGCAGGCAGGCCTGGAGGGGCCACACCGTACTCGCGCCACAGCAGCACGAACTCCACGATGTCCAGTGGTAGAAACTCACTCAGCGATTGGCGGAGCGCCGGCAAATCGGGCCCGTTGAGATTAACCCGCGCTCGACCAAACCGGTCGACGTTGCTCTCGGCACTGTAGAGCGTGATCCAGTTCGACAAGCCGAGTTGAGTGGACTCGATGTCGTCTGATCCACCGCGTGCCGCATCGAAAGTTGCGGAGCGTTCCAACGGGTCGATGAATCCGTTTCGATCGTGATCGACTCCGAACAACACTAACCGATTGATGCCGCGGACCAGTTGGAGCTCTTCCACGAATGCGGGAATCGAGTTGCGTGGTTCGTACGGCCGACGAAGTTGACCGTAGAAGTCTGATTCGGCGCCCTGGTCGCGCGTCGCGTCATCCTCGTCGATCCAATCCGGTAGCGAGTCGGCTATGTCGGGTGTCATGCCCGGCAGCGCCATCAACGCGCGGTGTGCCGATCCCGGGTTGTCGCGCTCCCACTGCATCAACGTTGCGATGTTGAGCCGCGCCGATTCGTTTTGCAGGCCAAAGCGAAGCAGGGTCGTCTCGGCATCGAAGCCCGGCGCAACGACAGTGAACCGCCACGGTTCGGTCTGCTCCCCGCGTTGCTCTTGCTCTGACACGGCTATCACAGCCGGTTGGAGCGGCACACCGCGGAACAAGTCGGGATTGTCGAGCATTCCGCCGGCCAAGGCGCGCTCGGCCGCCGGCATATCGAGAAGTTGGGCGATGTACAGTTCAGCCGAGGCAACGGCGGCTTCGGCTTGAATCGCGTCACCGTGCAGCTCGGTCCCCTGACGTTCCGTCGACATGCTGGCCACAAATCCGAACCCGGCCATGGCGATCATCACGACGAGCACCATGACCACAACCAACACGATCCCACTGCGGGGTTGGCTGCTTCGAAACCTTTGACAAGCTAGGAGCTTCATCGGAGGGCGGCTCCCGTTTGAAGAGTGTCGAAGTCCGTCGGTTCGCTCCGACTTCGCGACGATGGCAGCCGGACGGATGTCAGTGGCGTCAACCACTCATACAGACGGGGCCCTATCGTACCTAACGGATCGTATTCGTCGCTCGTCGAACTCTGGACGGAATCGATCTCAGCAAAGCTGTCTGCCGCCGGGTTGAGGCTCTGCTGGATCACGTCGAGCTCAGCTGCGGAGACAAGCCAAAGCTGAACGTGCAGTGCGTTCGGCAATGAACGAGTCAGTCTGCTATCCCACTGGGTGGTCCAGCTTCTGCCGTCGAAATATCGAAACCGGCATCGAACGACCTCGGGAGCGTGTTCCCGCTCAATCGGCTCCCTCTCTTCAGCAAACGGGTCTACGGACATATTGAGCAGTGCTGCGTTCACCCCGCCGTCGCCGTAAGGATTGCTCGCCTCCGACGATGACTGTTGTAGCGCCAGAAACGTTTGGGCATCAGTTTCTAGCCTGTGCAGCCCGGCTGGCAACTCTCGTTCGTCGGAACTTCGAATGCCGGGCTGCTCGAATTGGTAGATGACGGTTGTCAGGTGGCCTTCGTTGTTCTCACCAATTGTCGGGTCGTCGATGGTCCGCTGTAGCGAGTCGGCAGAGAGTCCGTCTGAATCAGCGTTGAAGGCCGTTTCGAGATCGGACGCACGCAGTCCGGTGATGCGCAGCATCCTGTCGTTGCCGACGAACTCGACGTCCGCCAACTCGACGAAATCCGTTCCAGGGTTCAGACTCTCTTGCCGTCCCAGAGAACTCATCGAGGAATCGAACCCATCTGATGGGCGGTTTTGTATCGACGCGCCCGCAGCACTGCTGAGTTGACCCGCAACGTTGTCCTCAACTTTGCCGGCGACTTCTGGCATCACGGCCCGCCGAGCATCATCCGAAATCAGACGGAACAGAGAACGGGCGAGCTGTTGTTCGGCCGCGCCTGCCCGCCCGGCCGTAAGCAGGCCTGTATAGAGCGACATCATCCCCCAGGCGGTCGACATCAGAACGGCCACCAACCCGGACGCGATCAGCATTTCGATCAGCGTATAGCCGAAGCGCGTGTGTCTGTCGAAATGTGGCGGGACTCTCCTCATCGGGCGGGTCCCTCCGCGAAGAGACCGTTCGAGCCAATCGGGCGCGATGTTGCAGTTGTGAACGCGGGGTCAACCAGTGCAGTGTCGATCCATCGCGTCAATGAGAATCGCGAAAGCTGCGGGCGTTCGTCGTTTGCAGGTTCAACCTCGACCGTCAACGCCGTCAGGCTTGGCCAGGCCTCGATTTGTTCGAAGCGGACTGAGTAGGCCCACTCCGATTCTGCGTCTCCGGCGGGTCGTCCCGGGTCGACCGATGCGTCGACTGGATCGATTTCACCAAACAGATCGATTTCAGGTCGCTCGTCGGTGGGCACCGAAATCGGCAACAAAGGATCGCGTTCAACCGTTTCGATCGGCCGCAGCCCCAACAGCATCTCGTGTAAGGTGAGTGCGCACAGCCGCTGGGCCTCGGCGATGCGCTCGGCTCGATTTGCCTGACGGCGTCCGATGCCGGCCAATTCACTCAGCACGACGACGCTGCCCAACAGAATGGCGGTCGCCAGAATGACCTCGATGAGTGAGAAGCCATGGCGTTGCATTCGCCGCGAGACCTGAGGTGGGACGTTCATGGACCTTCCGCCGAGTCGAACTCTGGGTCAAACGGCTCGCGGTCTTGGGCATCGACTCCCGCCGGCACCCGCCGCGGGGGTGTGTAAGTCACGGCTCCGGTCAGGCCGCGGATTGTCACGTCGATGAAGTAGCCGGCCTCTGACTGCAGCCGGATGATTGCGTTGGGCGAACGGCCATCGGGTTGAAAGACCAGTGGCTCCGACCAGCGATCGTCCAATCCACGATCGCTCGGCGTTACGTCGTATCGCTCGACTCCGGTCGCACCACGTTCTGTGGGTGCTTGCTCTGTCAACGGTTGGACAAAGTGCACGCCGCGCGGGAGCTTGTGCTCGTTGCTAGACTCCCATGGCTGCATTCCGCGCTGGGAGAGTGGATTCGTTTCGTCTCCGAGGCTGTCGGTTGGCGGCGCATTAGCCGATCCGATTCGCCCTGTGGACGAATCAGAGTTCCAACCGACATCCGAAGCGGTTGAGTCAACGCTGTTGTCGCCTCTAACCGAACTCGTGAACCAACCCGCCCGCGTTTCGACCACATAGCGGCCACCATCGACTTCATACCGAACATGCAGCGGCTTCCCCAGCCGCATGGCGCGCAACCGCGCCCGACCGAGCTGGTTTTGCAGCTCTTGGGCGGCCGATCTCAATCGGCTCTTCGCCAGCGGTTTCCGGACGGCAACTGAGCCCAATCCGGCAACCGCAGCCAATATTGCCAGCACGATCAGCAACTCGAGCAGCGAAAAGCCCGATCGATTTGTCGGTCGATTGAGTCGCGGCATGAACGACCGTCCCCCGAGAACGCCGGCCATCCTTGTCCCAGAAACGTTAGTTGGCCAGGCTGCCGGATGACTCGGCGGCACCCTCATCGCCGGATCCGCTGCCTGTCCAACTCACGATGTCGTCGTCGGTTCCTTCTTGCCCATCCGGTCCGAACGACCAGATGTCCGGCGTGTCACCCTTGCCGTTTGCGGGCGGATACTCGTAGGAGTAGGCAGTTCCCCAGGGATCCTTGGGAACGTTGGTCTTCAGATAAGGTCCATCCCAGCTCGAAGAGCCCTCGGCATCATCGCCTTCGCCGGTGCCGGAGGGATCGTCCGAGAGCGCTCGGAGGCCGTCTTCGGTGCTGGGGAACGTGTTCATGTCGATGGCGTATCGTTCCAGAGCCGACTGGAACATTCCGATCTGGGTCTTGGTCGAATTGACGTCGGCTTTCTTTTTGCTGCCCAGCAACCGCGGGCCGACCATCGAGACGAGCAACACGAGAATCGCCATCACGATGAGCAATTCTGTGAGCGTGAATCCCTGACGGCTGTGAATCGAACGTTTGTTTCTCCGACTGATCTTCATGTGCTACTCCTCTTTTGCAGGTATCCTCGAAGCGAAGGCCACACGCGGTTGGCCGCGCGACCTCCCTTGACGCGTCACCCCATCGTTGTGCTCATCTCGAACACCGGCAGCAACAGGGCGACGATAACGAACAGTACGGCGCTGCCCATCACCAGCAACAGCGCCGGTTCGATGAGACGCACCATCGTGTCGAGTTGACGGCCGATCTTCCGATCGAGTCCGTCGGCAATGTTGGTGAGTACCGCTTCCAAATTGTTGGATTCCTCGGCGACGGTGATCATGGCCATCACGTTGGGTGGAATCAGGCCACACGCCGCCAGAGGCCCCGACAGCGTTTCGCCCGAAGTGACGTTCTCAGCCGACTCGGAGACCGCTGTTGCGAGCACCATGTTCCCGGTCGACTCGCTACTGATGGCGAGCGACTTGAGCAGCGGCACTCCGTTGTGCAACAGCGTGCCGAGAATTCGGCAAAATCGCGAAACGGCTCCGTTGAGGAAGATCGACCCAAAGACGGGGATGCGGATCTTCCAACGATCGATGAGCAGCTTGCCGGGTTCCGATTGCATCCAGCGCCTCACGCCATAGATCGCACCCACCAAGCCCACAGCGACCAGCAGGCCGAATCGGCCCAGAAAGTCGCTTAAGAACAGCAGCGCAATCGTCGGGCCTGGTAGTGTTCCGGCTTGTTCGAGCTGGGCGAACAGTTCGGCAAACTTGGGAACGAAAAACACGATCAGCACCACCGTCACAATCGAGCCGGCGGCGGCCAGAAATGCCGGGTAAGCCATCGCCGAACGCACCCGGCTGCGCAACTCTTCCTGGCGTTCCAGGAAAGCCGCCGTCTGTTCGAGTGATTCTTCCAAAAAGGCGCCTTCGGTGCCGGCGCGGACGATGTTAATCGTCAATTCGCTGAACACGTCGCGATGCGCCGCCATGGCGTCGTTGAGTTGCTCGCCGTCGGAGATTCGACGACGCAGGTCGAGCAATACTTCAGACAATTGCGGGTGTGTGGACTGCGCGGAAAGGACTTCGATGGCTCGCAGTAGAGGCACGCCGTTTCGCAGCAAGTCGGCGAGTTGCGTGAGTGTGTTGGCCAGCAATTCGGCTTTGATTCCACGGCGCAGCGAGATGGAGAACGCGCTTTTCGCAGCCTCGTCGACCGAAAGCGGAAACAGCGCGCGTTCCTTCAGCAACGTCAACACGTCCCGCTTCGTCTCGGCGGAGATCAGTCCGCTGACGTCTTCGCCCTTCAGATTGCGGGCCGAGAAAGCGAATTCGGGCATGGGGTGTTTCCAGAAGCCGGGCATCTTACTGAGCGTTCAGCGTGGTAAATGGCGACCCGAGCTTACGCATTGGATTCTCGTCGAGCACCGTAGCGAGACGAACCTGGTCAGAGCTTTGAGGCTAATCTGCCTTCGTGACGCGCAGCACCTCGTCGATGCTGGTTTGGCCTCGGGCCACTTTGATCCAGCCATCCTGTCGCAAGGTTCGCATTCCGGTGGCGATGGCAGCTTTCTTGATCAAGTTGCTCGCCTTGCGTTCGTTGGCGAGGTGACGGATCTCATCTCCGGACACGAGCAATTCGTAGATGCCGAGTCGGCCGGAGTAGCCCGTTCCCCGGCACGCGCGGCAGCCGCGAGCCTGGTAGATGGGGCTATCAGCCGTAAATTCGTCGATCGGAAAATCGGCCGGCACTTCATCGTGTGACGGCATGTAGGGCTGGCGGCACTCGGTGCATAGCGTTCGCACCAGCCGTTGCGCCATGACGCCTTCGAGTGTGCTGCTTACCAGGAAAGGTTCCACACCCATGTCGGCCAGCCGCATGAATGCGCCCGCGGCGTCGTTGGTGTGCAGCGTACTGAAGACCATGTGTCCGGTGAGTGCCGCCTGAACGGCGTTCTCTGCCGTCTCGAAGTCGCGAATCTCGCCAACGAGCACCACGTCCGGATCGTGCCTCAAGATGCTTCTCAGGCTGGCGGCAAACGTCAACCCGACCTTGGAGTGCACCTGAATCTGGTTGATCCCGTCGAGTTGGTATTCGATCGGGTCTTCGGTCGTGATGATCTTGGTACGTTCACTTTTGATCTCGGCCAACGAACTGTATAGCGTCGTCGTCTTGCCACTGCCGGTCGGACCGGTGACCAGCAGAATGCCGTGCGGCTGGCGAATCAACTGGCGGAAGGACGCGTAGGTGTCTTCCTCCATGCCAATGCCCTGCAGCGAGAACGACATGGCATTCTTGTCGAGAATACGCATGACAACGCCTTCGCCGTGCAACATGGGGATGACCGACACGCGAATGTCGATTTCTCGACCCGACACGCGTAGCTCGATGCGGCCATCCTGTGGCACTCGTTTTTCGGCGATGTTCATCTTCGACATGATTTTCAGGCGACTTACGATGGCCGCTTGAAACCGATTGATCTCCGGCGGCACCCGCTGCAGCTGTAGCACGCCGTCGACGCGGTAGCGAATGTTGATACCGCCGGCGAAGGCTTCCAGGTGAATGTCGCTGGCCCGGGCTTCGACGGCTTCGGTCAAGATGTCGTTGACCAGCCGCACAACCGAAGCCTGTTGCGCCATCTGGGCAGCTTCGGTTTCATCGAAATCGAGACCGCCGATAATCTCGATGTCTTCACTGTCATCGGTTTGGGCGATCAAGCCGTCGACCGTGTTGGCCCCCAAGCCCAGGTGCGACTTGATGAGCGAGGCAACCTCCCGCGGCAATGCCATTACCGGAGTGACACTCAAGCCGGTAGCGGCACCAATGGCGTCGATGGCTTGAACGTCGAACGGATTTCCGACAACGACTTGGAGCGTCGTGTGTGTGCGGCCGATTGGAAAGAGGGTGTGACGGTGGATAAGCCGCACCGGGAAGTCTTGCAACAGCGTGGCTTTGACGTCCAACTCGCCAACGTCTACGACTTCCAGACCGAGCGCCTCGCCGATGGAGTGCAGCGCATCGATCTCGGTGGCCAAGCCCAATTCGAGTGCAAATTGATCGAGTCGTCCGTCCGACTCAAGAAGCTGGCGCGCCCGGCGGAGATCACTCCGCGAAAGGCCGCGATCGCGTTCTGTCGTCAGTTGGCCGAACTCGCCTGAAACGGTTGCCATGGCAGCAATGCGCTCCATACGACGAGCGAGCAGACTCAAAGTTGTCCGGGAAGAAACCGACGTACGTTGTCAGTCGTGGTCTGCAGGCGGGGGTGGGTGAGGAAGGCAGGGTGTTGTGGTAGGCGGGTGGTCAATGCAGCCAATTCAAAGATGCATTAACGTTGGTTTATGAGTTTATTGGATAGAGAATTGACCGGTTCGGGTCAAGCCAATGCAGTCGTCCGGCCATGCGGCGAGGCACAGTCAGGGCATGTAAGTTATTTTTCAATAACAGTTTATGTATTTCGACGCCATTCATCGCCGAATGGCCAAAACTTCGATGTTGGTGGTCGCTGTGGGATGACGCCTGGCGACAGAATTGAGAAACTTTGCCGATCAGCTAGCTGAGGTAAATCGACAATTTGACCGCTGGCAACGCTGCCTCGCGCAGCATTCGTTGGTTGAACGGTTGTCTTCCATTGCTAGACTGAGAATGCGCACGTGGCGTGCTCGTCTCATTCCATGGACAACCTGATGCCCACCTCCTTTCTGCTGACGCTTCTCGCGGTTTCGATGTCGACCCTGGCGGTCCACGCTGCCGACGGGCAACATCGAGCATCGACCAGCCTCGCCTTCTCACCCAAAGTCGAACGCTACGCCTCCCGGTTGCTTGCCGCTTATGACGTCGACCAAAACGGTCGGCTCGAATCTGAGGAATGGCAGCAACTGCGGGGCGATCCCGCGCGCATCGATCGGGATGGTGATGGTGAAGTTACGCGGGACGAGTTGGCTGCCCATGTCTTCGACTACGGCCGGTCACGACGACTGGGCGCGGCAACTGCAAACCAAGGCACAACCGTCGAGCCCAGTCGCGACGACCCGTTGGCCAGCAATGTTCGATCAGGCCGGGCTCCGAACAGGGTTAACTCCGGAGGGAAGTCGTCGCCTGCGACTGAAAGCTCCGACGCAGACCGTGATCAGCGGCGGCGCAATCTCAAGTTCTATGTCTCGCCGAAACGCCTGCCGTCCAACCTGCCGTCTTGGTTTCTCGATCGAGACAAAGATGGAGACGCCCAGCTGACTTTGAGCGAATTCACAGCAGGCAGCGGCGGCGGACGGGCCGAAGAGTTTCGTCGCCTCGATGGGAATCGCGATGGCCTTGTCACGGCCCAGGAATCCGTCGCCCAGAAGCCGAAGCGGTAAGCGGCGCGGTTGCGCAGCGACGCGAGCTCTCAACTTCGCATCAGTCGAGCAGACGGTCGAGCACTTCCATCACGCGTGAGGTGTTCGTTTTCTGTAGCGGCAGGATTCTGATCTCGCCGGCGCGACGAGTTTGGGCCGCTTCGTCCAGTTCCGACGCCAGCGCGGCGACTTCCTCCATCAAGTCTTGCGGAGCAATCGCCACCAGCGAGTTTGTCGCTTGGTCGACTTCGATGCTCAATAGCGGCGCAGAAGAAGCGGCATTGATTTGCCGCAACACGTTGGCCACCTGGGACGAGACGCCTTCAGGAATCGAGATCGACTGCCGCTGCCCGCCTGCCGTCATCTGCGCCTTGTAGATGCCGCTTAAGACGTTCGAGACTTTCGCGGCGTCTGCGTAGCGAATGGGAATGACCCGTGGGCGCAATGTGGCCAACGTGTCAGGGATGTTTTCCGAATCGAGGATCTCAACCAACGGCTCGATGTTGGCCCGGTCGCTTCGGCCAGCGAAGACAATCAGGGCATTCAAACGCTGGTCGGGAACGACGACGACGTCACCGCTGGTAATGGCCGAGGGGCCCCGGCGATTGAATAGTTGTTGCAGAATGTCGGATACGTTCGAAGCGCCCGCGTTTTGCAGTTGATACACGGTGAAGGCTTTGTTGCGTCCCGTCCGTCGCCCTGAAAAGACGGCGCGCACGATGGATTCGAGTTGATCCAGTGCCTCGGCATCTTCCGATGACACCACGATTCGGCCGTCGCCCGGTACGAGAAACACTGGCTCTGTATCTTCTGGCGGAACTTCTTCATCGTACGGGGGGTCTGCGTCCTCGCCGGTGGCACGCTCTTCGTCGCTGGAGACGGAGAACTGAGCCCCCGGTGAATCGTCGTCTTCCTCATCGGGTGCTGTCGGCCGCTGCTGATTGCCATCCGGTCGAGTCTTGTCTGTGTCAGGCTTTGGTCTGGGAATCTCTCGGCTGCGGCCGCCGCGCTTCAGTATTCGGATCGGATTTCGCCGGAGCCTGGTCCAGAGTCTCTCGATTTGTTCGACCGCGGCATCGACGTCGCCCTCAACTTGAATCACTCGGAGCGCGGTTCCGGTCCGCTGGGCGAGTGTTGTTTCCCCCATCTTGATGAGCAGGTTGCGAATCTGGTCGATCTGGTGGCCGGAGCCTTTCACGATAAGTTGCTGGGTGTCGTCGTCAGCCTGGATGATCGGTCGCATCTCGAGGGCATCGTTGCTGAAGACCGATTCGATGGAAATCTGAGCCGAGGTCGCGTCGAGCTGGTAGAGCTGGAAGACTTCGATGTCGGTTGCGTCGCTGACTTGTAGCTGGCCGACTGCTTCAGCGACGCGCTCGTGTCCGCTGGGGCTGGTGGTGACGGCCAGATTGCGATTTCCCGCGTCGTAGACCACCGACGCCTCTGAATCGACGCTGGCCAGCAGACTTCTCATGATCTCGGCAAGCGACTCGCCGTCCGCGTCTGCCAATGCATAGAACTTGACGCTTCTGCGCTCGCCGGGCGCGTCGCCCGACTCAATCTGGTCGATCAGATCGCGAATTGTCTGGTGCTGGTTTGGACGCGCGACTGCAACCAGCGTCCGATTGGGCGCATCGAGCGACAAACGCACGTCCGTGTCATCGAACAGTCGCTCGAGCATCTCCAGCAGATTCGAACCATCGGCCGTCGCCAGGCGATACGTTCGTGGCTGCGGTGCGCTTTCGGCGTCGGCCTCTCCGGTCATTTGTTTCACGACGTTGTCGATCGTTTCATGCTCATCGGGAAGCGCCGTGGCGACGAGCACTTTCTGATCGCTGTCGGTGACGAGTGTCGCCTGAGGGAACAGCGCGGAGAGGGCTTCTTGTGCCTCGTCGGCGTCTCGATTGTTCAGGCGATAAGCCTTCGTCACGGCGCCCCCTCGATTCGGCAGTGACGTCGTCATGCGCTCGACCAGATCACGAATCTGCTCGTGCTTGGCTTCCGAGGCACGCACGAACAGGCGGCGCCCATCTGGGTCGAGTGTCAGTTGAACATCATCGTCGACCAGCGGTTCCAGCACTTGCCGGACGACCTCCGGCTCGACGCGCGGCACGTCGTATACCGTTAACTTGCGATCACCCTGCTCGGTCTCGAGTCCGTCGAGTTGCTGGAGCACGGTCCCGACCGTTGCGTGTTGATCTTTGTCGGCGACGACAATGATCTGCCCCGGCCTGGGTCCGGCGTAGACGGTCGCCCCCGGGACCGCCGTTCCGACGACACTTGGCAGATTGGGGTCGGATCTGCGTGATCGATAGACTTCCAGCGTTCGGCCGTCTTCGAACGGCCGGTCTTTGGCGAGACGATCGAGTGTTTGTTGAATCTTCTTGTCATCGAGCGAGTCGACCCAGGCGACCAGGGTCTTGTTACCGTCAGTGCTGGTAAAGCTCACCCTGGGGACCGCCGCTGCGATGATTTGTCGGGCCGCGTCTCCGCCAAGGTTTTCGATACGGTAGATCTGCAGCATGCGGTGGGGATCGTTGGCATATCGCGACTTGAGCCCCTCGAGCATCTCCGCCACTCGCCGCCGCTGCTCGGCGGTGACCCATGCCATGATCGAACGGCCGTCCAGGGTGTCGAAGAATTCGACGTCTGGAACAGCCGGTGCCAATGCCTGGCGTGCAGTCGAAGGCCCCATGCGTCTGACATCGAACACTTCCAATGTTTTGCCAGTGGAACTGCCGGCACCGGACACGACCCCCGTCACAATCTCTTCAATGAGCCCCTGATCGTGGGGTTCGGCCCAGACGACCAGTTTGCGTTGGGCGGGATTGACGACAAACTGCGCCAGCGGAACGGCCTTCGACAGCATCTGCGACAGGTCGGAAGGGGACGCTGTTCCGATCGAGTACGTTTTGAGTGCCGGCGCGACCTCGCTGCCACCCACGTCTGTCATCTTTTCGAGAGCCGCCTTGATTTCGGCATGGTCCCGCTGGCTGGCCCAGACCATCGTTCTACGGGTTGATGGATCGATGATCACGCGGGCGGCCGGAAAGGCTGCGCCTAAGAACTCGGTTGTTCGTGCGGGGTCGCCCAGCACTGGGGGATAGACGACTACAGACTGCCGTCTTCCGGGATCCGACGCAGACCGCAGCGCGTCGAGCAAGGACGCCACCCGTTCGTGTTCCCGCAAGCGGGCGCGAACGATCAGAGTGCCGGCGGTCTGGTCCGGAATCACGGCGACATCGGGCAACTCGCGCTGGACCACCTGCAGCGCCACCGCGCTGTCCATGCCGTCCACGGGATAGGCCATCAGCTTCAGTTCGGTTTCGACGGCGGTTCGCGAGTCGAGTTGTTCGATGGCCGCGCGGACCGTGGTGTGGTCAGCCGGCTTGGCCCAGATCAACAGCCGGCTCGTCTTGGCATCGACGGTGATCTTGAAATCGGGAAACAGGTTCGTCAGCACTTCGTGAACGCTGGTAGCGTCGACCTCTTTGATCGGATAGGCGATCAGCCGGGGCTTTTGGTTTTCGGGAACGTCGCGGCGAAGACGGTTCAAGACCTCCGCGATGACGGCGTGCTGCGATGGCTTGGCCCAGACTGCCAACTCGCCCGGTTCGGCATCAGTAAGGAGCTGCATGCCCGGCAGTTCGGCAGCCAGCTCGGAAGCCATCGTTTGAAACCGCGTGCGTTGTGACGCCGTCACGTCGTAGATTTCCAGAGTCCGCTGTTCGACTGCCGACGAAGCTGCTTCCAACTTCTCCAGCGTGGCAGCGATGGCTTCATGGCTGCTGAGCGTCGCGACGATCGACAGGCGCTTGGGTTCTGCTTCGTAGCTGATCTGCGCGTCCGGCGCAATGGCTCCCAGGACGGCAACAGCATTGTCGCCCCGAGCATTGTCGAGCGGATAGAACCGGAGTTCCGGCAGGCCTGCTTCGGAGACTTCGCCGATCTGCTGGACGATCTTGGCGATTACCTCGTGATCTTTGGGTACGGCCATCACGAGCAGCCGCCGGTTGGCTGACTCGATCGTGACCTGGGCCCGCGGTGCCAGCGTCGAGACCCATTGGCTCACCGTCGATAGATCGACGGGTGGCCGCACCGGGTACGGCTTGAGTGAGGCTGTGGCATCGGCTTCATCTGGACCAATCTGATCCAGCACGTTGCTCACAATCGACTGGTCGGCGGCCGAGGCGATCACGAACAGTCGCTCTTTAGCGGGGTCCTCGGTGACCTGGGCCCGCGGTGCCAGTGCGGTCAGCAGGGCGGTGACGCTGGCGACGTCGATTTGCTGTGCCGGGTAGGTCTTCAGTTGCGGCGTGTCTGGGCGCGGCTCATCGGGTTGCAGTTGTTCGAGCAGCGTGTTGATCGCCCGTAGATCGGCCTGTGATGCAAAAGCGATCAGCGTGCGGCTGACTGCATCGACGGTCAATCGGGCTTGCGGCAACAGCTGGCTGAGCAACGACTGTGCAGTCGCGGGGTCGACGCTGGTCATCGGGAAGACCTGCAATTGACGTCGCCCGCCGGTCTGTTGGTCAGCCCCGAGTTTCTCCAATACTCCGACCACATTGGCGTGGTCTTTCGGACTGGCCCAGACCACGAGACTGTTGGCCGAGGGGTCCACGCGAAAACTCGCTGAAGGTGCAATGAGCTGTAGTGTGCCGATCAACTGCGATGAATCGCCGTCTCCAACATCGTAGAGCTGCAGACGCGGTTGCTGGTCGGGTCCTTGATTGGCTTCCAGCTGCTCGATGACTTGTTTGGCCTTGGCTTGTTGATCGGGAATCGCATTGACCGAGACCTGTGCGGCTTCGGCATCGACGACGACGTCGCCCGATAGCAGTTTCTCGAGCACTTCGCCCGCTCTCTCCGGGTTAGCGTGCTCGATCGGATAGACGGTCAACACGGGCTTTGGCGGAGGAGTGCTCGGCTTGGGCCCGGCTGGCACCGGGATGGCCCGAACCACTGCCTGGATCGCTCGCAAGTTCTCTGCCGTGTCGGTCACCAAAACCTGTTTCGTCGCCGGTAGCGGGCTGAGATTGCCATAGGTGCCCAGCAGTGGATCGATTTCGGCAGTCACGGTTTCGGCAGGCCGCCCTTCGAGCGGGATCAGAACACTGGCGAGTTCGAATCGACCGAGCGTCGGTAGCCGTTCAAGAGCAACGCGCGGTACGACTCCCTCCGGAAGTCCCTCGGTCAAGTCGATGCACATCAACAGCCGGTCCCTGCGGATGAGTGCGTAGCGTTTCGTCAACAGCCAACCGTTCAACACATCGATGGCTTGCGTGGGGGTGTACTGTTTGGAATCGCTGTAATTGAAGGATCCAGCAGGTGGAGCATCCATCACCAGGGAGAGGTCGGCCTCCTCGGCTACCCACTCGAGCACGTCGGCCCACTTTTGAAACTTGAAGTTGAACTGCAGCCGCTTCTCGCCGGCAAGCGCCTCAAACTGGGTGCGCTGCTGGTCTGTCAACAATTCGACGAGTTGATTCTCGAAGCGCGCGGAAACCTCAGCTTGCTGAGCTTCGGATGCTCCTCGCAACGCTGCATTCCGCCGTTCGATGATCTCCCGGATGCCGGAGCGCTGCTCGTCTGTGAGCTTCAATGCTTCGGCAACGTCCTGCTGGGCCAGACGATCGTAGCGAACGCCTGGAGAGGCTGAATCATCGGCGATCTGGCCTCGAAGCGCCGCAGCCGGGAGCACCGCCAGCACGGCGATCGACAGCCAGATGGCTGAGGTGCAGTAATGGGGAGTGGGTCGTCGCCAGTTGGCAGCTTTCATCTTCAAGCTCATTGATCGGGGACGGATTCCACTGCCGGCGCGGTAAGACGCGAGCGAGGTGGAGTAATATCCACCGCATCCGAGCGGTATCTACACGATAGTCAACCACACCAACCTGTGACCAGCCGCGATGATTCAACGGTTCCGGATGGGGTTGTGCCCGGCTGCTGAAAGTGACTGTCGGTATGCCGCCGCTGGAACGACGAGCATCTTCGTTTGTCGATGTTCTCTTTGGCCGAAGTTCATAGACTCGCTCGACTTGAAATCTGGACGTTCATTTTGTCTTCTAGTAGGGCTCGCGTTGCTCAAAGCGTTCGGCGCTTCGCCCCATCTCTGCAGCGCAAAGTCGGCAACCCTTAACTGCGCCTTGAGCCGCCCTTTCTCCCGCCTTGCTGGACGTGACCGACGGGACGCACAGTGTTTCTGTCGAATTGCCGACCGGTGCGTCTGAACTCAAGCTCTTAGGCTACGACAACGACGAGCTTGTTGCGGGCAGAAAGATCCAGATCTAATTCATCCCCATCAGCCGCCGTTTGGCATGGCCATTCGAGAGGAAGTACCAATGCGAATCCGCCGGTATGACGTTCTCCTGTACCTGTTGTTCATCGGCGTCTCCGTTTGCTGCAAAGCCGATGACGGGCCGCATGCAAAAGACGGCCGCTTCAACGCGGTCGCCTGGTTCCAGAATTCTGCCGAGTACCGTTTGGCGGCACGGCAGGCCTATCGGCTGGCGACGACGCAGCTGCACGCGGGCCTGGCCGATGAAACCTGGACGGCCGACGAGAAGCAGGCAGAAGCCGGGGGTTATCAGAACAAGCAGCCGGCCGTCGTGCTCGATCTCGATGAAACGGTTCTGGACAATTCCGCCTACAGCGCGCGGGGCATCCTGCAGGGGACCGACTTTAAGCCGGAAACTTGGAACGACTGGGTCAGGGAAGAAAAGGCCGAGTTGATACCGGGCGCCAGGAAGTTCCTCACGTACGCAGCGAACTTGGGCGTCAAAGTCTTTTTCATCACGAACCGCACCGACGACGTGCGGGGCGCAACGCTGGCCAATCTCAAATCACACCGATTGCCCAGCGATCCTCAATTCCTGCTGACTCAGAATGACCAAGACGGCCGTCCGAGCGACAAGATCTCTCGCCGTGAGGACGTGGCCGATCAGCATCGAATTCTGTTGCTCATCGGCGACAGCATGGGCGATTTCTGCTCGGAAGTGGAAACGGACGACCAGTCAACGCGAAACCAGGTCGCCTGGGACAAAGAGCAGCAGTTCGGCACACGCTGGATCCTCATCCCGAACCCGATGTACGGATCGTGGAAGGAAGCCCTGCCGGACCAGCCGCTGCGGACTCTACAGAAAACCACCACGGCCAGCACGGCAACACCAACCGGCACCGCCGCAACGTTGGGTGGTCCTTACGATTACAAAGCCGGCAATGAAAAGAAGGAGAACTTCAAGAGATACGCGGACCTCGAGCTGTTCCATTCGGGGGTACGCTACCTCAGCCTGACACTGCTGGTCGATTCCATCGAGGCGAATTCAATGGATCCGCACGGCGAGGAACTTCAGCGGTATAACTACGTCATTGAAAAAAGGAACCTCGACGAATGGAAGATCCGGGTGGCGATCTGGCGAGACGACGACAAGACAGTCGAGCTGCTGAAGGGCTTCAAGTCGGATGGGCCAACCCCGACGGAGTACGGCGCGACGCCAAGGTTGATGATCAACTTCTATCCGGAAGAACCCAAGGATCCTAAAGCCCCTCACCGCCCGGAAACGAGTCCTCGATGGCTCGACAAAGACCAAACCAACGGCATTCTCGACGCGATGAGTAAGCACTTCTTGCTCGCCAACGGGGATACCTCGTCTTCCAAGTCTCCCTTGCAATCGTACGTTGCCGAGAAATGGGGTCAGACAGAGGTCGACTACGCCGGCGAGATCGTCGTCGACGTCGATGAACGCGTCTACCGCATCAACAGCAACAGCGGCACGTACCAGCCGAGTAGCGATTTTCTGGAAGCTGCGGCAGGCTGCTTTGAGAGGGTGCTCGGCATCGCGCCTCAGTATGTCGAAAGCTCGCATCCACCGACCAAACGTCGCTACATTAGTGCCACGGATTCTCGTTTGCCCCAGCATGTCCCATAGGCTGGGAATCTACTGGGCGCCACCCTCTGCGGCAGGCTTTTCCTGCGCCCGAGATTCAACCTGCTGCAGAAAGTCGGGGACAAGCCGCTCGCTGTAGCCGGCGGCGACACAGAACACGTACAACAGCCATAGGTTTTCTTGATCGCCGTTGTCGAGAAACCCCATTACGGCCTCCGCGCGAATGGCGACCGCAAAAATAAACGCACCCAATGCGCCCAAGATGATCCGCACGAATCCGTCTCCGTAGTGCGCCTTCCATCCGGCAGCGGCATCGACGTGCATGCTGCGAAGCCGCGACAGAAACGAAAACAACGCACCCAAGGCGCCGAAGGCCGTGGCCATGCCCAGATGCTGCCATGAACCGTCACGGCCGGGCCAACCCCATTCCAGCCGTTCAGAAAGCACGCCGACGAACACAATTCCGAACGTAGTGAGCAGGCTCACTTGTACGTACCAGAGTCTGGATGTTTCCGCGGCCCGTGTCGTCGCATAATTCTCCGCCACTTGCAGCGTTTCCTGCGCCCCCGTCACGTTGTCCGAAAGCGCTTGCACAATGCCGCCAGCGACTAGGCGACGGAACGCCAACTCGTCTTTCTCTCGTGGGAAGTTGGCCGGGGTCGTTTGAATGAGCGTCGCTTTTGCCAGCAGTTGCTCCACCTCATCGGTAATCTCGACGCCGTCGGCCAGCTGCCAGGTGGCCCACATGTCCCTTTTTGTGATGAGGACAATGTGCTCACCCGGGCTGAAGCCAATGATCTCGAGCGCATCCCGGGGTTCTATTCCGAAAGACCGGAGCTTTTTCGCAGAACCGGGACTCGGCTCTTCGTCTTCGTCGCAGCGGGTTTCCCACGCAGGCATGTTGTCGTTCCCCAGCTGTGTTGAATGTGGCTCGGGCAGTCGAGTAACGAGGGATGCTCGCTGTCAGTCGTCGTCCTCGGAGACGGTGATCCTGATCGCAATCGGATAGTGATCCGAGTGCCTGCGGCGGTATTCCTCTCGATAGGCAGCCGGAACGTCGAACACCTCTTGCCGGCTCTGGGTCAGCTCGATGGATTCGGTCGCGACAAACGCCCGATCGAAGGCCCTGAATGCAAAGGTGACGGTGGACTGGCCCGACTCGAGAAGGTCTCTCAGTCCCGCGTCTTCGTAGATCAGCGATGCGCGGTCCCCTTGCGTCGCAATGTTGGTGTCGCCAATCAGAATCAAATCTCCATCGCCGAGTGTCGAGCGAATGGAGTCGAGCTGCCGCACGAGCATGGCGGCCTCGCTGTTCCTCTGCGTCAAATTCGGCTGAGACGTTCCGGCTTTCATATGCAGCGGCACCACGACGAAGTCCGTTCTGCCCCGTCCCGCCGAAAACTTGACAGCATGTGGATGGCGATCCCACTCGAAGAACTCTGAGGAGTCATCGACGATCGGCACGCGAAAGGGTTCGTCTGCGAGCGTGACGTGAGCCTGATTCCATGCGATTCCCGTGACCTGGGAACCATCAAAAGGGTCGCGGTTTTCAAACAGCCGATAGGTCCAACTGCCGCCCCTTGCATTGAGAATCTCAACCACGTCGTCGAACGCCTCGCATTGCCGGTTCGCCGTTGTGACATAAAGTTCCTGAAGGGCCAAGACGTCGCAATGCGTGTGCTCGATCTCATCTGCGAGGTCGGTCGGTGATTGGGAGATACCTTGAGCGTCGCCGAATCGGGCCTGCGGGTTGCCGAGATGTTCAATGTTCCAACTGCCCACGCTGACCGTGTCGCGATGAGCCTCCTGTACGGCGGTCTCCAATTCGTTCTGTGAACCGCCGGTTTCGAGCCCGTTGGGCAGTTCTTGTTCCCAGTCTCCGTACATGGGGTTCGGGATGATAATCCAGCGGGTCCCTAACATTTTGCCCCGTTTGTCAGCCACTCGCTTCCTCTTGTGCTGATCGCGGGTTTGCATCCCCGCGCAGAAGTCGCCCATGCTATCGCCAATCAGCAGCACGATTCGATGCTGTTCGGCGATGGTTGCGCGGCGGGAGATCTTATCGCCTGGTCGGCCATCATTGTCGTTCCGTGTCAGCAAACACTGCGGGTCACTGGGCAATCCGAGCGATTTGAGATTGGCCAGTGTTGCGTCCCGCAGGTCGTCGGTCCGATTTGTGACGAAGAAGACTTTGACGCCCGAGCGAGTTGCGTACTCCACAAACTTACGCGCTCCGGGAACGAGCTCAGCCTGCTCTTCGTTGACCCAGGCGTTCCAGCTTTCCGTGGAATATTCGGTTCCCTGTAACATGCCCTGCGCGCTGTAGGCAGAATTGTTCAGAACGGTTTCATCGAGATCGAGAACCACCGCTGGCCGCTTCTTTTGAAAACAGCCAGCCTGCTTCTGCATTTCGTCGGCGGTCCAGGTCTCATCGGCGAGGCCCGCGTGCAGCTGAGTCCTCGCGAGCCGATAGGCCTGTCGCGCAGCCAGGCGATACTCGGCCGCGTCGCGGACCCACGAAACTGCGTTGAACCGACGGTCCGCGCGTGGATCCGGCGGCGCAGCACATCCCTGCATATGCGCGACGAGCAGCAGAAATCCAACGGCTCCAACTGCTAGCCGAAACGCTTGCATCTTCATGGTTCCCTTTACAGGCGCTTGTTCAGTCGATCGATTGTCTCCTGCAGAAGCCGTTTCTCCTCATCGGATCTTGCATTCCGCAACAGCTCGTAAAGGCTTTCCAGCGATACATTGTCCAGCGCTGGGCGAGCTCTCGTCCGCGGTGCGCGCATCACGGTCTCAATCCCGACGCGGGGGAGCAGGGCCTCCGCAACCCGCTCCAGAGTCGCAAACAAGAAGCCCGTGTTGTAGCCCGCCAGAAAGCCGAGGGCCGAAGCGCTAAGAGCTTCGATGCTTCCATCCTGCCTTGAGACTTCAGAGACAAACAGCTGAACCACACCTCCGCCTACAACCCCCAGCAGAATGCGGCTGTAGTACTCCGGAATCCGGTCTGTATTGAATTGGCGGCTGTAGTGGTATTGGTGGCACGATCGCAACAGATAGGCGCAAGCGCCAAGGCCGCCATGTATAAACGGGGCCAACGATACCAGCACCTGCGAAAGAATCTCCAGCCAATACGACCATCCACCGACGACTTCCTCGTCAGGTGGAAAGAAGCCGGCGATGACATCATCCAGCGTTTGGCTCGCAAAGGTCGCGACCAGGAAGATGCTGGTGATCATCCAGAGCTTGCGCGACCAGATGATCGCGTCAGACGCCTTGCGTCCGCGGGCCAATAGCCAGTGCGTGCGGCCGAAACGGTTGCTCGTTGCATGCAACGTTCTGACAGACACCGGGGCAGCGAGCTGTGCCAGATCGCGATACGCCTGTTCGAAGTCCGCGCGATCTTCATCCGACGGTACAGACGACTTCAGCAGAAACGATTCGGCAGACTTGATCGCATCCACCAGGCAGTCCGGAACCGCCGGCGCGGCGGGATCGATTGCCGCACGCTGTGACAGTGAGAATTCGAGGAGTTCTTTCGCCTCCCGAACCTCATCCTTCAGGCGATCGAGCAGTTCATTGGCGGCGTCTGTGTCCAAGTCCTCGGGGTTCATTTCAGGTCCTCCCGAACTTTGGCGCGTTTCAGGGAAGGGCGCACTTTGTCGATCTGCTCGCGAAACCGAGGACGGCCGCTCGGCGGTAGCGAGGTCTGTCCGTCGCAGGCGAAGGTCATTCCGTTCACCTGATAACGAAGGCCGTTCGTGGTGATCACGATGTCGCCATCCGCGATCCTGATCAGTGCGAGGTCCTGTGGGCTCAAACCGCCACGCGTCTCGCCACGGTTTGTCATGAAGATCGCTTGGAACGAACTCTGCGCGAGGATGCGGTTGAGTGCGTCTCGGCTGGGGTAACGGTACCGCGAGCGATTTGCCCCGCCGTTGCCCACCGAAATCACTCCCACCTCAGGACGCAATGCCGTCAAGAATCTCTTGTTAGAGCTGCTAGCGCCTCCATGATGATTGAGCTTCACCACGTCGACGTCACCGACAACAGGTGCAAGCACGCTCTCCACGTCAGCCGTTCGCCGGGCGCCGCTTCTGCCCCCGCCAGTCAGATCTCCTCCGATGAAATAATCGAACTGTTTGTACTGCACTACGAGCGCAACGCTAGCGGCATTCTCGCTTGTGCCGTCGAGGAAAACAGAGCTGCCACCCAGGATCCGGCCGCCCGCAGCGACGCACGTCACGCGGACGGCAGAGCCCAAGTTGATCGTCTCTCCGGGTTCAATCTTCTTGCGCTTCTGCGCAGCTTGGTCGGCGTAGGCCTCAAAGCTTCGCTGGTCCCTCTCAGCCGACCCGCCACGATCGAGCACGCTCTGCGCTGGTTCTAACTCTCTGATGACTTCATCCAAGCCGCCGATATGATCGGAGTCGTAATGCGTAGCGAGGACAAAGTCGAGGGCCCCAATTCCGAGTCCCCTGATCAAGGGGACGACGATTCGTTGGCCCTGATGGTTGCTTCCGCCGTCGACAAGCAGGGATTCGCCGTCCGGAGCGACAATCAGCGTGGCGTCTCCGTGTCCGACATCAATGTGACGAATCAGAAGGGGACGCTCGGCGCAAACACCAAATTGCCGGACGCCCAAAAGATGGATGGCGACACCGAGTGTCGCAATGAGCAAGCTGCGAACTGTAAAGGTTGGGTTCTCAGCGGCAATCATGCGCGTCGGCTGCATTGGTCACCGAAGCACCCTTTATGAGGGACACTCCTTCGTGCCTGCAACGTGACCCGTACCTATGATTGCGACTCCTACGAAAAGTCAGGCTACTTTGAACGTCTACGATTGTCCAGGAACCGGACGCAATTAGTCAGATCTAACTGATAGTACCGCTGGACGGCGTGGTAACCCTCGATCTGACTTCTCAAGCAGGGGCTTCGCACAGTTGAGCAGGGTTTCTATGGCCGCGCGAAGAACAGCACGCAGGATGTTGGAGAAACTCAAGCCGCTTGGTCCGGCGGTGCTGCGCGCCAGAGCCACTCTGCCTCATTTGTGCTCGTGTCGAGCGCGTTCGAATCACCACCGCCGTCAGCCTGCGCGAGTTCGAGCGAGAGATTCTCAGTGAACGTGAGGAAGAAAAGCAACCAGCACGCGCGCCGCCAACCAGTTGAGTTAGCGGCTTGCCGACCTGATGGAGTCGGTGCGAAAGCCGCCACCCTTCGCATCTCGGCGGTGAATGGCCTCTCGCGCGGCAAACTGTTCCGGTTATGCCGGTCGGCCGGCGGGCAAATGCCGAAAATCCGGCACAATCGTTCGATTCCCGTGAATCGGCATCGTCGAACTCCCCGATTGGATTCGACAGGTACCTTTCCTGTTCGATCAACCGCGGAAGGCCGATGCAAGCAGCTACATCAACCCGGTGGATCGTCTTGGCGCTGGTCGCGCTATTCGGCTTCGGATGTACGGGCACGCGCGAGCGGAGCAGCCTTGCACCAAAGACGCCCGGACGGTCATCGAGTCGACCGGCCGAGGCGCCGCTCGCACCCCCCCCGGCACCAGCCGTCAGCCACATCGAACCGTCGCCGCCATCCGGGCCGGTCGAAGCCATCAAGCCGGCCGAGTATCTCGACGAGTCGGCTGGTGACGAATCGGTCGACGGACAGGTATCGGTTGCCGAGTATGCTGAGTTTTCCGCGATGGCCGATGGCTTGACGCTCGAGGCACTCGAGCAGCTGGCATTTGAGAACAATCCCTCAATCCGCCAGGCGTCGGCCGTTGCCGCCAAAGCGGACGGAATCTGGACGCAGGTGGGGCTCAAGCCGAACCCGCAGCTAGGATACTTCGGCGAAGAAATCGGGAACGAGAACTCGGGCGGACTGCAGGGGGCGTTCGTCTCGCAGACGTTCGTCACCGGCGGCAAGTTGAGACAGAACCGGCAGGTTATCGGACACGACATTCAAGTCGTGCGCTGGCAGGTCGAGGCTCAGCGGTTTCGTGTGAGGACGGACATTCGCACGCGATTCTATACGGCACTAGCGGCGCAGCGACGCCTGGAACTAGCCCGCGAGTTTCGCAAAGTGGCCGGTCGAGGTCTGAAGGTGGCCGAAGACAGACTGCAGGCCCGGGTGGGGGCTCGTCCCGACGTGCTGCAATCGGAAATCCAGATGAATGAAGTCGAACTGCTGATTCAACGGGCCGAATTCGAGTTCGAAGCGGCCTGGAACGAACTGTTGGCCATCGCCGGCGTGCCCGACATGGCGCCCGTGGAACTGGTGGGCGAGTTGCGGACACCTGACGAGACGCGCGATTTCGAAACCGTCTATCAGCAGATCATCGATCAGAGCCCGGTGTTGATGGCGGCCTACTCACAGGTTCATCGGACAAGAGCGAATCTGGAGAGGCAGCGGGCTCAGCCGATTCCCAACGTGCTGGCACGGGCCGGAGCCGGTCACGATAACTCCACGGGAAATGAATTCGCCAACGTCCAAATCAGCTTGCCGCTACCCGTTCACAACCGGAACCAGGGCAACGTCGCAGCGGCCTACGCGGAATACTGCGAAGCGACCCAGAACGTCAGTCGCATCCAGTTGCAGATTCGACGCAGCCTGGCCCGAGTGATGCGGGAATATCAAGCCTCGGCAGCCACCGTCCAGCGGTACGAAAAGGTGATTCTGCCCAAGGCGACCGAGACCATGGATCTGATGCAGCAAGCTCAGGAAGCCGGCGAGTTCGACTTCTTGCGCGTGCTCACCGCGCGGCGGATGTTCTTCGACGCCAACCTGCAGTACGTCACCGCGCTGGGTGGTCTGGCCCGCTCGGGCGCCGAGATCGAAGGCTTGCTGCTAACAGGGGGCCTGTCAAATGTGGTGAGCTACGACGCTCGCGACGACCTGCGCGGTCAGGCCCTGAACTGGCGATAGCCGGTTGGCTGGACACATTGTCGAAATGACAACAGATGGCTCAGTTTGAAGACATGTCCGTCAGGCTGAACCTAACGGAGTCACGCTTCACAAACACCGTCGCAGCGATGAGTTGTGAACGATATTCAGACAGCTCGCGGCGCTTGGCATTCGACTTGCATCCAATAAAACTGTGGACTGAACGAACCCAATCCGATATACGTTTCCTGTGGGAGACGTTTCCCGGTACCTCTTCCAGCAGAGTTCCTGTGATCAGAAGCATCCCATCCATTTTCACCGCCATGGCCGTGCTTCCGCACGCCGTGCTGGGATGCTGTTGGCACCACGCGCACGCCGAGGTAGAACACGCCACGCCGGCTGTCGAAGTTGCCGGCGTAGAACGACCGGACGACGTGTCCCATCATCACGGGCATCGCCACACAAGTCGCAGCACAGATAGCCATGTCGCCGACGAAACGGGTGGACATGACGATCATCAATGCCCACACGAGCCGTGCGACGAACCGTCGTGTGCATTCGTCTCGGTTGCCAAGTCGAATCTGCAACTCGAAGCGACCATGGCACTCTGGCAGTCGGCCTCGTCCGACGCGACTGCTGAATTCGCCCCGGCGCGGCACTCTACTCCGTCGCCGCCAATCGATCTGAGCACTTCCGCGCCGCTCCGCGCGCAGACGCAGGTGTGGTTGCTCTAAAGGCTGCACTGTAGCCGGTCAATTGCGCGCCGGTCTTCTCGCCAATGCATTCAGGTGAGACGACGCCCAACGCTCGCGGCTGTCATCGACGATCGATGACTGCATGATCGGTCGATCCGCTCGAGTTTTCGCCCGCTGTTTGCTGCGCTTGTGATCCGCCGACGCGGGCAAGTGCATCGATGACGCACAACTGCATCAACACCTGATTTGGACTTGTCGCCATGGGTCTTCGCATCCCAAACGTTCCTGCGAAACGGATCTGGTCAATCGTCGTCGTTCTCTGCGTAGGCATCGGTCTGGTGACAGGGGACCAATGGTTCGCGGCAGCCACAGGCTGGGTACAGCGGACGATCGCATCGTTCCGTTCCGGTGGTGAAACTGCTGACGAACACGATCCGGTTGACGAAGGCCACGACGGTCACGACCACGGCGCACACGGGCACGCGCATGACGATGCCACGTCGCTGGAGCTGTCCGATCAGGCGCTGCGGAACATTGGGCTCGACGGGTCGCTGATTCAACCGGTCACGCTCCGAACCTTTCGCAAGTCGATCACGGTTCCGGCACGCGTCGTCGAACGGCCGGGCCGGACCCGAGTGCAGGTCGCCACGCCGATGACGGGCGTGATTACGCACGTGCATGCCGTTCAAGGGGAAGCGGTGCAACCCGGAACGCTGCTGTTTCAGATTCGGCTCACGCACGAAGACCTCGTTCAAGCGCAGACAGACTTTCTGCGCACTCTGGGAGAACTCGACGTCGAGCAGCGCGAGATCGAACGCTTGCAGCCGGCGGCTGACAGCGGGGCCATTGCGGGCACTGTGATGCTCGAACGGCAATACGCCAAGGACAAACTGACGTCTTCCCTGCGGGCACAGAGCGAAGCGTTGCGGCTGCACGGCTTGTCGGACGAGCAAATCGAACAGATTGCCGACGGGCGCCGGTTGTTGCGCGAACTGCAGTTGTTCGCCCCCTCAAGCGACGACCATCCCGACGACGAACTGAGGTTGAGCGAAAAGACAATGCGATCTGTATCGTTCACTCGGCGCTATCTTGATGAAGGCGGCAAGAAAGCGCCGCTGATCTTGCAGGAACTCAAAGTCCACAAGGGCCAATCGGTCAACGCGGGCGAGACATTGTGCGTGCTGGCCGACTACGGCGACCTGTTCGTCGAAGGACTGGCCTTCGAGCAAGATATCACGCAGCTGCGCGAGGCCTCGAATCGCAACTGGGAAGTCTCGGCGATCTTCGATCTGCCGGGCTCGGCTCCCGGAATCGTCGAAGGCCTGAAGATCGCGTACCTGTCGAACGAAGTTGATACCGATTCCCGCACACTGCACTTCTACGTCGATCTGCCCAACGAAATGACCGGCGACAAACGAACCGGGGAAAGCCGGTTCGTCGAGTGGAAGTATCTACCGGGCCAGCGGCTGCAGCTTCGCGTTCCGGTCGAAGAGTGGCCGAATCAAATCGTCGTACCGGTCGATGCCGTCGCCCGCGAAGGCGCCGAATACTACGTCTTTCAACAAAACGGCAAACACTTCGACCGAGTGCCCGTACACGTGAAGTATCGCGACCAATTCAATGCGGTGATCGACAACGACGGCTCGCTGTTCCCGGGTGACGTCATCGCCATGCGCGGAGCTCACCAGATGCAAATGGCGCTGAAGAACAAAGCCGGAGGAGGCGTCGATCCGCATGCGGGACACAGCCATTAGAGGACGGAGAGCTTAGAGCGGAGAGCAGAGAACTGCAGGACACGCGTTGTGGTCGTCCACGAGGTAGGGCATATGTTCCGATTTCAGAAGTTTGACGTTTGGCACAAGGCGGTCGACTTCGCCGATCGGGTGTACGCGGTGACGCGGCAGTTCCCGGCCGATGAGCGATTCGGATTAACGAGTCAGATGCGTCGGGCCGCGGTGTCGATCTCATCGAACATTGCCGAAGGAAGTAGTCGCTCATCAGACAAGAACTTCGCTCACTTTCTAGAGATCGCATACGGCTCATTGATGGAGGTCGCATCGCAGGCACACATTGCTCATCGGCAGAAGTTCCTTGCAAAAGAGAATCTCGACGAGCTGCACGGTGCGGCGGAAGAACTGGCACGCATGCTTAGCGGTTTCAAATCAACATTGTTGGGGTAAGGAAGCGTGAAGAGCAGACAGCCAAAACTCAAAGAGGATCGCTGGTTGCGAGAAGAGAAAATGTATCGATTTGAGACTCTAGATTTCGCGCAATTATCCGATCCGGGTCCGGAATTTCGATCGGTGCGCTCAACCCACAGCTCTCCGCTCTATACCTTCCGCCATTCCGGCTCTCAGCCCTCCGCTTTCCGCTCTCAGGCCCCTAGCCATGCTTAATTCGATCATTCGTTTCGCCCTCAAACAGCGCCTATTGGTGCTGGCGACGGCGCTGTTCCTGATCGGATATGGCACGTGGCAGGCGATGCGCGCGCAGATCGATGTGTTTCCCGATTTGAACCGTCCGCGCGTCGTCGTGATGACCGAAGCGCCCGGGATGGCGCCGGAAGAAGTCGAGACGCTGATTACGTTTCCGTTGGAAACTGCGCTCAACGGGGCTAACGGCGTGCAGGCCGTGCGCAGTTCCTCCGGCGTCGGCATTTCGGTGGTGTATGTCGAGTTCGATTGGGGGACCGACATCCTCGACGATCGGCAGATCGTCAACGAGCGCCTACAACTAGTGGCCGATCGGATTCCAGAGGGCATCCAACCGCAGCTGGCACCCATTTCGTCGATCATGGGTCAGATTCTGATGCTGGGAATGTGGAGCGACGACGGTGCCACCGACCCGCTCGAAATGCGAACGCTGGCCGATTGGGTCGTGCGGCAACGATTGCTGACCATTCCGGGCGTCTCTCAGGTCTTCACGATGGGGGGCGGGCGCAAGCAGTTTCAAGTGCTGGTCGACCCCGACGCCATGCTGCGCTTCGGCGTCACCTTGCACGACGTCAAGCAGGCTGTCCGCAACAGCAATCAAAACGCGACGGGTGGATATCTCGACGAGCAAGGGCCCAACGAACTGTTGGTGCGTGCATTGGGTCGCGTGCAGACGATCGAAGACTTGCAAAAGGTCGTCATCACGATCCGCGACGGCCGCCCCATCGCATTGGCGCAAATCGCAACCGTCGTCGCCGGTCCACAAGTCAAGCGCGGCGATAGTTCCGCGTTCGTGCGGCGGGAAGACGGCACGTTCTCCGGCGGACCCGCGGTGGTCCTGACGATCAACAAGCAGCCCGGCGCCGACACTCGAGGGGTGACCGACGACATCATGCGTGCCGTCGATGATCTCAAGGCCTCGCTGCCGGATGATCTGCGGATCGCCCCGCTATACACGCAGAAGTCGTTCATCGATCGCGCCATTGAAAACGTCATCGAGGCGCTGCGCGACGGCGGAATACTGGTCGTGATCATCCTGTTCCTGTTCCTGCTCAACGTGCGCACGACGTTTATCACCTTGACGGCCATCCCGCTGTCGCTGGTGATGACGGCCATCGTCTTCGCGTTCTTCGGCTTGTCGATCAACACAATGACGCTGGGCGGGCTGGCGGTGGCCATCGGTGAATTGGTCGATGACGCCATCGTCGACGTGGAAAACATCTTTCGCCGACTAAAAGAGAACCGCAAGAAGGCACAGCCGCTGCATCCGTTGTTGGTGGTCTTCCGCGCCAGCACCGAAGTTCGCAACTCGATCGTGTTCGGCACGATGATCGTCATTCTGGTATTCGTGCCGCTGTTTGCCCTTTCGGGAATGGAAGGCCGCCTGTTTGTGCCGCTGGGCATCGCCTACATCGTCTCGATTCTTTCTTCGCTGCTGGTCTCGCTGACCGTCACGCCGGTGCTGTCATATTGGTTGCTGGCCCGTGCAAAGACGACCGAAGCGGAAAAGGACGGATTCGTGCTGCGGGGGCTGAAATGGGTCGGCGAGAGGGTGATTCGTTTCAGCCTGCGGCTGCCGGGGTTGAATTTGCTGGTGACCGCGGCGGCGGTCGCACTGGCGGGCCTGTTCGTCTTGAATCTCGAGCGGGACTTCCTACCGCCCTTCAACGAAGGCGCCATCCAACTCAACGTCGTATTGCCGCCGGGTACTTCATTGCAGACCTCGAACTCGATCGCCCAGAAGGTCGAGCAGCGTTTGACGGCCATCGAGGACGTGTTGCAGTTCGTTCGCCGCACGGGGCGCGCCGAACTCGACGAGCATGCCGAAGGCGTGCACATGAGCGAGATGATCATCGAGCTCGACCCGGAGTCACCGCGCTCGCGCGAACAGCAGCTCGATGAGATTCGCGAGGCGATGGCCGACATCCCGGGCATCGTGACGGCGGTCGAGCAACCGATCGCGCACCTGATTTCACACATGCTCTCGGGCGTGAAGGCCCAGATCGGCATCAAGATTTACGGCGACGATCTCGACGTTCTGCGTCGCAAGGCCGGCGAAATGCAGGCCGCCATGCAGTCGGTGCCCGGCGTCACAGACCTACTGGTCGAACCGCAGGTCGTCATCCCGCAATTGCGCATCGAACTCGATCGCGACAAATTGCTGCTGTACGGACTGACGGCCGTCGAAGTCAACGAATTCATCGAGACCGCGATGAACGGGCAAGTGGTCTCCGAAGTGCTCGTCGGCCAACGGACGTTCGACCTGCTGCTGCGGCTCAACGAAGACTATCGCGAGAATCTGGAGGCCCTGCGCCGCCTGACGATCGAACCGTCGGATGGCGGCAAGCTTCCGCTGGAGGCAGTTGCCAGGATTTACGAATCGGGCGGCCCCAATACGATCAACCGCGAAAACGTCCGCCGTCGAATTGTGTTGCAGTGCAACGTATCGGAGCGCGGCGTCGTCGACGTGGTGCAGGACATTCAAGACAGCGTGGCCGATGTCGTCGCCTCGTTGCCGGCAGGCTACTTCGTCGAATACAGCGGGCAATTCGAGAGCCAGCAGTCGGCCAGCCGAATCATCGCCGCTCTGTTTGTGGTTTCGATGTTCGGCGTGTTCTTGGTGCTATTCACGATGTTCCGTTCCGTCAATCTGTCGCTGCAAGTCATGGCGGCGCTGCCCATGGCGTTTATCGGCGCGGTGATTGCGCTGGTCGTGACGGGACAGACACTCACCATCGCGGCGATGGTCGGGTTCATTTCGCTGGCCGGCATCGCCTCGCGTAACGGCATCCTGCTGCTCAACCACTACCTGCACCTGGTCAAGTACGAAGGCGAATCGTGGACGAAAGAGATGATCGTCCGCGCGGGCCTGGAACGGCTGGCCCCGGTGCTGATGACGGCGCTGACCTCCGGTATCGGGCTGGTCCCGCTGGTGCTGGCGGCAGGCGAACCGGGCAAGGAAATCTTGTATCCCGTTGCCACCGTCATCTTAGGCGGCCTGATCAGTTCCACATTGCTCGATTTCTTCGTGCACCCGGCCCTGTTCTGGCTGTTCGGACTGAAAGAAGCCCAGCGCGTCGTCAACGAATCACACACAGACATCGCTCTCGTCGAAGAAACCGGCGACGGGCTCTTGGAAGCAGAAACGAAAGAATCTCCGTCTACGACGGCGGCTCAACCCGACGCGGTCGGTGTCTAAGACAAGGCAACCGCTCGCAATAACGTTCGAAGGAGGAATTTGATGAACTACCGACTAACAATCGCCTGCACTTTGGCATGCGCCCTGGGTTCGCTGGCAAGCCTGCAAGCCGCCAACATTCCCGAAGGCGATCAGAGTGTCGTGGCCTACCGTCTCGGCAGGTGGAAGACCTTGCATTTCAACGACGCCCAGAAGGCGCGGCGACACTACGACGCTCTGCAGCGGCTCGGCTGCGAGGCGAAAACTCACGATCACGCCGGCCACATCGACGTAACGTACCGTCAACCAACTTGGACGCCGTTGTCGTTGGCCTCCGACGAGGTCGCCCATCAGTGGGAACGCTGGTTGATCGGGGCCGGTTTCGAAACCCTGCACGGTCACGCCGCCGATGCCGGACACAATCACGATCATGGTCATGGCTCGCACGACCACGGGTCACACAGTCACGGCGCGCAAGCCCACGAAGGGGTGGCCTACCGCATGGGCGATTGGAGAACCATTCGCGTGCCGGACGCCGACGTCGGCGAGTTTGTCGCCATTGCCAAAGCTCTCGGCTGCGAGGTTCGCCAAGAGAGTCGTGAAGGTGTCAGCGACGTTTCGATTCGCTGCGTCGGTTGGAACCACGCGGAGTTCGCCTCGCATGCCGACGCGGTGAACTGGGAACGCTGGCTCAAAACCACCGGGTTCGAAGCCCGACACGAGCACGGCGACGACCACAACCACCAACATGACGACGGCCACAACCACCAACATTAGGAGGCAGCACGGGCCACGTTGCGTACATCGGCCGTGTCGTTGTGGCTCGGTCGCCCGGTTCGGTGCGGCGCGGTCTCCTACCACGTCGCTTCCCCGACCGAAGGTCTCAAACTCTGTCTCGGAACCTGGCTTCGGGAGACCTTCGGTCGGCGACATGGCACCGTCAGCAGAGCGTGCCATAACTGGGGATCATGGAGTCAAGAAGTCCAAAATCCACCAAGAGGGTGAGAAAACTCATTCCATTCAAGAACGGAGAAGATCATGAGGTCGATAGCCTTGGCACTTGCCGCGTTCGCAATGTTTTTCATCGGCTGCAATTCCGAGACTCCATCCGATGCTCCGCCATCGAATGGCATTGGGGCAACTGAGTTGCCGCCCGAGACGGTGGATGACGCGCATGCTCACGCCCACCCCTCAGAAGGACCGCATCATGGCGCTCTCATCGAACTCGGCGCCGAAGAGTACCATGCCGAACTCGTTCACGATGAAGAGTCCGGCGAGGTGACCATCTATGTCCTCGACAGTGCAGCGAGCGGTGCCGTGCCGATCGATGCCGCTGAGATTACGATCAACATCACCCACGACGGGGCAGGCGAGCAATTCGAATTGGCCGCCTCGCCCGATGCGGGCGACCCGGAAGGCAAGTCGTCGCGTTTCGTCTCGAACGACGAACATCTCAGCGAAGACCTGCACGACGATCACGCCGAAGCCACACTGGTGCTCACGATCGACGGCAAGTCATTTCGCGGCGAGGTGCAGCATGGCCACGATCACGGTGGGAATGGCCACGATCACTGACGTGTTAAAGCCACGGTCTCGCCGCTGTCGCCAGACCTCTTGGGGAGACCTTCGGTCCGCCGGATGACACGGTCAGGAGACCGTGCCATAACACGTCTGTTCCGTCACGGCGAGCCGGACAGCAGGTTTGACAGGTACGGCAGGACCTCGATGCGCATCGCCTGGATCGTGAAATAGCCGAAGAACGCACACGACCAGACGATGGCCACGAAACGCACAGGGCTCATCGACAAGCTGCGCGAGAGCACCTTGTTGTTCATGTACAGCAGGATCAGCGAGTACAGAAACATCACGCCGCCGTTCATCGCGGCCGTGATGGTGAGCAGAAGAAGCGGTTCGTCGAGCCCCACGCCGATGATCGCGATGCCGAGGACGATCTCTCCCCACAAAAACAGGAAGTACAGCCGGCTGAGAGACCAGAACTCGCTGTCCCGCAGGTAGTTGACTTTGACGATGTCGGTCGACACGCGGGCCACAACATCGAGTACCCCCAATTCGGTCGTCAACAGGATGGCAATTCCCGCGACAAGAAAGGCAAATCTGAGCAGCGTCCCCGAAGGCATGCCGGACAAGACGGTCGCTTGCCCCCAAATGAAATTCATACCGCCGCCGAAACGCTCCATGCCGGGCCTCAACTCGCCGGACGCATCGCGAAACAGCGAGTAAGAGACCAAGGCCATCAGGCACAAACAGACGGCACAGGTCACGAAGAAGCTCCAGAAGTGTTCGATGTTGGCCGCCCGCCACCAGGCGCGCCAACGCTGCATGTTCTCCGGCGTGTGGGGGAAGTGGTAACCGACTTCGGCAGTCGCTTCTTCCTGACCGGTCAAAGGGCTCGTGATGCGGCCGATGTATTGACCCATCCCGTAACCCTTGTCCTTGATGAAGTTGCTCTGCCCGAGATTGGTGCTCCCTCCGGCGCCGGCAAACGCCAAAGCGCCGAGCAACATCATTAGAGATAGCCCGCTGGCGTCGAAGTCGGGCATCTGGCCCACGTTGCCGATACCACCGGCCATCGCGACCACGGCGTCGGGCCGAATGACGAGAAACGAGACCAGCACCACCAGCGCCAGCACGATACCGACCAGAAACGTCTGGATTTTTTCGACCGTGTTGTAGACGACCGGACCGGCAGTCAGCACGACGCCCACCAGGATCAGCCCACCGATGGCAAACCACGAGCTGTAATGCGCGCGGTAGGTGACTTGTCCCGCTTCGACGACCTCTTCGGGCCCAAAGATCATCCAGCTCAGCATCGTGCCTGCGCCTGTCGCCCAACCGGGCCAGGCCCAAGGGATGATGTTCAACAGCAGCATGATCCAGGCCCACTGCGGGCTGAGCCGGCAAAAGCCGGTGATGGCGCTTTCGCCGGTCAGCAGCGTCCAGCGCTCGATCTCCATGTTCAAGAAGTACTGGGTCACGACCCCCAGCATGCAGGCCCAGAAGAAAATGAACCCGGCTTTGTAGACGATGTAGGGCCAGAGCACGAACTCGCCCGAACCGAGCGACAGGCCAGCCAGCATGATGCTGGGACCAATCATGCGGGTCCACGAGATGGCTTCGGGCAGGTCCCGATACTTCAGCGGCGGCAAGTGCTTGTGCGGAATGACCGAATCGGGAACCGGCTCGTCGTGATTCTCGGCAGAGGTCTGGCTCACTTGTGGTGCCCGCTCATGGGAATCGTTGCATATGATTGCGAGGCGAGAATGGTGCCGGTGGCCCGCCAGTGTACCGGTTGCCTACCCAAACATGAAACCAGAGTGCCAACGCCGCCGCCAGCATGAAACGGTAGGCAAATGCGACTGAGACCACCTCGAAAACATCCTGTTGCTCACACATCGATTTCCCGCCTCAGCCGTCGCCTTTTCCGGGAAGCACGGAGGACTTCGACTTTGGCAAGACAGGCGACTATTATTGTGGAGCGCCCACACCTCGTTGGCTGTGGTTCGAGGCCGATCCGGATCTGAAGAGACTGCAGTCCAAGCACCACAATCAAGCCCTCACATTGTGTTGACCAAGCGAATCATCCCCTGTCTCGACGTGCATGCCGGCCGGGTGGTCAAGGGCGTGAATTTCGTCAACCTGCGCGACGCGGGCGACCCGGTCGACGTGGCTTCCCGCTACGAGCAGGAGGGCGCCGACGAGCTCGTTTTCCTCGACATCACAGCCAGTCACGAGCAACGAGACATCATTCTCGACGTAGTCCAGCGCACATCAGAAGTCATCTTCATGCCGCTGACGGTTGGAGGCGGAATCCGCACGCTGGACGACATTCGCCAGTTGCTCAAGGCCGGGTGCGACAAAGTGTCGATCAACTCGGCTGCGGTCAAGGACCCGCAGTTCGTCAAACAGGCGGCTTTGCGATTCGGCAGCCAATGCATCGTCGTTAACATCGACCCCAAGAGAGTGCAAAAGGACGGCCGCGAGTTTTGGGACGTGCACATCAACGGGGGGCGAATTCCTACGGGGCTGCAAGCGGTCGAATGGGCCGGAGAAGTCGAACGCTTGGGAGCGGGCGAAATCGTGCTGACCTCGATGGATGCCGACGGAACCAAAGACGGGTACGACATCGAAATCACTCAGGCGGTGGCGGCGGCCGTCGATATCCCGGTGGTGGCCAGCGGCGGCGCCGGGTCGCCCGAGCATCTCTATCAAGCCCTAACCGCTGGGAAGGCCAGCGCCGCCCTGGCGGCCAGCATTTTCCACTACGGAACGTATACAATCGAAGAGACCAAACAATTCCTGGCCCAACGTGGCGTGCCGGTTCGCTTCAACAGCCTGATTAGCTGAGCGGCCGGGTTGTGCCGGCCTGTTTGACAAGCGAGAATTAAACTGTATCCGTTCCCTTCATAGCGCGAATCCCGTCCTCACCGAGCGGAGTCGACTCGATGGCCACCGCAGCGCCCGTTAGCGTCAAAACCAAGCCGGAACCGGAGATCAACAAGATCTTCCGGCAGTTGATCAAGCACGAAGGTTCCGACCTGCACCTGCAAGTGGGCAAGCCGCCGGTGCTGCGGATCAAGGGCACGCTGCGCGAACTGCAGACCGACCCCATTCCGCGCGAGAAGATGCTCGAGATGTTCTACGAGATCATGGACGATCGGAACAAGAAGATCTTCGAGGATGAAGGGGGCGCCGACTTCGCGCATGTCGTGGCGTACGAAGAAGATTCCTGGCGGTTCCGCGTCAACTTGTTCATTCAGTTGAGCGATCCCGGCATGGTCTCGCGAAAAATCGAGCGGTGGATCCCCGATTTCGAGGGACTCAACCTGCCCCCCGTCATGGAGTCATTGTGCAAGTTCGACCAGGGCATGGTTCTGTTGGCCGGCGTGACGGGCAGCGGCAAGAGTACGACGATTGCCTCCATGCTCAACTGGATCAACCAGAATTATCGCAAGCACATCTTGACGATCGAAGACCCGATCGAGTTCGTCTACACCCAGGACAAATGCCTCATCAATCAGCGCGAGGTCGGGCAGGACGTCAAGGACTTTCATATCGCGATGAAACATGCCGTCCGCCAGGACCCGGACGTCATGCTCATCGGCGAGATGCGCGATCGTGAAACGTTCGAAACAGCCATGCACGCCGCCGAAACCGGCCACCTGGTGTTCGGTACGATTCACGCCTCCAACGCGCCCAGTACGCTGGGCCGCATCCTCGACCTGTTCCCGCAAGACATGCATACGGCGCTTCGCAGCAGCATGGCGTTCAATATGCGTGGCATCATCGCGCAAAAACTGTTGCCCACCATTGTCGACAATCCGAAACGCGTGCCGGTCGTCGAAATCATGACGTTCACGCCCACGGTGCGGAAGTTGATTCTCGAGGAATCGGATGAGAAACTGTCGGCCGCCATCCGCATCGGCAAGGACGACGGCATGCAGCTATTCAACGACAGCCTGTACTCCTTCATCCAGAGGGAATACATCAGCCGCGCCACGGCCTTCGAAGTCTCGCCGAACGTCGAAGAGCTGAAGATGAAGATCAAGGGCATCGACGTCAAAGCGGCCGGCATTCTGTAGTAGGCTGCCACGTTCCGGCTCGCGCGACCAGTGCCCAAGTCGTTGATTTTCTCAGAAGTCGCCCGGCGCTGGTATTGCCGATATTCGGAAGTCGGCTGGCAACAAGTAGGGAAGCAAAGTCGTGGATGTGTGGCAAGTCGGCGATGTGAAGATCACCCGTCTGGTCGAGCTGGAAGCCGCGGGTGGTACCCGGTTCTTGCTGCCCGACGCCACGCGCGAGGCGGTTCTTCCTCTCGAGTGGCTGAGGCCCCACTACGCCGACGAGGTGGGGAACCTCGTCATGTCGATTCACACTTATGTCTTACAGACCCCCGATCAAACCCTTCTGGTCGACACCGGTCTGGGAAACGACAAGCAACGGGCGATTCCGCTGTGGCACGAGCGCTCGGGACCCTATCTCGACAATCTCGCCGCCATCGGGGTTTCGTCCGAAACCGTCGACCTGGTGATTTGCACTCACCTGCACGTCGACCACGTGGGGTGGAACACCCGGCTCGTTGATGGCGCGTGGGTGCCCACGTTTCCCAATGCCCGGTACTTCTTCGGTCGCGTCGAGTGGGAGTATTGGAGCAAGCAAGACGGCAAGGATTATGGCCCCGTGATTGATGACTCCGTCCGGCCCATTGTCGAGGCTGGATTGGCCGACCTGTTCGAAATGGACCAGCAGCTAACTCCAGAACTGCGAGCCGAACCCACGCCGGGACACAGCATCGGCCATACGAGTCTGTGGCTCGAATCGGCCGGTGAACGGGTCCTGATCACCGGCGACTTTCTGCATCACCCCTGCCAAGCCGCACACCTCGACTGGTGCAGTAGCGCCGACTACGATCGCCAGCAAGCAATCGCCACGCGCCGGCAAATGTTCGAGCGATTGGCAGCCGAAGACGTCCGACTATTCGGAATGCACTTCAACAAACCGGGCGTCCTGGAACGAGACGGCTCAGCCTACCGGATCGAACCTTCGATCTAGCATCGGCTGATTGCGGCTCATGCGCGACTCAACAGTGGCCGACTCTCCCCCTTCCCTCTCCGTGATCTCCGTGCCTCTGTAGTGTGACCTTCCCCTCTACGCACGCCGCGCTGCTTGACGCTAGCCGAACCGAGTCGGCAAACTACCACCTGCACATCTTCCGCAAAGCACCACGACACATCGGAGGCGAAGACCATGGGCGAATTCAGCAGTGTGGCGAAAGACGACCACGTGATGACCGTCACCATCGAAAGACCCGATCGCCTGAATGCCTTGCACCCGCCGGCCAACGTGGAACTGGGCGAGGTCTTCGATGAATTCGCGGCCGACCCCGACATGTGGGTCGCCATCATTACCGGCAGCGGCCGAGGATTCTGCGCCGGCAACGACCTGCGGTATCAGGCCGAAGGCGGCGAGCGCCTGCCCATGCCCCGCGGATTCGGCGGCCTGACCTCACGGTTCGATCTGACCAAGCCGGTCATCGCGGCGGTCAACGGCGTGGCCATGGGTGGCGGATTCGAGATCGCCCTGGCTTGCGACTTGATCATCGCCTCCGACAAGGCCATGTTCGCCTTGCCCGAACCCAAAGTCGGGCTGGCTGCGCTGGCGGGCGGCTTGAATCGCTTGCCCCGCCAGATCGGCGTGAAGCGCGCCTTGGGCATGATCCTCACCGGTCGTCGCGTATCACCGGACGAAGGCAAGGAGCTGGGCTTCGTCAACGAAGTGGTACCGCACGGCGACTTGATGCATGCCGCGCACAAGTGGGCCAGTATGATTCGCGAATGCGCGCCGCTGTCGATTCGTGCGAGCAAGGACGTCGTCTACCGCAGTCTGGACTGCGCGTCGCTGGAGGAATCAATGACGGCCCAGTACGACTCCGTCCAGGCCATGCGAGACAGCTCCGACTTCATCGAGGGCCCCAAAGCCTTCGCAGAGAAACGCCCCCCCAACTGGCAAGGAAAATAGTGGCTGCGATCTGTCTACCCGTCGTTCATCTCCAATACCTGCGAGCAATGCAGGGGGCCACGGGCGGCTTGCCCGCCCGTGCCGTCACGAGTGTTTCTATCAGTTCGCACTGGCAGGCAAGCTGCCAGTGGTACCATCTTTAATCGGACAGCAGGAAACACGATGCCGACCACTGAAGAAACCCTCTACGAGGTCCGCAACGGCGGGGCTTGGATCACGCTCAACCGGCCCGAGAAACGCAACGCGTTGTCGGCCACATTGATTTCCGAGACCTATCAGCACCTGCTGGCCGCCAACGAAGACGACGCCGTCCGCTGCGCGGTCATCACCGGCGCCCCGCCTGCCTTCTGTGCGGGAGCCGATTTGAAGGCCAAGCCCGGCCAACACGCCGGCGGACCCGAAGTCCCCTATCCGCAACTTCTGGCCCAAATCCAGGACAACCCCAAGCCGGTGATTGCCGCAGTCAACGGCCCCGCCTTCGCCGGCGGGTTGGGCATCGTGGCCGCGACGGACATTTCGGTGACCGCCGACGACGTGATGTTCAGCTTCAGCGAAGTCCGTATCGGCGTCATCCCCGCGGTCATCTCCGTGGTCTGCCTCCCCAAACTGGGCGCGCACCACGGTATGAAACTCTTCCTCACCGGCGAACGATTTACCGCCAGCCAAGCCGTCGACATGGGCCTCATCCACCGCTCTGTCTCAGCCGATCAACTCGAGGCAGCCGTGCAAGAAGAGATCGACATGATCCGCCTCGGCGGCCCAATCGCGGTTGCAGAATGCAAGAAACTGGTCCGCCGCGTACCACTGATGTCGCGCGAAGACGGCTTCGCTGAAACTGCCCCTTGGAGCGCCGAAATGTTTGCCTCCGACGAAGCTGCTGAAGGCATGGCGGCGTTTCGCGAGAAACGCAAGGCCAGCTGGGTCGAGAGTTAATCTCGCCTACGCTCCATGGACGAATCGGCAACGTCGACAACTTCGCATACTAGGAACTCGAGATGGCCGTCATCAAACGTGTCGCACCGTATGCCGACGACGAGAACAACCTTCCGGTCACAAATGTCGACACCGCGATCCCTTTCTACGAACGGATCATGGGCTTTCGTGTCGCATCGCGCGTCGACGAGCCGTGCAAGACGGCCATCCTCGAGCGCGACGACTTGCAAATCGGCCTGGCCGAGAATGGCGGCGACCCCAGCCAAGAAGGCTGCTTCTTCGAAGTCGACGACGTCGAAGCCATGTTCGCAGAACTGAAGGCCAACGGCCTCGACCAAGACCAGCCCAACTTCCGCGTCGACCAACACGGCGACACGTCCTACAAGGTGTTCTTCGTGGTCGCCCCCGACGGCTTGTGCTACTGCCTGGGTGAGCGGCAAGACTAGATCCCATCCGGGATAATCGTGGCGGCTACCGGACCCTGTTCGGCCATTGTATGTTCTATCTACGCCGCCGGAACCCGCTACATTTATGTCTGGCGCGCTTTAGGAATCTCGTAGCGTGTAATTCGAATCAACTACGGGTACTCCAAGCCGATGAGCCAGTTCGAGACCGAGACCGCGATTGTTCCCAACGGCGACGGTGTCTGGACGACCCGTCTCGCGAGCGACTGGAACATCGGTGCCAACAGCAACGGCGGATATGCGCTCTCGCCGGTGCTGCGGGCCCTGCGTGAGTTAGCCGGGCAACCCGATCCAGTATCGGTCACGACGCACTTTCTGCGTCCTGCAGTAGGCGATGCCGATGCGCGGATCGAAACTGCGCTGATTCGTGCGGGGCGCACGGTTGCCACGGCTCGCGGGTCGCTGATTCAAGAAGGGAAGGAAAGGTTGGTCGTTATCGCGGCTTTTGGCAACGTTGAGCAACAAGTCGGCGTGGGACTGGAGATCGGTCCCGAACCGCCGGATCTGCCGCCGGTGGAGAGCTGCACACCGCGGAGCAGCAGCGAGCAGGGTGTCGATTTGCCGATTCTTTCCCGCGTCGACGTGCGCGTCCATCCCGATTGCGCGGCAGCGGGCGGCAGTCAGCGGGCTGTCATCGAAGGTTGGATCCGGCTTGCCGACGGCACCGACCCGTCTACGATGTCGCTGCCGCTGTTTTCCGATGCGTTCCCGCCGTCGCTGTTTCCGCTCGTGGGGTCGGTGGGCTGGGTGCCGACCGTCGAGTTGACAGTGCATATCCGCCGCACCCCGGCGCCAGGCTGGCTGCGGGCGCGTTTCGAATGCGACGATTTGCACAACGGGCGGATGATCGAGAGCGGGGCCATCTGGGACTCGACCGGTGCAGTTGTCGCGCGCAGTCGGCAGTTCGGGTTGTTGATGAACCGCTGAGCCGGCCAGCAACGTCTTATTGGGCCCGCTGTCGCATTTTTTCTCGCAACCGCCGCATACCGCCCAGCCAGCGTTCGTAGTCGGCCGTCTTGCGTTGCATGTACGTGAGCACTTCGGGATGCGGCAGGATGAGAAAGCGCTCTTCATCCATCGCCAGGATGACGGCGTCACACACGTCTTCCGGCTCCAGCATGCCGTCCAACCCCGCGACACCCCCATCTGTGCCGGCCGTCATGCCCGTGCGGACGGCCTGCGGGCACAGCAGCGATACGCGGACCCCCTCGTCGTGATGGGCGATGGAGAGTGACTCGGCAAAGCCGACGGCGGCGTGCTTCGTCACCGAGTAGGGGGCTGATCCGATTTGACTCAACAGGCCGGCGGCCGAGGAGGTGTTTAGCAGATACCCACCCCCTTGGGCGATCATCTTGGGCAGCACGGCCCGGGCGGCGTAGATGTGGGCCATGACGTTGATGCCCCAAATGCGCTCCCAATCTTCGTTGGAGGCCGATGCCACGTGCGACGGGTCTCTGACGCCGATGCCCGCGTTGGAAACAAACACGTCGACGCGGCCGTATTTCTTTTCGGTTTCATCCACGATGCGGATGATGTCCGCTTCGTTGGCGACGTCAGCACCAAATCCGAGGCCGCCGACCGACTCGGCCACGGTCTTCGCGCCCTGTTCGTTGATGTCGACGGCCGTGATGCCGGCGGCCCCCTCTTTGTGAAAACGTTCGCAGAGTGCCTTGCCGATTCCGCTGGCGGCACCGGTCACAATGGCGATCTTGTCTTTGAGCTTCATCGGATGTATCGCGTCGGTTGAGTTTTGAGTTCGATCATGGCAGGTTTCAGACCAGCCCGCGTTCCTGTAGCAACTGCCAGCCCCGTTCGCCGCGGCGTCGGGCGATTTCGCCGTAGAGCAGGGCCTTGGCCGAGCTGGCATTGCCGTCCAGCCCGCGTTTGTACACGCCCTGTACGATGGCGGCGCTTCTGAACATGTTGTAGGCGATGTAGAACGTCCAGTTTTCGATTGCTGGGCGGCCGGAATGTTTGCAGTACTCGGCCACCAATTCTTCTTCGGTGGGTATGTTCAACGAAGCCAGGTCGGCGCCGGCCAGGCCGACGTCGGTGTAGGATTCGCTGTGGTAGTCCTGGCAGATGTAGCCGAGGTCGGCCAGTCCGTCGCCCAAGGTCGACAGTTCCCAGTCGAGCACGGCGGCCACGCGAGGCTCTGTCGGATGCAACAGCACGTTGCCCAGCCGGTAGTCGCCGTGCACGACGACGCTGCTCACGTCTTGCGGCACGTTGGCGGGCAGCCACTCCATCAGCGCGTCCATGGCATCGATCTGTTCTGTCTTGCTGGCGACGTACTGCTTGCTCCAGCGGCCGATCTGGCGTTCGTAATAGTTGCCCGGCCGACCGAAAGTCTCGAGCCCGACGGCTGCCGGGTCGACCTTGTGCAACTCGGCCAGAACGCGGATCAGATCGTTGTAGGTGGCTCGCCGATCCTCCGGGCTGAACGTCGGCAGCAGCCCTTCGGTGAGCAGCCGTCCGTCGATCCATTCCATCACGTAGAACTTGGTGCCGATGATTTCGGGGTCTTCGCACAGGCAGTACATCTCGGGGACCGGCACGGGCGTATCCCGCAAGGCATGCATCACGCGATGTTCCCGGTCGACCTGGTGGGCACTGGGCAGCAGTTGGCCGGGAGGCTGCTTGCGCATCACGTAGTGCGTGCCGTCGGCTTCGAGCAGAAACGTGGGGTTGGATTGGCCCCCTTCGAACTGGCGAACATCCAGCTCTCCGCTGAAGCCTGCGACGTGGGCGCTCATGTACTCAAGCAGTGCGTTCTCGTCGAATCGATGCGCCTCCCGCACCTCGATGATTTCTACGTCACTCATGCTTTGGTCTCAACGTTGTTAACCGGCGCTCGATCGACTGGTCATTGATAGAGAAGATTCGCCATTCGACTGGAATCGAGAACCGATGGCAACGCTGTGTGTTCCCGCGAATGCCGAGCATCAGGATCTGCGAGAATCGAGTATACCGAGTTGAGTCGCAGAAACTGACCGCTGTCGCAACTTCGCGCCACGGCGATTCCCACTGGCGTGCGACTTGGCCGTCAAACACGACCGGGATATAAAGGTACACGTTCCGACGAAGCCTTTTCTCATCAAGGGTGAGGGTTGCGCGATGCTCACGACCCGGTGCCCCAACGGTCACCTTCTGAAGATCTCGGCGGACTATGTTGGCAAGAAAGCGAAATGCGCGAAGTGCGGCTCATCGTTCCTCGTTGCAGCCGAGCGCCCCGCCGCTCCCCATCCACCCGCTTCTCATCGCGAACCGACTTCAAACCCGCCTCATCCCCCACGATCGGTCTCTACTTCGGCCCGAAACCGACCGCGGCCAACGAACTGGCTGGTGATCCTTGCAGGAGCCGCGGCGGTGATCATTGGCGTGGTCACTATCCTGGCGCCTTTCGTGCTGCCGCGCTCGGCGCAACTTGGAACCAGTGTTCCGGCCGACGAGCTGACTCAGGCCAATCTCAAGCAGCTCGCCGCCGCGATGCTGCAATACCACGACGCGTATCGGCGTCTTCCGGCATCCGCCCAACTGACGCGGCATGAGCAGACGCCCCACAGCTGGCGCGTAGCGCTGTTGCCTTACCTGGGACGCCAGGATCTGTATGAGCAATATCGCTTCGACGAACCGTGGGACAGCCCGGCGAATCGAAACGTGCTCGAAGACATGCCCGACGTGTTTCGCAGCCCGTTCGACGAGCGCAAGTCGACCAACAGCGGATACTACGCCGTCGTCGGTCGCCGTGCGATGTTTGAGCGCGACACGCACGTCCGCATTCGCGACGTACTCGATGGCACGCGGAACACGATTCTCGTCGTCGAGTCCAAGCAGGGCATCCCCTGGACGAAGCCGGAAGACATTCCCTTCGACCCGCTGGATCCCGCACCGGCGTTGGGAGGATTCATGCCCGAGAGGCTGGCCTTCATCACCGTCGCCGGCGAACCCCACATTGTGAGCCAGGAAAAAATCGAGGCCGGGCTCAAGTTCTTCATTATTCGCGATGACATGCAGCTTCCGGCGGTACTGACTGGGGAGCAACCCCCAGACATGAGTGACCCGCGTATCGCGGAGATCATGGCTGCCGAATTGCCGGCCCAGCCGGTCCCACAGTTGCCGGAAGTCACCGTGAGCTATGCTCCCCGCGGGGATGAATTCGAATCGGGAGGCGTCATCAGATTGGGCCCCCGCAGCCCAACAGACAATATCTACATCTCCAATGCCGGCGACGCCTTGCTGGAGCTCTCCGGGCTCACGCTACCGGAAGGCTGGAGTCTTTCTGGCGACCTCACGCAGGGGCCGGTGCGACTGGCGCCTGGAAAACATACTTCCTTGACCATCAAAGCTCAGGGCCACAAGGAATACTCGCAGTTCAAGTTCTTCACGAACGATCCCGATGAACCGGAGTTTGAATTGAGACTGGCGCCCAGGCGAATGAGATGACGGGGCCAGCAATGTTGCCGAGCGGGCCTTCGAAGCACTAGCGGAGTCTCTATGACGATTCGCATTCGTTGCGAGAATGGACATCTCCTGCTGATCAGAGAACAGCTTGCCGGGCAAATTCGTTGTCCGAAGTGCCACGCGTCCGTGACGGTTCCAGCACCGGCTGACTCCGATGCCGAAATCCTGCTGGACGAACTCGTTGAAGAGCCATCCGATCGCGTGCGCGACGCTGTTCTAGACCGCATCGATCCAGTGGGCACGCGTCACTCGGCTGGCAAACGAAAGTCGCTGCTCATGGTCGTCGTCGCGGGGCTGCTCTCGCTGCCGATGTTGGGCGGGGCCGGTCTCTGGGCCATTTTCGCCGGTTGGCAACAGCCGCCGCCCACGATTCCGCTGACGGACCAAAACGACGGCGAGAAGGCTATGCGGCAGGGCGAGCGCGTGAACAACCCGAACATTGGGTTCACCCTCGATCTGCCGCCCGGATTCACGCCCCGCCCCGATTTGGTCGGTGCCGTTCCCAACATCGATGCCGTGCACGCCTTCGAATACAAGGGGATCAAAGCCGGCGAGCCGTCTCCTCTACTCGTGATTGACAACATGCACGGCACCATCGGCCGCGAAAGCCTTGCCGAAGTGGCGTCCCGGCGTCCCGACTTCCAGGGAAGCATCGTCACTGTCGCCTGGCAGGGATTCGACCTCGAAGGGATACGGACAACGTCGAGAAAGGGTAACCAAGAGTCGATCAACTACGCCGTCCAGATTCCGCTGAGACGATCCGCGGTGCAGGTTCTGCTGTCCGGCCCCAGCCATCGCGCGGATGTGCTGCAACCGTTGCTGCACAAAGTCGTCGCCGGTGTGCAGGGCGAAAGCAACTGGGCGGCTCCCCGCCGCTCAGCAGTCGCCAGAGACCAAGTATCGGGCCTGTTCGCGCTCTTTGCAGGGTTGCTCGGCGTTCTGATCTCCGGCGTGATCCTGTGGTTCGTGTCGCGTGCCGCGTTCAGAGAAGACGTGCTGGGGGGCAGCGGCACGCGTGAAGAGCGCCGGCAAGGTCTGTTGCTCATGTGCGGCGCAGCCGGCATGGTGTGCATGCTGGCGCTCAGCGGGGCTGGTGTTTGGATGGTCATCAAACCTGCGCCGCCAGCCGTCAGTCGGCGAGCTACTGAGAGTGCTGCACCCCGTCGAGCCTCTCACAAGGCTGCCGACCGCATCTGAATTGGAGCTGGGGCCCGAACGTCTGTCAGGGCTCTCCGGTGTGCATCAACATCCGTACGCTTGATGCCGCGCGCGGGGCCGATCACAATCGCATCCTTGATGCGACACCTTTCGAGCCGCTCCCAGACCGAAAAGAGGCAGCATGGTCACCAGAGCCGAAGCGCTTGCGCAATTGACGGCGGCGGGACAGAAGTTCGAGCTCGAGCTGCAGGATTTGTACGGCCGCCCGTGCCGCACGTTCAAAAACGCGCCACCTACGCTCCACGAACTGTACGAACAGAGCCGTAGCGACGAGACGTTGATCGTCTACGAGGATGAGCGGTTCAGCTTCGACGAGGCGTATCAGATCGCCTGCAGGATTGGCGGCCTGCTGGTCGATCGCTATGGCGTGACCAAGGGCGACCGCATCGCGATCTCCATGCGCAACTACCCGGAGTGGATCATTTCATTCATGGCGGCCACGTCAGTAGGTGGAATCGCCGTCGCCATGAACGCGCTGTGGAACTCGGCCGAGATGGAATACGGCCTGACCGATTGCGGCGCCAAGGTTCTGTTCGCCGACCAGGAACGTCTCGATCGACTGGCAGAGTGTTCCGATGCGCTGTCGTTGGATGTGATCGCCGTTCGCCCAAAAAAACCGCTCCCATCGGGTGCAGCGGAATGGAACGCGCTGCTCGAGACACGGCCGCCGCAGTCGATGCCGCCTTCCGATGCGGGACCGACCGACGACTCGCTGATCCTCTACACCTCGGGTTCGACCGGTCATCCTAAGGGTGCCGTCAGTTGCCATCGCAACGTGATCAGCGCTCTGATGTCATGGCAACTCGATCTCGAGGCAAGCCCGCTTGTTACCGGACTGCCGGCAGCGGCTCCCGAGGGACAGCCGGCCACGTTGCTGGGCGTTCCACTCTTCCACGCGACGGGATCACATGCAGTCTTTCTCAATACGTTTCCGCTGCAGCGGAAAATCGTCTGCATGTACAAGTGGGACCCCGAGCTGGGGGCAGAACTTATCGAGCGTGAGCGGATCACGTCGGTCATCGCACCCTCGGCGATGACTGGCGATCTGGTGCAGACCGCCAAACGCACAAAACGAGACTTGAGTTCTTTGCTGAGCGTGGGCGGCGGGGGTGCCGCTCGCGCGCCTGAGCAAGTCAAGCACATCGATGAGTCATTCGACACCGCGCTGCCCAACACTGGCTGGGGGATGACCGAAACCAACGCGATCGGCACCGGAATCAGCGGTGCCGACTATCTTGGCAGACCGGCAAGCTCCGGACGTTGTTCGGCCGTGCTCGATCTTAGAATCGTCGACGACGATGGCCGTGAATTGCCGACCGGCGAACGCGGTGAGCTACAAGTTCGCGGCACGTCGATTTTCCGCGGCTATTGGAACCGTCCCGATGCCAACGCCGAAACGTTCGCCGAAGGTCGTTGGCTGCGCACCGGCGACATCGCCTATCTCGATGAGGAAGGGTTCTTGTTTATCGTCGACCGCAAGAAGGATCTGGTCATTCGGGGCGGCGAAAACATCGGCTGCGGACAGGTCGAGGCCGCCTTACTGGAACACCCCCGCATACTGGAAGCCGTGGTCTATGCGGTGCCCGACGATCGGCTGGGTGAAGAAGTGGGCGCGACGCTGTACTGCACGCAGGTGCCCGACGAAGGAGAGTTGCGAGCGTTTTTGGCCGACCACCTGGCAGGATTCGAAATCCCCCGATACTTCACCATGAAGACCAAACCGCTGCCGCGAATTGCTTCCGGCAAGATCTTCAAGCGCGGGCTGCGGGAAGAAGCGGTTGCCGCTCTGCAGGCCGGCGATGCCAGTGCCTGAAGCTCATGCCTACGCGCTCTGCCTGCATGGCGGGAGTTCGCTGCCGCTGGTAGCATTCAAACCACCCGACAAGTTCGGGCTGGGATCACTACGCGAAGGCGAGGCACTCCATGAGTCAAGCACCCGCACCGGTTCCCGCAGCCACAATTCTAATGCTGCGCGATGGTGATCGGGGGCTGGAAACCTTCATGGTCGTGCGGCATCGCCAGATCGACTTTGCCTCGGGCGCGCTCGTTTTTCCCGGCGGCAGAATCGACGCCCAGGACGGCGAAGTCAGGGACTGTTGCCAAGGCGTCGATGAGGCCGACGATACGACATTGGCGTTTCGAGTCGGCGCCATTCGCGAGGCGTTCGAAGAGTCGGGAATCTTGCTGGCCAGGCCGGCGGGACAGAGTGAACTCATTGCCGGCCAGCGCCTGGCCCAACTCGACAAGTACCGCGATCCCCTCAACAAGGGGGAACTGGGACTCCGGCAGTTTCTAGAGAACGAACAGCTCATCCTAGCCTGCGACCTGCTGCAGCACTTTGCGCACTGGATCACGCCGGAGATGATGCCCAAGCGATTCGACACGCACTTTTATCTGGCCGCCGCGCCGCTGGATCACCTGGCGGTGCACGACGGTCATGAGTCGGTCGACTCGGTTTGGATCTCGCCGCCGGAAGCATTAGACGGGGCCCAATCGGGCAAGTACACAATTATTTTCCCGACCCGGCTGAACGTCGAATTGCTCGGCCAGAGCAAATCGGTCTCTGAGGCGCTGCAGATGGCCCAAGACAGAACCGCCGTCACGGTAATGCCCAGCGTCGAGAAGCGGGACGACGGCGTCTATCTCTGCATTCCCGCAGACGCCGGCTACAGCCTGGCCGAAGAGAAGATGGACGGCCGACTCGGCTAGGCGGCAGTGCCGCTCTCCTCGGGGTTGCGCGTCCTGCGTGGACGTCAACCGTCAACTGCCCTGCGGTTGTTCCGGCGTATCAGTAGGACCTCAGCGTTTCGGACCGGCGCGCTCGAGGCCATCGAGAATGAGGTCGAGCACGAATCCGAACTCATCGCTGTTGCCATCGTCGTCAAGGTGGGCGCGGACGTGATCGGCCATGTGCGGGTAGTCGTCGCCAAGATCGGCGAGGAATTGGCTGGCCAACTGCTCGAGATCGGTGTCGAGCACTTGCTTGTACGCGATCTCCTGTAGCGTGAAACCGACGATGTGCATCGTCACGGCGTGATACCCGCTGTACACGATCTCGGGGCCCAGCTCGGCCTCGGTCAACACCTGCAGGATTGAGTCCATGTACCGCATGCGTTTCGGCCCCGGCATCCGCCGCGACCATTCCGCCGGGACCCAGGGATGCCTCAGCAGCACGGCATGCGCGATCGCCGCGCTGGCGCGCATCGCGGCCTTCCAATCGCCGCCGATGGCGGGCGGTTCGGTCTCGCCGACGACGATGTCCACCATGCCGACGAGCATCTCATCCTTGTTGACGACGTGATTGTACAGCGACATCACACCGCACCCGAGCTTCTCCGCGATCTTGCGCATCGTCAGCGCCTCGACTCCATGCTCGTCGGCGAAGGCGACGGCGGCCTCGAGAATCCGCTGTTTGTCCAGGGGCTGGCGCGTGGTTGATTGCGTGGCGGCCATGATGCGAGGTTGACATACGTACGTTGTACGTTAAGCTGTGTCAATAGACGTACATTGTACGTTAAGCTGCGTCGAGAACCACGTTGCGCTGTACGCCCTGGAATCTTTCGGATCGCGGAGACACTGATGAGCACCCAGACGACTGCCTCGGACACGCAAAGAGACCACCCACAAAACCCAGCCAGCATGCGGGCGGCGACCATCGACCGCTACGGTTCGGCAGACGTCATGAGCGTGCAGCAGATCGAGCGTCCGCGATGCGGGGCTGGCGAGGTGCTCATCTCCATCCGCGCCGCTTCGGTGAATCCCTACGACTGGCACATGATGACCGGCACGCCGCTGCTCATGCGGATGGAGAGTGGATGGAGTAAGCCGAAGTCGAGGCGGCTCGGCCTCGACGTGGCCGGCGTGATTGAGGCCGTTGGCACCAACAGCACCAAGTTCGCCGTCGGAGATGAAGTGTTCGGCTGCGCAGCCGGGTCGTTCGCCGACTGCGTGAGCGCCAAGGACGACGCGCTGGTGCGCAAGCCAGCCAACATCTCGTTTGAAGAGGCGGCGGCCGTTGGGGTCGGCGCGCTGACCGCCGTGCAGGGACTGCGAGACCATGGACGTCTTCAGCCGAGACAACACGTGCTCATCAACGGAGCCTCAGGCGGCGTCGGCACGTACGCGGTGCAGTTGGCCAAGCACCTGGGCGCCGAGGTGACCGGCGTGTGCAGCACCAGAAATGTCGAGCTGGTCGGTGGCCTGGGCGCCGATCACGTCGTCGACTACACGGCGAGCGACTTCACCGCGAACGATGCGCAGTACGATCTCATCCTCGATGCCATCGGCAACAGGAAGATCTCGCACTACAAGCGCTGTCTCACACCGACCGGCAGCTACGTCGTCATCGGCGGACCAAAGGGGCGCGTGTTCGGCCCCGTGCGGCACATGGTCAAGGCGCTGGTGGCATTCAAGTTCGGAACACGCCGCGCCGCCACGTTCATCGCCCAGCAAAACGCGAGCGACCTCGAACTGTTTCGCGACCTGCTCGCTACCGGCAACATGCGATCGGTCATCGACGCGGTATACCCTCTCGATGAAATCGCAGCGGCGCTACGACACCTCGAGACCGGCCACGCCAGAGGCAAGATCATCATCAGGCCGTAGAGAAAGAGTCGCCCCCCTTACTCCCGCCGCTTTCGCCTTAGCTCAGAAAAGGCGCCCACTTCCGACTCCGTGACGCCCTCTTCCAATGTGCCGGGGATTTGATTCACGGTTGCTGAGAACGATTGCGGTTTTGCAACAGCTTTACAACCGCAGCTTCTGCTTGGCTTAAGGTGTCGGGAACGGTCGCGATCGTGCCATTGCGGTCAATCACGAAGTAGTAGCCTGCACCGCGAACCTGATAATCCGCGACGATTTCGCTGTCCCATCCGATACAGGCTTGGGGAGATATCGTGTCGAACTTGCCGATGTGATCGTAAACGAGATCTTCTTCGTCTTCGCAGCACAGGCTGATCATCTGAAAATCACCATACTGATTGCTCAGTTCGCGGTACAGCGCCTCCCGAGCCGGCGTCGAGGCGACACACGGGCCACACGATTCTCCGGCACGTCAACTACGGTCTGATTCAACTGTGCCAAGCGGGCCAGAGCACAGAAATGACGATCTGGTTCAAGGTCGATTGGGATCCTGAGCACGGCCTGGATGTCGAGCTTGACTCCGACGGCAACGTTCGGTGCTAAGGCCGGTAATGCACAGCGAGAGCGGAAGCTCAGACGAGCCACATTTTACGGATCCGCCGAAGGGATTCGAATTCGGCGGCATATGTGTTACCAACCTATTCGGCGCGTGGGCGTATGGAAACAGCGCTCCGGCCTGCTCGTTGCAGACTGTCGTGTGGGGATGGAACGTGACCTGAAGCCCGATCTGTCATCGACGACGCCCATGCCGTCGCACGGTCGCTGAGCGACACATGGTTCGGCTAGGCTATCTGTATGCAGGATCGCGCCCATCAAAGCGAAAGCGAGCCGCCGCTGGCCGATCCGACCGCTTTGGCGCGGTTCGGTCGCCTGGAGGTCGTCGCTCGGCTGCTGGTCGAGGGCATGATGGTCGGGCAGCACTTGAGTCCCTTCAAAGGGAGCAGTGTCGAGTTCGTCGAGCACCGCGAGTATGCGCCCGGCGACGAGATCCGGCACATCGACTGGCGGGCGTTGGGCAAAACCGGCAAGTACTACGTCAAGGAGTTCGAAGACGAGACCAACCTGCAGTGTTACCTTGTTGCCGATGCTTCCGGCAGTATGGCTTACTGCGGGGCGACGCTGAGCAAGTTTGACTATTGCCGATATCTCGCCGCGACGCTGGGTTACCTGTTGTTGCGGCAGCGTGACGCCGCCGGCTTGATCACGTTCGACACGCAGATTCGCGATCTCGTCGAGCCGTCGGCCCATCCCACCAGCTTCCAAAAGCTGACAGCGCTGCTGGAAGGCCGTTCGCCAGGGGGCGAGACGAGTTTGGGGCAAGTTTGCGAGCGGTTGTTGCCGCGCATCAAGCGGCGGAGTCTCGTAGTTTTGCTCAGCGATTGTTTTGACGACTTGGACCGGCTGAGTGTTGCGTTGAAACGATTTCGCCGGGCCCGCCACGAGTTGATCCTGTTTCAGGTCGTGACACCCGAAGAAGAGAGCTTCCCATTCCATCGTCCCACCCAATTCCGCAGCCTGGAACAGGCCGACGATCGGCAATTGATCGATCCGCATCAATTGCGAGCGCATTATCTGGAGCGCTATCGAGAGTTCTGCCACGAGCTAGCACTTCGATGCGGTGCGCTGGGCGTCGACTATCGCAAACTTCTCACCAGCGAACCCTACCACACGGCGCTAGGCGCATTTCTGGAAGCCCGCAGCCACCGCAAGCGCAATCGCAAGTAGACGAAGTGGCGATCTCTCGTACGAATCCGGTGCGTTGTGATTCGTTCCACGCACCCTATCGCATCATTCGAGTCCGGCACTCGATTCGGCGGCCGACAGCGAGTCTTTGAGCGCGTCGGTCTTGTCTCGGAGCAATTCTGCCTGCTGCTCGAGCGATTTGCGGGTGGCGTTGATACGCGTCAGGATTTTTTCGCTGTTGCTTTGAATGGTCTTGGCCCAAGTCGCCACGTCTTCGAGTGTTGAAGCCCGCTTCTCGATCTCCAAGATCGACTTGTCGACGTCCGAAAAGTCGACAGTGCTTTCAGTCTGTTCGTACCGTCTGCGGACGCAAAGTGCCCGTGCGAGCGAGATGCCGACCTGCATGTACAAGTCGGTGGCTGCATCTTCGGCGTCCCAGACGACGAACACGTCCTGCCCATACCGGGCCAGCGGTTCGCAACCCTCGGGCGCCGATTTCTTCGAGAAGACGAATAAGCCGATCTGCGCGTCGCGGTTCTTGCGGGCTGTGTCGAGTTCGTCTCGGGCCACCGACAGTTGGTAGGCCGCCTTTTCCTTGGCCTCGACCACGATCGATTCTCCAGCCGCCGCCGTATCGGGACCGAGTTCGATCAGGCAGTCGCCGACCTTGCAGCTCTTGATGTGACCGGTGGTGTTGCCGGTCGGTGTGGCCACGTCGCCAACTCTGTTCGATTCGCGCTGTACGAATTCGAAGACGGCATCCTCGAACTCCAGCCCGTGCCGCGTCGACTTGGCGGCTTCGCGCTTTCGTGCCGTCATCGATTCGAGAGTGACTTTGACCTCTTCTTGAAACTTGCGGGTGCCTTCTTGTTGCTCGGACATGAGCGTCAGCAGTTCGCGCTTCAAGCGGGCCAATGCGGAGCCTTCATCATCGAGTGAGAACTCGTTGGTGATGGTCTTCTGCGCGCGATCGACGTTGCGGACTAATTGGCTGAGGGCCGAGTCATCGTCGTTGAGAGAAAACTGCCGCATCAATTCATCGATTTTCTCCTGCAGCTGCCCGGAGGCTTCTCCGTGGTTGTCGACGAGCTCGGAAACCAGCCGCGAGAGGGCCCCTTCTTTGTTGTCGAGGGAAAACTCGCTGAGCATGTGCTCGCGCTGCGTGTTGAGCTGTTCGTCGAGCGTTTGCCGCAACGACGCCAGCAAGCCTTTGGATTGGTCGGGGTTGAGCAGGTTCATCAACGGGCTCTCGGCACCAAAGTGGGCTCTCAACGTTTTTCCCAGTTCCGAGTCGTCGCTGCCGACCTGCCGGCGCAGAATCTGTTCGAGCTCGCCGTCGCGTTGCACGAGCCGTTCCACGCGCTCATGAAAGCGGCCGTCCTGAGGATCGAAGTATTCCTTCAGCGAGCCCGTCAGTCTGGTTTGCACGAGTTGGGCGTGCTCGTTGAGTCCGCGCTGTAGCTCGGTGAGCATCCGCTCGCTCTCTTGGCGGACCAAGTCGGCATCGATGCGACCCCGCGCCTGCTTGAGAGCCAACACGCCGATCCGCAGTGCCTGTGAAGCGAAGTCGAGCCGCTCGGCTCCCTCTGGGTAGCTGGCCAATTCGGCGATGATCTCGGCATCGCGGACCACCAGTTCCAACGGGAGGGAAAAGGGGAGCTCGCCTTGAGATATGGATGCAGCGGCCTCGCTGAGATCGGGAGCGACCGTACCCAAAGGATCGGTCATCGGTTCCTCCTTGCTGTTCGCAGAAACAATCCGTCAGGCAGCCGGCATTCGCAGTCCCGAGCAACACTCCAGCGCCGGACTCGGGGGACGTCGGCTGTCCCTGCTTGTTCGAGCCTAGCGAGTTGCGACCACAGCTTCAATTGCCGAACACGCCGACGAGCAGGCGGCTGGCAGGTCTTTGGCCGGTCGGGTGTTGCAATAGGCAGAGTCGGCAAGATTTGCGCTGGGGGGTGCCGCGCCTGTGGCGGCAAAAGGGGTTACAATGCACAATCAGTGATGACTTTGCGTGTGATCCCCATCGCGGGCAGAGCATCAGGCGACTCCACATCAACAACGATTCTGCCTCATGGGAGCCATGATGTTACAGCGGATTGTCGTACTCGTCGGGTTGGGTCTGGGACTGGCACTGCTGTCGGCAGCGCGGGCAGACGCATCGGAATTGAACGTGCCGCCGGAGGGGTTCACGGCTCTGTTCAACGGCATCGACTTGAGCGGCTGGAAGGGGCTGGTCGGCAACCCCAAGTCGCGGGCCGCCATGAGCGCCGATGAACTCGCGAAGAAGCAGGACGAAGCCGACGACGTCATGCGGGCTCATTGGAGCGTGGACGCCGGCGTTCTTGTGTATGACGGCAAGGGAACCAGCCTCTGCACCGCCAAAGACTACGCCAACTTCGAGTTACTCGTCGACTGGAAAATCCAGAAAGCGGGCGACAGCGGCATCTACCTGCGTGGTTCACCGCAGGTGCAAATCTGGGACACCGATGAAGAGAAGTATTGGAAGAACGGCGCCGACAAGGGATCGGGCAGCCTGTGGAACAACCAGAAGCATGAACGATTCCCGCTGGTCAAAGCCGACAATCCAGCCGGCGAGTGGAACACGTTCCGCATTCGCATGGTGGGCGAGGCGGTCTCCATCTGGCTCAACGGCGAGTTGGTCGCCGATGAGGTCGTGATGGAGAACTATTGGGAACGCGACAAGCCCATCTATCCCACCGGACAAATCGAACTGCAACACCACGGCAACCCGCTCTACTTCCGCAACATCTACGTCAAAGAGCTGCCGGCTGACGGCAGCTGAGAAGATTCAGGAGCGAGCGAGTTAGCCGCTGGGAAGGGCTGGCACGGGTAAGGTCTCGTCGGTGGCTATATATCGTGATTGGTCCCGGCAGGCTAAGGGCAATGCGGCTTCCCCTTGCGCTGCCACCTCAGTGTGCAGCAGCGCTATGTGAAACACTTGCCGTTTCACGGCCGCGACCAATAGACACATCACTTTTCGCTGGACAAGTGGGTCCAACCCCCCCCCCTCTCTCCGACGTTGCCTCGTCGACACGCAAGCGGCGGTAGAGGCGACTCTATTGTCGCCAGCATTGGACAAGGCACGTTCTGCTCCGACCACAGCTTGGATTGTTTGGCTGTCATTATTGGCTCGTCGGTATCACGGCGGAGGCGTTAGGTGCTGGCACGTTGGAATGCACGTTCATCATATGAAAGTTGTTTATGGTGTTTTGCAAAAGGTGGCGGTCGGGCTGAAAAGCCCAGTTATAGAGAACCGTTAAGGTTGACTTTCTTTGCCAAATCCCTGCAGAATGCTTATCCACATTATTGAGCGTACGCCAGCATCACATCACCATGGACCCGGGGGCCAGACATGGGTAGTGAAGATCTCTTCTTTCGAGTTGGCGGCGAGCGAGTCCAACTGACTCCGCTCAATACGGTGCGGCTTGTAACGCCTGCGCGCGGTCACCACACGGCGGACGTCGGCGCACGATTAGCGCGGTCGAGTCGGCTTGGTATAGAGAAGGCCGTCCCCAACGAGTTGCTAGTCGTGCGTGGCGAGCCAGACAAGCTCAGCATGATGAGCGGATATCGAGATGTCGAAGCGGTCCGTAATGCCTTCGTCGATTCGGCCGGCCATGAACTGATCCTGACCGACGAGGTGTTAATATCGTTCGAGACCAAGATGCCGAAACGGCGTCGCAGAAACATTTGTCGGCGGTTCGACGTTTCTGTAGTCGATGATCGAACTAACCTCTGGAATGTACGTGCACGTGATCCCGATGGCGACGCGCCCTTGCATGTCGCAAACGCACTTTCCGAAGTCAGCGGCGTCAAATATGCGGAACCGAACGCCTTGCAGGCAGCTCGATTCGAGTCGGTACCGGGCGATCCTTTCTTCGGCAATCAGTGGCATTTGCACAATACGGGCCAAAACGGCGGCAAATCCAAGGCCGACGTGAGAGCCCGGAAAGCCTGGAAAATTACGAAGGGCAGCCCGACGATCCGTGTCGTGGTCCACGACAGCGGCGTCGACATTGATCACCCGGACTTAGTCGCCAACGTAGATCCCGGTAAGGATTTCGACAATGGCGACGTCGACGCATCAAACGACAACGGTCCGCACGGTACCGCCTGCGCGGGCGTCATTGCCGCCGCGACCAACAGCAGGGGTGTCACTGGCATCGCGCCACTGTGCCGAATCGTGCCCCTCCGGGCGGCTGGAAGTCACACGTTTCAGACCTGGGCCGAGACATTTGAATGGGCGGCCGAGAACGGCGATATCATCTCGTGCTCATGGTCGATTACACCAAACAACACCCTAACTGCAGCCATTCGCAAAGCGGCTGCGCAGGGTCGTGGCGGGAAGGGCATCCCGATTTTTTGTGCCACGGCCAATGGCGGCCACATTCCAGCCGATTACCCAGCCAATCTTCCCGAGACTATCGGAGTCGGCGCCAGCAACAACAAAGACGTTCGGTCGGGCTATAGCCAAGTAGCTCCAGGGATCGATTTCGTTGCCCCGAGCAGCGGGTGGCCGTCGGCTGACGGTGCCACGTTGCGAATCGAAACCACCGACATCGTCGGACAACACGGCTACAACGCGACGGGCGACTATTGCAGGGCCGGGGATCGCAGCGGATTTGGCGGAACGTCGTCGGCCACTCCGCTGGCGGCAGGCATTGCGGCGCTCATGCTCAGCGTGAATCCGAAACTCAGCGCCGGACAGGTCCGTCGAATCATGCGTCGGTCGTGCAAGAAGATCGATGCGGCAAATGCCGGCTACGACGCGAGCGGATTCAGCAGCGATTACGGATACGGACGTCTCAACGCGGCGAAGGCGGTGCGGATCGCCAAGAAAAAGGCTCGGTAACAGACACGCATCACGCATGGATCGAGGTTTGTGCGCATGGCCGTCATCTGCAGAGAACACAATCTGCTGTTCATCCAGAATCCACGCACGGCGTCTTCGACGATCGGTCGGTTTCTGGTCAAGCATTGTGGCGGAGAGTTTGTGCCTCGAGACGATGAGAAGGCGTGGGGGTTCAGGAAGCACGCTTCACTCGAAGACATCGAGCAGAGCAGACAAGTCGATCCACAACACATGGCCGCGTGCTTGAGCTTTGGGGCAGTGCGTAACCCGTTCGACTCAATTGCCTCGCTTTACCAGAAGATGCTGAACGATAGCAGGCTACCGCTTAAAAAGCAGCGAAGGCGTTGGTGGTGGAATAGGACCAAACGCCGCCGGCAAGTGAAGTACGCCGCGCGACACACGTTCGACGAGTTTGTCGAGAGGTTCGTCGCATCAGAATCACACCCGAACCTGACGGGACGTTTGGATGGTGTGCAGGTCGTGCTGCGGTTCGAACGGATCTCGCACGGGTTGTTCGATGTCCTTAGTCGGGCTGGGCTCGAGGTTGATCGCGATCTTCCCACGAGGAATGCGACATCCAACAAAACGGCATACCGCGACTACTATTCTGAGCGTTCGCGCGTCGTCGTCGAAACCACCTACCGCGACGTCCTCGATCAATACGAGTATTCCTTCTGACGATACGCCCTTTCACATTCTTCACTTGGAACCGGGAGACTCGACATGGGCAAGAAAAAGAAGAAGAAAAAGAAACAATCGCAAGCAGCGCCGACTCCCACAAGGCGACAATGTGGAACGATGGAGGCTCATTTTCGGATGCTGGAGCAGCACCCGGAGTTTCGTCAGGCCGAAGCCAACATCGAAGCTCTGACGCAGCGCAGTCTTCTGTTGGCGGACGACACGATTGTGCGACCGCAAAAGGTCGTGATTCCGGTAGTCGTGCACGTCGTCTACAAAAAGGAAACGCAGAATATCTCGCCGAAGCAGATCAAGAGCCAGATCCGGGTGCTCAGGAAGGACTTCCGGGCAAAAAACGCGGACATCAACAGCGTGCCCAGCGCTTGGCAAGGCTTGGTCAAGAATTCGCGCGTTGGATTCCGCCTCGCGACAACGGACCCCAGCGGCAATCCAACAAAGGGCATCACCCGCACAAAGACCGGCCGCGACTCGTTTGGAGCCAATGATTCGGTCAAGTTTGCAGCATCGGGCGGAGCCGACGCCTGGCCCAGCGACCGGTATCTGAATATGTGGGTCTGCCAACTCTCAGGTGGATTGCTTGGATACGCACAGTTTCCCGGCGGGCCTGCCGAGACGGACGGCGTGGTTGTTACACAGACAGGCTTTGGGACCAAAGGAACGGCTACGGCACCGTTTGATCTGGGTCGAACGACGACGCACGAGGTCGGACACTGGCTGAATCTCCGCCACATTTGGGGAGATGCCAATAACTGTGTGGCCTCCGACTTTGCTGACGATACACCAACTCAAAGAACGCCAAACACAGGCAAGCCGGCTTTTCCACACGTCTCGTGCGACAACGGGCCGAACGGTGATATGTTCATGAATTACATGGACTACGTTGATGACGACAGCATGTTCATGTTCAGTGCGGGACAGGTAGCTCGGATGCGGGCCTGTCTAGCCGGACCACGTCGTTCGTTTCTGTGAGCGGCCCGAACCGAGCGAGCAACCAATGAGCGGGATTACAGAGGCGGAACTCCGCCTGCTGCAGCGAAGATGGCTGCATTCTCACGAAGAGGATACCGAAACCCAATCGGTGTACCGTCCCGACTCTTTTGCGTTTCCGCTCGCGCGTGGTCGAAGCGGGTTCGAGTTTCGCACCCACGGGAAGTGCGTCGAGATCGGAATTGCTCCTACGGATCGGGGCTTGGATGTCGAAGCAACTTGGCGCACGGACGGAAGATCTGTGTTGATCTCGCTCCCGACCGGCGAAGATCGCAACTTGCAAATTGTATCCGTTGACCAAGATTGCCTGATTATCAGGGAATAGTGCTCAGTCGCCTATGCACTACACCAAGTACGTCCTGCTCGCCCGACCCCGGACCGGGTCCACTTGGCTGAATCAGATGCTGTCGATGCATCCAAAGGTCTGTGCGCGTGGAGAGGTTTTCAATCCCCGTTCGGGCAACAAAGCCGATCGCGCTGCTGCCTTGAAGTATTGGCTGGCTCCCGTCGCAGCTGAGCTTGTGCACCCACACACAGAGATTCGGAACAAGACCGGGGCGGCTGAGATCCTGGATACACATCTTTGGCACGATGGTTATCGGCCCGACATCGAGGCGGTCGGCTTCAAGTTACTTAGCTATCAGATGCAGGCAATCGGCAGGTTCCGCAACCTGAAGGAGCGACTCCGCGAGCGTCTTCCCGGCACTAAGGTGATTCTGCTCGATAGAGGTGACAAGCTCCAAATGCACGTCTCCAACCTCATTGCCAAGAGGTTGAAGCGATGGAACGTTAGAGACGTGGCTAAACGCGGCGAGCCGCCGACAATGTGGCTGGACGCGGCCGAGTTAGAACAGGCATTGCACTGGTATGATCGCGAGAGTGCGGAGTTGAGTGAATTGGCCGCCAGTGCTGAGGGCGTCTACCAACTCAGCTACGAAGAACTGGTGCGGCAGACTTCGGTGCATTGGCACAAGATTCAACGTTTTCTGGGAATCGAGATCATCGATCTGCCTGAGACGACGACAGTTAAACTCGAAACTCGTCATATGCGACATGCGGTCGAAAACTACGACGAGTTGAGCTATCACTTTGCCGGCACCCGCTGGGGACGATTCTTCCATGAGTATCCGCCGTCAAGTTACTCGCGGCCGGATCAATCCAACGGTTCGGCCCCGCGGGTACAGGGCAACGGCCGTCCTTTGCAGCGCGTCCGAGAAATGGAATTGAATATTGACCCGACCATTCAACCCGACTTCTCGAGTGAGCACCGCAGCGGATGGGGCTATGCGCTGCAGGCATTGGAGCGGCTGCATACGCGGCGCGGTGTGCTGGTTGATTCTTTCGTGGAACGCACGTTTTCCTGGCAACTCAACGAAGAGTCCGCAAGCGGACGAATTCCATATCGCGAGCCTTGGATTGGATTCATGCACAATCCGCCTGGCGTTCCAAAATGGCACGACTACCGGCATTCGCCCGAGGTGATCATTCACAGACCGGTCTTCCAAGAGAGCCTGGAGAAATGTCTGGGGATATTTGTTCTGTCACGTTACTTGCAGCGTTGGCTCTCGTCACACCTCGAGACTCCGATCCGACACCTAGTACATCCCACGGAGATTCCCAAGCGGCAATTCTCGTTCGATGCATTTTTGAGCAACGAAAACAAACGCGTGATCCAGGTCGGCTGGTGGCTCCGCCGTTTGCATTCGATTCATCAGCTGCCCGCGCAATCGCTGCGCAAGACGATGCTAACGGTCAATAACCCATACTTCCCCTACACACTCCAACGCGAAAAGCAGATTCTTGGATTGGACGACATCGATGAATCAGGCGTCGAATACCTCGATTTCCTGACCAACGGCAGCTACGACGAGATGCTGTCAAAAAACCTGGTCTTCTGTCATCTCTACGATAGTAGTGCCAATAACACAGTCATCGAGTGCATTGCTCGAAACACACCCATCGTTGTGAATAAACTGCCCGCCGTGATCGAGTATCTAGGCGAAGACTATCCACTCTATTTCGACACGCTCGACGAGGCGGCAGACAAAAGCGAAGACATGGAGACCGTACACGCCGCGCACGAATACTTGCGGCGTCTTCCTAAAGAGAACCTCAGCCAGCAGACCTTTCGCGATTCGTTTCTGGATTCGCGGCTGTGCGAACATTGAGCGGTTTGGAAACTCCGCAACTGGATCGGGCTGGCGTGGTACGGCGTACCGAACGTCCTGCACGAACAGAGAGAACCAGCCGGCTCAGTTCCAGCGCGATAGCTGGCTCTTGGCTTCGGCGAGGCGTGATTGCAGGCTCTCGCGCTCGTCTTCGGGGCAGACCGCCAGGCTTGCTTCAAGAAGATCGAGTGCTGTGCCGGGCCGGTTGGCTTTCAACGAAATCAGGGCGAGGTCGCGGCGTTCCTGGTACGAGGCCGGCTGCAATGCGGTCAGCCGGTGTTGGACCTGCCAGGCGGCCTGCCAGTTTTCGTTGCGGGCGTAGAGCGCCTTCAAGTTGTTGAGCATCCGCATCACGATCAGCCGGGGCCGAGCCGGACGCAATGCCGATTCGGCCTCCTTGCGATCCAGACTCGCGATGCCCTGGAGCCACTCTGTACATTCTTCGTGGGTTAGAATTCGACCGCCGGAGTATGCATCGATAAACAGCGGGCCATCGACCGATTCGTATCGCGTCAGAAAGTGCATCGGTGCCGAAACGCCCTCGAGATCGAGCCCCACACGCTTGGCCACCGCCATGTAGAGCAGCGACAGGCTGATCGGAATGCCGCTCTTGGTTTCGATGACGCGATTCAGAAAGCTGCCGTCGGCCCGGTCGTAGGCTTCTTTGGTGCCGCTGATGCCGTGACTTTCGGAGATGCAGGCGGCCAGTTCCTTCAAAGCGTCGGCTTCGGCCCGGGACCGCGCTACGGCGCTGCTCAGCTCGCCACCCCGTGCGTCGATCCACTCAGACGTCTGCCGAAACTCGATCTCGGGATAGGCGTCGCGCGCAAGTTCCAATGCGGCAACGGTCAGGTCGACGTCGGGACGGCGAGAGACCAGTTTAAGGAACTCTCGATCGTCGTTGTAATACAGCTCGTTCGACATATCGCTGGGGCGAATCCGGGAGGCTCCAAAGCAGCGGGGATTCTAGCGATTGGCCGATTCAGCCACAATTCCAAGGTGTTTCGGCCCAACACCATCTGCCGTTGAAATCCGGGTGGCAGGGCCTTGAGCCGATCGGCGAAAGGCGCGGTCCGACGCCTTGACACCGTTCGTATCTGAGAGCGGCGTCCAACCCAACAGTCACTTCCACGCCCCGGGGTTGCGCTGTTTCGGCCTCGTTGACGCGACGCACGCCGCCCCGGTATTCTGGCTTGCCGCATTCACCCCGAAGGCGGTTTTCTCGAGGTCTACGATTGTGCTTAGAAACCCAAATATGCGTCGAAGTCTGGCAGCTGGCTTTGCTCTGGCCGCGTGCATCGCAGGTTGTAATCCGGAGGCCCAACGGCAGGCAGGTTCGCAGGTTGCCAGCAGCAATTCGGCAGGCGAGAAGCGGATCATCATCCTCACGAACGGCAATTCTCCGTTCTGGGATGCCGCCCGGGCGGGCCTTCAGGACGCGGACCGTGAACTAAAACTAGGTGATGTCGGCTTTCGTGCCGTGTTGGAGGTCAACGACGGAACCCCGCAAGGCCAACTGGACAAGCTGCGGCAGTTCGCTAGCCAGAACGACATTGTCGCCGTCGGCATCTCCGCGACCGATGCTGAAAACGTGGCCATCGCCGATGAGATGCGCAAATTGCAAGAGAAAGGGGTCAAAGTCGTCACGATCGACTCCGATGTAAATCGTGAAACGGGCCGCGATGCGAGATTCGCGTTCATCGGCACCGACAATTATCTGGGTGGAATCGAACTCGGGCGTTGCGCCCAGGGCGTGAACCCGGATGGAGGCGGCTACGTCACGTTTGTGGGACTGACGGGCGCCCAGAATGCGATTGAACGCATCGGTGGATTCGCAGAAGGAGCCGGTGGCGGGTTTGAGCAGCTCGATGGCATGGGGGATGAATTCAGCCGCACCCGCGCCCGGGAAAACGTGCGGAACGCGCTGCTCAATCATCCAGACAAGCTAACGACCTTGGTCGGCATTTGGTCGTACAATGCCCCGGCTATCGTCGACGTCGTCAAGGAAACCGACTCGCGGGACAAGATGACGATTGTGGTGTTCGATGCCGAACCCATCGCAATTGAACAAATGGGAGACGGCATGATTGACGCCATGGTTGTGCAAAACCCCTACCAGATGGGATATCAGGGCGTTCGCCTGCTGAAGGCTCTGGTCGAAGGCGACCAACACGTCATCGACGACATGTTTCCCATTTATGCCGACGAAGACGGTGACTTGTACGACACCGGGCTGAAGGTCGTGGTGCCGGACGACGGCTCGCCGCTCGCGGCCGACAAGTTTGGCGAGAACACCGAGTTCCTCAAGTTGGGCGAGTTCAAGGATTGGCTGAAGAAGTACGGCCTGACTGGGTCGTAAACGGAAACAGCTCCGCGACCGGGCGCGCTGTCGACGCTCCTCGGCTACCCCGCGAATCCGTCCACCGGCGTTTACCTGCCGACATGAGCCAGATCTCAACGTGTGGCGCGTGACATGGACCAGCCCCGACTCGGCGAGCGCGATTCTTGGCAGCTGTTGAAGCGGCACGAGTTCAGCCTGTTCCTGGCCGTCGCGCTGGTCGTCGTCGTCACCGCGCTGCTGGATGCCAACCACAACTACTGGCACAATCCGTGGCGCAGCATCGTCGATATCACGCGGCAGACGACGTATTTGGGCATCTTTTCGCTAGGCGCCGCGGTCGTCATCATTGCCGGCGGAATCGATCTCTCCAGCGGCTCGGTCATCGCCTTTAGCGGCACGATCTGCGCGACCTTTCTGCTGCTACTGGCGCCCGAGCGGATGACGGGCGGCCAAGAACCACTCGGATCCGAGACGATCGCACTGGCGATATTGGGCACACTGGTTGTCGGGTTCCTGATCGGAAGTCTGCACGCCTGGTTGATCACGTCGGTCGGCTTGCCCCCGTTTGTGGCGACGCTGGCAACCCTTGTGGGCCTGCGGAGTTTCGCGCGGGCGATCTGCGAGAATGCGACCGAAAGCATTCTCGGCGGGCGCAGCACCCAGATTCAAATCTACGACAGCTCGTTTCGATATCTGGCCACCTCGGTTTGGATCCCCGCGGTCGTGTTCATCATCCTGGCTGCGCTCACCTGGCTGATGATGAGCCGCACCGTGGTCGGCAGGCATCTGTACGCGCTGGGCGGCAACGAGGAAGCAGCCCGGCTGAGCGGCATTCGCACCGACAACCTCAAGTGGTTCGCCTATTGCCTAAGCGCCGTCTTCTCCTCCATCGCCGGCATCCTGTACATCGGCGATCAAGCGGTCGCCGCGCCGCAGACTCTCGGCCGCGGCTACGAACTCAACGCGATCGCCGCCGCCGTGGTCGGGGGCTGTAGCCTGCAGGGAGGCATCGGGACGATCCCGGGGACCGTCCTGGGCGCGCTGTTTCTGCGTGTGGTGATCGACGGCGTCTCCAAGATCATCAAGACAGGAGCCGACGTTTATGAGGGTCTGATCGTGGGAGTGGTGGTCGTGTTCGCGGTCGCCTTCAGCCAGTTGGAAGGACGTACCCGCCGCCGCAACTTCTTCGCCGGCAACCTGGGCTGGGTGGCGGTGGTGAATCTGTCGATCTTGGCCGGTGCACTGTCCGCACTGGTGGGACCGAAGCTCGTCGCCACCGACAGTTCTCTCGAGACCGGCCCGTTCGCCCTGGTGGTGAGCGCGGCCACGTTCGTGTTCCTGCTCTTGATGCGCTCCGGCCTGCCGCGCCAACGAAAGCTTTGGGCCACGGGCGGACTCGCAGTGCTCGTGATCGCGGCCGTCATCGCGCTCGACTACTTCATGCCCCAATACCGGCACTACGCTGCAACGAGAGCGATCGAGAGCTACGGCGGCATACTCGAGCAAGCCGCCGATGGCACAGTCGTGGATCTGGGCGAGCGTGACATCGACGACGCGAAACTCGAGAAGCTGGTGCCGCACCTGCAAAACGTTCGCGATCTCGTGGAACTCCGATTGAGGGGCGCGCAGGTCACCGATGACGGCCTGAATTCGCTGGCGCCACTGACAACCTTGCGACGGCTCGACGTGTCGTCAACCGAGGTCACACCCGACGGAGTCCGCCTGCTCTCGCGCGAGCTGCCGGATTTGGATGTGACACCGTAGGCCTCGCGGGACCGCGCACGCAAGCAAACGAATTCTTGCGCATTGTGTCGCAAAGTTGTGACTTGCGTAAGCGCCCGTCGAATCCATACTTGCCGTCTTTGGATAGGCTGAAGGTTTTCAACTTCGCAGCGGTTTGTCCAACCGCCGCGAGTTGACGCTCAGCCAAATTGCGCTCGTGTTCGCCACCGACGCGCATAAGGCTACGATTCGTCCGCGGGAAAAGGCTAGCTTACGACGATTTCAACGTTCTATGGCATTTTGAATTCCGAGACGGCAAACTCGCACAGCAGTTCCCGTGGACTTGCGTAAGACTGACTCCGATGGAGTTGTGGCAGAATTCGAACGTTTTTTGTGAATACCACGCTCCGAGTCATGCAGGTGATTCTAAGACGGTTCTTGCCCTCGCCGCCTGGAATCTGGACAATTTCCAGTGGACGTTTCGCCAATTAGGGTGGACTACCCTCCTCGCAACACTTCGTCAGTTGAGGTTCATTGTCCGCACAAGACTGGTCGTATGACTTCTGAAACAACTCAACAATTTATCGCCGATCCCCATTGCGGCATTCGTCTGGGAATTGTTGTGTGAACAACAGCGGGTGGTGGTTTGGGAGTGGCTATGAGTGGCAAATTCAACTTGCTCCGTCTATCGAAGCTTCCCGACCGCCGCTCGACGGTGGTCGCTCTCGTCCTCTTGGCGATCTCCGCTCATTGGACTGGAGCCGAAGTTGCAGAGGCCAAGAGACCGAACGTGGTCGTGATCTATATCGACGATTTGGGATACGGAGACTTGGGAGCGTACGGGTCCACCGACATCCCAACACCCAACATCGATCGTTTGGCAGCCGAAGGTGTGCGGTGCACGGCGTCGTACATCACCAATCCGCCGTGTTGCCCGAGCCGGTGCAGCCTGATGATGGGCCAGTACGGCCAGCGATTCGGAAAGTACGGCATGTCTCGGGGGCTGCCGATTCCGGAAGATCGACCGACGCTAGCTCAGTTTCTTCGCGACCACGGTTATGTGACTGGTCAGATCGGCAAATGGGACATCGGCACCAAGCGGCAGGGGCCTCTTCAGGTCGGCTTTACTGAGGTTGCCAAGGTCCCGCCACAGAAGCGGTACACCGCAAACGAACTCGCTGATGCAGCAAGGGGGCTACGTAATCAGATTGCGAAGAAGAAAGGCTACTCGAAGTACTTTTGCATCGACGAAAACGGCAAGACGGTCTGGCTCACCGACTACGACGGCGACTCGATGGTCAATTTCATCGATCGCCACAGCGATGAACCGTTCTTTCTCTACTGGTCACCGCATGCCGTTCACTCGTTCAACACGGAGGTTCCCGCGAGACTGCTGAATCGGACTCAGGCTCAGGGCAAGCGACGAAAGCTAGCCGGCGCGATTGTCTCGGTCGATGATCAGGTGGGCAAGCTGCTGGACGTGCTAAGTAAGCACAGCCTGCGCGAGAACACGCTGGTTATCTTCTCCAGCGACAATGGGGCCAATGGAGGCGAGGGAGGAACTTCGACGCCCTACACGGGTGGAAAAGGTCAAGGGACACAAAAGGAAGGTTGGGTTCGTGTGCCTACAATCTTTTCGATGCCCGGCGTGCTGCCTGAAGGACGGCAGTACGACGGACTGGTTGCAAACTTCGACTTCTACTCGACGATCGCATCGCTGACGACTCAGACAATTCCCACGCACTGCGACGGTGCGGACCTGGTCCCGTACCTCAGGGGTGAGCGAGGCGACGATCCGCACGAATACCTGTTCTGGCTCAACAACCAGCCGGATGACGCGAAGCGTCGACACCTGATTGCAGTTCGCTGGCGCGATTGGAGGCTCTACAAGAAATACGAAGAAGACGCGTGGCAGTTGTTCGACCTCAAGGCTGACCCCAGGGAAGAACGCGACGTCGCGCCTGAGCACCCGAAGATCGTCGAGCAATTGGCCGCACAGCATGCGGCCTGGAAACAGACACTCGCACCGCTCGGCAACGTCCCCAAGATCCGCGCGCGTGAGCCCATCATTCCCGGCGGTCATGGTTGGGCGTTTGCGTCGTCGCAGGCTGGTCGACGGCCGGATCAGGAGTGAAGGATTCCGTACTGACGAACGCGCGTCTGCCGCACACAGCAGCGCGCTTCGGTGCAAACGCGAAGGAACCTCTTCGCTGGCCAGCACGCAGGTACCAAATGGTTCGAAATAGCTAAAATAGACCTGTCGCGGGTATCGTGAGATACGTCTGCAACCACTGACGTCTCAGGCAGGATACCTGTCTGGCCCTTTCTGAAAGTTCTTCCATGTCTCGCGTCGCGCTTCAGCTGCTGTTTCTTGTTGCTGCCCAGGCCGCGCTGGCAGACGAACGGCCCAACATCATTGTCTTTTACACGGATGATCACGGGTACGCAGATCTGTCGTGCCAGGGAGTTTTCGACGACATTAGCACACCGAATGTGGATGCGCTGGCCAGGGATGGCGTTCGCGCAATACATGGTTACAGCACCGCTCCGCAGTGTGTTCCGTCCAGAGCAGGGTTACTGGTGGGGAAGTTTCAGTCCAGATTCGGAGTCGAAGCCAACCGTATGCCATTGGATGGTTTTGACCGCGAACTAACGATCGCCGAACGATTGCGGGCAGCAGGTTACGTCACCGGCCAGTTCGGCAAATGGCATCTCGGACCTGGACCACAGATCACCCGCCACGGCTTTCGATATGTCTACAACCAAAGCGGTCAGAAGGCATTCGCAGCGAATATCACGACCGACGGAACAGATCGGCCGATGGGCCGAATTGAACCGGACATGTACCACGTCGACGGATGCAGTCACGCGGCATCGGCGATCATCACTCGGCACAAGGATGATCCGTTCTTTCTGTACATTGCCTACCGCGCACCGCACGTTCCGCTGGATGCTCCGCGCAGCTACCTTGATCGTTTCCCAGGTGAGATGCCTGAACGTCGGCGACAGGCGCTTGCCATGCTGTCCGCAGTCGACGACGGTGTCGGACTGATGATGAAGACCCTGGCGCGACATGGACTGACTGAGAAGACGCTGATTTTCTACATCGGAGACAACGGCGCGCCTTTGAAAATCCACAAACGTGACACTCCTGGAGGTGGCCCTGGCTGGGACGGGTCTTTGAACGACCCCTTGAACGGCGAGAAAGGAATGCTGGCCGAAGGCGGAATGCATGTGCCGTTTGTCGTCTCGTGGCCTGGAACGATTCCGGGCGGACAGCAATACCCTCATCCGATCAGTGCTCTTGATGTCGCTGCCACAGCCTCGGCGGTAGCGGGGCTGGAAACGAAGCCGGGTGCACTGGATGGAGTCAACCTGGTTCCATTCCTGTCGGGCCAGAATGCAGAGCCGCCCCATGAATCGCTCATGTGGCGATGGGTCTCGCAGTCCGCCATTCGCGAGGGCAACTGGAAGCTGTTGCGTGGAGGTAGCCGAGAGTACCTGTACGACCTGCAGTCAGATCTGGAAGAGAGAAGTAACGTTGCGGAGAAATACCCCGATGTGGCCGATCGACTGCGAAAGAAGCTGACCGCCTGGTCCCAGGAGCTATCGCCACCAGGTTTGGCAATCGCTCGTCAGTCAGAAGTCTGGAATGACTACTTCGATTTTTACCTGGACGGAAAGAAGCCCAAACCACGACGAACGAATGCGGCTCCAAAGAAGAGAGCCAGGTCAGCGAAGCCGACAGGCTCATGGATGGTTCGCAATGGCACTCTGACCGTTTCCGACAATGTGACGCGGGTGGCGGCAAAAGGCAGGAAACGTCCGGCTTTGATACGAAACCAAATGAGACTGCGTGGCCCTGTATCGATTGAAATGACGGTCAGGTCAGAAATGGCGCATCCCATCGGGCTGGCATGGCGGACTCGTCAGGACAAGAAGTTTCCCAGGAAGAATCAGCTTTCGATGCCACTCAAGTCATCTTCTGAATGGCAGACGTTGTCTGCCGAGATTCCCGGCGGCGCCACGGTCGTGCACGTGCGATTCGAATGGGCAGGCGGCGATGTAGAAATCCAGTCGCTGAAGCTGTCGCCCGCAAAAGGAAAGTCGATTACCTTGCCAGACTGATTTCTGAGCGTTGGCAAAGCCAAGTCCGACAGATGTCACCGAGCCACCGCATGCCACCAGAGAGCCTATGAATTTACGCTTGTTCCCGCTCATCGTTCTTGCGTACTCCTGCGCCGCCGGTGCAACGGCTGCCGCCGAGCGACCTAACCTGGTGTTCATCCTTGCGGATGATCTGGGGTGGAGCGACACAACATTGTATGGCACGACCACATTCTATGAGACACCCAATATCGAACGCCTTGCCGGAAGAGGGATGCTGTTTACGAATGCCTACACGGCACATCCCCTCTGCTCGCCGACGCGCAGCAGCATCATGACCGGACTTGATCCGGCGCGGACCGGATTTACGGGAGCAGCTGGACATATTGCCGATGTGGTTCTGGAGAAGAAGCTTCCGGCACAGGCAAACGCGAGCCAGAAACTTCTCACGCCCAGGAGTGTTTCCCGGCTGGACACAGAATACGTCACGTTGGCCGAGACCATCAAAGAAGCCGGATACGTGACCGGGCACTTCGGCAAGTGGCATTTGGGGAGAGATCCCTGGTCTCCGCTACAGCATGGCTTTGACGTCGATGTACCACATTGGTGGGGAGCGGGGCCTGCTGGTTCCTATGTTGCGCCGTGGAAGTTTCCGGACGCTCTGGATTTCGACCCACAGATTCCAGAGGAACACATTGAAGATCGCATGGCGAATGAAGCCGTCCGCTTCATGGAAAGAAATCGCGACACACCGTTCTTTCTAAACTACTGGGCATTCTCAGTTCATGCCCCGTTCGACGCCAAGCAAGACCTGATCGACAAGTACAAGGCGCAGTCTGATCCGGAGAATCCTCAGCGATGTCCGGTCTATGGAGCAATGGTCGAAAGCCTGGACGACGCCGTTGGCACGCTGCTCGATACGCTGGATCGACTGCAGCTGACTCGAAAGACAATCATCGTGTTCTTCTCCGACAACGGAGGCAACATGTACAGTCGAGTAAATGGCATTCCGCCGACCAGCAACGTTCCGCTGCGGGGCGGGAAGGCGATGATCTACGAAGGTGGCACACGTGTGCCATGTGCTGTCGTCTGGCCAGGGCATACCGACGCTGGAAGCACGACCGATGCGCTGCTGAGCAGTTCAGACTGGTACCCGACGCTGCTGGACATGATGGAAATCAACGAGCCTTCCGGCCTGAAGTTTGACGGTGTCAGTCAGATGGCAACGCTTCGTGGTCATGCCGGTCCGCGCGAGTCACTCGTCTGTTTCGTGCCCAGCTACTTTCCCAGGCCGGGGACAATTCCTTCGTCCTACATCCGCCGCGGTGACTGGAAGCTGATTCGTTTCCACGGAGACGGACGTGGAGGCACCGACCGATATGAACTCTACAATCTAGCCAGTGACATTGGTGAATCGACAGATGTTTCGTCCGAACACCAAGCACTGGTGGAAAGACTGGACGCAGAACTGGAAGACTACCTCACCCGCACTACTGCGGTCGTCCCCGCGCCGAACCCGGCATACGATCCGGCAGCGGCAGCCGCTCCTCAAAGACGACGACGAGGCCGTAAAGTCTCCGAATCCAGTGACGTTCTTCAAACGGAGAGACAGAAACAACGATGGTTTCATCACACTCGGGGAGTACATTGGCAATCCGGAGAATCGGAACGTGCCAGCTCTGACCAGACAGTTTCGTGCGAAAGACACCAATCGCGACGAGCGTCTCACGATGAAAGAGCTGCGCGCAGGGCGCACACAGCGGACGGGAGAGTAGCTGGGGCGCTCCCAGCGCGATGACATCTGCCTGCTGCTCTTTGTTACCCGCAGGCTCGGCGATTGCCGTCAGGCGTGAAGCCCCTACGTGATCGGGGAGTCTCAAGAACCCGTGCCACGTGAGGCATCCCGAAAAACGACCCTGTTTTTGACACACGTTTTCTGACGCACGACTTCTCTGTCGTTGGTGTCGAGGCGACCGGACGGGATTTCCAACCGGTGCTGAGAACGCCGATTTGTTCCGGAAACCCATACGTTTTCCGGCAACTGTCAGCCGAGGAACCTTTTTCGACAATATCTTGGGTCGGAAAGCTCGACGAGCTTCGGTCGAACGATTTCAGCGATTTCTGGTAGTACGCTGAGGACGCCTTCGGATCCGTCACATTGAGGCGGACGTGGTGGAAGTTTGCGGCACCCTTGGGAGCGGGGGCAGCCGTGGTGGGGGGCTGTAGCCTGCAGGGAGGCATCGGGACGATCCCGGGGACCGTCCTGGGCGCGCTGTTTCTGCGTGTGGTGATCGACGGCGTCTCCAAGATCATCAAGACCGGCGCCGACGTCTATGAGGGTCTGATCGTAGGAGTGGTGGTCGTGTTCGCCGTCGCCTTCAGCCAGCTGGAAGGACGTACCCGCCGCCGCAACTTCTTCGCCGGCAACCTGGGCTGGGTGGCGGTGGTGAATCTGTCGATCTTGGCCGGTGCCCTGTCTGCACTGGTGGGACCGAAGCTTGTGGCCACCGACAATTCTCTCGAAATAGGTCCGTTCACCCTCGTGGTGAGCGCGGCCACGTTCGTGTTCCTGCTCCTCATGCGCTCCGATCTGCCGCGCCAACGTAAGCTCTGGGCCACGGGCGGACTCGCAGTACTGGTCATCGCGGCGGTCATCGCACTCGACTACTTCATGCCCCAATACCGGCACTACGCTGCAACGAGAGCGATCGCAAGCTACGGAGGCACACTCGAGCAAGCCGCAAATGGCACAGTCGTGGATCTGGGCGAGCGTGACATCGACGACGCGAAACTCGAGAAGCTGGTGCCGCACCTGCAAAACGTTCGCGATCTCGTGGAACTCCGATTGAGGGGCGCGCAGGTCACCGATGACGGCCTGAATTCGCTGGCGCCACTGACAACCTTGCGACGGCTCGACGTGTCGTCAACCGAGGTCACACCCGACGGAGTGCGTCTGCTGTCGCGCGAACTGCCCGATTTGGACGTGACTCCGTAGGCGTCGCGTGACCGCGCAAGCAAACGAATTCTTGCGCGCATTGTGTCGCAAAGTTGTGACTTGCGTAAGCGTCCGTCGAATCCATACTTGCCGTCTTTGGATAGGCTGAAGGTTTTCAACTTCGCAGCGGTTTGTCCAACCGCCGCGAGTTGACGTTGAGCCAAATTGCGCTCGGTGTTCGCCACCGACGCGCATAAGGCTCTACGATTCGTCCGCGGGAAAAGGCTAGCTTACGACGACTTCAACGTTTTATGGAACTTTGAATTCCGAGATGGCAAACTCGCACAGCAGTTCTCGTGGACTTGCGTAAGACTGACTCCGCGATAGAGCTGTGGCAGAATTCGAACGGTTTTTGACTTGGACCGCTTGTCCAGCTTCGACGTGTTGGTGAATCTGGGGGTCATGAATGCGCGGAGGTTGTCCTGCAGACGTGTCTGATGGAGATACTCCGTACGCGACGACAACGAAATGGCTATGATAAGCAGTCCTCTCACCATGTCCTTGGTATAACGATAAGAGAAACCGATCCGGACGATGCATCATGATGACACGTCGAATGCCCCCATCACCACAGCGTTACTATTGGCCGCAGGCAGCGGGTGTCGGCTTCGACCTGTCACTAACGACCAGCCCAAGTGCCTGACCGAAATCGACGGCATCCCCATCCTCGCACGATTGGTTGACTGCTTGTGTCAACAGGGCTTCACGCGGTTGGTGGTCGTCGTGGGTTACCTGGAGCACAGCATCCGCAAGTTCCTGGGGGAGCGGCAAGGCAGCCTCTCGATCGAATACGTCGTCAATCCGCAGTATCGCATGACGAACAATCTCTATTCACTCTGGTTGGCACGCGAGGCGGTCCAAGAGTCTTTTCTGCTGCTTGAATCGGATCTCATCTTCGAGTCGTCGCTGCTCCGTGATCTGCAGCAGCCCGATAGGATTGCCGTCTCATCACTGCAACATGGGATGAACGGTAGCACCGTGACCGTCGATCGTTCGCTGCGCGTGCGGGCGTTCCAACTCGGCGAAGTGCCGGACGTGGACGGGCTCCGGTACAAGACTGTCAACATCTGTAGTCTTACCCTCCGATCGTGGCGACAAGTCATCCGCAGACTGGGCCAACACGTTGCTGCGGGCCGAGTGAACGATTTTTACGAGCGTGTCTTTGCGGAAATGGCCGACGACGGCAGCCTCTCTTTTCTGGCCGTCTTCGTTGATCCCCATGCCTGGCACGAAATCGACACGCTTGAGGACCTGCACAAAGCCGAGTTGTTCCTCAAGCCGGACGGCAGAGAGCAGGCTTCTCCAACATAGGCAGACGCGGTACGTCTTGCCCTTGATTTGGGGCTTTGTCTGCCTTTCCGTCGACCGAGACGTTGTTGATGCCTTTCCAAGACCGATGACAGAACATGGCGGAACTGAACTACGACCGGGTCAACAAATACTGGCGCACCGCCCGCCCGTCCATCCTCGGGCCGTACATGATGGATGGGTTTGGGTTCCCCGCTGCTGCCGGCCGTTTTCGGTTTCGCGCAGAAACCCGGATCGCCCAGCGGTTGATTCGGGGCCTGAATCCTGACGGAGCGGTGCTGGATCTCGGCAGCGGCATTGGTTACTGGGCGGAATACTTCGCGCAGCATTTCGCAAAGGTTGTCGCCGTCGAGGCCAGCACGCCGCTGTACGACGCTTTGATTCAGCGTTGCGCTTCGTATGCCCACGTCGAACCGGTCCAAGGTGACGTGCTGCTGTTCGAGCCGGAAGATCGGTACAAACTGGTGTTCCTCGGCGGCCTATTGATGTACCTCAACGAAGGCGACGTGAAATCGTTACTCCGCAAACTGGTCCGCTGTCTTGAACCCGGAGGGATGATCGTGTGCCGCGAAACCACTGTGCGGAACGGTGTCATCACGCGAGAGGGAGAATATCAAGCCGTTTACCGATCCGTCGCGACGTACACTCGCATGTTCAACGAGTGTGGGTTGTCGGTCGTCAAAGTGAAACGAAACACGCCGTATGTTCTGCTGCAAATGGGTTGCGAATTCGTCAAGAAATGGAAGGCCCTGGTACCGCAGCAACTCCAGATGATCCCTGTCGTGGGGCACCTCGTGTATGGGGCGTTGCGGATCGGCTATCCATGGATCGTCCACATCCCCGGCACATTCGGCCTGGAGTATCCGATGTTAACGAATCACTTCTTTTTGTTGCGGCCCGACTCGTCCGTCCCTTCGCGTACTCAGGCAGCTTCCGTGGCCAGTTAGAGGACTGCCGCCCATGTCGAGGAGAGCGATGAGGAGTTCACTGGGGAAGCTCACCTACAACAACCTGGCAAACGGCGTCTCGATCCTGGGAGTGCTGCCACTCTGCCTTCTCCTTTTGAAGGACGGCTCCCAATACCTGATCCCGCTGATCGTCTACAACAACATTATGGATGATTTGGATGGCATCCTGGCCGCCAAGCTGAACATCAAAAGCGAGTTCGGTGCCATTCTTGACAACGTCTGCGACGCCTTTTCACACACGCTCTTTGTCATGCTGGTGGCGATGCGGTACGCAGACCTCGGGAACGGCGCGAACCTCGTGACGCTGGCCCTTGTTCTGTCCGGCCTCACGGCAGCGACGGCCCTCCTGCTGCGCGTCGTTTTACGGCTGATCCCTTCCTCGGCGACGGGGACCGGTTCACCGACGAACGAACTGGTTCGCCATCTGCTCTTCGTTTTGCTCCTGTCGAACGATTATGGATTTAACCCTGCACCGATCTTGATCGCGACATTTGCACTGCATGCTGTCTCGATGCTTGTGCCGATTCGGATGCCCTATCTGATCCGCTCGCTGACGAAATCCGCCACAGCAATCAGTCTGGTCAACGTTGCTCTCGTGCTGGCATGGCTCGTCCCCGACACGACACTCGTGATCGCTGCCTGCTTCGTGATGAGCTACCTGTGTTCTTTCGGGTGGGGATGTTTCAAGTGGCTCCAGCAAGCACAGCCCGAAGCGTCAGAATGAAAGACAAGTCCTCCGAAATGCCACACGCCACGATCAAGGCGTCGTTTTCCCTGGGAGTTGGCCGAACTGTACGCAAGGAACACATCGGCGCCGAAACCCCGGCGCGTACGATTCGAGCGAGCATTTGCGTTTCACGTGAAGACGACCGACTCAAAACAGGAATCCCGGGTCGGAGTAAACTACGGCAGGCTTGCGGTTTTCCTGTCGGCTGAGTTTTTTGACCGTTCGCGGTCGCATCTACGTCCGCAATCACCTGGAAATGGCCTGCTACGACTTGCGATGACGCCACGTCTAGAGGGCTTTTCTTGGCGAATGCGAAGCCTTTGAGAGGTGCGTCAGCGCCGAGATTTAGCAGTTCTGTCTCAGAACTCGTGGCGAGTGAGACGTGCCGCAATACGACCGTCCGTGACACGGATCGCGGCGTCCCATGACATGTGTGTCAACAAGTCGTGGCGCGTGGCACATGCCATAAATGGACCGAATTTCGGCACACTGGTCGGGCCTCCGCTTCGGCAACATTTCGGCGCCTTGGTCGCCGCCACCGAAACTCGCAGCGGTTGCATCGACCGCCCGCGGTAAGGCTTCACCGCGTAGCGCAGCGGTGGCAACCACCAACTACAGTCGATGTCACAATCGTTCGAATTCTGACTTGCCACACGTTGGATAGCCAAATGTCTCAGCGTCGTGAGGTGATCGGGGAGACCTGCGGTCGGGCGGGTGACACGGTCAGGAGACCGTGTCACAACCGAGCGTTGTTCTATGCCCGCTCGCGCGCCAGCCGCTTCAGCACTTCGGCCCCGCGCCGTAGCGTGTCGTCTTCGGCGGCGTAGGAGATGCGGATGTGGGTGTCGGCTTCGCTGAAGACGTTGCCGGGGATGATGAGCACGTTGTTTTCAATCGCTCGGGCGACGAACTCGGTGCCCGTGCCCCAGGGGGCCTTGCAGAACAGGTAGAACGCGCCGCCGGCACCAGCGATTTCGAAGTCGTCGCCGAGTTCGCCCAGCATGAAGTCGCGCTTTTGGCGGTATTCGTCGATGCGGTCGGAGACGTCGGTTTGACAGGCCACCAAGCCCGCCCATTGCACGGGGTGCGGTGCGCAGACGAACGTGAATTGCTGGAGCTTGATCATCTGCTGCAGGATCGCTTCGGGGCCGTGCACGAATCCGAGTCGCAGGCCGGTCATCGAGTGCGATTTACTGAACCCGTCGATCACGATCGTCTGGTCGTTGAACGGCACCGGGCTGACGAAGGGGCCGTCGTAGCAAAAGGCCTTGTAGATCTCGTCGCTGATCAACGCGACGTCGTGCTCCCGCGCCAATTCGGCCAGGCCCTGCAGCTCTGCCTCCGTGGCGACGTGCCCGGTGGGGTTGCAGGGGCTGTTACATAGGATCACCTTGGTGCGGTCGGTGATAGCGGCCCGCACCTTGTCAAGGTCGATGCGAAAGTCGGGATAGGTGTCGATCAGCACCGCCTTGCCCCCCACCAGGGCGGTCAGGTGCTTGTACATCACGAAATACGGATCGAAGATGATGACCTCGTCGCCAGGGTTGACCAGCACCGAAAGCGACAGCATCAGCGCACCGCTGGTGCCGCTGGAGATGAAGACCTTGCGATCGTCGTGCCCGTAGGTGTCATCGACTTCGGTTTGGATCTTTTCGAGCAACGGCGCGATGCCCTGCGTTTGACTGTAGGCGTTCTTGCCGTCACGGACTGCCTGGCACAGGGCGTCTTTGACCGGTTCGGGGGTGTCGAAGTGCGGCTGGCCGATACTGAGATTGATCGGGTCGGTCATGTTGGCCGCCAGATCGAAGACTTTGCGAATGCCGGACGCGTCGATGTGATGCATCCGTTCTGCGATCCAACGGTCGGTCATGTCTTTTGGCTGGGTAGGTGGTGAAGGTGGAGTTGCTGCCAACCTGAAGCGCTCGAGGCGGGGTCTGCGCATTCTCTGAAACCGGCCGACGTTGTGCCAGTGCTGGAATCATACGCCCGAAAGCTGTGTAGTTGCCTTGTTCGTAGCTCACAAGTCTGCACGGCTGACACAGCGGTGGCACCACTGGTTCTCGTTCTCACCGGCTATCGAGCCGTCCCGTCGTCACTTGCCGCCCGATGAGCGGCTTCCGCGACCTCTTCGCCGATGACCGATTCCTGAGGCAGGGGCCCGTGAGAAGCCTCATCAGTCGCCAGTGAACCGACGACAGAAGAAAACGTCTCGTCGCTACGGCTGAGGACGCCGAGCATGGCGGCCAAGGTCAAAACGGCATCGCAGGCGGGAAACGACTCGCGAAACCAGAAGCAGCCGGAATCACCGCCGCCGAAGATCGCATTTTGCGCACGCACGGTTTGGGACATCTCGACCAGCGTGGCGCCGCCGGCTGCGCAGGTTCCGCCCAGTGCCTCGATTTCCGGAGCTGTCTCGCTGCACGCGGACTCTTCGACGACAATCGTTGCGCCCGGATGTTCACCCAACATGAGATCGGCGATGGCGCGAGTCACGTCTCGTGGTGCGACGAGATCGCCCTGTTCATCCAGGAACGCGCACCGCTGACCGTCGTCGTCAATCAATACGCCGAGATGTGCGTCGTGCTCGGCGACGGCTGTGCTTAACCGGGACATGTCGGCATCTGCCGAATCGGACAGGTCGCGCGCGCGGCGCGGGACATCAACGGCCAGCAGTGTGCAGGGCAGTGTGTCGAAGATGGACTCGAGTGTGCTCATTACCAACCGCGACGGACACGCACAGCATACGCGCAGTGGGCGCAGTGCGTGAAAGTGTCTCCAGAGCGAGGCTTCGTAAGGAACTGCTGCGCGGAACATTCGCTGCGGCTCTGCGTGCCGGGCCGGTCGGCTGAGATGCTTTTCGGACCGCTGTTGCAACACATCGAGCTGCGCACCGGCCGAAACCGGCAACGCGCCGCGCAGCACAAAGTCCATGCCGGTCCAAGATGGATCACAGCCGGCGCCGGTTACGAAGATGCCGGCCGACGCTTGCAAGTGTTCGACGGCAAACCAGAAACAGGGTTTGGTTGTGGCCTGGATGTCGATGACCTGGCAGCCGGCCAAGCGCAGCGCGGCGGCGGCGGCGGTGACGATGTCGGGGGAGGAGGGACGTTCGTCGTGCCCGACGACGACGGCCGGACCGATCCGGCGGCTTCCCTTGCGGGTGTTCTCGCTGCGTCCAATGCGGGGGGCTTCTTCCCACAACAGCCCGGCCAAGGCCGAAGCGATCTTGCCGGCTTGCCGCCGGTCAAGTTCGTTGAGGTAGATGCCGCGTACCCCCTCCTTCGCAAATAGCGAGCGCCGCTGGGCGCGACGCTGCGTCGTCTGAATCCGTGCGACTGTGTGCTTGGAGAGCTGTCCCGTATCGTTGCGCAGCGCGCAGTCGCGACACTTGGGGTAGTAGGCCGCCAGTCGAGATAGATGCACCGACCGCGAAATCGGGTGCGATTCGCCGGGGCAGATGTAGAGTGATTCGCTGGCGACGGTTGTCATCGTCGAGCCTGGTTTGATCTAATCGCGGCTGCGGGCGGCAGAAATCTACGCCATCGGGTCGCGCGCGGTCAATAAGGATCACCTACACCAGGCCGGTTGCAGCCAATGCACGCCACGAAGTTTCTGAAAAACCCGGGCGACGCCACGATCGGGCCGGTTGCCGTATTGTTTGGGCCCGAACGTCACCTCAAGCTGGCGGCGCTTGGGGCGCTGCGCGAGATCGTGCTGGGCGAAGAAGGAGACCTCGGACTGGCGAGGTTCACCGGCCGCGATACAGATCTCAAAAACGTCGCCGACGAGTTGCGGACCATTTCCATGTGGGGTGATCGCCGGTTAGTCGTCGTGGATGAGGCCGACGACTTCGTTTCCAAACACCGCGTCGGATTGGAGAAGTACCTCCAGCACCCCGCCCAGAAGTCGGTGCTCGTTCTGGATGTGAAATCTTGGCCGAAGAACACGCGGCTGGCCAAGGCGGTTGCCAAGATCGGACTCGACATCGAATGCAAGGCGCTGTCGGGTCGTGAGCTTTCTTCCTGGTTGAGTGAGACCTGCGGTGAGCAATACGAAAAGCAGATCACCAGAGACGCGCTGGCATTGATGATCGAACTGGCCGGCGTCGATCTGGGCTTGCTCGACACAGAGCTCTCGAAGCTGGTGGCCTACGTCGGGGATCGCAAACGGATCGACGCCGACGACGTCCGCGCATTGGTGGGCGGATGGAAGGCCGAGACAACCTGGACGATGCTGGCGGCTGTGCGCGATGGGCACATCGCAACGGCATTGACGTGTCTCGACAAGTTGTTGGTGGCCGGCGAAGCGCCTCAGAAAGTCCTGGGGGGGATCAGTTTCGTATTTCGCCGCGTCGCGCAGGCAACCGAGTTTTCGCGGCAGGGGATCCCTCTGCATGCCGCCCTACAGCGGGCCGGAGTGTTTCCGCGCGACGTCGGGCCGACGGAGACGTATCTGCGGCGAATCGGCCGGGGACGGGCCGAGAAGATTTATCGGTTGCTGCTGACGGCCGATGGAGATCTGAAGGGGAGCAGCCGAGCCCCGCTGCGCGTTCAGTTGGAGCGATTGCTCATCGAGTTGAGCGGTCGCTGTGCTTGAATCGGCCGGTCTCAGAAAACGGGGCGGCTGGGCACACTCGTTCCACAAAATCTGCGGCTTGCTTTCGGTTGCGACCTTGCGGCGAAGTGTGGATTTTCTCGTCGGCTGACATTGTCGGTTGCATCTGCGGGGGGTATAACCTGCGCATTCGACGCCAGGGTGATTGAAGGACTCCTTCTCCTGCCGACGGAGTTCGGTCAGGCGCCTGGCGACGGGGGAACCGATGGGCGCTCAAGACGAGAGGACGCTGGCGGTCGGCAGTCTTTACGAAGAGGCTGGCCTGGAAGCCGAGCGTCACAAGTGGATCGAAAGCCAGAAGCACGGACGCGATCTTGGCGAACGCGCCATTCGTGACTGGTATCGAAACCACTGGTCGAGCTATTGCCGCCATCGACGGCTGGAACATTTGGGCGGAGAGCGTCGCTGGTTGGAATTCAGCGACGAGCGTTTTGGCTGTCTGTACGCGCTGATCGTCACAGGCGACCTGCTGGTTGATCGGATCTTGGATCGTGTTTGCGCCGGATACGAGAACCTGGAACTGATCAACTGGTCGTTGGAATGGGGGTTGCCGCCCGATCAGATCATCGACATACTCTCGCAGCTCGACGTCAACCGCAGCCGCCTCGATCCGTGTCCCTCAAAGTGAGCCAGCCGTCCAGGACCGCGATCCGAAACAGAGGCGCACAGAACCTGCGACGGGGGCTTTGTTCTCCGGACTGCGCGTCGTTAGTTTGCTCACGCTGCTGAGCAGGATTCTGGGGCTCATCCGAGACGTGGGCATGGCCGCTTTGTTCGGCAACGGGGCGGTGATGGACGCCTTCTCCGTCGCCTTTCGCGTGCCCAACCTCGCTCGGCGTTTATTCGGTGAAGGCGCCCTGGCCACCGCTTTCTTACCGGTCTTCATTCGCGAGAAAGAGCGGGGCGGTCTGCCGGCAGCATGGCAGCTCGCCAGTGCCGTGTTGGTCGTATTGGCCATGGCGCTGTGCCTGTGCGTCGCCGCCGGCGAGTTGCTGTTGTGGATGCTCTGGACGTGGGGTCCTCTGGGCTCGGAGTCACAACTGCTGGTCGGCTTGACGGCCGTCATGTTGCCCTACCTCGTGCTGGTTTGCCTGGTTGCCCAGGTCAGTGCCGTACTGCACGGCTTCGGTCGCTTCGCCGGGCCGGCGGCTGCGCCCGCGCTGCTGAACCTGGTCTGGATAGCGGCCATCTGGTTCGTTGCACCGGCACTCGAAGCGCCGGCCTCTCAAGCCTATATGGTGGCCTTGTGCATCACGCTAGCCGGATTCCTGCAAATGGGCGCGATGCTGCCGGTTCTGCGCCAAGTCGGGTTTCGATTCGACCCGGCATGGCGGGGGGCGAGGTCTCAGGTTCGTGAAATCGGGGCCGCGATGCTTCCGGTCGTCGTCGGACTTTCGATTACCCAGCTGAATGCGCTGGCCGACAGTTTGATGGCGTGGGGGTTCTCGCGACCCGACTCCGGCTCGCCGTTGATGCCGCTACCGGGTGCTCCCGCCTATCCACTGGAAGCGGGGACGGCTTCGGCGCTGTACTTCGGCCAGCGAATGTATCAGTTTCCCTTGGGGTTGTTCGGCGTTGCCCTGGGAACCGTCTTGTTTCCGGTCCTGGCCCGCCACGCCGAGCGAGGCGCGCTGCGGGACCTGCGTAACGACCTGCTGTTGGGCCTGAAGCTCATCACCGTGATCGGACTTCCAGCCAGCCTGGGCCTCGTTCTAATGGCCGAGAGACTGACAGCGCTGTTGTTTCAGCACGGTGCGTTCGATGCGGCTGATGCCCGGCAGACGTCGGCGATGATCGCATGCTACGGCATTGCCGTCTGGGCTTACGGTGGTCTGCTGATCATCCATCGCGGCTTTTACGCCGTTGGCGACCGGCAGACGCCGCTTCGAGTCGGGTTACTGGCGGTGGCGCTCAACCTGACGCTGAGCCTGACGTTGATCTGGATCATTGGCGGAACCGGTCTGGCCTTGGCGACGTCGATCGCAGCCATGCTGCAAGTTGTCGTGGCAATGTGGCTGATCCAGCACCGTGTCGGGGGCTTCAACCTTTCGGAATTGTCTTCCACGCTCGTGCGGGCGGGCACGGCGACGGCGCTGATGGGGGGCGCGTGCGTGATTTCTTGCCAGTTCGTGCCGGCCGGCGTTTCGCTGGCGGAGCGAGCGGCCGCCGTGTTCGGTCCGTTGATCGTTTCGGTTGCCGTCTACATGATCGCGGCCCGCATGCTGGGCTTGAGTGAGCTCGAGTTGTTGTTCCGCCGTGAACGGTCCGGAGATCACGCGGATTCAGATTGATCGACCCTCTTTGCGCGACGTTGTTGTGGGACGGTCTCCTGACCGTCCCACGTTACTGACCGCAGGTCTCCAGACAACCTCACGCCCGGGTGGTTTTTGAGACCTTCGGGCGCGCGAATGGCGCGGTCAGGAGACCACGCCATAACCTGGACCACGCCATAATACGGCCATCGTGGCAGAAGCCCGGCCTCCAAGTGGAAGCCGGGCCTCTGTCGTGAGAGCCAAACTGAGCGGTTGAAACCAGAGGGTCAGGTGCGTTCCGTTGAGCAGCCTGTTGAAAAAAGTGTGCCACGGCTCGACTGAGCTCTCCGAAGTCTGGCAGCTCGCCTGCCAGTGTAGATCGAAGCGACCCGAAGACACGGGCGGACAAGCCGCCCGTGGCACCCGACACCGTTCTTGAACTGGTTTTTCAACGGGCTGTTAGAAGAAGTCTGTGACTTCCTGCAGGTCGTTGCGCTGGCTGAGATTCCGCCACAGGTCCAGATCGATGTTCTCGCTGGCAACATGGACGGAACCGTCCATCATCAAGATATGGACCATCCCCTCATGCCAGCTGCGGGCCGTGACGGCGGCGTAGGTGGGCTCGCCGAGGCAAATCGACTTCGCCTCGCGGCACGAAGTGTAGTCGCCGATGTCCGAGTCGCCGGTGCTGCCCTCGACGATCGTGTCGGAGTTGGGAGGAAACGCGGTCGTGAATCCGGTTTGGTGGATGCGACCGTCAACCCACTCGGTATGCCCGGTGGTGGCCTTGAAATCTCCGTCGGTGAGTACGGCAAGATCGTCAGGCGGCGTGTCGGTATTGGCCATGTCGATACCGTCGCGGACGTAAGGCGTGAATGCTTTGACCTCGGCGAAGGCGATGGTGTTCATCATCCCGTCCTTGAAATGTCTGGCCTGGAGGGATGTGTTGGGAGCAAAAGCGCCGTTGCCGCCGCGCCCCCCGGAAGCCAGACTCGAGGCGTGGGTGAAGATTTTCCAGGTGCCGCCATTGAATCCGTAGTTTGTCGGGTAGTGGATCGGCTCTTGCATCGAGTCAACGCGGGCGTGGTCTTCGGCTTCACTCGGGCACAGAAAGATCGAAACCCGCGATGTGGCGATCTCTGAACCAGCCGAATAGGCCTCCCCCAGTTCCGCTAGATCGTAGAGGTTGACCTGTTCCACAAACGGCAACAGACGCGCGTGGACCGACCACTGTCCCCCGTCGCCACTGCCGACCGTAAAGCTCGGCGGGAAGACGGTGAACTGGTCGAGGTAGTTGTGTAGCGCCAGACCAATCTGTTTGAGGTGATTCTTGCACTGCCCGCGGCGGGCCGCTTCGCGGGCCGACTGAACGGCCGGTAATAGCAGTGCGATCAAGATCGCGATGATTGCGATCACGACCAACAGTTCGATCAGAGTGAATCCCCTGCGTCGGGGTCGAGTGGTGCGGAGTGTCATGTTCGGCTCCATGCTGGGAGACGCCGCCAAACGCCTCAGAGTTCTTGGTTGGGCTTCAACGCGTCGAGGGTTGGCTGGCTGGCGGCAGGAGCCGGGGGCTGGCTAAATTCGACTAGAAAGGGCCTCAGCTCGGTCGGCGATATTGAAACTGAGACTCAATGTCAATAAAGTAGGCGTCTGAGACGAGACTGACAAGGGCTCGAAACCAAGAAAACACACCGATTCTTCGAAGATCTGAACGCTCGAACAAGGTTCGACTTCGGTCCGACGATGATTGCCGCACCAGCTTGAGACCTGATCTCAGCAACAGGAGCCCTCGATGGGCGATCCGACCGACAAGCCACGGAAAAGACCTTCGCCTGAGGCGGCGCCGCGCATGATTCGGTCCAGCGATCTGCTGCAGGGGGAACGTCAGATCGTCATTGAGCACGAGGGGGAGCTGTATCGGCTCCAGTTGACGCGGAACGGCCGGCTCATCTTGCAGAAGTAGGCGGATCCGTTATCGGGAAAAAGCCCCGCGGAGACGGTTCAGTAGATCGGCTTCCAAGGTGCCGTCCCGGCCTACCGGAACCCAGCCCGACGGGGCGGTCTGTCCGACAACCTGGTTCAAGTCGCGGTCCAGCGCCCGGTTCTCTTGGAAGGTGGCCCCACCCGCCGAGTTGGCGGCCAAGCCCGGGAGGTCTTCCAGTTCTTTGAAGGCCTCCACACCCACGAGGAACCCGCCCTCGGCGGGAGTAATGCTCACAAACGCCCTGCGGCGTATCGACTGCAACGTGCTTTCCAGCCGGTTGTCGAATCCGATCGATTCTTTGTGCCACGGTTCCAGCAGCCCGGAACCGACCTTGTATTGCGTCTGGATGACCCCATCCAGACGATTTTCCTGGGCAATCTCGAAGGGGTAGTCATGCAGCACGTCGACCGCTCGCTCCCAGACCACCTCTTGGTTGTTTGAAGGCACGAACATGGGGTTGCCCGCCGGTGTCGGCGAGAACCGCTGCATGGTCGCGCAGCCCAGCCCACACACTGCGAGGGCTATTCCAAGATTGATCAGACGGATGCACAGCACGATTCACCGCCGAAGCAGCTGCCAACGTGTGACGTGAGGGGCTAGATGCGCCCGCCAGCGCGAACGTGCGGCGGGTTGGTTCGAAAATGGGGCCGAGAGTGTGGCAGGAGTCGCCAATTCTCTCAAGATCATTTCGGTCGTGCATACGCATGGAGTGCCGCCGAAGTCGGCTGCCGCATTGCTGCTGATAGCGTTGCCGGAACCGAACTTGACCCTTTTTTCTGCGTTGCGTATAGTCCCCGCCCCTATCTCGGAAACCGGTCAGGAAGTTTGGCATCGTCCAGTCGCGGAGAAAGAACGAATGAGTGAAAAGATTCACCCCTCTTCAACTTCGCCGGAGAACGCGAGTTCGAAGTCAAAGGGCAAGATTGCACTAATTGCCGCTGGCACGACGATTGCCATTGTCTGTACGGCGGCCATCGTACAAGTCTTTCGCGCCGAATCGGGGATTGCCGCCGATGGCAGCAAGACCGCGACCGATGCCGGAGCAGGCCGCGTCCGAGTGGGAGACGGCGGAAAGCAGAACTACCCGTTGGCACGCGTCAACGGCGAGATCATCGGGCAGGACGAGGTCGCCGCTGAATGCCTGGCCCGTTACGGCAAGGAAGTCTTGGACGGCCTCGTCAACCGCAAGATCGTCGAACAGGCTTGCCGGCAGAGAGGTCTCGAAGTCGCGGCTGCCGAGGTCGACGCCGAGATCGAGCGGATCGCCCAGAAGTTCGAATTGCCCGTAGAGTCGTGGTATCAAATGCTGCAGGCCGAACGAGACATCTCGCCCATGCAATATCGCGGCGACGTCATCTGGCCGATGCTCGCACTCCGCAAGCTGGCTGGTCAAAAGGTCGAACTGACCGAGAAAGACATTCAGCAGGCGTTCATCCGCGAGTACGGACCGCGAGTCAAAGCCAAGATGATCATGTTCAATAAACAGCGGCACGCCCAGAAAGTGTGGGAGACGGTGCGCCGCGAACCTGAGAACTTCGGCCGGTTGGCGCGCGAACATTCGATCGAGCCGACCAGCCGCGCCCTGGACGGCGACATTCCGCCCATCCGCCGATATTCCGGTCCCGACACCGAGACACTGGTCGAAGCCGCGTTCAAGCTCAAGCCGGGCGAGATTTCGGGAATCATTCAGGCGGGTCAACCCGGGCAGAACCGTTTCGTCATTCTGAAATGTGTCGGACACACCGAGCCGGTCGTCACCGACATCAACGAAGTTCGCGACCAGCTGTATGCACAGCTTCAGGAGCAGAAGGTTCAGGAATCCGTCGCCCGGATATTCACCCACCTGAAAAAGCAGTCCAACATCGACAACTACTTGACCAATACCTCGAAGCGCGGCGTCAAGCAGGTATCGGGGACGACCACGCAAGGCCGCGGCACCGTACAGCCTGCCGGCGGCACCCAAACGCGGCCCCAGGCTCCCGACGCGGCCCGCGCAGCAGCCAGACAGGTGCGGCCACCGGGTGCACCGCAGTAGCTGAAGTTGCCTTTCTGCGAACATTGGCGGCCCGTCGACTGTCCTTCGGTCGGCGGGCCGTTTCTATGCGCAACCACCTCGGCGGCTACAACGTTTGGCCGTCTCGTGCTGCATAGAACGCCATCCAGGAGCTACTGTTGCATGAGTCAACCGCATCCGGCCTTTATCTCGACTGGCCGGCGAGCGGCCGAACTTGCTTTCCCGCGTGCCAGACCCAGTTACGGAATTTCGTAGACTGCTGTAGAATGAAACTTGCGGGCCCCTCAGACCATTAATGCCTCAAGATCGCGTGAGTCATGCGCAGCGAATCCGACGTCCCGTTTGAAGACATGCCGTTCACCATTCCGGTCGCCGACCGCGTGCAGCGGCTGCCGCCATACCTGTTCGGCAAGATCAACAAGCTGAAGTACGAAAAACGCGTGGCCGGCGTGGACGTGATCGACCTGGGGATGGGCAACCCGACCGATCCGCCGGAACCTTTGATTCGCAAGAAACTGGCCGAGGCCCTCGAAGACCCCCGCAACCATCGCTATTCGGTCTCGAACGGGATTGAAAACCTGCGTCGCGAAGTGGCGGCTCGGTATTGGAAGAGATATGGCGTGCGTCTCGATCCCACCGAAGAGGTCGTGGCCTGCATTGGGTCGAAAGAAGGCTTCAGCCACATGTGCCTGGCGCTGATGGGGCCGGGGGATACGGCCATCGTGCCGGCTCCGTCTTTTCCCATTCACGTGTATGGCGTCATGCTGGCGGCGGCGAACGTCATCACACTCGACGTGCGCGACCCGGACACATTCCTGTCGAACGTGGCCTACACCTGCGAGCATCTCTGCCCCAGCCCCAAGGTTGTGATTGTCAACTTTCCACACAACCCGACGGCGACGGTCGTCGAGCCGGATTTCTACGTGGGCCTGGTCAAGCTCGCCAAGAAGTACGGATTCCTCGTCATCAGCGACTTCGCCTACGCCGACATTTGCTTCGACGAGTATCGCGCTCCCAGCTTCCTGGCGGCACCGGGAGCTCACGATGTGGGCGTTGAGTTCACCACGATGAGTAAAGGTTACAGCATGGCCGGCTGGCGCATCGGGTTTTGCGCCGGCAACGCAGAGATGGTTCGCGCCCTCTCGACGATCAAAGGCTACTACGACTACGGCATTTTTCAGCCGGTCCAAATCGCCGCCATTGTTGCGATGCGGCACTGCGACGCCGCCGTTGACAGCGTGGCGGCCGAATACCAGCTCCGTCGCGATGCGCTGTGCGACGGGCTGACCCGCATGGGCTGGGAAGTCGAGTATCCCAAGGCGGGAATGTTCGTCTGGGCCAAGATTCCCGAGCCTTGGGCGCAAATGGGGTCGATCGATTTCGCCATGAAGCTGCTCGACGAGGGAGCCGTGGCCGCCAGTCCCGGCCGGGGGTTTGGCGAAGAGGGAGAGGGATACCTGCGGTTGGCGATCGTCGAAAACGCCCAACGGCTACGTCAGGCCGTTCGGCAAATCGGACGCAGCCTCAAGAGCGAGCCGGCGACCACAGGTTGACGGGCGCGTTTCGGCCTGTTTCCTGTTCGCCCTTTGGTCTCCCGGCTATCGTCTTACGCTGCGGTGGTTTGACCTCCGCTCGCGGCGGCATCGGTTGGGTCAGACCCACTTGATGGACCAGTACTTCTTGTATTGTCCCAGGTGCTCGTCGAACAGGCTCTCGAGCGATGCGGGCGTGTGGCTGGTCTTCAGAAGCAGGTTATCAGTAATGCCGAGGTTGACATCCTGCAGCACTGCGTCCATCGTGCGAGTGGCCGCGTCGAGATCTTCGTCGCGAAGATTGGTCAGAGCGCCGCCGATCTTCAGGGCGATGTGCTCTGGAATCTCTTCGTCCAGCATCAACACGAAATTCCGTTGCGACATCGATCCGGCCTCTGCAAAGGAGCTCGTCTGACGGACAGTTTTTCGGGCACCTATTCTGTTCCACCGGCTCCGCAAAAGTCCAGTCTCACGGCGGGTTAGTTCCCGTTGCGGCAGATGTCAAAAAAACAGAAATTCCTGTGTGTCCAATCTGCTTGACAAAGAGCACGAAGTTTGATTAATGGATTTCGGTGGTGTGCGAAAACCTTGTTACGAAGTCTGAGTTCTTGAGGTTGATTCAACATGTTGCGAGTAGGGAAGGACGACTCCATCCTGTTCGTGGGGGCTGGCGTCGATGGCGAGAGAAGTGGACTCCTTGCGCCGGCGCCTGGCGATGCCCTCGATGTCTGTTCGGACGTCGTATTGCTTGACGACGACGATGAAGGCGACGAGCTCGATGACTTCGACGACGAAGAGGACGAAGACCTCGACGAGGATCTCGAGGATGACTTCGACGACGATCTCGAGGACGACTTCGATGAGGACGAGGAGGAGGAATTCGACGAGGACGGGGACGACGACGAGGATGAGTTCGACGATGGCGACTATTGAAACTGCCGTCGAATCGCCCGGCCTCCATTGATTTGACCCTCAGCATCGGTCAGTCGCAGTCATCACGCGGGTGACTACCGCAACAATCGCGTCCTGCCGTCAACGAAACGACATGCTGCGTGCAGGCCAGTCGTCGGGGGAGCACAGCCGTGCAAGGGTTGTTCGAGCAAGTCGCACAAGCCAGTCAGTTCATTCGATCGAGTTGGCCGACCGAGGCACGCGTGGGGTTGGTGCTGGGGACCGGACTGGGCCGGCTGGCTGAGCAGATTGAAACCGACTGCACTCTCCCCTACGCCGACATCCCGCATTTTCCCACGTCGACCGTCGAGTCGCACACGGGCCAACTCGTATGCGGCCGGCTCAACGGCGTGCCGCTGCTGGCCATGGAAGGCCGCTTCCATTACTACGAGGGCTATTCCACCCGTGAGATCACCTTTCCAGTGCGTGTGATGAAGGCACTGGGGGCCGAGACTCTGGTGGTCACCAACGCCGCCGGCGGCATGGACCCGCAACTGCAACTGGGCGACGTTGTGATTCTCGAGGATCACATCAACCTGATTCCCGAAAACCCGTTGCGCGGCGTCAACGATGATGCACTCGGTCCGCGGTTTCCGGACATGAGCGCCCCTTACGATCCAGCCTTGATCCGGCTCGCGCAGAAGTCTGCGTTGGAATTGTCGCTGCATTGCCCGCTGGGAGTCTTGGTGGCGGTGGAAGGACCGAATCTGGAAACGCGGGCCGAGTATCGGCTGCTCCGCGCCGCGGGGGCCGACCTGGTCAGCATGTCGACCGTGCCCGAGGTGATTGTGGCCGCCCATGCCGGTTTGAAGGTGCTGGGCTTCTCGATCGTCACCGATCGCTGCCTGCCCGACGCGCTGGAACCGGTCGCCATCGAGAAGATTCTCGAAGTAGCGGCCATCGGCGGGGAGAAGCTGTCACGGCTGATCCCCAGCGTTGTCGCGCAGTTGTAATCTGTGGATGCGCTCTCAGCGTCGAGCCATTTTGCCGTTCAGCGCCAAGACGTGGGGGCGGCCGAATTCTTCGGATGCCAGCCAGTCGGGTCTCAGCACGGTCCAGAATTCAACGGCCAATCGCTTGCGGACGAAGGTGTAGGGCAACCAGCCGTATCCCTCTTCTCCCCACCGGCTGCCCCACGAGTTGCGAACCAGCAGCGCTCCGCGGCTGGCGTGCAAGCGGCGGTCATCGTACCCCGCCGCCACCACTGCCTGTCCGCCGACGACCGAATCGAAGGTGGGACGATACAGGAAGTCGGCCGCCTGTGATGCCGATGACGGTATCGGGAAGCCGAAGACGCAGGGAAAGCCGGCGGCAAGGAAGGCTTTGACTCTCTCCAAAGTCTTGGAACCGCTCGCTGGCGGGGAATCCAGCCGCACGTATCTCAGGTCGCGGTAGCGCTCGGCGAACGCGTAGAGATGGGCACCCGGCTCGGTGCCCGCGCACTCCAGCTCATACGGCCAATAGCGTTCCGGCGGCAGGCCGAAGCGGCGAATCGACTTCAGCGTCGTTCGCAAATCCGTGTCCTCCCGGGTCTCTCGCCCGTACAGTTTCTGCGTGCTCTGCAGTAGAAACAGTCGCGAAAGCGGGGTCGTTCGGCCCAGTGCTCGGCGATCGAAATACTCGACCAAGCCAGCGCAAGCGTGTGCCGGTGAAGCGGACAGTTCTTGCTGATCGAAGGCCGCCGGAAAGTACTCGCGCAGATCGACCCGGGTGGCCGGCGGCTTCTGAGAAGCGCTCAATGGTTGCAGCAGCTCCAGACCTGCTGCGGTGTCCAACGTGTAATCACGAAAGTCCGGGACTCCCTGGCACCATCCGAAACTGAGCCGTGCGGATTGGTTCATGCAGATTCCTTTCGTCGAAGATGCCGCCACACTTCAATGAATCAGGAGAGCGCGAACAGGCGACACCATAACGGGGCTGTTCGAGTTGGAGCGGGGGTTGCCTGGGGTCGCGTTGGGGAAGTTGGGGGAAATCACCCACGCCCGGCACTGGTTGCGAGGCGTCGGCGGGGCTCCCGCGAGAAGAGTCGAGTCCCCGAACTGACTTGGCTTCGCTGGATGTGTCCGTCGTCGACGGAGGTCGCCAGGCTGATGGGGCAGGGCGTCAGCAGCGATTCGATCGCTCAGCGGCCGTCGGAGAGCCGGTTCCAGATTTCGTCCATCGCAGCGGCTGCCCCCATCGGCAGCCGATAATCGACGAACCCCGACAGCATGGTTTCGCTGGGGTTGATTTCGACAGTAGGCACGCCCATGCGCCGTGCAGAGATGACAGGTTCTTGGATGTATGGAAACACGCTGCTGGTGCCGATGCTGAATATGGCGCCGAATCCAACGTCCAATTCCCGACGGAGCCGAAGCAAGGCTTCTTCGGGGAGCGACTCTTCGAAAAGTACGACGTCCGGTCTGAGGACCGCGCCGCACTCGGGGCAATAGGGAGGGATCTGGAGCGGGGTGTTCGGTTCGGTCCCTCGACGGAAATCACACCTCGTGCAAGACATCGAGCCGGCGTTGCCGTGTATCTCGATGACGTTACGTGAGCCGGCCCGGTGATGAAATCCGTCGACGTTCTGCGTCAGCGTCCAGACCCGCGGGAAGTTCTGCTCCATCAGCGCGATCACCTCGTGCGCGCGATTGTATGTTGCTGCGCGCAGGCTATCGGTGATCTGGGCGAGATACTTCCAGGTCAGCTCGGGCTGCGAGCGGAACATCGGGCCCGACAGTATCGCTTCGATCGGCAATCCGTCGTCGGTCTCTTTCGCGCCGTACAGTCCGCCAATGCCGCGGTAGGTCGGCAAGCCGGAGTCTGCCGACACGCCCGCCCCGGTGATGAACAAGATGCTCTGACACTTGCGGAGAATGCGAACGAGCGCTTCGATCGTTTCTTGATGCTCTGGGTCCACTGCCGACTCACAGATAATCGTTGACAATATTCTCTAACATCTCCTGCCGCCCGCTCTGATTGGCGGCGACTTCGCCTTTTTCGAGCATGTATGCCTCGAGGTCGGAAAAACTGGCCGAGCCCGATTCGATCTTCGCCCCAATTCCGCCATCGTAAGAGGAGTAGCGGTCGCGAACGAATTTGTCGAAGACGCCATCGGCACGAATGCGGGCCGCGATCTTCAGCCCCCGCGCAAAGGCGTCCATTCCGCCGATGTGGGCGTGGAACAAGTCGATGGGCTCGAAGCTCTCGCGGCGGACCTTGGCGTCAAAATTGACGCCGCCCGGCGCCAACCCGCCCTGATGCATGATGGCCAGCATGCATTGCGTGGTCAGGTAGATGTCGGTGGGAAACTGATCGGTGTCCCAGCCGAGCAACAGGTCGCCCGTATTGGCGTCGATGCTGCCCAAGGCATCTTGAATCGACGCGTAGGTCAATTCGTGCAGCATCGTGTGGCCGGCCAGTGTGGCGTGGTTCGTCTCGATGTTGAGTTTCACGTGCCCTTCGAGACCGTATTGGCGGATGAAGTTCAAGCAGGCGGCGGCATCGAAATCGTATTGGTGCTTAGTGGGCTCTTTCGGTTTGGGTTCGAACAGGAACTGGCCGGTAAACCCGATCGACTTGGCGTGCTCGACGGCCATGTGCATGAACTTGGCGAAGTGATCGAGTTCGCGCCGCATGTCGGTGTTGTGCAGGTTCATGTAGCCCTCGCGACCGCCCCAGAACACGTAGTTCTGACCGCCCAGCTCGTGCGTCACCTCAATGGCTTTTTTGACCTGGGCGGCGGCGTAGGCGAAGACGTCGGCGTTGGGGCTGGTGGCCGCTCCGTGCATGTAGCGGGGGTGCGAAAACAAATTCGCCGTTCCCCACAACAGTTGGATGCCCGTTCGCTCCTGGGCCGCTTGCATGTGGCCCACGACGGCGTCGAGGTTCTTGTTGGCCTCGGCCAGTGTGGCACCGTCGGGAGCGACGTCACGGTCATGGAAGCAATAGAACGGCGCCCCCAGTTTTTCGATCAGCTCGAAGGCGACGTCCACCCGGTTCTTGGCGTTCTCGACGCTTTCAGAGCCGTCGTCCCAGGGGCGCTGCAGCGTCGGCGCTCCAAACGGATCGGCACCGGTCCCCCGAAACGTGTGCCAATACGCCACGCTGAACCGCAGCCAATCCCGCATCGAGCGGCCCTCGACGACCTCTTGGGCATCGTAGTGCTTAAACGCCAGCCGGTTTTTGCTGGCGGGACCCTCGAACGGGATCTTCGGTACGTCTGAGAAGTATTCCATCATGCTGTTCCCACGAAAGCCGCCAATGTGAACTGTTAAACCGGCGCCGAGGGGCCGGATTCCAAAACGCCGCTCGTCCGTTTTGTGTGCCGCCGGTCTGCGGTCAGTGAGTTTATCGAACCTGCAAACTCGCAGGAAGCATTGGCCGTGAGTCGGGTATTGCCGGATGCGCGCATTGTATTGCCGGTCGGCTCCGTCCGATGAGCATCAACGGAGTGGAATTGAACTGTATCGCGGCAAGATCGCCGAGAGCCCGAGTTTCCCAGCCGTTTCGTGGCCTATCTTTGTGCAGTACAAAAAACGAACCGCAGTAGAGCAGTTTACGAAATTCCGCGTCCGGTTTCGGCTCGCGGGAGGCGGCTCTTGAAGCACCAAACCGCGTTCGACGGCACGAGTCAGCGTAGTACGCTGCAGCAAAGGTGGGACTGACATGAGTTGGTGGCAGATTCTGGCGTTTGGCTACCTCGCGAGTTGTTGGGTGGCTTCGATCGTCGTCCTGAATTTCAACTGCGATGCGGAAGACTCGGAGCTCGACGCCGACTCGGCCCGCGCCGCGCAAAAGTCACCGCTGGCCATGCGCATCGGCGAAGGCCTGGCAGTCTTTCTCATCGGACCGTTCCTGCCGCTGGTGGCGATCTACTGCCTGGTGGCAGCCTGGCGCGAGCGCCGGGCGTGGCGCGCGTTTTCACGCGTGCACCGGGAAGTCGTTTGCGAACCGATGCATCTGGTCAACATGCCCGCTGCCGCAGCCGAGCACATCGAATGGCACGAAACTCTGTTGGCCGAGTTGGGGTTCGACCCGGTCGGATCGTTTCTGTTGAAGCCCGAGCCGTTGCCGATTTACTCCAAGTGTTTCATCAGCGCCGATGGCGAGACTGTGGCGGACGTGTCGCTCATCGGCAACCAGGCGGCCCACTCGTTCTCTTCGATCCTCGAAAACGGTCACGTGCTGGAAACAGCCTGTCTCGATTCGGCTTCGGACACCGAAAGAATCAACGAATCGGGACTGTTCACCGCTAATATGGTCCAGCGCGACTCGCTGACCGACGGCACGCGGGAACTGTATCGGCGGCATCGCGAGACACTCGGCGAGTTGGAGCAGCAATTCGACTGCCGAACGCTGCATTTCGACTGTGGCCAAGTCACCAGCGTGATGGGCTATGCCAACGAAGTTTTCGGCGAGGTCAAATTCACGCTCGGCGAACTGGATGCTCCACCGCTCCCGGCGGTGTGTCCCACCGGCGTCGCAAGACGGGCAACGGTTGCCGCAGATTCGACCCTCGAGCCGCTGGTTTGTGGCTGACCGTCTCGAACCCGCGCGACAGCCGCGCAGGTTGCTTGAGACGGCGCAACAACCTCACGCTTCGGCCACGTGCAATGCCCTGCGTTGACCCGCTTCGCGGGCCATCAGCCAGGTCATGGCCAGCAACGGCACGGCCACCTGTAGCGCTTGCCGCCAATGGAACGCCGGCCAGCCTTGGGGACCGAATGCCGGACCGAAGTAACCCAACGGCAGCCAGAACCCGACCGCCACGGTTCCCTCATCTGGGCTCGGCCAGCTCACCTTGCTGATCAGCAACAGCGCCATCAGCAGCACCGGCAGACAGGCTGCGCATGTGCCGCGCCAATCCAACCCGGCTCTGCGCGCCCAACGGCAAATCAGCCAGGTGCACAACATGGATGGCAACATCATGAAAGCCACGTGCCCGGCAACGATCGTCGCCCGCAGCACGAAGTCGAATTCGTCGACCAAGACCTCGGCCAGCAGACCTGTGAACAAGATCCCGATCACGAAGCAGAGCACGTACGTTAACAGCGTCAACGGCAGAGGCAGCAGCGCGAACGTCAAGCACGGATGCCGGCCCGCGAAACTTCGACTGCGATAGGTCTGCGTAATCTCATCGGCCAGAACTCGCGGATCTCCGAGTGCGGCACTGTTCCCCGTTCCGCCAGATGCCAGATCGTGGGCATGATCGCGCAACTCGCCGACGACCCGGCAGACGTAACCAAAGGGGATGCCGCGACGAATGAGTTCACAAGCCAGCGCGTTAAACGATGGCCGTCTGAGACTGCTCATGTTTGCCTCCTTGCAAAACCATTTCGACGGCCTCGACGACGCGCGTCCATCGCGCGGTACAGGCCGCCAGTTTTTTCTTTCCCGCACGGGTCACGCGATACACGACCCGCTGTCGTCCACCCACCAGCTGCTTGCGGGCCGAAAGCGTTCCTTCGCCTTCCAACCGATGCAGCAACGGATAGATACAACCTTCCCCGAATTCCAGCCGCTCGCCGGTCACCAGCGCAATCTGCTGCACCAACTGGTAGCCGTACATCGGCTCCCGGTCCAACAGTCGCAGCACCAGCAGCTCCGGCACCCCGTTGAGAAAATCCGGATTCGTCCGCCGTTTCGCCATCCGTGCCCTCCATGTTCTTCTGTCTTACTTTGTGCCCTTCGCGGCTTTGTGGTTAGTTCGATATGGTTTACCACAAAGCCACAAAGGCCACTAAGCTAGAGTTGACTCGCCCGTTAGGACGTAATTGATGCTCAATCGGATAGGGACCACAGGGTTTGATCGGTGCCGATCCGTAATGAGCCGCTGGGTCCGTGTCCTCTGTTTGCATTCTCCCAGCTTTGTGTCCTTTGTGGCTTTGTGGTCGACCCCTTTGCGAACTACCCATTCGCATCCACATACCTCGAAGTTCCAGGTATCAGGATCGGCGTGTGATACCTCAAACTTTAAGGTGTGTAAAGAGCCATTTCGAAGTTCTCGAAATGGGCGTCCGGCGCCGGCCCGTTTACGATCCGGTCGTGCCCAGCACGTCCATCGTCAGATCGTGCTCGCGGCAGTGGTCGGTGATGAAGTCGACGAACTCCTCGCCGTAGTCTTGCAGCTTCTTTTCGCCGACCCCTTTGACTTCTCGGAACGAATCGGCGTTAGACGGCCGAATGCGGGCCATGTCTCGCAGCGTCGCGTCGCTAAAGACGATGTAGGCCGGCACGCCCCGATCCTCGGACTTCTGGCCGCGCAGTTGCCGCAAAGCCTCGAACAGCCCCGAGTCGACCCCTTCCCAACTGTCGGCCGCCACGCCTGTTTTCGACGCCCGCGATCGGGCCGCCTTTTTGTTGGGCCGCATTTGTAGCAGCTTGCACTCTCCTTCGCCGCGTAACAGCTGCTGACCGGTTTCGGTGAGGGCCAGCGTGTTGTACTCCCCCACCTTTTCGAGGAAGCCTTGTCCCACCAGCTGTTCGATCCAATCGCGCACGTTCTGCTTACCCTCTTGGGAGAGCAGACCCCAGGTGCTCAACTCGTCGTGGCCTAAATCGACAATCCGCTGCTCCTTCGAACCGGCCAGCACCATCGACGTGTAGTCGGCGCCATAATTCTGTTTCAATCGTACGACACAAGAGAGAATCTTCTGCGCCACGACCAGCGGCTCGTCCACCATGTCCAACTCGCCCAGACAGACGTCGCACGCCTTGCAGGAGTCGGCTTCGAGCGTCTGGCCGAAGTGCGACACGATCGCCCGATGCCGGCAGACCACACCGGTGCAGAAATCGTACATCGCCGACAGCGACGCGAGCGCGGCCCGGTGCGCATCGTCTTCCAGATCGTCGAGCATCCGCTCCCACAGTTTGTAGTCAGAGCCCGAATAGAGCAGGCAACATTCGGCCTCCAACCCGTCGCGCCCGGCCCGGCCGCTCTCTTGTTGGTACGCCTCCAGCGACTTGGGCATGCCGGCATGGATCACGAACCGCACGTTCGACTTGTCGATTCCCATGCCAAAGGCGACCGTCGCCACCACGATGTCGGCTTGCTCCTGAATGAACGCCTCCTGGTTCCGTTTTCGCTCGAAGTCTTCCAGCCCGGCGTGATACGGCAACGCCTTAAAACCGCGGGAGTTCAACGTCGCGCTCACTTCGTCGACGTTCTTACGGCTGATGCAATAGATGATCCCCGACTCGCCGTGATGCCGCCTGAGCACTTCGAGAATCTGCTCCATCCGCTTGCGGCGGCGTTCCACCTTGTAGATCAAATTGGGCCGATCGAACGAGCCGACCAGAATCTCAGGTTCGTCCAGCCCCAATTGCTGCACGATGTCGTTTCGCACCCGCGGGGTGGCGGTCGCCGTGTAGCTGTGAACGGCGATCTCTGGAAACTCCGACTTCAACATGCTGAGCGAGCGATACTCGGGCCGAAAATCGTGTCCCCACTCGCTGATGCAGTGCGCCTCGTCGATGGCAATAAACGAAACGCCCACCCCTTTGAGAAACTCGAGCGTTCGCTCCATCACCAACCGTTCGGGCGCCACATACAGCAGCTTCAACTCGCCGCGACGAATCTCATCAGCCACCCGCCGCCGTTCCTCGTACGAAAGCGTGCTGTTCACACAGGCCGCCGGCACCCCGTTGGTGGTCAGCGCATCGGTCTGGTCCTTCATCAACGAAATCAAAGGCGAAACAACGACGGCCAACCCGTCACGGCACATCGCCGGCGCCTGAAAACAGAGCGACTTCCCACCGCCGGTGGGCAACACAACGACCGAGTCCCGCCCATCGAGCACCGCCTGCATGGCGGCCTGCTGCAAGGGCCGAAATTGATCGTACCCCCAATATTTCTTGATCACGGCTTCGAGCGAGCCGCTGGCGGCTTGTGTCTCCATGGCCGGATGATAGTTGCTCGACGACACCGCTACCACACGGTGAGATGCGGCAGGAAGCGTAGAGCGCAGCGCACAGCACCGGAGTCGGCAAGTGCGGATGAATGCGCGCGGCACGCCGCTGCGCAAAAGTTGGTGTTCCCACGATGCCGTGCGTTACGCTGCGCTCCACGCACGCTACGCCACCGGTCGATAAACGCTACTCGTGATTTCTCGCGGTGAAAATCAGCTTGCCCTTCAGCCCCGGTCGCCGGTGGGTCGAATCCAGCGGAATCGTGAAGGAGATTGTGCCCGCCTTATGCTTCAGCGTGGCCGTTTCGTTGGGCACGCCGTGCTGTTCTTCCAAGCGGGCGAAACCGTAATCGACCGTCCAGTCTTTTCTGGGCGTGGTCGCGTCGGGGTCGGGCGGTCTGGCCACAATGTGGATCGTCTCTTCCAAGAGGTTGTCTCCCTCGAAATGGCGGTCGAACCACAGCGTTCGATCGACGACGTACTCAGGGATCTTGACGGCCAGCGTCACTACAAAGCCGAGGCCCGGGTCGTCGTCCGACACCTGTGCGGCGCTTCTGAGGAACAGCGAAAACAGCGTCGGCATCCGCTTCTTCACGTTGTTGTTTCCGACCAGCTCGTCGTATGTGCGAAAGACGGCCGAGCCGTCGGCCACCTGCCGACGATGTAGCTCGGTGCTGATGCCGCGCGCGGCTACTGCACATTCCACGTGGTAGGAAGCGCGAATTTGCCGGCCGGCGTCCTTCTCCTCTTGCACGGGTATGGGCAACGTGATCTTCTCGACATCCAATTTGCAATCGACCCGCACATCGCCAAACAGGAACCGCGCCAGATTCTGGTAGCCTTCTTCGCTGTTGACGATTCCGTAGTGGCCGGAATGGCTGCGGTGCACGAACGCGCGGGGGGCGTGCTCGGTCTTCGAGTTTGCCGTGGGGCGGCTGTGCAGCCCGGCGTTCTTGACTCGTACCAGTCCGTCGCTCATGGGCCCGACGAGCCGCCGCGACCAACCGTAGAGTACGGCGTAGTCCTCGTGATTCGTGCCGATCAACGTGAAGAATCGATCGGCGGGAAACCGTCCTCGCAGATTGTTGACAAGTCCCTGATTCACACTCCAACCCGCCAACCCCAAGTATTGTGCCATCCGCTTCCGATTGAAGTTGTCGACGTCGCCTGCCGTAAAGAACGACGGCACGTTGCCGAGAATCGAGAACTCGATGCCGTTGTGGGGCGTCGCGTAGGTGAAGACACGATCGACGAGCGATTTGGCTTCCTTGAGCTGTTTCTCCCCGCCGGTGCTAAAACGGTCTCTCACAGCCTTGCCGCCTTGGCCCACATGCTGCAAAAAGCTGCGGATGATGAGGCCACCCATCGAATGACCGACGAGGTGAACCTTGAAGTCATCTTTCAAAGCCTGAGGCGCTTTAGAATCCAGGTAACGAGTCCGCAGCCTGAGAATCAGCTTTCCGAGCCCGGCTGCGAAGTCTTCGATGTCGCGCCGTTTGCCGAGGACCTCATCCTCGTCCTTGCGCTGCTTGGGACGAATCTGCGGAAGCTCGTCATCGTCGTCGAGCTGATCGAAGAATTGGCTGTCGTAGTAGCGATAAATTACGATCGGGCGATCAGGAACGCGTTCGTCAAGCGGCATATAGGCGCCGTCGCTGTAAACGTCGCGATACTCGAAATCTTTGATCAGGCGAATCAGCGGCGACTCGAAGTAGTGGCGGCGAACGGCGCCACCGTGATCTTGCCGGAACTTGGTCGCGCCTAGATTGAAGCCCATATACGGGTCGGCAACCGTATCGTCGATTTCGTCCTCGCTGCCGGCAAACCCCCGGACGTAGATAATTGGACGAAACCGCGGATCAGCGTGGTCGTCTGCCATGGCATCCCCATCTTCTACAATCGAATGTGCCGAACGCCTCGGCAGCGGGAAACTCAACTCGCGTGGTACGTTCGGCCGATCGGAGATGGAGACCACGTCGGTACAGATCGGCGTAAATCAATCTATCAAACTGCGATCTGTGGTCAACCCTGTAGCCGCCATTTGCCCAGAATGCCTATAGTCCAGGCGTCGATCGAGATGCGTGTTGCAAAACTCCAATCGTCGGTCGATTGATCGGTTCGATGCCCGATCGCACGTCACGGGCGCGGCCCGAACTCAGCCGCGGCATCTGCCGTGCTTCGGCGAGCGAGACCTGCTCGAGATGTCACCCGGAAACCCGCCAGACCGCTCAGCGATATCAAACAGATGGACAATCGTTGATGTAACGAGGGCGGCACCGTAGACTGGCAGCGTCCTGGATTCCAAGCGCATATGCCATGATCCACCTCTCGGTTGAGCCGCCCACTCGCTCGTACGCACCGTCGCGGCGAGGTTTTCTCCGAGCCATGTTGGGAGGGATTGGTGCCTGGGGTGGGATGGAGTTGCTCGGTAATGCGGCACACGCGGCAACGGCCGCCGACCCCAACACCGCCGTAATCCAAATCTGGCTGGCCGGCGGTCCCAGTCATGTGGATTTGTATGATCCCAAGCCGGAGGCTCCGGTTGAATATCGGAGTTTGTTTCCGTTTGTGCCGACGGATGTGCCCGGCCTGGATGTCTGCGAATTGTTGCCGCGGCATGCCGGGATCATGCGGCACTTGTCGTTGATCCGTTCACTGCATCACACCACCAACGATCACGTGGCTGGGACACATTGGATGCAGACGGGGGAGTTCGGGGCGACGGCGGCACAGCCCGATCCGGTGCGGCCTTCGGTGGGGTCGATTGTGGCGCAGTCTCGGTCGGCCACCGGTGCGAGCCAGTTACCTTACGTGCACGTGCTGCCCGAATTGCCGATTGAGTTGTATTCGCAGCAGTTCGGCTCGTCGTATTTGGGGCCGGCGTTTGATCCGTTTGACGTGACGATGCCGTTTCCCGGATATAGCCGCAAGGTGCGCTTCGACGTGCCGCATTTGGTGCCGGTGCCGGGCTTGGAACTCGAACGCATCGATCGACGGTTGAGTCTGCGCGAGCAGTTCGACCGGATGCGGCGCGGATTCGACGAAGATGGTTGGGACGCGGGCGACTATGGTCGGGCGTTTGAGCTGGTGTCGTCGCGGCCGATTCAGGAGGCGTTCGATCTCTCGCGGGAGAGCGCCGAAGTGCGCGGGCGGTATGGCAACACCGGGTGGGGGCAGGGGGCGTTGTTGTGCCGGCGGTTGGTCGAGGCGGGGGCGACGTTTGTCACGCTCAACACCGACAGTTCGTCCAACATGTGGGACAACCACGCCAACATCGAGAAGTACTTCAAGATCATGCTGCCGGCCTACGACCGCATGCTCTCGGCGCTGGTCGGCGATTTGGTCGAGCGCGGGTTGTACGAGCGTGTGATCGTACTGGTGTGGGGCGAGTTCGGGCGCACGCCGCAGATCAACCAGCGCGGCGGGCGCGATCACTGGGGACGGGCAGCGTGCGCGCTGGTGGGCGGCGGCGGGCTGCGGGTCGGTCAGGTGATTGGGGCCACGACCGCGAAAGGCGAAGAGCCGGCCGAACGGCCCATCAGGCCGGGCGACGTGTTGGCGACGTTGTACCAGCGGCTCGGGATTGACACACAGCGGCAGTTCGTCAACCGGTCCGGGCGGCCGATTCCCATTCTGAGCGACGGTGAGCCGATTGAAGAGTTGGTGGGTTGATGCTTCGATCGCAGCGTGCCGCTCTGCGAGTCATCCCCTTGAAGATGCTCACGACAGCGACCGACTCGCAACTCGGGGCCATGACCAGAGTGTAAGCGGACGCCGCAGCAGACCACGCAGATCGGCAATACGCCGTCCCCCTTCAGAACTTCAGAAGGGGGACCACAGGGGGTTTCGACCCCCTCTAACTCCCCCTTTGCAAGGGAGAGAACGAGACTTGCCGTGCATCCATAGCTGAAGGGGGACGGTTCGCTGTTGGGTCGCCTTCAGCGATGCCCGCACTCCTGAGCGACACCTTCAAGGGCCGGTGATCAGAGCCGGGGCACGATGGTCCAAATTCGCTGCACAAGAAAGCACACGATTTCAAAAAACGGACTCTTTGATGTGTGGTATAATGTATGGCTTCGGTGCCGCGTGAGAGGATTAGTCGAATGGAATCAGCGCCAACACGCATCGGCGAGCCAGCCGTGAAGTTCAACGCGCGGATCGGTCACACTGAAGACGAACTCAGTGTCATTCGACGCCAGCCGAGCCTTCGTCTACGAAACTATCCTGAACCCCGAGGGAAACCGGGTTTCGTAGACGTAGACGCATAGCGCTGTGCGCAGCCTGAATGAAGAGGAAGAGAATCTGCGTCGCTTGCACAACTCAAGCCGGTTGCCGACAACGTCGATGGGAGACCTTCGGTCGAGTCGGTGGGACGGTCAGGAGACCGTCCCACATCATTGGGAGACCGTCCCCACAACATTGTCCCGCAACCATGATGCCGGGTTTGATCAAGATGACAACGAGCTGCGATTGGAGGCCGACGGGTTGGGACTCGAGAAGCGCCTGCGAACATGAACGGGTCGATTTTCACCGACAGGTTATGGCGCAACTCCCGAGGAATTGGACAATGTGTCGGTGTCGGTGGATAGCGCTGTTACACGTTTGCCGTGTGGGGCGCGTCGTGTCTGTTTGATGTCAGAGTGATCGAGCGCGGTTGAGAGCCGTAGCCAAGACACGTGTCGTGGAGAGCACAGGTGCTGAAACAGTTCACACCAAAGGAAGACTGGATGGTGTGCGAACAGTGCCCTGAAGGGGCACCACGCGACAGCCCAGGGTCGCGAAGCGCACCCTGGGGCTGGAGTTTCCACAACGATCAAACCCCGCAGGGGTTTTACATGCAACGTGTTGAACTCCTGCGGAGTTCCAACGGTCGCTCGCTGTCTACCCAGGGTGGCGCGGCTTTGCCGCTGACCCTGGGCTGTTTTGTTCAACTGCTCCGCAGTTGGACGCTGATTCCGCCCTCAAAACAATTTGCGCAAGAAGATTTGCAACGTTAGTAGCACGGGGTCACCGCTGAATTGGCAAGACTGTGAAAGGTTGTGCTGACCAAATGAAGAGAATCTGGCTCGTGATCGTCGTATCTGTACTGCCTCAACTCGCGCTGGCTGCCGACAATTTCGATGGGGAGAGCTGCGGTCGCGCCGGTGGGACGGTCAGGAGACCGGCCCACAACAGTGACAACGTCGATTGGATCTCGGTGGGGGGTGACCGGGGGTGCACGCGACATTCTGCGTTGGACGACATCAACCGGGCGAACGTCGGCGAACTGGAAGTGGCCTGGACGTATCGGACGGGAACGCCGGGTCGGACGATCGAATGTACGCCGATTGTCATCGACGGCGTGATGTACCTGACGACAGGCGACCTGCGGCTTGTCGCGCTGGATGCGGCGACTGGAAACGAGCGTTGGGTTTTCAATCCGTTCTCCGGCAGCCGCGCCAGGGAGCGAATGGCCTCGGGCGGCGTGAATCGGGGAGTCGCGTATTGGTCGGACGGCAAGCCGGACGGCCAGCGGCGAATCATTCTGGGCTCAGCCGGCGGGCATTTGTTTTCGCTCGACGCTGCCAGTGGTGAACTCGACCCGGCGTTTGGCGACGCGGGTGTGAAGGATCTGCGCGAAGATCTGGGGCGCGACGTGTCGCGGCTGAATTACGGGCCGACGTCGGCGCCTGCCATCTGGGGCGACCTGGTGATTGTGGGCGTCTCCTGCGACGAAGGGCCCGGACCTTCTGCGCCCGGCGACGTGCGGGCCTTCGACGTGCGGACCGGCAAGCAGGTCTGGCGGTTTCATACCGTGCCGCGGCCCGGCGAGTTCGGGCACGAGACCTGGGAAGGCGACTCCTGGAAAAACCGGGGCGGTGCCAACGCGTGGGGCGGGTTCAGTGTCGACGTCGAACGGGGGCTGGTGTTCTGCGGGCTCGGTTCGGCCGCGTTCGATTTCTATGGCGGCGACCGCAAGGGACAGAACCTGTTCGCCAATTGCACGGTGGCGCTGGATGCCCGCACCGGCCGGCGGATCTGGCACTTTCAGACGCTGCACCACGACGTGTGGGACCACGACATCCCGGTGTATCCCAACCTGGTGACGGTCACGCACGCGGGTCGCAAAGTCGATGCTGTCGTCCAAGTCACGAAGATCGGCTATGCATTCTTGTTCGATCGAGAGACGGGCGAGCCGCTGTTTGAAATCGAAGAGCGGCCGGTTCGCTCATCGGACGTGCCGGGTGAAGAGGTCTGGCCCACGCAGCCGGTGCCGGTCAAGCCGCCGCCGTTTGCCCGGCAGTCGTTCACCGAGAAAGACGTGACTGACATCTCACCGCAGAGCCGCGATTACGTGCTGGATCGCCTCAAGCAGCTGCGCAGCGGGCCGGCGAAGAATCCACCGAGCCTGCAGGGGACGGTGGTGGTGCCCGGTTTCCACGGCGGGGCGACCTGGTCGGGTGCGTCGTTCGATCCCCAGACCGGAATCTTGTACGTCAATTCGAACAACGTGCCCAACGTCGTCACGCTGACGAAGGCGCCTGAGGGTGCAAAGTACGAGTACGGGCACAAAGGCTACTTTCGGTTTCTGGATCAAGACGGGTACCCGGCCATCAAGCCGCCGTGGGGCGTGTTGAATGCCATCGACCTCAACACCGGCGAGTTTGCCTGGCGAGTGCCGTTGGGAGAACACCCCGAGCTTTCCCAACGGGGGGTGCCGCAAACCGGGACCGAGAACTTCGGCGGCACGATTGTGACGGCCGGCGGACTGGTGTTCATCGGTGGTACGAAGGACGAGATGTTTCACGCCTTCGACAAGTCAACCGGCGAGTTGTTGTGGCAACACAAGCTGCCGGCCGGCGGCTACGCCACTCCCTGCACGTACAAAGCCGGCGGCCGCCAGTTTGTGGTGATCGCCGCCGGCGGATCGGGCAAACTGGCCACCAAGCCGGGCGACAGCTTCGTGGCATTCGCGTTGCCGTAGTGTGCGTGCAGCGCAGCACATCGGGAGCGAACGTTGCTTCCCATGTCTAAGGATTCTGAGAGAGTGCCCTGCAACCGAAACGCGATGCGTTGCGCAAGCCAACGAACGCATTGTCCAAGCCGACGCGTCGCCCCTGTCCCGGGCAGCCTAAACTCAGCAGGGCATTTCGAGTCGATGCTCTTCGACGAGTTGCTGCAGCCGGGCCATGCTGCGGTGCGAGAGTACGCGGACCCTTTCTTTGCTCAGGCCCAACCGTTGCCCGATTTGCTCGTAGGTGTGCGGGCGCTCGTTGTCGTCCAAGCCCCACCGGGCCGAGACGATGCCTCGTTCCCGTTCTGGAAGATCCTCGAGCAGGGTATCGATCAGATTTCTTCCGGCAGTCGCCGCCCGGATCAGCTCCACGGCGATTGTTCGTTCAGAGGGCGCCGTGTCGAGAGTTTGCGGGTTCGTGCACAGGTGAAACTTTCCGCGCCTGGAACCGGTCTTGAGATAGCGAAAGAAGTGGTGCCGGATGGCGTGCGTGGCATAGGTGCTGAAGCAGAGTCCGCGCGACACGTCGAACAACTCGACAGCCCGCATCAAGGGCAGGCAACCTTCGCTGAAGAGTTCGTCGGCCGGGGTGGTGGGCGTGGCGAATCGCCCGGCCAGCGCCGAGACGAGCCGCAGATTGGCCTCGACGATCCGATCTCGCAGCGCGGCGGCTTGTTGCAGCAACGGATCGCATTCGCGGCTCGGGTTGAGGCCGTTCGAATCGCCGTCCAAGATTTGGTGGGCGCGGTACTTGAGAAAGTTCATGCGACAGAACAAGTACCGCTCTTCGTCCCGCCCCACCGGCTCGGGCAGCCTGGCGGGAACGATGCCCGACGACGGGTGTTCGCTGAGGCCGTCGCCCAGGCCGCCTGCCGGTGTCGAGACCTTCGGCCGCAAAGCTTCGATGGCCGCTTCGGCGTCTGCCGTCGAAAACAGCCGGTGTGCGACAAACTCGACTCTCGGCGACGCGGCGGCGATCATCAGTACAGCTTTCTCAATGTCTGAGTCGAAAACAGAACATCTCCGAGTATTGATCCGCAAGCCGCTGGCGGGATTAACTCCCAAACCGATAGTTTCGGAAGTGGGACTTCCCGCCGGCTGCTGGTCGCATTAGCGTGAGGCATGCGCAGGTCTGGCGGCCCGCGACTCAGACATAGGTGCAACTTCGACTTTGGAATCACCCCTGTATCGTTCCGACGGTGTTTGGTTTCAGCGGACATGACGGATTCGACCAATCTCGCGCAGTTCGAACTTCTCAAGCGAGTCCGAGACGCTCAGCCGGTGCTGGAGCGTGTTCGCGAGAGCGGCGAAACCGAGCTGCACATGCAGAAGCAACTGCGTCGCGAGTTTCCCGATGACGTCGTCCGCGCCGCGTTCGCGTTGGATGAGTTGCGGCGCCGTGCTGTTGGCAAGTTTTCGCGGGCGGCAGAGATGTGGTTCGATCGAAAAGGACTGCAGCAAGCGACCGCCGAAGCGGTGGCGTTGCACAAGGCGCAACGGTTCGAGGGTCTGGTTTGGGATTACTGCGCGGGCATCGGGGGCGACTCGGCCGCCTTGGCGCAGCGGTGCGAAGTTCTCGCCGTCGACAACGCTCCCTCGGCTTGCCTGCGCACCGCGTGGAATGCCGAGGCATACAGTGTCGAATCGCGAGTTCGGCCGATCTGCGCCGATGTCCAAGAACTCACAGACCGGTCGGGAATGGTACACCTCGATCCGGACCGCCGTGCGAGGGGCGCCGGTCGCAGCGTGCGTCTGGAGCAAAGCGTTCCGCCGCTGGAATTCATGGAGAGGGTGATGCGGGAGTTTGCCGGCGGAGCGATCAAACTGAGCCCGGCTGCCAATTTTTTCGGCAAGTTTCCCGCAGCCGAGATTGAACTGGTCAGCCTCGGCGGAGAGTGCAAGGAGGCCACGGTCTGGTTTGGCGAGCTAGCCACTCCCGGACTGTGGCGGGCCACCTCGCTGCCGGCCGGCGTCAGCCTGGCGGGCGACCCGCTCGAGTTTGTCTCAGAGGTCGGCCCTTTGGGGGGTTACCTGCACGATCCCGATTCCGCCGTCGTTCGCGCCGGGCTGCTCGACCGAGCCTGCGCGGAGTTGGGACTACAACGGCTCGACTTGGAGGAGGAGTATTTGACGTCCGACGCGCCGGTCGACTCGCCGTTTGTCCGCAGTTTTCGGGTCCTCGCCGAGTTACCGAACAACGATCGCCAGATCCGTGCGTATTTTCGGAACTCGGAGATCGGTCATGTGGAGGTCAAATGCCGGCGGATCCCGATTCGGGCCGAAGAGGTATTGCGCAAGCTGCCGCGGCCGGGCGGGGCGCCAGCCGTGCTAATCTTCGCACGGCTGGCCGGCAAATCACGCGCCGTCGTCTGCACCCGGGTGGCGGCCGACAATTGACGATCAGTTCGCCGCATCTCTCCATCGAAAACGATCGGCAATTGCCAACTCGAACTCGGGAACGATTTGCGTCGACTCGCGGTACTGGAATGCGTAACCGATACATTGCCCGGAATTGAGTTCAGCAACATAGATCACACCGGTGGCGGTCGTATTGCGGCCCTGGCTGGGCAGGTTGGCGGCGCCGGCGACGATGGCATAGCGTGCTTCGCCGTCGTCAGGGTCGACGTCAAAGTCTTCCGCAATGTTGCGTTGGTAGAAGTTGGTGAACTTGCCCAGCTTGTTATTCATCACAGCACCCTTTAGCTGGCCCGTGACGAAGTCCATGACAAAGATGCCTTGTGCCGTTTGGCCAAACGAGACCGGCGAGGTGAATAAGGCGAAATCTTCATCGCGATCGTTGCTGATGGCGTAGGCGGGCTCATGCGGCCAGAAATACGAGACGCACATTCCGGCCATCACCCCAATTGCCAGCCAGGTGATTCTGTTGCGAGCATGCTGTTGTGACATTAACCGATTCTCCCATCCCACCGATGTGCGTGAGTTGTTTCCACTGCGGTCACGCGATGTGCGACGCCGCTTGTGCCCGCAATGCCACTCTAGCCAGTTTTTGGCTTGGGGACCAGATCGACGTTGGCGGCGCCGAAACGCGCGGAGGGCTTTGGTTGTAATCACCCAGAGGCAGCAGTATCCTTGCCTTCGCCGATTCTTGCTCGAATCTTCGACGTTCCTCCAGGGCTTGAGCGCGCGCCCGATCGCGCCGGTCTGCGTTGTCGAGCGGACGTTGGGAAATCACACCTTGCTGCTGCGACTGAGGAATGATGATGGAAACGACCAACGGATCGCTTGAACGCAAACTGCGGATGGCACTCGTGGGAGGCGGCGAAGGCGCGTTCATCGGCCGCGTGCATGCCACAGCCGCCGTACTCGACAATCGGGCCCAACTCGTTGCCGGGGCCCTGTCGTCTGATCCCCAGAAGGCGAAGGCCTCGGCACCGGCGTACGATATTGCCAATGACCGCGCATACGGCTCATACACCGAGTTGATCGAGAAGGAATTGGCGTTGCCGGCAGAGCAGCGTGTGGACTTCATCAGCATCGCGACGCCGAATCACACCCACTTTCCGATTGCCAAGGCGGCGATCGAAGCCGGGTTCAACGTCATTTGCGACAAGCCGATGACCTTCGACCTGAAACAGGCCGAAGAACTGGCGGTCGCGGTCGAGAAATCGGACGTGGTGTTTGCATTGACCCACAACTACACCGGCTACCCGCTCGTGCGGCACGCGCGTCAGATGATTCTGGCCGGCGAGCTCGGTGAGATTCAGGCGGTCCGCTCGAATTACATTCAAGGCTGGCTCAGGTCGCGTTTGGAGAGCGAAGATCAGAAACAGGCAGCTTGGCGGACCGATCCCGCCAAGTCGGGCGCTGCGGGAAGTTTCGGCGACATTGGAACCCACGCCTATAACCTAGCGCGTTACATGACCGGGTTGATGCCTGAGGAAATCTCCTGCCATCTCAAAGTGTTTGCCCCGGGCCGCAAACTCGACGACTACGGCCACGCGGTGATCCGTTTCGAGAACGGGGCGCTGGGCACGGTCACCGCCAGCCAGATTTCGCACGGCCGCGAAAACGATCTGTTCATTGAAATCGACGGGACCGACGGCGCGATTGCGTGGCGGCAGGAGGAACCCAATACGATGACTCTCCGCCGCAACGGGCAGCCGCATGCACTCTACACGCGTGATCCCAACGCTCCCCACATTAACGAGTCGGGGCAGTCTGCCTGTCGTCTTCCGGCGGGACATCCGGAAGCGTTCTTTGAAGCCTTCGCCAATGTCTACCGCGCGGCCTTCGACGCAATCGTGCAGCGAGCCGCCGGCGATAAGTTTGAAACCAAGGACACGGTGTTCCCCAACGTCTACGACGGCGTCGAGGGGATGTACTTCATTCAGCAATCGGTTGCCAGCAGCAATGAGAACGGGGCGTGGCTGCCGTTGAAGCATGCGTCGGCCAGACGCTGAGTCGCTCAGGCGACGGCCGCGCGATGTCTCATTCAACGAAGGCCCGGCCGTGGAGACGAGAGCATGAGTCGGATTCCGCTGCACTACCAGATCCTGGTGGCGATGGTCCTGGGATCGATTGTCGGCGTGTTGGCCAACCCGGGCGACGTCGCCCTGGATGACGTGGATCTGGCGGTAACCGCAACCGATGGCGGCTACGAAGTCGTGGCCAGTGATGCCGACGGCAACGAGACGGGCCGTGAGACGTTCGCAGATGAAGCAGAATTCGCCGAGCGGTATCCCGAGATCTCGAAGCGGCATCTGGACGGCGAAGCCGAGGCGGCGACGTATCGCGTAACGGAGGGCAAGCTGCATTTCTCCGAGATCTCCTCGGGAATCACGATCAGCTATAGCCGCAAGATTGACGGCGATTCGGCCGTGAATCGAGAGAGCGCCGCGGACGCACAGGAGCTCGCCGCACGCTATCCGCAATGGGAACAGGTCTATGCGGAGCACGGGGGAGGGTTGCCGGCCCAAATCTCGATTTGGGCGAAGTTCGTCGGGGACTTGTTTTTGCGTCTGTTGAGGATGATCACGGTGCCGCTGATTGTCACATCGCTGGTCACCGGCGTGGCAGGATTGGGCAACACGTCCCGATTCGGGTCGATGTTCGGCAAGACGTTGCTGTACTACTTCGCGACCAGCCTGCTGGCGATCACGACCGGGTTGGTGATGGTCAACATCGTTCGCCCCGGCGTGAACGCACAGCTGCCCGGCGGGGGCGAGGCGGCCATTGAGGGCGAAGGCGAATCGTTGGGCGGCGTGTTTCTAAGGCTGGTGGAAAACATGATTCCGGCCAACCCCGTCCACTCGCTGGCCAACGGCGACTTTCTGTCGATCATCACGTTCAGTGTGCTGCTGGGTATTTTCATCATCTACACCGGCGGCAAGAGCGCCGAGTTTATGAGGAACTTTTTCCAATCGGCGTTTGAGGTGATGATGCGGATGACGATGGCCATTATCCGTCTGGCGCCCATCGGTGTGTTCGCATTCATGACGTACGCCACTGTGTCGCAGGGTTTGGATATCTTCCTGACGTTGGCCTGGTACATGCTGGCCGTGTTTCTGGCGCTGTTGGTACACGCCGGCGTAGTGCTGCCGCTCATCGTCAAGTTTGTCGCTAAGCGTTCGCCGATCAAGTACGCGCAGGCCATGAGCCCTGCTTTGATGACCGCTTTTTCAACCGCGTCGTCAAACGGTACGTTGCCGCTGACAATGACCTGCGTAGAAGAACGCGCCGGCGTATCAAACCGTGTCAGCTCGTTCGTGCTTCCATTGGGCGCGACGATCAACATGGACGGCACTGCTTTGTATGAAGCGGTCGCCGTGTTGTTTATCGCGCAGGCGTATGCGTTCGGGAATCCGGACTTTGAACTCACGCTGGCGATGCAGATCCAAGTGGCCTTCACGGCCCTTCTGGCTAGCATTGGCGCAGCGGGTATTCCACATGCGGGCCTGGTGATGATGGCGATCGTGCTGCAAGCGGTCGGGCTGCCGCTGGAGGCCCAAGGCATCATCATCGCTGTCGATCGAGTCTTGGACATGTGCCGCACGGCGGTCAACGTGTGGAGCGATTCGTGCGGCTGTGCCGTTCTGGATCGCATGGAAGGCGACGCCGAGCCGGCGGCGGCGCCTGCGGCCGCCTGACCACATTGTTCCGGTGGAATCGGGCTGGATTCATCGGCACGGACTGCTGTCGAGACCCGGCATGCGCCACCTGCGTGAACCGTGCAAACCGCACAAACGTCGCGATCGCTTCCAGCCGTGATGGCTCTCATCCACGGCGCGTGGATGACCGATGAAAGAATTGACGCGTCCGCGTTTTTTTGCGACGTCGACCAAGTTTATCTCTTCTCGACAGAACGCAGCATGCCTGAAAGTGCGCTGGCGGCTCACGACTGGATCGATGAGGTCTGCCGTCGCTTCTCGGAAGCGTCGGGATGGCCGCTGTCATTTGAGCCGGCGGAACCGCCAAGTGTCGCCGACAGCACACTGCCGGGAGACGACCGTTGTTGGGCGGCGGAGCTCGGCGACGCACAACACCGGATCGGGCGGCTGGTGCTCGATCTGCCCGACGACGCCGCTAGCGATCGCTCGTTCCTGGTCGCACAGAGTCTGGCCGAACTCTTTGCAGAACTGATCGGACGCTTGGTTGCTTCGAGGAGCCGGTTGGATTCTCGAACGGCACAGTTCTCCACTCTGGTCGACGTTGCTCGCGGTCTGCCGAAGCAGAACTTGCAAAGCGCCCTGACACAGTTGCTGGGCGCGACGATCAAGTTGACGGGTTTTCGTTCCGCGGGTTTCTTTCTGCTGGACCCGACGGTCCGCATACTGAAACTTCGGGCGCAGTTTCAGGCCGATCCCTGGCAGATCCCGTTCGTCGAGCGTCGAATGGAACAATCTCCACCCGACCTGCAGGCGCTTGATGAAGGCCGCCTCGTCTGGAGATCGCAGGGGCGCTGTGAGAAGGCCCGCTGGTTGCCGTTGGGAGCTTCGACTGGTGTGTGCGTGGCAGTCGGATCCGATGACGGGCCGCTTGGAACCTTGTGGGCGTTCGATCGTCGGGACCGATCACCGAGTCAACGCGAGTTGCACATCCTCGAATCGATTGCCGGACAGATTGCATCGATCCTAGAACGCGCCGTGTTGATGCAGGAGAGCGCCGTTCAGCACCGCATGAGCCGCGACCTGGCGGTTGCTTCGGAGAGCCAACCGGCGGATCTAATTCGCGGCCTCTCCAGCGACTCCCGACTGGACATCGCCGGAGTCTGCACGAGCCGATTCGAATTAGGCGGTGACTTGTGCGAAGTCGCGGCACTGAACGACACGCAGACGATGATCGCTGTGGGCGACGCATCCGGTGACAGCGTACCCGCAGCGATGGTTTTGTCGGCGGTTCGTGGGGCACTGCACTCGTTGACTTTGAGCGAGAATGCCGACGTGACTCGAACCGATTGGGTGACCCAACAACTCAGCACTGTGCTGCACGACATGACGCCGGCTCACCAATTCATGAGCATGCTGTATGGCGTGGTCGACGTCGACACGATGACTTTCACCTACACCAATGCCGGACATCCCTTGCCACTGCTGATCCGCGACGGCGAGGTAGAAACGCTGACCTCACATGGCATGCTGTTGGGCGTGGTCGAATCTTCGCAGTACTCCCAATCGGTCGTCGAGCTACGCGCCGGCGACCTACTCATGTTCTTTAGCGACGGTGTCAGCGAAGCCATGAGTCGCAAGCGACAGATGTTTCGCTCCGACGGAATCGTCGAAGCGCTGCCCGAGGATCTCTCCGGAACGGCCGAAGAACTGCTGCAATCGATCTGGTCCAAACTAGAGGCCCACCTCTGTGGAGGTGAAGCCGACGATCGCACCTTGATGGTGGTCAAGGTTTGCGATTGAATCGCACCCGATCAGCGCAGACTGGATCGGAGTATCGCTCGGTCGACAACAGCATTGGCACCTGCGCGGGATTTGCCATCACCGGGGCAAGTGCTAGTTCTCGCTGAAGTTCATGCGGCGAAGCGCGTCGCGTCCCAACGGATCGCTGACGAACTTCTGATGGCACAGAGGACAAAGATCGAATCGAAAATCTTTCGACCCGCAATCGTCCAGAGTGCTCTCACCGCTAGCTTCCATCTCTTCAATCGATTCGGAAATCTGTTGAAGATGGTCGGCGTCCAGGTCTTCTTCGTCGAGTTCTTCCGGGTCGAATGCCGGATGAACTTCCAGTTTCGCGACGAAGCGCCGGTCACCCAATTGCAGCCCACACAGATCGCACGTGAAGTGCAACATGACAAACGAATCCTTCCCAAACGGGGACGGCAAACTTTCTTTGACCGTGTAATGTTGAATTCGATTGTGGCACAAATTACAGAATGGGGAAAGCCCCATTTGCAACTTTTTAGTCCCAACGATCGATCATTTGCTGCAACAATGACTCGTCGAATTGGGCGGCTGCATCGCTGTGTTGGCGGGCAGCCAGCCGCCTCTTTTCCCTCGGCCGTTCGTCGCGCACGTTCATCGGAACATGAACTCTTGGCGTTGCAGGAGTCGAGTCTTGGCGCCGACGAGGCGTGCTTGACAACAAACGATTCAGCTTGCCGTGCAGTTCGTTTCGCGACAATGCCGTCTTGACCACGCAGTCGTCTGCCAGTGAGTGGACGGCTGGCGATGTCGTTTCCAAATTGACGTTCGAAGTCAAGGCGACCGTCTTCAAGTTACGAAACGCTGGATGGTCGCGAAATGCTTTGAGCGTAGTCAGCCCCCACCCGGGCATTTGCACGTCGACGACGGCGGCATCCGGCGGCCGCTCAAGAGATTGGTAGAAACCTTCCGACCCCTCGCCGGCGGTCGCCACTACGAAGTCGCCGCGCAACATTTCGACGATCAGATTCCGAAACAACGGATCGTCGTCGATGATCAGGATCCGTGCACGCTTCATCGCTTCTGAGACTCCTCGCTCAAGCTTGCGTGGAATCCACGACCTGAACTCGTCAGGCTGGCGCCTCGGGACGCAGGTCCTCTTCAGCGGCTTGGTTCAAGTTCGTGAAGATGTCGTCGAGCGTTCGAAGCATCTCCAAGCCGCGTGGCGATACAGCGTAGCCTTCGTCGGCTTCCCGACGCGCAGGTTGTATGCTCTCCGCTGTGGAGAGGACCGATTCGCCGGTGCAAAGCGCAGTCTGTGTTGACTTCATGCGACGTCCCCCTTCCTTCGTCGCCCTTTGACGTGCGAACATGCGACGCGCGTGTTCGCGACACTGTGAAGAGCAAACGCTCTTCCGAACTCAACTTTAGCCCGCTTTCGTCAAAGTTGCCGAAAATCATCGAGTTTTCGTCTTGCAACATGTTGGCCCAGATCGCCGATTCGCTGCAGACGGAACAATCGCGCCAAAAACTGGAGCAGAAGCCTGCGTTGATTGCAGTGGATCGCTCAAGAAGCGTGTCCAACGCTGGGCGCACCGAGGATCGGTTTTGCGGGCTGCGTTGATTCTTCGCAATCTGCCGCCGCGCTACTTTCCCGGCAGGCGAACGATGCCGTCCCAATCGGCAGGCGCCACGCGGTTGTGCTGTGCGATGAGCATGCCCAGAAAGTCTTGAGCGCGATCGCTGGATGGCATTTCGTGCAGGCAGCGATAGGCTTCCTCCCAGCGGCCTGCCGTAAAGTGGTCGACGCCGATTTCGTACGTCGTCAGATGATCGTCGGTGAGCTCGGCATAGTCGGCAGCAGTCGGCAACAGCTCGCTAACGACTAGCGGCGTTTCAATGCCGTACGGCTGCACGCGCGCCAGGCGTCGGAGCCGGCCGTCAAACGTATCCAGTCTTCCGCGAACGATGTCGGCAGTTGCCTCATCCAGCACGATCGGGACTCGTAGCTGTTTCGTCATGCTTTCCAGGCGACTGGCTAGATTGACCACGGGACCGAAGACGGTGACTTTGACCTGCTCGCTGGTGCCGATTTTTCCTGCAACCGCGCGACCGTAAGCGATTCCGATTCCCATCTGAAAGTTGGCCAGCGGATGCTCTTGCCTGTCGCGGGTCTCGGCGAAAGCGGCGCGAATTCCAAGCGCCGCGCGGCAGGCTTGCAGCGGCGCATCGGCCGAGTCAATCGGCCACCCCCAAAAACCCAGCGCGGCATCGCCCTGGAAATCTCCCGTGACGCCGCCGTGTTGGAGTATGTGTTGCGTCATGACCTCCAGTGCGCGGCTGACGCGTTCCAACAGTCCGAGCAGATCGTCGCTCGACTCTTCGGCCTGTTGGCTGAATCCGCGCAGGTCGCAAAACAGGACGGTGACGTCGCACTCTCGCGGTTCGAACAGGTCGGTGTCGAGGTCATCGCCGAGGGCCGCTAGGATGGGCGGTGCGAAGAACTGCCGCAACGCCGATTGCTGCCGCTCGAGCTTATTCGTGCGCCTCACCGAGCTAATGATTTCAGCGACGAGCTCGGTGAACTTGACGTCGGCCTGCAGCGAGACCCCTTGTGTTCCTTGTTTACCAAGTTGCGTGTAAGGAAAGTCGAGCCGTCCGGCAACATACATGCCCCACACTCCGCCTGAGCCTTCAAAGACAGGCGTGCAAAACGCCCAGTCAAACTCAGCGACCGCCGTGTAGTCGCTTGCCGCCTCGTTGCTGGGTTCCCAGACGTGCAGCACGCTTTGTTTGCGTTTGGACAGCGCATCGGTGATCAACCGGCCGCTGGGACGCACGTCTCCCGCCGCGTCGCGGCGGCGCTCCCAATGCGACACCTGCAGCGACTGATGTTCGCCCAGCTCAACAATCGCGACTGCATCGGCGTGCGTCACGCCTGCTAGAATGAGGTGGCTCAAACGTTGGTGCAGCTCCGAATCGGTGCGCGACCCGTCGATGACTTCCGAGAGCCGCGAGAGTACGTCGATGCGCTTGTCAGCATCAAGGAATCGAACTTTCCGCAGTTCTTTCCGATTGAATGTGACTTCCTCAACGGGCGGCAATTCAGGTGAAGGCAACGCATCGTGTGCAAGAACGTGAAAGGATGTGGCTCCCAGCACAAAGTGCTCGCCCGCCCGAACCTGGCAGGCTTCGACTTCTTCGCCGTTGTAGAAGATCGAGTTCGACGACTCCGCCAGCCGTACGACGTCGACGTAATCCGCTGACGGTGTGAGGCTCAAATGGTTGCGTGAGATTTGCGCATCCCAGGGGACGGGTAGGTCCGACGATGCGGCACGTCCCAGCGAGGAGGAGACGCCGGGCTCAAGCGGCGTCCTCCAACGTTGCAGGCGTTGGGGGCCTTGCGCGATCAGTTGAAGCAAATCGAACCTTCACCTGGCAGACGGGGTGGACAGGCTGTCGTTGGACCGACCCGGACTTCTGCGGGCGCTCCACACGCGAAAGCTGCGATCGTTGATCGCCCGCCAGACAAAGTACCAGAGCAATCCGATCAATGAAACAACAACTCCGAACGCCCACAACCCCGTGCGGATCAAGCCTGCCTGCATTTCGTCAACAGGCTCCAGCGCCGCCTCCTGACGTTCCTGCACGATGGCCACCCAATCGGTATTACCAATCAACGCGAAGGCCGCCAGCCAACGGCCTTGATAGAGTGCCGCCGATTCGCGCGGCAGTTGTCCCACAGGGTCGCGGTAGCCGGCGATACGGACGGTACCGGAACGCGGACTTCCCGCAGGCTGGGCCGACTTCAATGTCTGCAATCGTTCGACGACCTGGCCGGTGAGTGCCAGTTTAGGATAGATTTCGTCGGGTAGTTCGCGCAGATTCTCTTGCTGCATCCAGGGGTGATCGATCAGTTTCCAGTCGCCGCACTCGACCAGGGCAACCTCGCGGTCGATTTCGTCGCGACTCTCGACATCGATGCTCCGTCGGTAGTCGTCGAGGATCTCTCCCAGATGGGCAGTCCGCGCCAGAACCGCCGTCACGTGCTGGCGATCTGCATCCCACACTGGGACGGTCAGTGCCACCATGAATCGCTTTGTGGCATCGCTGCGAAAGGCCAGAGAGATGTGAGGCGCGCGAATTGGTTCGACGTCGTCTGGCGCGTTTCCGCGTTCGTACTCCAGGCCGCGACCGTGAAAGTAGTCGCGATGGGAGTAGTTCTTGTTCATCGTGCTGGGGTCGAATCTGTGCCGCCACCGCTGAAACCCCTCGGCGTCGGCCAAGAACCAGCTCTGGTCGGGCGGCCGGCCCAGTTGTTTGTGAGTTTCGTCCGATGTTTGCTTGAGGTCGTCAAGAAACTCCTGCAGCTCACTCCGATCTTGCCACTCCGAATTCGACGCGTCCGCGACGATCTGCCGAAGTCGAGGATCGTCGGCGATTTTCTGCAACTCCATTCGGCGATCTTCCAGATCGCGCTGGAGACTCCGAGCGAGAATCTTGGCCGGCAACACGTCGCTTTCCAACGCGCGGTCGGTCAGGTGGCTGCGGGCCGTGCTGACTGCGCTGAGCATTGTGTCGCCGATGGTAAGCGCCATGGCCATCAAGAGCAGTCCCGGCCCGACGAATCCTAGGGCCACCAGCGGCCGTCGTGCACGCAGCCGGTCGCGAATGTCGAGCGCGTCGAGCACCGCCTGGGCGTTCGCAAATCGACGCGAAGGATCGGTATGTAAACATCGATCGACGATGTCGGCTAAACGGCGGTCGACTCCCGGCAGCCGGCGATGCTCTACCGGACGCGGACTCTGATTCAACACGCGGCGATAGACCGACAATCGTTCTTCGAGGGTGTCGGCTTCGCGGATCCGGCGTTCGCTGTCGGGAGTCTTGTGCGGCGGTTGTCCACAAAGCATGTGATATAGCAGAGACCCCAACGCGTACACGTCCCAACGGGCATCCGGAATGGCTTTCAGGTCCGCCTGCTCGGGAGCCATATAGAACAGCGTGCCTAAGGCGGGGTTTTGTTCGTCTGATAGGCGGGATTGCCCGAAGTCGCACAGGCGAGGCTCGAAGTCGCCGTCGAGCAGCACGTTGGCCGGCTTCAAGTCGCAATGCAGAATACCGCTGCCGTGCGCGTGAACCAGCGCGTGCAACACGCCCTTGGCAATCCGCACCGCTTCGTGGGGCGGAATGGGACCTTCGTTGAGGAAGCCCGCCAGAGAGCCGTTTTCGATGTACTCCATGATGTAGTAAGGAGGGTCCCCGTCCCCCCCCACCTCCAAAAGCCGGACGATGTTGCGAGACGTATACAGCACCGCCAGTTTTTCGACCTCGCGGTTGAGCAGCGCCCAATCGAGGCCGCGGCGGTGTGTGTAGAACTTGATCGCCACCTGCTTGCCGGTATTGTTCTCGCGGGCGAGCCAGACCGATCCAAAGGCCCCTTCCCCGAGGCAGCCGTGAATCGAGAATCCCGGGATATCGGCCGGTGGTTGCACCAGCCGGCGGCTGAGTTCACGAGAAGCTTCGACGGCGCCGGAATCTTGGACGACGGTTTCTTCCTCGAGCGCCTGTGCACCACCGCCGTCGATCCATTCAACCTGCGTTCTGTCAGTTGAAGACATGTGCAGTTCTCAACAGCACCAGCGTTCGCGCGTCGTCACATTGTCGCAAGCGTATGCTCATGTCAATTGTTACAACTTTTTCTCTCAGAAGAAGCGTAACCAACCAAGGTGTCGTGAACCGGATTGCACTCCGGATGGTGACTTGGCCGCGTCGCCGCAGTCGGTAATCGGTCAGTCGTCGAGGCAGCCGGCAGACGGCCTTTGCCGGGTCAAATCGGGAAGTGGCCTGAACCCCGTTTTTGGCCGAAATTCCTCGGGGAAATCCGCATTTTCGTCGCTGTTTGGGATGGCCGCGTTGCGTTGTCAGTTGGCCCTCATTTGGTTAAAATTGAGTCACTGAAAGTGGTTCGTCCCGGCCTGTCAAAACAATGCGTGGAGGGGCCGAATCCCTTCCTGGAGAGCAACTGAAAATAGGCCCTTTTTCTGCTCTGTTTGGTTGCACGCCGTCAGGACGAGAACGGGAAAGGGAGTACCCCGATGAGCATTATGATCTCGCCCCAACCCCCACCGACGGCGGCGTTGGGATGCCGCGGGTATTTGGTTCTCCCACAGTGAGTGTCGCGTGCGGCCTGCGAGAAGAGCCCTTCATCGTCCCAGGTGAACGGTGTTTCTGGAGCGTGGTCCGTCTCGACGAAGTTGAATGGCCGATTGTTGGCAAGTCAGTCGTCTGATTGAGTAGCGGGCAGAAGCCCCGATCCCGACTATCGCGGGCATCCCCCGCAGGAGTGCATTCATTGTCAAACGGTGACCCGCCAATTGGCGGCGAAAGCTCGGAGAATATTGTCCGGCAGGACATTCAGGATGAGATGCGCGATAGCTATCTCACCTACGCGATGAGCGTGATCATCAGCCGTGCGCTGCCCGACGTCCGAGACGGTCTGAAGCCTTCTCAGCGCCGTATCCTGGTCGCCATGAACGACCTCAATCTGGGTCCGGCGTCGTCCAGAGTGAAATGCGCCAAGATCTCCGGCGACACCAGCGGCAACTATCACCCGCATGGCGAAAGTTCCGTCTATCCCACGCTGGTGCGGCTCGCCCAGAACTGGGTGATGCGCGAGGTTCTCGTCGACAAGCAGGGCAACTTTGGCTCGTTGGCCGGACTACCGCCGGCCGCCATGCGATACACCGAAGCCCGCATGTCTGCGGTTGCATCGGAGATGTTGCAGGACATCAACCGCGATACGGTCGACTTCGTCCCCACATACGATCAACGCAACTCCGAACCGGTCGTTTTACCGTCGAAGTTCCCGAACCTGCTCGTCAATGGCTCCAACGGTATCGCCGTCGGCATGGCGACCAGTATTCCGCCCCACAATCTGGGCGAAGTCTGCGACGCGGTCATCAGACTGATCGACGAGCCCGATACGTCGATAGACGACCTGCTCGACGTTCTCCCCGGACCGGACTTTCCGACGGGTGGCGTGATTTGTGGAACCAACGGGATCCGCCAGGGCTACCTCACCGGGCGGTCGACCCTTACGTTGCGGGCCAAGACGCACTTCGAAACAGAAAAGAACAGCGACGTAATCGTCGTCACCGAGATCCCCTATCTCGAAACCCGCGATCGGATCCGGGAGAAGCTCGAACAGCTTGTGCGCGACGACCGCGTTAAGGGCATTTCCCGCATCGTCGACCTGACCGACCGCAAGACGCCCTCTTGGCAGGTTCGCCTGCACATCGTTCTCAAGAAAGACGCCGACCGGGACGTGGTGCTCAACCAGCTGTACCGCTTCTCGCCGCTGCAGTCGACCGTCAGCATCATTTTGCTCGCACTCGTGGGCCAACGTCCGCAGACGCTGCCGATCAAGAGCCTGCTGGATGAGTTTATCAGGCACCGGGTCGACGTCATCCGCCGCCGCACCGAGTTCCTGCTGGCCGAAGCCCGCACACGCAAGCACACCGTCGAAGGTCTGTTGATCGCGCAGCTCGACATCGATCAGGTCATCGACACGATCCGCAAGTCGTCCAGCCGCGCCGAAGCCCGCGAGCGGCTGCAAGAGATCGACGTACCGGCCGAGATGGTCGCTCGGGCTCTTGGAGAACAGGGTTTTCGTTTCTTCCAGGAAGAAAAAGGGATCGCAGAGACGTATCGGCTTTCCGCCAAGCAGTCGGAAGCCATCGTGTCGATGCAATTGGGCTCGCTGGCCAACCTGGAACACGAGCAGCTGCAGTCCGAGCACCAAAAGCTGCTGGACGACATCGCAGGCTATCTCCATCTGCTCTCCGACGAGGCGCACCTCCGCGCCGTCGTGCGGGAAGACATGGAGGAGATGAGCAAGAAGTACGGCGACAAACGCCGCACCGAAATCTCGGAGGAAGAACTCACCGACGTCAATCGCGACGACCTCATCACAGAAGAACCGATGGTCGTCACGCTGTCGCAGCGGGGCTACATCAAGCGCACAGCTCTGAGCGTCTACCAGGCACAAGGCAGGGGCGGCAAGGGCATCAAGGGTGCCAAGTCCGACGAAGAAGATCCGATCGAACACTTGTTCGTCTCCAGCACGCACGCGTTTCTGCTGTTCTTCACCGACAATGGCAAAGTCTATTGGCGAAAGGTGTACGACCTGCCGTTGCAGGGCCGCACCGCCAAAGGCCGTGCAGTCGTCAATCTGCTGTCTTTGAACGAAGACGAACGGGTGACCAACTGTATGGCGGTCCGCGAGTTCGATGACCAGCGGTTCTTGATCAAGGCCACGCAAAACGGAATCGTCAAGAAGACAGTGCTCTCGGCCTACGGACGGCCATTGCGCGGCGGCCTGATTGCGCTGAAACTCGACGAAGGTGACCAGCTCATCGACGTCCGCATCGTTTCGGCAGGAGACGACGTCGTGCTTGCCACCCGAGATGGAATGTCGATTCGCTTCTCGCAGGAAGATGCCCGCGCCATGGGAAGGGCCACCCGGGGTGTCCGTGGCGTCGCTCTTTCGGCAGACGACGCCGTCATCGGCATGGTGGTGGCCGACCCGGAAAAGGCGCTGTTGACCGCCTGCCTGAACGGGTTCGGCAAGCGGACGCCCTTCGGTCCGGGCGAATTGGACGACGAAGATCTCGATGAACCGGAGGTCGACGAGTCGACCGAAGTGGCGGATGAAGATGAACAGGCCGATTCGTCGACAGATGAGGCCGCTGCAGATGCGCCAGGGTACAACGGCAACATGCGTTACCGCCGTCAGCGTCGGGGCGGCAAGGGGCTGCGCGACATCCGTACTCAACCCCGCAACGGGCCAGTCATCGACATTCTCGCCGTATCCGAAGACGACGAAGTGTTGATGGTCACCGCCGGCGGCAAGATCCAGCGAATCCGCGCCAAAGAAATCAGCCAGATCGGCCGCAACACGCAGGGCGTGCGGATCATCCGGCTCGACGACGGGGACACGCTGGTCTCGATGGCACGAATTCCCGGCGAGATCCTGTAGTCAGCCCGCGGCTCAATCGTCCGTCGGCTGCCCGCTGCCCGCACCACGTTGGCACGCGAATCTTGCGTCGGGCGATATTGCCCTCCGTCGAGCAAATGTTTAGCCTGTACTTAGGTTGTCAGGATCTTCCGCCGCAGAACTCAGCCACAGAAGGCGTGGGTCAAGGCCGGCCGGGATCGGGACGATTTGACTCAACCTCCGGGCCAACGGATGTCTGTTCCAGTCAAATGCCAGCAGTGCGGCCGTTCTCACCGGGCGCCGGACGATCTGATCGGCAAAACCTTCAAATGCAAGCGTTGCGGCGAAGGGGTGCCGGTGCCGAGAGACTCCTCTGACCGGCGTGATCGAACCAGCCGGCCGAAACGCCAGCGTGCGGCCGCGCGCCACAGCGACAGCGAGTTGCCCGTCGTTGAAGTCGTCGACTATCCAGACTCCGATCCGGATCCGCCTCCCCCTCCAAGAAGGCGGCGCAAGCGGCGACAAAAGTCTCGAAAACGAAAACCGCAGCCCGCAGCGTTCGCGTCCGACGCCGCACTCGACTTCGGGGGCCTGGACACCCAGGGAGAGGCGCTGGGCGACGGGAACCTCATCGAATGCGGCGAGTGCGGAGATGTCTACGGCGACAAGTGCGACGAGTGCGTGCACTGCGGCGCCCCCAATCAAGAGAAACAGACCCAGGTCCGCGAACGCAAACGAAAGAAGCGGAAAGCCACCGAGCATGAACAGGGCCTCGTTGGTGAGATGGCTGGCGCAATCGGTTCATTTTTGTCCGAGTACCAGGTTCTCGCAGGGGCCTTAGGACTCGTCGCTTTTGTAGGGTTTTTTGTGTGGTTCGGGTCGGCGTTCGTTATGCAGAACATGAAAACCAATCGGGGCACGCGGCAGCAAGTGGAATTTCGGGGGAAGTCGACCGGCGCGTGGCTCGATCTGGAACGAGTAGGCAAGGCCCGCAGGAATGAATCGCTTTGGAGTACCGACAACAACAAGTGGTTGAATCTTGACAACGAAATCGAGCTGGACTTTGCCGCCCTGCCCGAATTGTTCCAGGCACTCACCCACGATAAGACGAAGAGATTGGCCGAGACGGCCTTGGGCAAGAATCCCACTCGCAAAAAAGTCGCACATTCTTGGGGACCGAACGAAACACAGGTCTACACCGGCCCCCTTATGGAAGATCTGGAACCCGGATTCAAATCGACCAATCCGCTGATCCTCAAGTGGGCAGCCAAGATGGCAGGCTACTGGGAAGGGAAGAAGGAAGACATGTATCCGTTCCTCGAAGAAATTGCAAAGAACGAGGATCCTGACGCCAGCAAGGCTGCCGGAGACGCAATCGAAAAGCTAAAGAAAAAGGAAGAGGACGCCGAAGAGCGAGCCAAAGCCAGAAAGGCCAAGCGTGAGGCCAAACGCAAGTCTTAGCTCAAACATTGAGACTTCCGGTTGATTCATGAATCACCGAGTTCTGGCAGCTGCAAGCTTGCGCGAAGGTTGGCAGTAACCTCACCCGGCTGCTGCGACCCGCAAATCACGCTGCTGACCGCGACGCGAGTGGCGCCCGCATCGACCAATTGTTTGATGTTGTCTTCGTCAATACCGCCGATCGCAAACCACGGCAGCTTGATTTCGCCAGCTACTTGCCGCACGAAGTCCAATCCGGCCAGGCTGGAGAACTGCTTCGTTGTGGAGGCAAACACGGGGCCCACACCAATGTAGTCGGCACCGTCGATGACGGCTTGCCGCGCCTGCTCGATGTTGTGAGTCGAGACGCCCACCAAGCGCCCGGGCCCGACAATGCGGCGCGCTTCGTGAACAGACAATTCCTGCTGGCCGACGTGTACTCCGTCTGCATCGCTAAGCACGGCAAGATCCGGTCGATCGTTCATGATGAACAGCGCGCCGGTCTCGGTCGTCCAGGCGCGCACTCGACGCGCGAAGTCCAGCAGTTTTTTCTCCGACATCGTTTTCTCTCGAAGCTGCACGATATCGACACCCGCGGCGAGCGATTCGCGTATGGCCGGGCCAGCCCCGTGGTCGCACAGTTCTTCGGTCACCAGTAGATACAACTGCCTGGATTGCAGCCGCCGCCGATTCTCGTCGACTGATAGAATCGCTTTCTCAATTGTGTAGAGTCGGTAGCGAATTGCTTGAATGTTGACTCCGATTTGCGGGTCAACGACCTTGCCGAACTCTTCTAGTGTGCGCAGCGCCTCTTCCGCGCGTTTCAGATTGGCACGCAGAACGGCCTGCGGCGTTGCGCGATCGCCCTCCGCGGCGGTCGACAGGTCGGTTCCCACGTCGCGGCTTGTCTCGCGCGCCGCGAGCAGACTCACGGCACTGATTCCGCCGATCGAGCTGGTCAAATCGTGGCGTAGCTTCTTGAGGAGGCCGGTCAAATAGACGTCATCGCAGCTGAACCGCACGAAGTCTTCCACCACCCGCAGCCCTTCGCGCGCGCGATTGATTGCAGCATCGATGATCCGCAGAGTGTCGGTGCGGTCGGTTTCTGTGCGGGCCACTGGTGTGAGCGTAAAATCGGCATCGATCGGCGCATCACTAAAACCGGTCGCATCCGAAATGCGCGCGACTAGGGCTAGTTCGTCCAGCCCGTGGTCTTGCAACGCCGCGGCAACGGACGACTTGCTGGTGACTAGCCCCAGCAGCAAATGCTCGCTGCCGACTTCAACGTGACGACCGACCGCAACGGCATGCCGTCGGGCCGCCTCGATCACTGCTTGAAAGGGGACGCTATGTGGAATGGCCAAGTCTTCTTCTGCAGATGTTTCATCGGCGGAGGGTTGAGTTGCCTCGACGTCAAACTCGCAGATTGCTGCGACTGCCTCATCAGTGATGCCGTGCGCCGCAAGAATCTCGGCAGCACGCGATCCCTCGTCCCAGAGAGTCCACAGCAGATGCCCAGGCTCGACGGCGGTCACGCCGCAGCGGCTGGCCAGTCCCTCAGCCGAGATCAGTGCGCGACGCGCGCCTTCGGTTAAGCTTTGGTCCATATGCAGATTGGAGCCGGGCTCCCCTCAGAGGGCCGATTTGGGTAGTTTTACGTCGATCAAAAGGGGCGAAATCTGTCGACCTGTCAGGGCCAGGTGTTTCAACACCCCACGTTGTAACGGCTTACGGATGGAACTGGGGGTGGTAATCTTGCCAGGGCTGCATGCGGCCACTAGAATTCGTACGCCCTAAGGACCCGATTGTTCCGTTCGTGACGATCAAGCAGCCTCACGAACTGATTCAACCGCCGCGAGGCGTGTCCCGCAAGACCGCATGGACGGCCGCCGGCGCGAAAATTGGCTCTTCCCGGCCGACGTGACCTATTCTTACTCTTGATCGGAGCCACAGACAGGTCAATTATTGCCGACAGTGGCGGGCGGAACACGTTGGCTGCCAACGACCTAAGTTTCCCTCATCGGCAACAAGCCATTCACAGAATCACGGACGTCGCCTCACGACGCCCCGTTTGACGGAGAGACTCGGATGTACGAGCGATTTACTGACCGAGCGCGGAAGGTGATGCAGTTGGCCAATCAGGAGGCCCAACGCTTCAACCACGAATACATCGGCACAGAGCACATTTTGCTGGGACTGGTCAAAGAGGGATCAGGCGTCGCCGCCAACGTGCTCAAGAACCTCGACGTCGACCTGAGAAAGATTCGGTTGGAAGTCGAGAAGATCGTCCAGTCCGGCCCGGACATGGTCACGATGGGTAAACTGCCGCAGACTCCGAGGGCCAAGAAGGTCATCGAGTATGCAATGGAAGAAGCCCGCAACCTGAACCACAACTACGTGGGGACCGAACACCTGCTGCTGGGATTGCTCCGCGAGCAGGAAGGTGTGGCCGCCCAGGTCCTGATGAATCTCGGTCTCAAGTTGGAAGACGTCCGCGAAGAAGTGCTGAACCTGCTCGGTCACGGTTTGGAAGGCGCCGAAGCTAGCGAACGCGCTCCCGGCGGCGCTACCAAGTCGGGCAAGAGTAAGACTCCGGCGCTTGATAGCTTCGGCCGCGACCTGACCGAGCTGGCCCGCCAGGGCAAGCTCGATCCCGTGATCGGCCGCGAACGCGAGATCGAACGCGTCATCCAGATTCTGTGCCGTCGGCAAAAGAACAACCCAGTGCTGCTGGGCGAAGCTGGCGTCGGTAAGACGGCTATCGTCGAAGGCTTCGCCCAGATGGTCGTCGAAGGCAACGTGCCCGATCTGCTCCGCGACAAACGGATCGTCGTGCTCGACTTGGCCATGATGGTGGCCGGCACAAAGTACCGCGGACAGTTCGAAGAACGCATCAAGGCGGTCATGAACGAAGTCCGTCGGGCTCGAAACACCGTGTTGTTCATCGACGAACTGCACACGCTGGTCGGAGCCGGGGGCGCGGAAGGGGCAATCGATGCTTCTAACGTGCTCAAGCCCGCACTGAGCCGCGGCGAGCTGCAATGCATCGGCGCTACCACTCTCGACGAGTACCGCAAGTACATCGAGAAGGACGGCGCGCTTGAACGTCGTTTCCAAACCGTGATGGTCGAGCCCCCGTCGCAGGACCAGACGGTTCAAATTCTGCGTGGACTCCGTGATCGTTACGAGCAACACCACCGCGTGCAGATCACCGATGATGCACTGGACCGCGCCGTCGAGTTGTCGTCGCGGTACATCACCGGCCGCTGCTTGCCCGACAAGGCGATCGACGTGATCGATGAGTCCGGCGCCCGCATTCGGCTGAAGTCGATGGTCCGCCCGCCGGATCTCAAAGAACTCGAAGAAGAAATCGAGCGTCTTAACACCGCCAAAGAAGAGGCGGTCGCCAATCAGGACTTCGAAAAGGCAGCCAGCCTGCGGGATCAGGCCGACAAGGTCAAGAAGAAGAAGGAAAACCTGAACCGCGAGTGGCGCGAGAAGTCCAAAGAGACCGATGGCGTCGTGGATGCGGAAGTCATTGCCGAAGTCGTCGCCAAGATGACGGGCATTCCGCTGACCCGTCTCTCCAGCGAAGATGCCGTGCGTCTGCTGCAGATGGAAGACGAGCTGCACAAGCGCGTCATCAGCCAGGACGAAGCCATCAAGCAGATCTCCAAGGCCGTTCGCCGCAGCCGCAGCGGTCTGAAAGATCCCAAACGGCCGACCGGCGTCTTCCTGTTCTCAGGTCCCACCGGCGTCGGCAAGACCTTGCTGGCGAAGACCTTGGCCGAATTCATGTTCGGCGACGATGAGGCGCTCATCCAGATCGACATGAGCGAGTACATGGAGAAGCACAACGTCAGCCGTCTGATCGGCGCTCCTCCAGGCTACGTCGGCTACGAAGAAGGCGGGCAGCTGACCGAGAAGATCCGCCGCCGGCCCTATGCCGTCGTGCTGCTGGACGAAATCGAGAAGGCCCACCCGGACGTCTTCAACATGTTGTTGCAGATCATGGAAGAAGGGCATTTGACCGACAGCTTCGGCCGCAAGGTCGACTTCAAGAACGTCGTGCTGATCATGACGACCAACGCCGGTGCCGAGGTCATTCATCAGGGCGACATGTTCGGATTCGCCCCCAAGGACGAAGACTCCAGTTACGACAAGATGAAAGAGCGGCTGATGCACGCCATCGAGCGGGAATTCAAACCTGAATTCCTCGGCCGGCTTGACGAAGTCGTGGTCTTCCGCCGCCTGACCAAGGAGAACCTGAAGTCGATCGTCGACATCGAACTCTCGAAGGTTCGCGATCGTCTCGGCGAGCGCGGATTGAAGCTTGAGCTGAGCGACGGCGCCAAGGAATTCTTGATCTCCAAGGGCAGCGACGTCGATTACGGCGCCCGTCCGCTGCGTCGCTCGGTCGAGAACTACATCGAAGACCCGCTCTCCGAAGAGCTGCTCCGCGGTGCTTTCGAAGGCAACAACCTGATCACCGTCAAAACGAAGGAAGTCGGTGAGCAGAAGCAGCTGGAGTTCATCGGCTCGACGACCGAAGAAGAGCCGGAACTGGCCGCCGTCGGTTCTGGCGAGGGCGAAGGCGAGTCTCCCGCCGAGGGCGACGGATAGGCCCTCGACCACTGACGAACTGAAACGACAAAGCCCCGGCTTGGCCAAGCCGGGGCTTTTCTTTGTATGCTCTGTGAACACCTGGAGCGCGAGTCAACCGATCATGCTAGAGCGCACTCTCGAACCCGAAGTCATGGATTCTCGTGAAGAAGCGCTCGGCTACGACTCGATGGACCACAGCGAGGTCAACCACGCCTTCGTCGCAGACTTTCTCAACTCGCTGCCAGAAGCTATTGGCGTCTCGGATGGCGACAACCGATCGGTGCACGTGTTAGACGTCGGCACCGGCACCGCGCTGATTCCGATCGAACTGTGCGGTCGAAATGCTTGCTACCGCGTGACCGCCATCGACATGGCCCACCACATGCTCGCCCTGGGCCAGCAGAACATCGCGTCTGCAGGTTTGCAATCGCGGATTGCCCTTCAAAGTGTCGACGCCAAGCACACGCCGTTCGCGGTTCAGTCGTTCGATGCGGTCATGTCCAACAGCATCGTGCACCACATCCCTGAGCCATCCGCTGTGCTGCGGGAAATGGTCCGCGTGCTGCGTCCCGGTGGCTTGCTGTTCGTGCGCGATCTGCTGCGTCCGGACGACGTCGAAACGGTCGATCAGCTCGTTTCACAGTACGCTGGCGACGCCACCGGCCACCAGCGTCAGATGTTCCGCGACTCCCTCTGCGCCGCTCTAACACTCGCAGAGATTCGCCACACAATTGGCGAGCTGGGATTACCACCAAACAGCGTGTCGCGAACCACGGACCGCCACTGGACGATTTGCTGGCAGGCGTGACTCTGAATGGGGGTAGCCTAGCCGCATCGGCTGGGTCGCGCGCGACAAGACGCTGCAACATGCACATGCAATGTCGCTAATCCCGGATCATTCGCTCTTATGATTCACGCGCTCGACCAGCCGCTTCACACTGGCGACGATTCGATCTTCGATGTCATCTGCCCAGCGATGGGCCGGCATCCCGTAGACGATCATCGACGTGTTGCCCTCGTAGCCCCAGCGGCTGGAGGCCCGTGGCGGCACGTCCTCTTCCAGGACGCGGAGCGACGGAATGTAGGCCGGTACGTCGTTGCAATAGCCAGCCACCCACGTGTCTGGGCCGTACTCTTTCTTGAACCCCAGCGCGTAATCGACGACCACCTCACCCCCGATGGTAATCCACAGCTGCTCGCTCCCTAGCTTCCAAACCTGGACCGGCAGCGGATACTCACGAGCCCACTGCTTGCCGTCGTCCATCTCCTTCAGCAATCGATTTGCCCAGCGCTTCTGGTACGCCGACCCTCCCGCCGAAGTTTTTTCCAACTCCGCGCGCGTCGGTGCTGCGCCGAGGCCCAGCGGCAGCAACTCCAGGGCGGTCTGCAACTTCGGTTCGAATGCTCGCATCGGCTTGGGCAGAAATTCATCGACTGCGTCGGCCAGCTTTTGACCGTAGCCCCGAGCCAACTCGACGGTTCGGCGGGGTAGAGGATTCTGATCGGCCCCGCAGCCCATGTAGAACATCGCGGTGCAACCTGGGTGTCGTTCTTCGAGTGCCAGCTGTGCAAAGCCGGCGTAGTCGCCGCACCATTGATAGAAGCTGAGCGTGGTGTTGTGGCAGGCATAGCCGAATACGACGGCCGTCAGTTCGTTGTCGTCGAGGGCGCGGACGGCCAGCGTGGGCACGGCGTGATCGACCGGACCTTCGAGCGCCCCGTGCTTGCGGAGTTCGGGGACTTCCGGCTCTTGGTTGTTACGACGATTGACGGCGAAGTCGGCCTCGCCTTGTCCGCCGAACAGTCGAACCGGCTGCAGATTGGCAAAGGCCCGTCGAACTGCCTCGACGATCTTGTTCTCCAGCTCGGTCGAATACTCTTCGATCCACTGCAGTTGCTGCTCGTCAAGCGGGTAGACGTCGTTGAGTGCTCGCCTCAGAACGGGACCGCAATGAGTGTGGGAACTGTGCAGCATGATCTGCGATCGATCGAGGCCCAGCGTTTCCCGAAGCGCCGCGCACGTGTTGTCGTAGATCGATTTCGGAATGCCCAAGGTGTCGCTGGAGAGCACCACGCCGCGGTATCCCCCGGCATCTTCGATGGCCAGAACGCGAATCCACAAGTCATGCAGCTTTCCGTCAGCAGGCCGATCGCGGTTCCCGTAACCGGCCATCCACAGCGACTTCTCCGGTGTAATCACCGCCTTGGCGGTCCCAGCCATCCAACCTGGCTCGGCCGCCGAAACCGCAGAAGCAAACAGCACAATCAACGACACCGTCCACAGCATCCAACGCAGCCGCCGAAAGGTCTTGACCCGATCGAGTGTCATCGTTGCTCCCGTAAGAAGTTCTGTGAACCGCGCTGAATTAGTCTTTCTGAGAGACTCGTCGAACCAGACGCCGCATGCCCCCCATCACGCGGTCCTCAACCGAAACTGCAAAAGGGGTGGGTGTGAGTTGGTGGACGATACCGGTCAGGCCTTCGTAACCGCCTTCCTGCAGCACGCGCAGGGACGGGAGATAAGCAAACACGTCGTTGCAATAACCGGCGACCCAGACCGTCGGTCCTGCAAATTCTGCTTTCGACCGCCGCGAGTAATCGACGACGGTCTCTCCGCTGAAAAACAGGAACAGCAGCTCATTACCAAATTGCGCTGCCTGCAGCGGGCAGCGTTGCTCGAGTTTGATCGGGCCAACTTCGTCGATCTGTTCCAGTAGATACCGGGCCTTCCGCTTTCGATGCCCTGTTGCACTGGCGGCCTGTTCTTCGAGCCGTTTCCGCGGCGGTAACGGCTGCAACTCGAGCGAGACGACCTCGCTGGCGATGCGGAGTGGTGCATGGACTTCGACTTGATCACCAGACAGAGCCCGCCCCACCGCATCGGCCAGCTCTTTTCCGTGCTGGCGGCAGTACTCTAGCCCTCTCTCACCATGCCGAGGGTAGGGGTTCTGATCGCCCCCGCACCCCATCACGAACATCGCAACAGCTCCCGGATGGGCCGCTTCGACCTCCGCTTGGGCAAAGCCCGCGTAGTCGCCGCAGAACTTGTAGAACGCCAGGGTCGTGTTGTGGCAGGCATAGCCGAACAATACGCCCCGCAAACGGCCGTCGTCAGCCAAGATTCGCATCACCGGAACATCGTGGTCGGTCACACCGTCGGCATAGGGTTGATTGACGAAGCCGTCCGGTGTGGGAAAACGGCGATTCTTGGCGAATTCTGCCGAAGCGTGACTGACGGTGAGAGTGGCTGGCTGTAGGTCGTCGAGAGCTTTGCCGATGAGCTGAATCAGCTTCGGCTGCAATTCTTCGGCAACGTAACGCGACAGCTTGGCGTCCTCTTCCGGAGCGAGAGCGTGAAATACGTTTCGCTCGGCCGCGATTTCGGGTGCGCAATGCGTGTGCGAGACGTTGAGTACCAGAGACTCTCGTGAGAGTCCGTACCGCTTGTCGACTTCGCTGCTGACCGCCGCCGTGATGGCCGGGTCCATCGATCCCAGGTCGCAGGTTACGATCACCAAGCGAGTGCCATCCAAGGACTCGAACGCAGCCGCCTTGGCGAACAGATCGTGAACCTTGCCGTCAGGTAGACGGTCCCGGCTACTGTATCCCGACAGCCAGACAGGCCGAGAGGGAGTGATGACCACCCGAGCCACACCGGCCCGCCACTCGGCGGCAGACCCCGGTGCAGCTAGTAACGAAAAACAGATGGCCGCGACGGCAGAAAAACGAATCGTAGTACTCATGGATGAACCCTCAATGCCGCCAAGACACGAGCCTGCCGTGTCCGGCTCTCTGCCCGCTGCTGAAACTCTCCGCTTCTTGCGGTCGCATTCAGACATCCAGGCTAGTAGATTCATCGATCAGGAATCAATCGACTGCGTTAGTCTACCCAACAGAGGCACAACACATGGCGGAGCGAATGCCGCAGGAGATCACCCTGGAGATGATGCGCACAGCGCTCTTCGCTGCCGTCGTCTGTGACGCATTGGACAGTCTCGGATATCGCGAGCAATCGCCCCGGGTGCAGTTTCCGATTCAGACGGTCGAGGGAGTTCTCATCGGCCGCTGCAAGACGACTCTCTGGGGTGAGATGGCACATCGGGACCCCCTTCCCTATGACAAGGAACTGGAAGCTGTCGACGGTTGCCAGGCGGACGACGTCCTGATTGGCGCAGCCCACGGATCGACACGGTCTGGACTGTGGGGCGAGATCCTGTCGACCGCTGCACGCAATAGCGGTTGCGTGGGCGCGGTCATCGATGGCGCGGTGCGCGACGTCCGTCGCATGCGGGAGATGCAGTTCCCGGTGTTCGCCAGAACCACGTCACCCTACGACAGCCGCGATCGGCAACGTGTCGTCGACATTGATGTTCCCGTAGAGATCGACGGCGTGTCATTCCATCCCGGCGATCTTGTGTTTGCCGATGTCGACGGGTTGGTAGTCGTGCCGCAGGAAGTGGAACGGGAAACAATCGAGCGCGCCTGGCAGAAAGTCCACGACGAGGACGAGACTCGTCAGGCCATTAGCGAAGGAATGCGCGCCACGGACGCGTTTGCCAAGTATGGAGTCCTGTAACGCAACGGCCAACGGCAATTTTTGCCGGTCGGGTACTTCGACTCCAGCACACGCAGCCGCCACGCCGATGATGAGATTAGGGAAAGTTTGACGATTGCGCCGATTGTACGGCTGCAGTCGTACGGGCTTTCCAGCTCGCAGAACGTGGTTTTCGCAACATGTCTTTGCTCGAACGCACTTTCAGGAATCTGATCGTGTCGGCCTGCCTCCTCGGCTGCTGCTCGAGTCTGGGCTGCCTGCATCCCTTGTTGCTGGACCCGCACCCGGCGATCGTCGCCAGCGGCATTCCGCGCGAGATGGAGAAAGTCTCGTACCCCGTTTACCGCGTGGAACCGCCCGACATTCTGCTGATCGACGCCGTGCAATCGATCCGGCCGGCCGACGCGCCGCTGTTGGGTGGCGACCAACTTGTCATTCGAGCCAGCAACACGCTTCCGCAGGACCCAGAAGAGGACCCGATTACCAACCAGTTTCGAGTCATCAACGATTTTTATCCGGTTCAACCCGACGGGACCGTCGATCTCGGACCTGAGTACGGCACAGTCGAAGTCGAAGGTCTGACCATACAACAGGCGCAAACCACGATCACAGAGTATCTGCAGGAGGAAGTCGAACTGCAGATGCCCAGAGTCTCAGTCACATTGCCTGATGCGTCGGGCAAGCAGCCGGTTGCAGGAGAACATCTCGTGCGGCCGGATGGCACCGTGTCATTGGGCGTTTTCGGCAGCGTGTTCGTATCGGGCATGACGCTGGATGAGGTCAAGCGTGCTGTCGAGGTGCATCTGTCAGAGCACTTGTACGAACCGGAAGTCAGTGTCGACGTGCTCGCCTATAACAGCAAGGTGTACTACATTGTTACCGACGGAGGCGGCTTCGGAGAGCAAGTCGCCTCGTTCCCGTGCACCGGCAACGAGACGGTGCTCGACGCCATTGCCGAGGTGCAAGGGCTATCGCAGATCTCCTCGAAACAAATCTGGGTCTCTCGACCGGCGCCTGCGGGAACTGAGTATGCTCAGAACTTGATGGTCGACTGGCGCGGAATTACGCAGGACGGTGTGACAACGACGAACTACCAAATCTTTCCCGGAGATCGTATCTACATCGTCGCCGATCATCTGGTCGCATTCGACAACTTCATAACCAAGGTGACCGCGCCGCTGGAACGAATCCTTGGGTTCACGCTGCTGGGTAACAGTGTTGTGAGGCGACTACAAACGAACCAGGTCGGCGGCACCGGTACCGGCGGTCTGTGATGCCGTGTCTGAAGGTCGACCCCTTCTACAAGAGCCACCAAACTGTATCGCAGATTGCCTTCGGCCGGCTGGACGAATACACTCAAAGCGCGATGCGCAGACCACCAGATGGTGGCTAAAAAACACAACAGGAGGCCGATATGTACCGATCAATCGCAGCAGCGTTTGCCGGACTGATGTTGTTGGCGCTTCCAGACTCCACGTTCGGGCAACTTCCCAACCGCAATTCGGTCGGCCAACCGCCGGCCCAGTACCGCCGTCCCACCACCAGCCCGTATCTCAATTTGTTGGACGGCAACAACAGCGACGCGTTCAACTACTTCCGCCGCGTGCGGCCTGAAGTGGACTTCCGCCGCGAAAACGCCCGTCTGGAACGCTCGATCCAGGATCTCGATCGGCGGGCCTTCGCACCGCCGCCCCAAACGCCGACCGAGAGAATTCGCACCATCAGCCCGACAGGTCACCCCACTTCTTTCCGCTCGTTGTCGACTTACTTTCCACGACGATCCGGGGGCCGGTCCGGTGGAAACTCTTTCGGCAGGCGCTGATCTTGCCGGCAGGACTCAAAGTCACCGGGACCGGCAAATCCGGTTCAATTGGCCCGTGGCCACCTGCCGATAAACCTCCCGTGTACTGCCTGCAGTCTCATGCTGCGCAGTGACAGGATGGCGGATGTTTCCGGTAGAGGGGCGATGGTCTATGGTTCCCGCGTCGGTTCGCTTTGCTCTGACGGCATTGCTGTTGGCAATGGGCGCTGGGTGCATCACTTCGACCGGCACCCCACGTGGAATTGCGTGGAAGCCTGGCGATTGCCCGCATTGCCAGGCAAACAGTGGCGCGATGAATGTCGCGCGGCAACTGCGGTGCACCGGCCGCTGTTCCCAAGCCGAAAAAGTGTACGCATCAGTGGCGCGCAGCCAGCGCCGCGCTCGGCCACACGGGCCACGCAGGCGGACTCGCCACTCTCACCACCACGACAGGATTCACGAGATCGCTATTGCCGAAGCCAACCCGGCTGGTTGGCAGCCGACCGGTCAGCGTATTGTGCGTCAATCGGCGCCGACACCATCGTCGATCAGCCAGGTGAAGTATGAACTTCCCTGGAGTCCGAATGCCGTCGTAGCTCAAGAACCGGCTGACTTCGAACCGCCGGACTCAGCGGACTTCGCACCAGCCGACCCCACGGAGTTTGAACCACCGGTACGTATCGAGCCGCAGGTTCCGCCGGAGCCGTCGTTGCATGTCGCGCCCGAAGATGACACTGAGCCCGTCGAACCATCCGGTCCGTTTGTGCCTGAGCAGTCTGAGGCGACGCCGTACGAGTGGGAGACCAATTCAACGGACAACGCTAAGCCTGAGCTGTCTTCGAGCTATTCCGAAGTCGATGCCCACGCCGCAGAGGTGTATTGCTGCCGGGAATGTGAAGAACCGAGTTTTGTGGAGCGCATGCGAGCGCGAATCTCTGAAAGCAAATTGCGACTGCATGAATGGTTGTGGGACGGGACTTATCGGTTCCGCATCCGCAACGCCGCACAGAGTCGCGCATTGCATCATCAAACTTACTACGAACCGATACCACCCACGGTACTGCCCGGTTACGGCCACTATCAAACGCGCTGGCGGCGCTTCGAGGAGCACGTCGGATACTGTCCACCGACTGATTTCGTCGTGCTGCCCGAGCATCAACAAGATGGTGCATGGGATGCCCAGCCCATCGAAGGCGATGGCCTGGATTACGAGCAGGGCGAGACGCCGGTTCCGCCACCCCCAGCGGCGCCACCTGCCGAATGATGCGGCGACAGCGCATCGGCGTGAACCGCAGACGTGCCTACACGGCCGCGGGCTGGGATCGCAGCGCCCGGCGTGAGATCAGGGAAGAACTGGTTGTAGCGTGTTGTTCGTTTCGGTGCTTCGCCTACGATTCGATGTCATATGGCGCCTGCCGTCTTTCGCTCATCTTCAACTCCGAGTCGACGCCGCGCGGTTGTTATTGCTTCGTTAACGAGCGTGGGCGTCGTCGCGTTGTTATTGACCCCTTTGCCACGCATCGGACGAGTCAGCGAGGCCGGCCTTAATCTGCTGCATGCCCCCGTCTTTGCCGGGCTCACTATCCTGCTGCTCAGAGTGGTTGTGCAGCCGGAGTTCCGTTCGCGTCGAGTTCGTACGATTGCGGTTGCGTTTCTTTTGCTGTTACTTGGCGTAGCGACCGAGTACGGCCAAACTTTCGTCGGGCGTAATACCGACTGGAGGGACGTCCTGGCCAATGCACTCGGAATCGCCGCCGGGTTGGCCTGGTTCCTCTTGCTCGACTCCAATTCGGCCCCGCGCAGGGCAGCCGGTTACGCCATTGCATCAGTGTTGTTGCTGCTCGCGTCTTGGCAGCCTGTCGGAGTCTTGTTCGACCACGTCGCGCAGCGGCGCGAGATCCCCGTCATCGCTTCCTTCGAGTCTGCGCGCGAACTCTCACGATGGGCCGGATATGATGCCGACATCACCCGGGTGCAGCTTCACGCAACGCACGGCGATTGGTCTTTGCGAGTCGATCTCCATGCAGACGAGTATCCAGGCGCCGCACTGCGCTGGCCGGTCCCGGATTGGTCAGACCACGAGTGTCTGTCCCTTGATCTCGTGCTGGAAGAAGGCCCCCCGTTGGACGTGATCGTCAAGATCGAAGACGAGGCCCACAGCGGTGAATACGAAGATCGGTTTCACCAGGTCGTGCACCTGATGCCGGGGACAAGTCACGTCGAGGTGGTTCTGAGCAACGTTGCGAAAGCGCCGGCCACTCGTATGCTCGACTTGCGACGCATCAGCCTGCTACAGCTATTCGTTGTGCGCCCCGGACGCAAGCGCACATTTATGGTCGACAACATCCGTTTGAAGAGTTGCGCCGCGAACCCGATTGATCGGTAACGAATGGGACCGGTCGGGATCGTGTTTCGCTCTCGCGGGTGGTTGTTCAGAACTGCTGTACGCCGGTGTGGACCGTGTCGAATTGCGAACGTTCGAGCGGGTGCAAGGCGTCTGCGTGCAAACCGGCGGCCAGTCCCTGCCGATACGCCACATTCGCCGCCGCGCGATCATTCGACTTCAGATGAGCCTGCGTGAGATGGAAGAATTTGACCGAGGTTGGCGAATCGGCAATCGCTTCTTCCAAGTCGCTCTGCGCCTCTGCGGGCTTTCCGAGCGACAGGTAGGCCATCGCGCGAGTATCGAGTAAGAAGGCTAACGGGCCGGCCAGCTGGATCGCCTGCTCGACCACTTCCAACGCCTCCTGGCTGTGCCCCTCACGCAATGCCAAGAGCGTCGCCAACTCGTTGTAGGCCAGTACCGTCCGCGGCGCCAGGGCGATGGTTCGGCGATACAACTCTTCGGCCGTTTTGTAATCGCCTTGCAGGTGGCAGGTGTTGGCCAATTGAAAGCAGAGTTCGGCTGACTCCGGCGTGCCTGCGATCTGCGACTCGATCCAACCCCGCACCTTTGCGATTTGCTCACCAGAGGCCCGATCGCTGCGCAACAAATCGACACAGGCCAGTGCGACTTCCTCGGGAGCTGCGATTTCCCAGGCTCGCTTGCACAGCTCCAGCGCATCCCCAATTCGCCACTGCCGCCCCAGAAAACGAATCAGCGAGACAATCTGGTCGGGTTGCCGATCCATCAATCGCCGGTAGAGCTGCTCGGCGGTTGAGGCGAACCGCGTCGCGTCCGCGGTTCTGCCTGAACGATCCAATTGTTGCGAGAGATCCGCGGCCGCGTCGGCCAGCGCGCGGAGCTGCGGCGCGCTCGGCTGGTCTGCCGGGCCTGCTTCGAGGAGCTCAAGGGCCCCCTCGAATTCGTTGCGCGCGACGAGCAGCCGGGCCCGCAACTCGCTGATTAGAACAGGGTCTGCTTGAAGCTCTTGCAGCCGATCGATCCACTGCACGACCGACCCCGCGTGTTCGCCATGCTCCAGCATCTTACGGATCGCGAACACCAGGTCGGCGGGGTTGTCATCATGGTTGGCCAACAACGCGCGCAGGGAGTCGCGGGCATGCGGCCAGTGTCCAATGCCGAGGTAAAGATGCACCAGTTGAAGCTGATCGGTCTTATTGAGCGGCACCAGCTCATCGATGTCCATCAGGAGCGAAATGGCTTGAAGCTGGTACTTGCGGATAGGGCGAATGGCCAAGAGCTTTGCTTTGGCCCGCAGGTCTTCCGGATTGCTGCCGGCCTCCTGCAGATTGCTGTCGATTAGATCGAGTGCCTCTCGGAATTGTGCAAAACCGCCCCGGAGCGCGAGTACGAGCGCCAGCGTTCGCCGCGCAGACGCCACCAAGCCCGACGGGGTTTCGTTTGAGTCGATCAATGTACGCAACAGCTGCTCTGAGGGCCCGACTTGCCCGCTGCGAAACTGATGCTCGGCCACCGCCCACAGCACAGGTGGACTGGTCGGCTGCTGCTGCAAGGCGAGTTTGTAGTTCTGTTGGGCTGCCTGCGTGTTGCCCATCAGTTCGTAGCAACGGGCCAGTACCAACGGTGCTTCATGCGCAGGTAGATGAGATTTCGCGTCAGAGATAAGTTCGCCAGCCTCCTCGAGGCGCTGTTGCCCAACCAGTAGTGAGACCAGGGCGATCCACGGCCCGGGCACCGTCCGATCGAGCTGTAACGCTTCACGGAACGCTCGCTCAGCCTCATCGGGTTGGCCGGATGCCTGCAGGATCTGCCCCAGCCAAAGATTGTTCCGCTGATCGGGGGAGTCCTCGACTGCGGCGCGGGCGTAGGCGACTGCCGAATCGAAGTCCCTCGTTCGAAGCGCTAAGCCAGCCGCCATCCGGCTGAATTCCGGCGGCAAAGACTCGCGGCGCCGTCCTTGAAACCTCTGCAACACCCGCTCGGCCTCCGCGTAGCGGCGGCGTTTGTAGAGCAGTTCAATCGTGTGGCGGATCAGCGGCGCCGAAGATGCCCCCCTGTCGATCGCGCTCAAGTAGTGTTCGACGGCAGATGCGATATCTCCTTCGAGTTCTTCAATTTCAGCCAGCACCAGGGGCACGAGCGGCGAAGCCGGTAAGCGACCGATGATCTCGGCAACGAGTTCTCGTGCCTTTGGCAGACGATTCCGTTCTCCCTGCCGCGCCTGGTGCAACAACAGGCGTGCCTGCGAGAGTCGCCAGTAAGCTCCCTCGGTTCCCTCGATGCGCCGCATTTGTTCGATGTAGTCCCCGGCGTTCTCTCCGGTGGGATTAGGAAATTCGAGTTCAAACAGCCGCAACCAGACATCGAGGGAATCTGGTGATTGTTCGGCCAAGCGCTGCCAGATCTGTTTTGCGCTGTCAGTGCTACCGATGCGCTCGTAAGCGACGCCCAGAGAGCGCCATGCCGTCGACGACGATGCAAGGTCACCGGCCAACTCATCGAGCCGGCGGCGGGCGGTGTCTGGTTCTAGCGCGATCAGTGAAGCAATTTGTGCGGCGACGAGTTCAGGACGTCGACCAAGTTGGCTCTCGGCATTGGACAGAGTCTGCTGTGCCTGTTCGACTTCACCCTGCCGACGCTGCAGCCCGGCCAAAGCGACCCAAGCCATTGGATTCCCTGGGAAGCGTTCGACCGCGCGCTGTAGTTGCTGGCCCGCCTGCTCGAGGTTGCCTTGATGCTCGCTGAGCTGTGCCCGCAGCACTAGAGTTTCAGCCGCATTCGCATTTGGTCCGCTGGATCGATCGAGGATGCGTTCGGCTTCTGTCCAATCGCGCCGCGATTCCGGTCCGCGGAGGTTTTGCTCGATCAACAGTCGCACGACAATCGCAGCGACGCCTTCGACTTCCAGAAGCTGCCGGTACTGGACGAGGGCGTCGTCCACACGTCCCAAGTCCGCCAGCGCGGCAGCCAGCCCGAGTCGTCCCGGCACAGACGCCGCTGCGAGCGCAGTGACCCTTCGGTAAGACTCCAGCCGGCGTTCGAGGTGCCCGATCTGCTCATAACATCGACCGAGGTGCATGTTGATCTGGGCCTTCAGTTCGCGCTGCCCCAGTGCACTGGCCCGGATGGACTCCAGCCGCCGGCTGGCCTCGAGATACTTGCCCGAAGCCATCTCCATGCGGGATTGCAGATACTCAATCAATAACCGCGGCGCATTCTGCTTCTTCAAGTCGGCAAGCTGTTGCTCTGCTTCCTGTAGGCGGGATTGCTCCAAGAGCACATCCGTCAGCCGCCAGGATAGTTCAATGCTGTCGGGGTGGGCGGTGAGCCCGGCACGCAGGCGCTCCTCGCTCAAATCGGCGCGGCCCAAAAGAAAATGGAGTTCCGCTGCGGCGACAAACAGACGCGGATCGGATTCCGTAGTTATCAGCTGCTCAACGCGCGCACGCACGTCCTCCGGTCGCAAAGTCGTGGGTGCCGCACCAGAACGTTGCCGGCTTGCGAGCGTGCGGGCCGCCAGCACCAGAACCTCCGGATCATCCGGGTCCAACCGAAAAGCGCGATGGACGTCGTCGAACATCTTGCGGTCGGCACCCCAATAGGCCTGCCTGAATCGCGCCCGAGCTAGGTAGGCGGATGGGGCATCGAGATTGGCAGCAACCATGCGGTCCATGACTTTGGCAGCATCGTCGGCACGATCGAGTTCCTCGTACAGAACCGCGGCCAGGCGTTCATAATCATCGATGCGCCGGGGGGCAGCCTGGACGGCGGCTTCGCATGCCGCGGCCGCCTCATCTGGCTTGTCCAATGCCAGGTAACACTGCGAGAGCAGCGAGTGCAGTTCGGCATCGCCCGGCGAAGACTGCAGCAACGTGAGTAGATGCACTAGGGCATCTTGCATCCGGCCGAACTGCATACAAAGATCGACGAGTCGGCGGCGGGCCTCGCGATCGTCGGAGTCGGCGCGCAGAACCTGTTCCAGCAGCTGCAGAACTTCGAATCGGTCTCGATTGCTGTCGGCGGCTCTGTCCAGAAGAAAGGCCAGCGACCGCAGTGACTCGTCGTCTGGAGCCAACGCGACATACTGCCGCAAGTGCCTCGCTGCATCTTTCAGTCGCCCCTCTTCTTCGGCTCGAGCAGACTGTTCCAGCAGCGAAGTTGACAACCGACCCATTTGGTAGCGGTGTAAGAGGAACACCGAAACTGCACACAGCAACGCCACCACTAGCAGCCCGACCGCGAAGGCATAATTGAGCGGCCGCGACTCGGCAGCCTCGACGGTCGACTCAACGTCGTCGGACGGGTCGGTGGTGGAAAGCAGCCCAACCGTCGGAGGCGCAGACTCAACCGCCGCATCTTCCGGCACTGAAGGGACTTCATTCGGCCGCATTAGAGCAGTTTACGAATTCCGTGACGGTCCCGGCTCGTGGGAACCAGGAATGGTAGCACCAGACAGCGCTCCTCACGGCACGAGACAGCGTGAGACGCTGTAGAATCGACCGCACATACTAATGACGGGTCTTGCGGCGCCGCGTGCGAGCCAACACCAATGCCGACCCGAACGCCAGCAAAGCCAGCGAAGTCGGTTCCGGAACGGGACTGCCTTGGTCCGACAGAGCGACCCAATTCAGGTTGTCGATCGCTCCCGATCCGCCGAAGTCAACGACCACCTGATCGAATGCCGTTAGGCCGAGCCCGAAGGCCGAATTCAACGCGGCGACTGTAATTGGGCTGATCCGGTTCGCGGTGTGGTCACCGAAACTGACAGTGGAGTCGAAGAATGGATCACCCGATGTCGTGAAGTCGTCGAACTCAACCGTCGCAACGGCCGAGCCTTCAGAGAAGAACGTGATCTCGTAATCGGACTGGTCATCGACGTCGATGAAATCGAAACCGAACTCTGTGATCGGAGCGGCGAAGTCGAACGTCATCGATCCCGCGGGGCTGCTGCCCTCATCGTCGGGCGAATCCACGATACCGTCACCCGAGCCGGAAGAGTTCTCGGCAATGATCAACAAGTTGCCCAGGACCGTGTCGGGGGCAAGGTTACCGCCGCTCCACGTGGGTCCTTCCAAGTCCGGATCCGCTGTCGATGTCTCTTGCGAATCGAAGACAATCGCCAGGTCTGGCCCGCCGCCGATGTTGTCGACGCTAATTGTCAGGCCTTGGGCTGCAAATTGCGTGTTGACGATCCGCCCGTGCTCGAGCCCTTCAAAGTTCACGCTCTCGGCATACGTTGATGGGGCGCAGCACAGCACAAGCAGTGCGGGAGTTGCTGCGAGGATGGGGGAGCGCAGAATTCTCATGAACCAAGTCAAGTCCTGTGTCATCCGTTCAATGGCCAATCTGCGTCAAAGCCCGCATGGTGATGGCCCGCCGAACTAACGAGACACTTTCGTCAGACGGGTCATTCTGACACGCAGCAAGGGTAGTTGTCAATCTGACTTACGACGAATCGCCCTGGGCTGATGTTCTGCCAGTCGGAGTGGGTGCTGCCCGCTTTCCAAGTAGCCAATAAACCCCGAAAACCCCAGCTGTTCCACCGGCAGCGTACAACGCGGTGTCCGTCACGTCGGGGACATGCTCAGGTAGGGCAGCTTGCACAAATTCGATAAGCAAAGCCAATCCCAGAAGCATCGCCAGGCAAACGCAAACCAGCGCGCGTTGGGTAGATCGGCTCGACGCCGATGTCAGAATCGCCATCCCCGCGCAGCCGCCGATTGGCACAAACAGCAGGAACTTGCGCAATATCTGCGTCAGGGCCAGGAAGTCGGAGTTGGTCTGTAGCCGTTGCATCGGTAGCCGTAGAAAGTCGCTCAACCGCTCCCGGATGAATTTCGGATCCTCGACCGGTTCGAACGGGGACCACAAATAGGCGCAGGCGAACGCTGTGCACAACAGCGTGAGCGCCACCCACCGCAGTGAACGGAGCGGACGACCGCCACCCGGCAGTTCGGCCGGGTGCCACATCCGAACCAGCCACACGCCCAGACAGACGCCCAACGTGCCGCTAATGACATCGGTCGTTTCGCTGAATCGGCTGAGAACAAACAATTGCGCGCACTCGACACCCAGCGCGATCAGCCCGCCGAGCAGAATACTATCGAGGGGCGAGCGGACCTTGCCCGTGCTCCATCGGCCCGTACAGAACACACCGACCGGTACAAAGATCAATGCGTCGAACACAATTGCCCACACAGTCTGCAGGTTCCACTCGTAACCCGTGAACGGAACCAACAGGATTCTGCCGCGAGTAAACTGCCGGGCGAGTTCAACGGGATGCAGGGTCAAATCCAACGGCAGGACGTTGTAGGCGCACAATCCGAACACATACATCCACAGCAGCAGGCCGATTCGGCCCGCGGGTCGATTTTCGCCGATCTGCGAACGCAACCATGCCGTCAAGCGAGCGCCACAGAGAATCCAGGCAACGACTCCGACGAGCGTCCCCAACACCTGGGCCAGGACGTCAAGCCGCGAAGCGGTCCGCTCGGGAATCCAGACCTGCGCGAATTCCACGGCCAGACTCAAACACGCACACGATACGACCACCGCAATCAACGCCGCGACCGTTCGCCAAGCTCCCGATCGATCGAGCAGGCAAACGCCCATGGCTGCGAACGCCAGCGGGACGAACAGCAGGACGTTGGTGCTGAAGTCGGTTCGCGACGGGCGGTCGTCTGCGTTGAAGAGTTCGTCGATGAACACCGAGAGAGCTTCAGTCACTCCCACTCGCTCAAACTGCCAAGGCAGCAGCGAGCCGTAGATTGCGAACAGCCCGCAGGCCAAAGCCACAGCCGCATAGTGCACACGTCGCGGCGGAGCGGGGCGCGTCTCGACCATAAGCGGCTTCATCGCCTCTCGGCCGCGGGAACGACTGTTGCCGCCTGTTCAACCGTCTTTCGACAGATTTCTTCGAACTGGGCCGCAACCGCCTCGGATGAGTAATTCTCGACAACCAATTCCCGAGCCCGGGCTGCCAGCGTGGATCGGCGAACTTTGTTGTCCAGCAGTTCGACGACTGCATCTCCGAAAGACTCGGAGTCGTCGGCTACGAGCAGGTGCTCGCCGGGGACAACATCGAGTCCCTCCGCCCCCAGCGACGTGCTGATGACTGCCTTTTTCATTGCTGCCGCCTCGAAGATTTTGAGACGTGTTCCACCGCCGATTCGCAGCGGTACCACGACAACGGCTGCCTCAGCCAGATAGGGACGGACGTCGGGCACGGTGCCAACGACCTCGACACCCGGTGCCTCGGCCAATCGCGCAATTTCGGGTGGCGGGTTTCGTCCGACGATGCGAAACGTTGCCTGCGGGCACTGTTGTCTTATCCGATCCCAAACCTCGGAGACGAAGTATCGCACGCCGTCCTGGTTGGGCAGCCAATCCATCGATCCGACGAACAGCACGCAGCCGGCGCGCTCGAGGTCGGGTTGCGGAGTGAAATAATCGAGGTCGACAGCCGTGTCGATTACGTGCACGTGCTGCCAACCATAGTCCGATTCGAACAGGTTCTGGTCCCGACGGCTAACGGCGATGACCGTATCGAAATGGCGGCCCGCATCGGCTTCGAATCGCTGCATCTTGCGCCATTGAAGCGTCATGTATCGTCGCCGTAGCCAACCTGCGTCAGTCTCGGCGTGCCGACGAAAGATCTCGGCCTCGACGTTGTGCTCGAACAAGATCTTTGCCGGCACGTCGAGCCCTATGGCGTTGCCGGCCATCTGAACGAAATCACAGATCAGCAAGTCGAATGTTTCTTGGGCGAGCAGTCGAGCGGCTCGCCCGCGGAGCTGGCTGTCGTAGTCTTTGGCAGCGTTGTAAGGCAACCGGGAGAACAGATTCTGTGTGAGTTCCGCGTAGAATAGTGGGCTGTCGCGGGGCGTTTCTCGCCATGGAACTGTCTCGACCTGCAGGCCAAGCCGAGTCATTTCCCCAAGAGATTGCTCCTCTCCCGCCTGCAGGTTGCACAGATAGGTCACTTCGTGGCTGCGAGCCAAGTGCCGTAGGACATTGAGTGTGCGGATCTTGCCTCCCGAGTCGGCAGGGAAGAGCGGTCGCTTCTGAAGGAACAGGATTCTCATGTTGCGCTGGGAGGCGGACTTTAACCGCTGGTCCGCCGAAACGTACCAATGATCCAGGGACGCGTGCCTCGAACAAACCGCTGTGCCGTTTGCTCGTAGCAGACACCAAGACCGTAGGCCAGTGAATTAAATTGTAGGTAGTGTGGATGCTCGCGGAGATGGCTCAACTCGACGACCTCCAGTCCAGCGGCCTTGGCCAGCGACGACAACTTGCCCACTGTATTGGCCCGGTACCGCGTCGGGAAGGTATCGTGCTCGGCACGCCCGGTCATTCTGCCGACCAACCAGGGATGCCAGGCGTTGGGAACGAGGGTGGCTCCCAACGAAACGTAGTCCCACCGATTGGGCGTCAACAGCACGAAGCGACCACCCGGCACGAGCAAGCGGCCAATTTCGCGGAAGACTTCTTCCGGCCGATCCAGATGCTCGAAGACGCTTCGTGAGATAATGAGTTCGAACGACGCATTGGTGAAAGGCAGCCGAGCCGCGTCACAGCGCATCAGCTGAATTCGCCCGGTTCCAGACACGCTGAAGCGTTCCACCAGGTCGACGCCGACCACCCGCGCGTGCTGCGGAACAGTCAACCCCATCAATACCGGTGCGTCGTGTCCGCAGCCGATATCCAACACGCTGGCGCAGTTGGTTGCATGTTTGCCTGCCAACTCTGCGAACGTTCGGGCCGGAGACGGAGTTTCGGCATATAAGAACTGTTTGATTCGTCGCACCAGCGCCGGGCGACGGTTACGTGTGGTATCTGCTGCAATCTGAGTCGTGCCGGACAATGAGTTGGCGACCGTGCTTGAAAGAAGTGCTAAACAAGTACAGAGACGTTGAGAAAACTCAATTTCGGGTCGACCTGCGCGTTGCCACCGTCGTGCAGCTTGACGTCACACTTGTTTTCGGTCTACCGAAGCACGTCGCACGTCACCTAACGCCCCACGCTTGATCTTCCCGCTGGCTGTCCGAGGAAGGCGTTCGACGAAATGAACCTCTCGGAGCTGTTTGTACCGTGGCAACTGCCGACGGCAGTAATCGAGCAGTTCACGTTCAGACGGCGGCGTTCCGGACTCCGAAGCCACTACGTAACCCACCGGGATCTCGCCCCACAGCTCATCGGGCGCCCCGGCGACGGCCGCCTCGGCGATGCCCTCGACTGCTAACAGCACATTCTCGATCTCGGCGGGATTGACCCGATAGGCTCCGAATTTGATGAAGTCGCTGCTGCGTCCGACGATCCAGATGTAGCCGTCCTCATCGATGCGAGCCAGGTCTCCGGTGCGCAAGCCTTCGGGACGCAGTACACGCTGGCTTTCTTCGCGATCGTTCCAGTATCCGGACATGAGATTGTCACCGCGGGCGACAATCTCACCGACTTCGCCGACAGCGACCGGGGTTGCTTGTTCGTCGAGGACCTGTAGCTCGACCCCGTCGATACCTTTCCCGATCGAACCGAGTCTGTGCTCGACATCGGCTGGCAGCAAGGTCGAAAGCCGAGCCGTCGCTTCGGTTTGGCCGTACATCAAGAACAGCCGTACTTTCGGTGCGACCGATTGCAACCGCTCTACGTGCGGCGCCGGCAGCGCGCCGCCAGCGCACGTCAGGTATCGCAGGTCCGGAAACTGCCGTTTCGCGATATCGGACTTGTGCAGCAGCATCGCGAACGTCGAAGGGACTCCGGAAAACCCCGAGCAGCGCTCGGTCTGCATGAGATCGAGAGCCTTGTTCCAAAAGACCGTATCATTGGCCAACACCAGCCGTCCGCCGCTGGCCAAATGAGTGAATAATAGTGAGTTGCCATACGAGTAAAAGAACGGCAGCGTCACGAACACGCTGTCGGCGGGCGTGAGCTGAAGGTAGGAGAGTATCGATCGGCAGTTCGCCGCCAAGTTTCTCTGGCTGAGCGTCACTCCTTTGGGACGACCAGTCGTGCCAGACGTGTAGATGATCTGTGCGATCTCGTCGAGATGTGGCTGCCTGCGACCGGAAGAAACGGCGGGTGTTCGACACGCTTCGTCAAATGCTACACTCGGCTGGCCTCCCTCAATGGCTGCTTCGCCGGTCAGGTAGGTGAGTCGGATGCTGTTGCTGGACTCAACCGTACGCGCCAGCTTCGCGCCAACCTTCGGTTCGACCACCACCGCAACCGGTTCGCAGTCTGCCAGTGTGCCGGCCAATTCGTTGGCAGTCGCTTCTGGATTGAGTCCCACAGCGATCGCGCCAGCCTGAAATGCCGCCAAATACGCGATGACGTATTCGACGGAATTCGACAATATGAATGCGATCCGATCGCTGGGCTGGACGCCGTCTTGCAACAGTCTCGCCGTCAAGCCGTCGGCCAGCTCTCTCAGTTGGGCATAGGTCAAATCGCGGCCGCGATGGTGAACCGCACCTTGCCCCGGATTCTCGTCAACTCGCTCCCAGAATTGCTCGATGATGCTCTTCATCAATCGTCTCTGGTCCGCAGGTCGCGAACTTGCTGCATCGGTGCGCCGGGCAACACGCAGCACTTTGTCCCTTCAGGAAAACGATTCTGAAGCGCCTGATGCAAGCTCTCCGCGTCGTGAAATACCGGATAACCATCCCAGTAGAGTTGTCGAACGTCGGACTCGGCGATCTGCGGCGTATAAATCCACAGCTCCCGATCGCGGAGTTGTCGCTTCTTGACCGGCGCGCGGTGACTGAGTCCACCCGGGGCAAATAGCCCGTGATGTCCAATTCCCTGGGATGCCGCGGTCGTCAGCACATACACGCCGTCGGTGCCGATGATGGGAGCGCCCGGTGTTTTTAGTGCCACAAACACGTTGTCGGCCTGCACGAGATCGATGTCTTTCGGGTAGGCATTGAGCACTGCCACGTTGTAGTCATCGCGGATGTTTGTCGCATATGCCTCTTGGGCATCCGCGCACGCCGCCCTGTGTGCTGAAACAGGATCGCCCGCGTAAATGGCGCTGGAATCACGCGACAAGTTTGTAACGACGCAGACGGCAAAACGCAGGCCCAGCCGCCGCGCGATGTCTTCGGCCTCTGTTCGAAATCGATTTTCGTTAGGGTCGCTTCCGCCGCGAAGCCCCAGCTGAACGAATTTGTGACTGCGGGCGGTTGCCGGCAAATCTGCCAGGCCCGGCAGAATCATTTTTGCTCCGCCGCTGTAACCGGCAAAGCTGTGCGGCAACACGCAGCCAATCGCGATCTTCAAATCGGCTTCGATGAACGTCCGATTGATGCACAGCTCACGGTCACCGTAGGTAATGCCGGTTAATGCTAGATCGCCTCGGCAATCATGACACTGCGTACGGTAACTCCGGGCGATCTCTTCGCCGACCTTGCGACCAATTTGACTGCTATCGAGCTCGCCATGCGAACCGGTTGCGACCACGATGTCGATGCTCTCCTCGGCGATTCCGAATTGATGGAGCCGCTCGAGCAACGGCTGCAAGATCGCAGCAGCACGGGTGGGACGTGCCAAATCGTCGACAACCAGGCAAACCGATTTGCAGTCTGCTGCCAGCTCTTCCAGTGACGGACTGCCGCGCGGTTGTGACAACGCATCATTGATTGCTGCTGCGCTGCAAGCCGCGGAAGACTGCGGCGCCAGCACGTCAATCGTCCAATTTGCTGGCAGCCGGATTTCGTGATAGCCGTCTCCGTACCAGGCGCCCCAGGGCAGCTCGATCAGTCTCCCTTGGCTGGAAGCATTGTCGCGGGCCAAAACTGGCATCAAGTCGCGCGCTTGCCTTCGACGTAGGTTGCGATGGAGTCAACGGAGTCGAAGTTCTCCGGTACCATATCGTCTTCGCCGATCGTGATGGCGTATTCCTCTTCCAGAAATGCGATCAGATCAACCATTGTCATCGAGTCGATGATACCTGCTTCCAGGAGTGAATCGCCGTTTGAAAACTCGGCGACTTCGTCGGCTGGGAGCTGGGACTTCAAAAACTCACGGATTGTATCCTTCATGCGTCCTTTCTTGTAACTTCCCTCGTCACACGTCACGGTCGCCGACTGTGACACACCAGTTTTTCGCATCAGCAATCCTGGGAGCCAACTCGTTGTCGGGAGGCGCGTAGACAAACATCTGCGAGCTGTCCGGCCGCTCGCGGAAGCCGAAGTCGGACAGTGCCGCCGTTATCGGATTCCCTTCGAGAAGTGTAGCGCTCAGGCTGGCGAGGCCTTGCTGGCGGGCTTCGCGTCCCAAGGCTCCGATGAGTTCGATCGACACGGCCGCGTCGGTCGTTGGAAACAGATCCTTGATGATTCCAATGTTGTCTTCAACGGTGAACAGTAGGTATCCGCGTAGACGGCCATCCTCTTCTGCCACAATTGCACGTGTCTGCTCGAGTGGATTCTCTCCATATCGCCACTTCAGATACCGGGCATCGCGGACGCCGAAGGCGGGCACTGAATCGAGGCACTGCTGATGCAATTCGTCGAAGCGTTCGTCAAACCGGGGAACGGTCTCGACACGAGTCTCGTAATCGAGGTTTGGCCGCGACCTTGGTTCGACAGCGCGCAAGACCGGGTCGACCACGCTGCCCATGACCGTCGCCAAGGCACGGCTACGCACCTTCTTCTCGAAGAACGTGGCAGAGCGGAGCACCGACGCATAGCGAACCATCCGCCCCAGCGGCAGGTGGCCGACTCTGGAGTGTATCGCGGCCATTCGCTCGTTCGGATGTGCGTACAGGAAATCGACGCGTCCGGAGTCGACTCCATCTTTTGCCGCTCGCCGGAGTTTGAGCGCCACTCCCAGCGAGCGGTACTTCGGCAGGATCGAAAAATCGGCACAATTCCAGCAGAGCCTTTGTTTGCCCGCGACGATCATCCGCCGCGGCAGCGCTACGGTGAAGCCGGCCATTTCGCCCGTGCCGGTGTCGCGAATTGTCCACAACACTGCGGGGCCGTCCGGGTTGTTCAGATACAACCAATCGAAGCGGTGGCCCTCGGCAGGCACTTCGCGAGTGGAGTTGAAGATCTCCAGCGCCCTCTCTCGCGCCGCGTCCGAGGATTCTTCCTGAACTTCAAACGGCATGAGTTGTCAAATCAATGCTGATGTATGCAGCTGCGAACTCTGCCAACGTCTGCGTCGTCATCGATTGGGCATTGAGGCAGTAATCGAAGGTAGCTTGCAGCCGTTGATAGATCTCATCCAGGTCCTCTGGCGAGGCGGCGTACGGGGAAAAGCCCGGCAACAACGATGAACTGTGCAGCATCATCACCAGCACGGGGGCGGCGTTTGCAATGTAGGCATCGGCCAGTTGTCGCAATCGTTTTCCATCAGCTTGCTCAGGGCTGAACTTGATCCGCCGCGCGATGTCGAGACGATCCAGGATGCCGACTGTGCGCAGGGGCCGCATCAGCCGGTGCGCTGCCCGTCGACGCAGCGCGTGGGCGCGCGCGAAGTCCGTTTGACTGAATCCGACCGACACCGGCACCTCGCACAAAATACCCTCGTCGTCTGGCCGACAGATGTCATCGGGTGCAATGCGGTAGGGCTCATACGGTGCTGTGGAGAAGTCAGGGCCACCCTCAGCCGAATAGTCAAAGAACGGTACCACGCTCGAATCGACGCCATACCCCAACTCGGACAGTAGCCGGGCGCCGACGGCATCCAACCCGTACCGGCCCGCACGAAAGGACGTCGGGCGTGTCGAGAAACGTGTCTCGATTTCGTCGGTCAGCCACTGCAGTTTCTCGCGCTGCGCCTGCTCTGGAATGTTGCACATGAAAGACGTGCGGGTGTCAACCGGACCGTCCAGCGGCGGTGTGCACCAAGGGTGCAGGTGCGCGCCGATTTCGCATCGATCAGCATTGAGCACCGCCTGCAGCATCGTCGCCGATCGATCATTTTGCACAACGGGGGCGGTGACCAGGTACGTCGGGCGAATGCCGAACGAGTCGCAAACATCCTGAAAGCGGCCCAGCCCGCGGACGTTCTGCACAGTGTTGCCACTCTGCGGGAACTTGCCGTCCCACAGACCTTCCTCTTCGACGTCGACAGTGACAATCAGCACTGGTTTCATGGCATGGCCAGCGGGGCGCGCGTGGGAACGACGAGGTCGCGTCTCAAATCGAAGACGTCGCCTGAATAAGCGGCGGTCCAGTCGAGATCGTTGGCGATGTCGGTGCCGACGATCAACAACTCCGCATGAGAATAGAGTTCGGCGGGGTCGTCGTCGAGCAACTTGGCCAAATGCGGCAAATGCCGATCGACGTAGGCCAAGTTTGTGCCGGTCAAATGTGCGACACGAACACCCGGATCGTAAATCTTCAGGTCGTACCCGCGGCCGAGCAGCGTTTCGGCCAGAATCACCAACGGGCTTTCGCGCAGGTCATCGGTACCCGCTTTGAAGCTCAGCCCGATTAATCCCACTTTGCGGTGGCCAGTTTCACGAATTGCCTTGAGCGCCCGTTCCAGGTGGGCTTCGTTAGACGGCAGGATGGCGTTCAATACGTCGGTGCTGATGGCGTGTCGCTGGGCGTGCCGCGTGAGCGCGCGAACGTCTTTAGGCAGGCACGAGCCTCCGAATGCAAAACCGGGCCGCAAGTAAGCCGGCGAGATGTTCAGACGGGTGTCGCGGCAAACAATCCGCATCACGTCCTGCCCGTCGGCCCCGAAGGATTTTGCCAAGGTGCCCAACTCGTTGCCGAAGTCGATCTTGAGCGCGTGGAACGCGTTGCATGCATACTTCACCAACGCCGCGGTCCGCGTGTCGGTAGCGATGCACTCGGCGTCACAACGGTTGTAGAGGTCGAACACGGGCTGTGCCTGATCGGCCGACTCGGCACCGACCAGGATAAAAGGTGGATCGTCGTAGTCGCGAATGGCCGTCGTCTCTCGAAGAAACTCGGGGTGGTTGCAAAGCACGATGTTGGTGCCAACCCCCTCGCCAAGCGAGCGTTCCAAAAGCGGGATCAGCGTCTCTTCGAGGATTCCCGGCAACAGGGTGCTGCGAATCGTCACCGTGTAGTGTCGATTGTCGCCGCAGAGCGCCGTACCAATGGCTTCCACGACTCGTTCGATGGCGATGGTGCTGACGCCGCCATCACTTCCCGATGGTGTGCCAACCGCCACCAGCGCCATATCGGAGTGGGCAATCGCCTCGCTCGCGTCGGTTGTGGCCCGCAGGCTTCCCGCATCGACACACTCTTGGATGAGTTCGTCGAGACCAGGTTCGAAAACTGGGGACTTGCCGATCGAGATCGCCCCCACTTTGTCTTCATCGACGTCGACGCCGATGACCTGATGGCCGTCGCGGCTGAGACACGCTGCCGTGACGCAACCCACGTAGCCCATACCGAACACGGCCACACGTTGCATTCGCTTGTCCTTCACGGAATCCCCGCGATCAATTTAGGGCCCAGGCGGCGGGTCAACCACAGCGGCAGCCGCTTCCATAACCGCGCGCCCCATCCATAGGAACCGTCGGGCGACATGGCCGCCCCAACTGGCCGCTGACGCGAGGTCAGATAGTACCAATGCAGCGGCTCACCTTCGGCCCCCCACTGTTTTTTGAATCGATAGGTGCCCGAATCGGCCGTGCTCCGCCCAAAGTGAAACATCTCAAACCCGCCGCGGCAGGCATGCTGTAGGATTGTCCAATACAACAAATGGTTGACGCACAGCCGATTGTAGCGTTTCAAACTGGAAGCCCAGGGGACTTCGAGCCGATCGCCGTTGGCCATTGTGAGGGCTCCGCCAATGGCTTTGCCTTCGAACCGCACGATGAACAGGCTCGCCTCCGCGGGAAAGGCCGCAAACACAGCTTCGAAAAACCGCACGTGGTGAGAGGGACTGCCAAGATCCCGCATGTTTTGCGAATAGATGCGATAGAACTCCGGCAGATGCTCGTTGCCGACTTGTTCCGCCCTGAGTCCCGACTTCTCAGCCTTGCGGACCTGATTGCGAACTTTGGGGTTGAAGCGATCCCACAACCTGTCTTCGTCGGGTTCCAATCTAAGCCGCATCAACAGTTTGTCGGTCCGAATCGGACTGTCGACGTCGATCGGCGCCCCTTGGCGCAACTGCACGATCTGGCTCTTGCGGACCTCGGCGGCTTCGATGGCTTTTGCTACCAGTGCGTGGATGGCAGCCGAATCGTCGGCGACGACGCCGGCTGTATCGAACCAGGGCAATGAAACGAGCTGCCGGCCCAGCAGGATGCTGCGCTGCTCGACCAGCGGGAGCACCCCGACCACCCGATCGCCTCGGACGGCGGCCACGCGCAGGGTTTTCAGGCCGTATACCGCGAAAACATCGTCCCACTCGGCGCGCAAGAAGAGATGACCGGAGCCGCTTCGACGCAAGTAACCATTCCAGTCATTCGCAACGCACGAGTCGATTACGCTGAGTTGCTCTGAAGAATCAGAGGCGATCTGTTGTGTTTCACTCAGCATTAACTTTGTCGTCGTACTCAGGCGGCGTGCGCGCCGCTGGTTTCGGAAGTGCGTCCGGTTTTGGTCCAGGTCACGCGCTGCCGGTTCAGGATTCCGCGCAGTATTCCCACCGTCATCGCAACATGGCTCATCACGAAATAGAACGGAATACCGCCCGCTCGCGTCTCCCGAAAGGGAACGGAAATCCAGGCGGCCGCCGCCGTCAATCCAACGATCGCCTGCCCTGCGAAGGCAATCCGGTAGATGCCCCCCGCGTTCCAAAGCAGCAAGCTCCCAGCCAACATGAGCAACAATGGAAGCGGACCGATCCAACGCAGCAGTTTGTGCGATACGTATTGCCAGAGCTCGATCGGTCTCGAAATGGGTGGGTACTGCCCGCGCTTCAGTGATTGGACGGCACCCGCTGAAATGCGAACGCGCCGACGAAACTCTTGGGCGGTCGAGGGAGTCCCGTTCTCGTCGGCCACCGCCGATGGCTCGTACACGACACGCTGGCCTTGCTGGATGACGTGCATCGTGGTCACAAAGTCATCGAGAATCGTGTCGTGCGGCAACGGGCGAAACAAGTCTTTGCGGATGACGTACATGCCTCCGTCGACGCCGATCATCGAACCGATCGACGATTCGCCGGTTTGAATCGCGCCGTCAATCCGATAGTACAGGCTTTCGCCTTCCCCGAAATCGGACTCGTGGCTGGCCAGGCGAACGTCGCCACTGACGGCGCCCACGGCGGGATCGACCAGCCGCGCGACCAACCGCTGTAGTGCGTCGGGACGAAACATGACGTTCGCATCGCACAGGCAAATCACGTCACTGGTGGACGCCGCGACAGCATCGTTTAACACGGAAGCCTTGCCCCTCCGCTGTTCGAACGGGAGAACACGAACTCCTTGCGGCTCGAAGCTTCTGGCAATCGACACGCTACGGTCGACGCTCCCGTCGCTGGCAACAACGATTTCCAACCGGTCGCCCGGATAGTCGATCGACAGGGCGTTTTGCAGCTTGGCCTCCAGCACAGCCTCTTCGTTGTAAGCGGGGATGATCAGAGTCACGCTCGGCAACTCGGCAGGTGATTCTGTCTTCTGCTTTCGAACCGAGAGCGCCGCCATCAGCGCTGGGTAAAAGATGTGCGTATATGCAAACACCCCTACGGCCGCCCAGAAGATGACGGTGATGAGCAATGTTGTCGATTCGGAGAATTCAGGCATTGACCTGGCCTATTTCGCCGGTGCGTTCAACGCGGACTGCACGCGGCGGGCGGCATTGCGGGTTCGCAGCTTCGCTTTGTACAGATTGTCTTTCCAATAGTCCGCGTACATCCATTTGCGGACGCGGTTATCGGCGTGCCAATATAGCTTCTTCAGCGGGTTGTCGTTCGCATCGGGTTCTTCGAGGATTGTGTCGTACCCATGTCGAGCCAACACGTCGCAGGCGATTCGCTCGAAGCTCAACTGCTGCTGCTGGCTCCATTGTGTCTTCCATTTGTCGAAATTGCCGCGGTTTAGGTCGCCAGGCAGTTCGTTCTCGATGCGATGTCTTAACGTGCCTTTGGAATCGTCGATTTCCAGGAAACCGACTATCTTGGCGAACGTGTCGACAGGGTTGGCCAGCAGGCCCTCGTAGCTGATCTCGATGACTTGGTCGCCGCGCAGCGTGTCGGTGAAAGCGTCGACCTGGGAGACTTCGTGTTTCCATTCGTGCGCCGCACAATACACGTTCTTGTGGCCCCAATAGCGATTGGAGACCGACAGCGCCACGTCCCGCCCGTCGCGAACCATGTGGATGTATTGTGCATCCGGGAACAGTTCGCCGATGGTAGCCAGGTGATGCGTGTACTCCGGTGTTTTGTCGCCCCAACGAGTGTGCCCGAAGTGCTTGGCCAGCTGTCCGAAGGTGGCATCCAGCACACCGCGGTACGTACGGGACTTTACGTCAGCAAAAACCGCGTCGACGTCTGTGGCGAAACCCCATTTGCCGCAGCGCTCGAACCAGCGTTCGCGCAGAATGTGCTCGACGAGCGCTCGCAGGTTTCCGTCATCGTTCAAGTCGCCGTACATCGGCAATCGATTGTAGTAGTGAATGATGAACTGGCTCTCGGTGCCGAAGGCGACGTTGAGGTAGTCCCGCATCAGCCGCGTGAGGATGCTGGTTCCCGAGCTTCCGTGGCCGATGATCATCACCGGCTCGGTCTTGGTGTGGACGACGTTCATTTCTCTGTTGCTATTGTTCCAAAGAGTCAGGTTCACGTGACATATCGCGGATCTTCAGGCACCAGTAGGTCGCCCGCAGACCGTCGTGCAGCGTAATCGCAGGCGGCTCTTCACCGCGAACGGCCCGTGCGAAGTGCTCCAATTCGGCAGCATGCCCCTTGTCGGGCTGGCGGTGCCTGGTGTCGATCCGCTGAGGGCCACGGACGGTGAGTTGCTTGTAGTCATCAAGAAGCAGCGACGCGCCGTCGCAGAAAATCTCCATCCGCTCCTTGCCCACCAGCGAACTGCCGCCGGCTGTGTATGTCAACGTGGCCAGCGACCCATCCGAGAACTCAAACGTTGCGGAGATGTCTTCGATGTGCGCGAGGTCCCGCGGAATGCCGAGCAGGTGAGCCGAAACGCCTACCGGCTCGGTACCCACCAGCCAGCGAAACAGGTCCACGAAGTGGCAAGCCTCGCCAATGATGCGGCCCTCAGCGTGCTGGGAATCGTAAATCCAATTGTCGGTAGGCAGTGATCCCGCATTGACGCGGTAGTGGATCATCTTCGGGCCGCGGCATTCATGTAGTACTGCCTTCAGCTGTACCATTAGCGGCGCGAATCGACGATTGAATCCCGTCATGCATACGAGGTCTGTCCTTCCTGCGAACTCTTCGAGTGTCTCACATTCCTCGTAGGACGTGGCCAACGGCTTTTCACAGAAGACGTGTTTTCCCGCACGTAAGGCGGCGGCGGCCAACGGGGCGTGGGTTTTGTCGCGTGTGAGAATCATCACCGCGTCGATGTTTGCGTCGTTCCAGACTTCGTCGGCAGCAGTGGCACATTGCCGAGCCCCGTAACGCAGGGCCATCTCCTTCGCGCTCTGTCCCGACGAAGTGATCAACGTTTCAAAATGTAGATTCGCACTCTGCTTGAGATTCGGGAGGTGGAACTGGCGGGCGAACGCACCACAGCCGAAGACAGCCACGTTGCCGCGAGACGTCGGACTTTGGACGGGCTGCCCGTTGGTTGCCGGTGTGGCCGCACGGTCGAGCACGGCTGATTCATCGTACTTCAGCAGCACGGCCAGGCATTCGGAAGGCTGGTTCATCAGCAGTTCGTAGCCTTGGTCGGCGTCTTCGATCGAAAAGGCATGCGTGACTAGCGCAGCGGTATTCACCTTGCCTGCCTGAATCAACCGCAGAAACTCTTGCATGTTCCGCTGCTCCGTCCAGCGGACGTAGCCGATGGGGTAGTCTCGCCCGTGTTCCTCGTAGTCGGCGTCGTAGCGACCCGGTCCGTACGAGCGGCTGACGACCAGGTCGAGTTCCTTGCGATAGAAGGCCTCCCACGGCACGTCGAGATTGACCGCACCAACGACGACGATCCGACCCCTGTCTCGCGCCATGGCGACGGCTTGCTCGATGACATCCTTACTGCTGGTCGACGCGCAGATCATTACGCGGTCGACCCCGACACCTTCGGTGTAGTCGACAATACGCTGCGAAGACTTTCCGTCTGCAGCAAACCCTTGCTCCATCCCCAGACGCGTGGCCAGTTCGAGCCGATTCGCCAGCCGGTCGGTCCCGATCACCCTGGCGCCGGAGGCCTGCAGAATCTGACTGACCAATTGGCCGACCAGACCCAGACCAAGCACGGCCACAGTTTCGCCAACCTGCACTTCCGCCCGGCGCACGCCTTGCAGCGCGATGCTACCCAGTGCCACGAAAGCAGCGTCCTCTGTCGAGACGCAATCGGGAATCGGGACGCAAAGATGCTTGGCGGCTGCGACGAACTCGGCGTGCGATTGACCGCCGTAAGCGACCAGGTCCCCCGGTCGAATGCCGTCGATGTCCCGGCCCACTTCGAGTGCGACACCGGCGCCGCTGTATCCCAACGGAGTCCATTTGGTGAACTCGCTTTGCACGCGGTCGGCCGTCTTGCGGATGCCGTCGACCACCAGCATATCGACGACACTCTGGCGAATGTCGGGATCGGTCACGGCCTTAACGACCATGTCGCGGCGGTTGCTGCCGACGGCCGTCGTCTCGGTCCCTGCGCTAATCAACGAGTGCCGATTGGCGATCAACACACTCGCCGGCCCGCATCCGGGCGCGGGGACTTCCTCAGCCTTCACGGTGGCCGATCGCAGCGAGTTTTTCTGCATGAAGATCTGCTTCAACGCAATCTCCACGGTCGATCTATGACAAATCCCGGATTCACTCGGTTGTCCTTGCCTTCTCGGTGACGGTCAGGTCGCCGGCTGATGTTTGAGATCGACAGGCTTCTTGCATTCGACATTGTAACTCATCGCACAAGTCTCGGATGTCAGCATTCAGGGGAACGTCCCGCCCCAAGCCGAAGGAATCTGCATGTACCTCGGCCACGATGTCACGTTTAGGGTAGTCCAGGCCGATGAAACTGTAGATCGATGCCGTCGCCCGTCGCGGGTCGGCCACGAGATCTTCGTAGCGGCACAACAAGACGCGCGGATCCGCGTCGAGGGCGGCCTCGAAGAACAAGGTATTCCGCACGTACCACATCAAGGCGGCCGCGTCGTACCGCGACATGTCATCGGAGTAGTGTGTCGATACCGTCGTCCGCGTCTCGTCTGAGACGTGTTCAGACCGCCAGTTGCCCGGTTCGCGGTCCACAACTGCCTTGAGATTTCTGACTTGGCTGCCGAAGCGATTCACGTCCGAGTTGACCACGTCTGCGTAGTTCCGCAACATCCACAGCGCCTTCGAATCGGCGATGTTATCCAGCATGTTGGTGGTATTCTGGCTTTCCACAAGCGGCTTGAAGACGACCAGCGGTGTTCGAAACTCGGCGAGGTGTTGATTGACTTCGTCGAATGGCTTCAACCGCAGCCGCGACTCGCTGGTGCCGGTCAAACAATTGTCCTCGGACAGGACCGACGTACGCAGGTCTCGATCCAGGATGCGATTGAGCAGGCTGGTACCCGACCTCTGAGACCCGACAATGAGCAGCACACGCGGCTTGATACCCTGTGAGAAGTTCAGATGCCACCGCAGCCATTTGCCAAGTCGACGGCTCTTTGTAACCAGCTTTTCGGACAGCCCGCGCGAGCTGTATGTTGCCGATGTCATTGTCAGCGCCCACCTCGCAGATGATCGTCGAGCGCTTCGTCCAACACGGTCCGCACTTCGTCCGCTGTCCTGTGCCAACTGCGCGCCTGCATCTCGGCTCGGATCGCGTCGCGGTCCCAATGCGTGGAAAGGGCCTGGACGATTCGGTCTGCGCCACAACTAGCCGTTCGGTTCTGCATCAACAATCCGAGACGGGAGTCGGACAGAACCTTGGGAATGCCTCCAACCGAAGTTGCGACGGCGGGCGCACCGCACGCCAACGCCTCCATCAAGACGTTGGGAGAGCCTTCCCGAGAGGTAAGCAGCGCGAACACGTCCGCGGCGCTGTACCACCGCGCGAGTTCCTCGTGTGGCTGCGGTCCGGCCAGCAGGACGTGGTCGCCAAGACCACCTGCATCGATGCGGTTTTGGATTTCGAGCGTATAGTCCTGTCCCCAACGTGCGACGCCCCCCACGATGACGACTAACACGTTGGGAAACCGTTCGCGGATTCTCGGGATGGCGTCGATGAGAATGTGAAAGCCCTTCCGCTCGAGACGATAGCCGGCTGACACGATGATCGTGCGATCGGTCGGCAATCCGGTCAGCCGGCGAGCTTCTTGCATGTCGATTGGATGAAACTTCTCGCAATCGACGCCATTGGGAATCACGCGGATCTTGTCTAAGTCGCCGCCGTGGCGTTGTATCGCTTCGGCAATTTCGTCGCTAAGCGCGACCAGTCGATTCGCCTGCCGCAGAGCAAATCTCACTTCGCGCCCGCAAAACGGCAACTCGGGAATCCGCAGGATGTCTTCGCCGCGGCAGGTGATGACGAGCGGCTTGTTCAATCGCTGAGCCACCCGGGCCGCCGCCGCACCGTCGGGGTAGATGAAATGTGCGTCGATCAGATCAAAGTCGAATTTGATTCGTAATGAATCAGCAGCCTTACGATAGGCCGGGCCGATAGCCTGCGAGCCGAAATACCCGCCGATCTTGGGAAGTAGAACATAGCGCGGACGAGTCGCGTCGAGGCCGTCGATCGTCTCGCGTGTTGGAATCTGCGAAAACGCGTACCAGCGCTCAAAGGCTTTGATCGGTGGAAAATAGGGCACCGGCGAGACAACCCGGACGTCGACTCCCGGCAGCTGGGCGACATGCTTGACTCGCTCCTTGACGAACACGCCATGAATCGGGTGGACTTTGGAAGGGAACGTCGAGCTGAGCACAAGGACCCGCAGCGCGCGTTGCGGATCGGCATCCTGAGCCGACGAGGCGATATCGAACGTTGGTGTGTCCGTCGTGTTCACGTGACCTTCAGCAAACTGACTTTGCAAGCTGATTCGATTTCGGCGACACGCGCCACGTGGCGGATCCTGAGGCGACTTCGACAACCCCGTCCAGGCTATCGTCCCAACCGTGCGAAAGGACCGCCTCACCGATGCTCAACTGAAACGGCGTCAACTCGGTGCCGATGAAAGTGACCTTAAGCACGTGCGCCGTGTCGCAGATTTCTTCTCGCACGCAGCTACCGGGTGCAAGCTGGCCGTAACCTTTGCTAATGCTGGCAACCGGCGAATCGGGCTGGGCGTGCACGATCGATGCGGTATGCGTTGTGGACGTTGTCCAAGCGGCCAGCACGATGCTCTTGGACCGCGCTATGATCGGTTCGGTTCCGGACTCGATCTCGCCTTGCGGGATTTGCCACGTCCAGCAGATCGGCCGTGGCTGGTCGAGGTCGACTCTATCGGCAATCCACATGCCGATTCCAGGAAGCATCAAGACGTGGCGCTCGATCGTAGCATCATTCGGGTAACGGAGGTGACCGCGGGCTTCATGACCGGCACCGGACGAACCATTCACTTCGCATTCGAATCGAACATGCGACCAGGCGAGGCTGCCGGCGTCGCGCGCCACTTCGAGCCCTTCGATCTGTATGCAATTGTGAGCAGCCGGACTGCGAAAGTGGCCGATCCACTCGGAATCGCCTGAGTAGTACAACATGCCGGAATCGACCAGCACCGGCCGTCGCTTGTGGCAGTACACGACCCCCAGAACATCGGCATGGCCATGCGCGACCGACGGCGTCGCATCGGCATACAGGCCATCGGCAATCGGACCGGCATCAAGCAGCAGCCAGTCATCGGCTTCAGCCGCGATCCAATAGCCGCTCTCGCTGAGCGAGAGGTTCCGACTCAAACAGCGCTCGGGCAGCGCGTCCAGGGTCTTTGCAGCTTCGGCTCCCAACAGCCAATAAGCCTCTTCTGAGAATCCTGTCGACTTCAATTCGCCGTCGTTGAATAGGCAGGCACCCACGGCACACAGAGAGTTGAAATCGAAGAACTCCTCATGAGCGACTGGGATCGACCGGGCTGAGTCAACGTCGCCGATGGCCGGCCAGCGACCGTCCGGTTGGCGGAAGGCCGCCCCCGCACTGTACGCCCGGTGCACAATCGGTTCCAGCGACATTGGCGGTTCGCCCATGAGGCGACCAGCCGTGATCGCCATCGAGAGAAAACCGAGCGTGTAGAAATGATATCCGGTGGCCTGCTCGACGCTGAACCCATCAGCGTGGAATTGTCGTGGAGCGTGGACTTCCAGCACAGACCTCGCCCGATCGCGCCAGCGGTCTGCGCTATCGCATTCCGGTAGAACCAACGCGATCAATAGCAGGGCCGTTGCTTCACCAACCAGGTGGTTATACGGGCTGGAGTACAACGAGAGGTGATGCTCGAGATGTTCGGCGTGGTCGGCGAGGCTGTCTGCAATGGTCTGCAACTCACCCGCCGACCAGCCATCCCATGTGTGCAGTGTGGCGAGCGTCCAGATCCATGAGATGCTGCGCATGGCGAGTTCCAGGGCGCTTGCCCAGTGCACTCCCTCGTAGAGTGGATTGTGCGAGATCCAACTCAACATCACGTCGCGGGCGTGCTCGGCGAATTCTCCCCGACCGCCGAGAAGCCACCCTTGCGCCAGTTCAACCGCGTACTGCTGACGCCCCAACTCCCAGACGTACTTCACGTCCACGTGAGAAGAGTAGACGGGCACGTCGGCGTAAAAGCCCCTCGGCCAGCGGAAGTCGCTCCTGGGATCGAAGTGCCAATCGACGCCGTTACTCACGTCAAAACAGAAGCCCAACGATTCCCACTTGCCGGCCAGAATTGCTTCAGCTCGACGGACGGCCTGTGACTTCAGCTGGGAATGAAACTCGGCATGATGCTCACGCAAAGCGGTCAGCGCAGCGGGCTCGGTTCCAGGCACCAATCCGGCCGCCCGAATGGCAACCTGCCTGCCAGGCGTCGCCACGTGACCTCGATCTACAACGCCGCTTTCATAAAGCTTGCGTTCGTACTGCTGACGCCGATACTCCCGCAACCGTACGCGCAGCTCGTCGGCCGAGGTGTGCCGTAGTTTCAACAGTTTCTGCTTCCAGCTCATCAGGATCGCCGAGCCATTTTTGCGCTATGAAGCCTTCGGTACAGGGAGGCGTAGTCCGTTACCATTCGCTCGGTGGTGTAGAATTCCGCGTACCGCTTGCGGGCCTCGCAGCCGAGATCGTGTCGCAGCTCTTTGTTCTGCACCAGGGACGTGACCGCACGGGCAAGCTGCTGGGGTGATCCAGCCGGCACGGCCAGCCCGCACGGGGAGTCACCGCCGACGACTGCCGCGTGGTCGCCGACGTCGGTTACCAAACAAGGCAACCCGAGAGACATCGCCTCCAACAGTCCCATGCTCAGTGCTTCGCTCAGACTCGAATTGAGGTAGATGTCGAACATGCCCAGCCAGTCAGCGATGTTCTCCTGCCGTCCGACGAAGTGAACCCGTTCGGCGACGTCCAGATCTGCCGCACGGTCGCGAAGCAGCTTTTCCTCAGGACCGTCGCCAACCAGCACGAGATGAATTGCGGGGCGACCGCCACGAAGGTGTTGCATCATTTCTACGGCGGTGCTGAAGTCTTTGACCGGGACCAGTCGGCTGAGGCTGCCCAACACGAGAGCATCATCGCCGATGCCAATTCGACTTCGCAGCTCGTCCGAAGCGGTCGCATGACTTGGAACATCCACCCCGTTGGGGATACACAGCATGTCGTCGCCGGGAAACTTGCACCGCTCATGGATGCGCAGACGGACCGACTCGGCGCAAACGACGACCGCATTGGCGCGCTTCAGTGCCCAGCGGGTTGCGGCGTTCCGCAGGACACGTCTGAGTCCACCTGCTTGCAGCGAATCAAGCTCCTGCCCATGTTCGGCATGGAGATGCACCGGGGTCCGGGCGAGGCGACGGGCAAGCGTCGTCTCCACGAGCGTGCCCCAATTGTGTGAATGCGCAACGTCGATGTGGTTCTCGCGGAGCGCGGCCGCCAACCGGATCACAACCTTTGGGTCGTTGCCCGCCCGTTTGTTCAATTCGATGATTCGGGTTTGGTCATTCGAGAGCCAATGCTCGGCGCTTCCGGTGCGCTCCAGGCAGAATATGAATGGCTCGAACATCGAGCGATCGAGGCCGTTGACGAGATGTGCGGCCACTCGCTCTAAGCCCCCCACGTCGAATCGACAGACGATGTAGGCAACACGCAGCCGCTTCGTCGCTGGCTGCTCGGCTGGCAGCGGTTCGAGGGGAGTTGAGGCTGCTTGTGTTGTTTCGACCACGAAGTTTCGAACAGATCAGAGAGATGAATCGGCTAGCGCCGGCTGCACGGCAGCCGTGGAATGTGTGATTCGATTGAGGCAGCCCGCTAGCTGCTCGGTGAGTTGTCGGCCTTCGTAGCGGGCGATGGCATCTTGATTGGGGGCGAACGTCGAGGTCTTCGCTGCAAACTCTGCAAAGCGCTCGCGAAGGACGTTCTTAATCGCGGCGACATCATCCGGCGGAACGACGTATCCAGCCTGCGTTTGCTCGACGATATCTGCGACGTCTCCCGTCGGTGCCAGCGCCAGAATGGGCGTACCGGCTCCCATGTATTGGAAGAGCTTCGAAGGAATCCAGCCGGCGCTTTGTTCGCCGCGAGAGAGCGCTAACACGACCAAATGCGAGCGACGCAGCATCGTCAGGCTGTCGCGGTATTCGACCCAACCTCGCAGGTCGGCATTTGAGTCGAGCCCGTATTCGGCGACGAGCCCGCCGATCTTCTGGCAGCCGGGGCCGGTGAAGACGACCTCCGTCTGATCCCGCATTTTCGGAGATTCTTCGAACAGCTCCCGCAGCGCCTGAAACAGGAACTTGGGGGAATAGGTCTCGTAGATCTGCCGATCCTTGCGATCGAATCCCAACAAGCGGCGATAGCGGCTGACCGGCTGGTCGTCGGTGAAGTAAAACGCTCCGGAGTAGCCGATCGTGAATTTGTCGTATTTCTCGGTTGGCAGGTTTTCAAAGTCCGCCGCGTCGAACCCGTTGGTGATCGTCGTGAACTTCTCAGGCGGACATTCGGGAAAAGATGTGATGAAGTCGTCGCGGTTACCCGGCGTGTTGGCAATCACGGCATCGGCATTGTGGATGAAGCGACGTTCGAGCCGCGACTCCAGCCGGCCGTGCAGCGCCGTTGTGGGTCGCATGCGGCGATTCAACGTCCACAGGTCGCGCAGGTCCATGACCCAAGGCACCCCGGACCGGCGGCTCAATGCTTCGCCAATGAAATACGATGAGAAGGGCTTGCCGGTCACGTAGATGGCTGAGAACTGCTGCTCCTCCAGAGTCTTGCGACCCGCGCGGACGGCAAACGGTATCCAGCCGGTTTTCTCATCGGGCAGGCTAAGATACTTCCAGGCATCACGCGGCAGTTCGACGCACAACTTCTGCAACAGCGACGGCAGACGAACCTTGCGGCCGTTTGACAGGTCTGTGCCGTAGTTGAGCGTCTCGAACGACGGCGTGCGCACGACCGGCACGCCGGACGGCACTTTCTCCAGCAGCGAATACTCGACGTTCGGCACTTTCGCATTGCCCGGCGTAAGCACGATCGGCTGCCAGCCGAATGTAGGCAGCCACTTCAGAAACCGCAGCGTGCGATGCACGCCGACGTTTCCAGCCGGCGGAAAGAAGTAGGAGACGATCAGAACGCGACGCATGATCTCAGTTGCTCTGCGGGGCGCAGGTTGTGCTGCCGGTTTTGCCAGCCACGACCTGATCGAAGATGTCCACGAGTGATGCAATCATTTGGTCGTAACGATGGTTGGACTCGGCAACGCGGCGAGCCTCGTTTCCCATGCGGGCTGCTAAATCGCCGTCCGTCAAGATCTTCAGTATCTTGCCGGCGAGGTCAGAGGCATTCTGCTTCTCGAACAGGAAGCCGGTCATGCCGTCGTCGATGTAGTCGGGGATGCCGGCCACATTGGTGCCGATAGACGGCTTCGCGCACGCCGCCGCCTCTACCAGAACATTTCCGGAACCCTCTGTGAGGCTCGGGAGCACAAACACGTCGCACGCCTGGAAATACTGAGCGATGCTCGATCGTTCCACCCAGCCTTCGAACCTGATGTGGGACTCAAGGTCGAGTGCCGAGATCAAGCGCTGCAGGTTCCCGTGTTCCGGCCCGGTGCCGCAAATGACCAACTGCAAGTCGGGGAGCGAGGAACGTGCCAGACTCACAGCTTGCAACAACAGATCGACGCCTTTGCGCCGAATCAGATTGCCGACAAACAGCACGGTCGGTCGATCAGGTACGCCCAGAGATTGTCGCGCCCGGCGAGTGTCTGCGGGTACAAATCGCTCGAGATTAACCCCTTTGAGAACTACCGAGACGCGGCTGGCACTGGCACCGAGTTCAACGGCCCGATCCGCGAGGCTTTGACTGACGCCAATCACGTGATCGGCGGAGCGCAGCGCCTGGGAGATCCGCAGTTGATAGTCGGGCTGCAGAGCTTGGCCATATCCGATGGAAGGCTCGACGAGGACGTCCGCGCCGCGGAGACTGAGCACAACGGGAACATTAGCGAGCGATGCTGCCGGAATCCCGCCGGTTCCCTTGGGCCATGCAAAGGGGCTGTAGATCAAGTCGATTGCTTCGCGCTGCAAACAGTCGCCGATCACAGCTTGTAGCTGCGTGATCCAGAGTGATTCACGGAGATCTTTGCCCCGGACCAAGGCTCGACCAGCCTTTCGGAACCACAATTGAACCAGTCGCCGAAGATGCGGGGCATCGCGAACCCTCGGCACAGGGTGCAATGTCAGGCTCTCAACGCCGCGCGTTCGACTCAGGTGTGGTGAAACAGCGTGGATCTCGATGCCAGTTGAGGCCAACTGGTCCAATTCCTCAGACAAGAACGAGTACTTGGTGGCTTGTCGACCGCTCTGCTCAGGAGGAACCAGCGCCAGCACGCGCAGCGCCCGACCCGGTTTTCGCGTCCGACTCATGTGGTTGTGGGAGGAACTTTTCAGCAACTCTATCTCCGGAAGGGCCAAGACTATTGACTCCTCGGGACAACCAGGTCTGTCACAGCGATCTTTCCAGTCCGGCACCATGCGGTGGGCCGGACTCACTTCGCGCGGGCCACGATGACGGTATGCAGCCCGAAGGGCAACGCGGAACGCAACGCCCGCCACAGCTTGAACCGACACAACTTGGGGGAGTTCACAACACGCAGCGCGCCTCGATGCCCGCCGGGGGCGATTGTAGAACAGCCGATAATCTCAAATTCTGGCCGAACGAGTTTCCGCAACTGACTGACCGTTAGAAGGTTCTCCTTTGGTTGCAACAGTCCCTTGTTGCGTGCGGTCTCGAACTTGCCACTCAAATGGAAAATTGTCGCGTTGGGTGTGGTGAGAATCATGTACCCTCGCGGCCTAAGCAGCGAATGACACAACTCGACGAATTTGGCCTGATCGTCGACGTGTTCGATGACTTCCTGCGAGACCACCAAGTTGAAGGTCTTGCGCGGCAGCGGCGCGTCGAATAGATCGCCAGCCAGAAACTTCACCCCAGGAAACGAAACCTTTGCCTGTTCGATCGCCACCGGGCTTTGGTCGATGCCGGTCACGTTGCCGACGAGTCGCAGCATCCCCGACAGCGTTCCGAACCCGCAGCCAAGCTCGATGATGTCCGGGTCAACCTGATCAAGTTTTGAGACCTCGGAGATGATCGCCGCCACGCGCTTGAGTCTGATGCCGCGCAGTAACTCTCCCTGGCGGTCTCTCCATCTTGCGTCATAGAACTCGACGTCTGCTGTCTGGGCGGTCATTTGCGTTCGAGATCCCATCCGGGATAATCGTGGCGGCTATCCGACGCCGTTCGTCTCTTGTACGTCGTATCTACGCCGCCGGAACCCGCTACGATTGAGATGCTCTCTAGATAACCGGTTGCGCTGGCAGCCACGCTGCGATCCATTTTCTCGGCGGCGTGTCAACCTGGGCAGCGGTTCCCTGGGCAGCGCTGGAGATGAGTAGTCACGGCGTCGTAGTTGGCCTGGCTCAGGCGCTGGACGTGGGGCAATCGATCGCACAGCTGTGTGCGAATCGACTCACGATTCATCCACGCTTCGTCGAAGGCTTCGATCCAGCGACCCGTTGTGTCGTCGGTTCGCACGACCGGGCCGGGATCGTCGAACAAACCGAGCATTCCATCGGTCTTGAACTGATGCCGGATGCAGAGAAACGGGCATCCTGCGTTGATCGCAAAGATCGTGGGATGGTAGCGGTGGCTAACGGCAAAATCGGCGAGCCCGTACAGGGCCTGCTGGGCCTCGCAGTTCAGGTACGGGTGTAGGACCGAGACTCGCCCCTTGTCGCGCGCCAGGTGAGTGCTGACTGCGGTCAGCAGCCGCTGTTCTGTGCGATCTTCGCCGTAAAAGTGAGGGAACAGCACGACGTGTCCGCCGGTCTTGGTCAGGACGTGCCCCAAGAGCCGTCGCGCGCGGAGCACGTATTCATCGGCATCGAAGATCTCCTTCGAGCCGTCACTTTTGAGGTATCCGGTCTTATTGAGAGTCACGGCGATGATTGGTCCGCTCTTCGCCAGTTGCTCGAAGTGCTCTCGCTCTCTGTGCAGATTGGCGTCACCGCTATCGGCGAGATCTTCAAGCGCTCGCGCAGGATGTCCGAAAACAAGATCGGCGGCACTCACCACGTCGATGCCCAAGTCGAGACTCTCGACGTGCGACATGCTGATCGGTTCTCGAATGCTCCAGAACTGTGCGTGACTCAGCACTGTTCGGCGGTGTCGATTCCAGCGTTCGTTGCTGAATGGACCAGCACTGGTGCCTACGATTCCAAACGGAATGCCCCGCGTCTGAGCTACGGCCAGCGGCAACAGGGCAGCGAAGTTGCTGCGACGATTGAGGTCTCCAAAGTAGGGTCCCGCCGGCGCGCTGAGAATGAAGTCGTGTTCCATCAATCCGGTCGTTCGCGGTGGTAATCGCGATGGTTTGGCCAGCAACCATTTCTCTGCCGCTCGACCGAGTCGATACGACCAGCGACGTCCTGGAACATCCGCATGCGGCCAGTCGACGACATGCAACTGCTCGGGCGAGAAGTCGAACTGACCCTTGGCATAGATCGTGATTTCGACGCCTGTGAAACTGTCACGCAGGAAATGCACGAGGGCTCGGAGCATCGCCTCGTCGCCCCGATTCGCGCCGAACGCGTTGACGATGCCTACATTCAGCGCGCATCGGGCAGTAGAGTCAGGGGCCATGTCAGGCCGACGACCCTCGGCTTGTGGCAATGGTTCGGAGGGACTGACGCGCAGGCTCACGGCGACGGCTGGTCCTGGATACTTTGTTTCTTCTTGAGGTCGACGCCCGTTCTTCCGTTTAGCCGCAGCAGCCGCAGCACTTCCTTCTGCAATCCGGCATCCATGCAGAACAAGAACGTTGAGACAGCGGTTACGGTTCCAACAACACACGCTTGTATCAACCATTCCAGCAGCCGTCCGGGCGGCGCGTAGTTTGCAAGCGCGGCGGCAACGATCAAGCCGGGAGCTGTAGCCAGAACTGCCGAAACACCGACTCTTCGCATAAAGACCGGCCAACTCAAGCCGTACTGGCGAGCTGCGTAACTCGGAAGAATGAATATGTGCGAAGCCACTCGAGGCAGCAACGCACTCCAGGCTGCCCCGATAGGCCCCCACAACAAGACGAAGACGATGCTGAGCACTACCGTGATACCAGCCCGAATCAACTGCACGGCTGCGACGAATCGGATGTGACCCGTGCCCGTCAGCATAGATGGGATTCCGCCGCTGACCATCGTGACCACCAGTGCCGCGGTCATGACGCACAGAATCGGGTAAGTGTCGTTCGAGAAGCCCGGACCGATCCACAGTTCGATCAACGATCTTCCCATGAACACAAACACGACCGCCAAGCCCAACGCTATCGCCAGCAGAATTCGGGCCGTCTGCACGAGGACGGCGGCGAGATCTTCGCGACGGTCCTGCGCATGCAAGCGGCCGGAGAGCGGCATCACCACGCTGGTGACGCTCTTGGTCAGCGACAGTGCCTTGTGGGTGAGTGAGTCGGCCACCGCAAAGAAGGGTACGACGGCCGGTTCGAGCAACGCTCCGATGATGATCGGGCCCGAGAAGCGGGAAGCGCGGCCCGAAACGTTGACCAGCACGTTCAACGAGCCGAACCGCAGCAGCTTGCCCAAGATGTCGCGGTCGAAGTTGTCTCTGGAGAGAGAGATCGGCTTGAGCAAACGCAACGCGACAACTGCGCCGGCCAGTTGATCCAGCACCGCCACAAACAGCACCGCGACGGCCATGCCCACCAGCCCGTATCCGGACCAGACCGCTGCGATCATCAGCCCGGCTTCGAGGCATTGGGCGGTGATCGCCAGAATATTGCGGGCATCGAACCGAATCAGCGCGTTGAGCGCTGCTCGAAACACCTGTCCGAGCAGGCGGGCCGAGACCGCCGCTCCGCATAGAAACACGGTCCACTGCACACTGCGAGTTGACTGCTGCTGGATGTCGAAGACATAGGGGAATAGCCAGGCAACCGCTGCACTAACCGCAATCGTGCCTGCCGCCAAGATCGCGTACACGCGCAGCGAGACTGCCAACACCTGGTTCAACGACTCGCGATCTTTTCCGGCCGAGTACTGCGCGATGTATTTGACCGCGGCGCCTCGCATGCCGAAGTCGGCCAGCGCGTAGTAACTCGCTACCGACATCACGATCGCCCATATCCCGTAGGCCTCGCGGCCGAGCCCCTTGATGATGATCGGCGTCAGAATGAACGCGATCAACAGCGACGCTGCGCGGCCCAGCCAATTGAAGGCTACGGACCTGATTGCCAGACGCCTGGAACTCATGATGAATCGTCAGGAGATGTGGGGATGAACGTGCTTGCGCAGAAGATGAACTGTGCGTCTCACTCCAACCGTAAGACGCCGTTCAGGAATCGACCTGAACAGTCTGGTTGCGCGGTGCGTGGGCCTCGCCGTCGTCGAACGGCTCGAGTGCCTGCGACAACGTGCCGAACTGAAACGTCGATAGCAGGCGTTCCAACTTGGGCGCGGTCGAGCGGAGATTCTGGTAATGACGGAATCGCGATTTCAGCGAACCGGGCAGGCGCGGCTGGTCGGGATCCAGTTCCCAGGGATGGATGTAAAACAAGAACGGCTGCTGTTCTGTGTTGTTGATGCGCTGCAGCCATTGCAGCGACATTCGCGACGGATACAGGCGAAAGTACCCGCCGCCGGACACCGGCAGATTGAATTTCCACAGCGGATAAACGGAGGGGGGGAACTCCCACAGCGTACCAGCTTCGCGCTCGATTCGGTGTGGGAAGCGTTCGGCGGAAGGAATGCCGTAGGTGTCGTGATACACAGGGAAGATGCTCGAGTCGTACTGGATGCCGCATTCGGCCAGCACATCGAGTGCCCACAGCGAATCGGCCGTGATCGAGAAGCTGGGAGCCCGATACGCTTTGACCGGCTCGCCGGTGATCTCCTCCACGACTTTGACCGACTGCAATAAATCTTCGCGGAATTCGTCCGGCGTCATGTCGTATACACAACGGTGCCAGAAACTGTGCACGCCGATTTCGTGGCCCGACATCTGGATGTCCCGCACAAGTCGCGGGTGCCGATCGGCCACCCAACCCAGCACGAAGAATGTGGCTTGGATGTCGTGATCATCAAGCATCCGCAGGATGCGGTGCGTGTTCTCGACAACCCGACTCTCATAGTCGTCCCATGTTTTAGGATCGACTTGTTCTGAAAACGCACTGACTTGATAGTAGTCTTCCACATCGACCGTGAACGCGTTCAGCGGCGGATCCGACGCGGGCACCGTTGATGTAGAGGGAGCTGACGAAATCTGCGCAGGAACAGAGGCGGCATGGCCGTTGTCGCCTGCAGTCCAGGAGCCGGAGTGCATGGGTTCGGCAATTTCGGACTCATTTTCGAGTCCGGTTTCGCGTGAGACAATTTCCCAGCGAGGGAGTTCAAAAGTGGGCCTCAGCGGGTCCAGCATGGCTACCACGATGCAACTGAGCAGCTGATAGCCGGTGTAGGCGATGATTCGTGTATCGAGCCACAGATTCGCCCGCCGGACGTAGTACAGATCGTACACGAGCTTCTTATGCACCCCCTTGGGGTCGGTGTCGGGTGGCAGACGCAGTTGTGTGAGACCTGTGATTCCGGGACGCACGCCGAGCCGTTCGGCATAGCGCGGCACGACGGTTTGCAGTCGGGTCATGAACTCGGGACGTTCCGGCCGGGGGCCGACCAGGCTCATGTGGCCCTGCAAGACGTTGATGAGCTGCGGAAACTCATCGATGTGGCTCTCGCGAAGAAAGCGGCCGAAGGGCGTGACCCGCGGGTCGCTCTCACTGGCCCAAACCGGGCCGGTCATCGCCTCGGCGTTGTCGATCATCGTTCGCAGTTTTAACAGCGTGAAGAGTCGGCCATGCTTGCCGACCCGCTGCTGGTGATAGAAGGCCGGTCCGGGCGACGTCAGCTTAACGACCGCCGCCGCCACGATGACAATCGGCGTGGCCGGAATCGCGATCAGCAGCGCAATCGCGAAATCGAGCGCGGCCTTGATGGGCAGGTACCAGCGGTGCAGCGGCTGGACCGGTAACTGCAAATAGTCTTCCAGAGTTGTTTCTTCGGCGTTGGTGGGAAGTTGAGGTTGTGGATTCGGCACGGGTGCCACGGTCGTGGGTTGCGGGATGTCCTTATTCACGGTCAAACAGATCCTTCTTGGCTTCGGCTAGGAGTTCCTTCATGAAGTCAACGCACGGATCGCTTTCCAGCGGTTCATCTAGCCCGACCATTCCGCGCGAAACGTAGACCTTGTATAGGAAGTTGTTGAGGGGTGCAAATGTCGCACGCGGGTTGTCCGGCGCCTGCCAGTCTCCCGTCGCGTTCCATCCCCAAAAAGTACGCATGATGAGCGTCCCAGTCTGGGAGGGTCTCACGAACTCACCGACAAACAATTCGCCCAAGACTGTTCCATCATCGAGAGTCAGCGTGTAGCGTGTTTCCGGAGCCACCAGGCGGAACCCCTGGCTGGTAAAACAGACCGTCGGCGGATGGACCGAGATCGGCCCGGGTGGACCGCACAGCATCATCACGCTGAGCACGGCCCCCGTCTTCCGGTTGATATATTGCCGGGAGAAATGATTCGTCGCTTCGGCTTGCTGCAACTGCCGCTCGCTCATTTCTACCGGCTTGCTGGTCCAGTCACCGATTTCAGACGGTAACTCATCCAGCCGGCTGGCCGCCTGTTGGAGTGCCGGCGAGGACCACCAGCGTTCGGTCTTTAGTCCGTGCGCAATTCCGGTGCCCAGGATACAAACCGCCGCGACACCCGACAGCGCATAGGCCTTCATGCGGTCTCCCCGCCGAAAATCCCGGAGGGTAAATCGCCCGCCGATTGTGAATGAAACTTTTCGTGCACCACAGTCTGTCTCTAGTCGCGCCTATCTCGGTGGAGGCGCCGCGTATTGCCCGTACTGATGCGGATAGGAATATCGATAGCTAAATGGATACCGGAAATCGTACGAACCGTCGTCGAGCCCGATCACGACCGCACCCAGTACGGGAATCCCCAGCATCGTCAGCCGGCGATACGTTGCGTTTACCTTCGAGAACCGGCTGACGTCGCGGCGGATGGCCATAACGACTGCGTCTACATGTTGCGCGATAATCAGCGAGTCGTTGACCGGCAGTGTCGGCGAGGAATCAACCGTCACGAAATCGAAACGGCTCTTGAGTTCGTCAAAGACCGGTTTGTCCTCTCCTTGAGCGAGTTTCTTCAAAACTGTTTGGCTCACACGGCCGGCCGGGATGATCCACAGTCCGTCGGTTGCCGTTTGTTGAATGACGTCGTCGAGCTGTGCCTCACCGCGCAATACTTCGCAGAGACCGGGCGATACCGATGCGTCGAACACCTTGTGGATGCCGGGACGCCGCAGGTCGCAGTCAACGAGCAATGAGCTACGTCCCGCGCGCGCGATGCTCGTGGCCAGGTGGCATGCCAATGTCGTCTTGCCCTCCCCCGGCTGGGCACTGACAATCATCACGGCCTTCATTGACTCCAAGGATGCGTCGCGCAGCAGGAGCGTCCGTGTGGAGTCGACGGACTCGTTCAATGCTGTCTGCCAGCCGGTTCCGCGTCCCCCACCGCTCGCAGCCCAGCGCGGCAACAGCGGCAGCGCACCCATCACGCGAATGCTCAGCCCGTCAACCACTTCGTTGAGGGAACTGATACGCCTGGCTTGAACTTCCAGCAATAAGATGATGCCCAGTATCAGGCCGAAGACGCCGAATCCAGCCAGCGCCGTCAATCGGTTGCGGCGGGCGATGTCGCGCTGATAAGGAACTTCCGCCTGCCGGTACAGCCGGATACGCGGCTTGACCTGCAATTCGATTTCCAGTTTCTTGATCTCACCCCCCACCTCCTGCGACATCGTCTCAATCTGGGCGATCTGTTTGTTGAGCATTTCCGCGTCGAACGAGAGCGTGCCGGTCTTCTTCTCGGCTACTTCCGTCTTTTCGAGTTCACCTTGCAAGTGCTCGGCGTGTGACTTCAGCAGCTGGACTTTGGCCTCCAGTTGGGCTTCGTCGGCTTCGGCACGGGCTGAGATTTCGGTCTGCATTCGCTCGACGATCAGCGGTGCGAGTTTCTCTCGGGAGGCCTGCAGTTCTTCCTGTGCCCTCTCCGAGTTCTGGAAAGCCTGCTTGTAGCGCTCGCCCGCTTCTCCCACCAGGCGTTTGTACTGCTCGGCGATGCCCGCAAGTTGCTCGACACGTGCCACCAGACGCTGATGATCGGGCTCGAGTGAAATCTGATACTCGACGAGCTTGGGCGGGATTTCGACTTGCTCGGTCGATTCGCTGCCCAGCCGGCGTGCCTCGAGTTCAATTGAAGTCTTCGCCAGGTCCAGCCGGATGTCGGCGAGGTCTTTACGCAACTTCGAGGAATAGTCTAATGCCAGCTGGTGCTTGACGCTGAGCGTCTCCGGGTTGGTTGTGTGCAGCGACTCGGTCAACTGACGCAGAGCAATCTGCTTCTGTTGCAGGTCGTCCTGAATACGGTTGTAGATTGTTTCGAGTTCATCGAGCTTGGCGCGGCGGGCGCTTTCTTCCTCGTTGACGACTTCGTCGAGAAAGGCGGTCGTGACCGCGTTGACGATTCTCGCCAGCTCTCGAGGCTTCTCGCCAGAAAGTGAGAGCTGAAGATACTCTGTCGCAGGACTGCTGACCCGGAGGTTTTCTTCGAGCCAATCCTGCGGATGCTCTTGCGCCGTCAGCAACGCAAGGTTCGCGATGCCGGGTTCGCGGAGGGCCCGCAACAGCACAAAGGGGCCCTTCATGTCCCGCATTCGAGATTGTTTGTATGTCTGAAAATCAACTTGGGGTTCAGCCGTCTTGAACAGGATCTTTTCCGGAACAGAACGGATCGTCAGTTCTGAGTACGCGCGATAGGGTGTCGGAACCAAAACCCAGGTTGCAGCAGCGGCTGCCGAACCGAAAACCAGTCCCAGCGCTCCTGCTAGCAGCCATTTCCTGCGTAGCGCACCGATCAGCATTCTGGAATCGGGCGCGGCGTTGGCCACGGGCGATGCAGTCACCAGTTCGGTCGGGCCGGCAGGCACCGGCACCAGTGCTCCGTTGCCGCTGCCAGGGTTGGACAGGGAGGGCGAAGCGTCTGCGGGGAGCTTGTCCTGGCCGGCCTTGTCTGTCATCTGCTGCGCGATCGTTTGTGCCTTACTTCGATGTCTGCAGTCCGGCGACCATCGGACGCTGCTCTTCGGTGATGAACAGTCGTGAAAGCAAACCAAGTTCCAGCCAGAGTAGTCCCAGCGCAAACGGCATCATCAACCAGCCCGCAAGATCGTGAAAGACGAGGTCAGCCAGATTCTTGTACCCCGTCAGGTAGAAGATCCCGGTGACTGTAATCCGCATGATGTTTGTGATCAGGGCAATCGGGACGGCGCTCAGGACGATGACAATTCGCTCCCACAATGCCCGCTCGCTCAACAGGGCGACCGCCGTCGAGAGCGCGAAAAAGATCATCAGCATTCGCAAACCGCTGCAGGCTTCTTCCACACCGATCTTGTGTTCTCCCATCACGATGACGTTTCCCTCGGCAAGCGCCGGCAGTCCCAGTGTTTGCATGAGATACGTGCTGCACGCGGTCCCGATTTGACGCAGAGGACCCTGCAAAGCCACCTCCACCGAATAGGGAAGTGGAATCATGAAGAACAGAAACAGCACGGCGGGCCACGACCACCGCAGCGCCTGAAGACCTCCCACAAGCAGCACCGCTCCCGCCAGTACCGGGATTAAAGACAGGAAGTCAAACCATTCATAGTAATAGAACGTACCAACCATTCGCAGCAGCAGGCCTGCAAACAGAACCGGCAACCCCCACAAACTGGGCCGCCACTTCTCGGCATGGATCAAACCACTGCGACTCCAGATCAGCCCGGCTGCGAACAGCGGAACCAGAAAACCATGTGAGTACTGCGGATCGACAGACCACTTGCGGACCATCACCGCGAGCGCCGTCCAATAGGCCCAGACACAAATCAACAGCAGTCCACTGAGCAATCCCAGCGATCGTCGCCACTCGGAGCTCGTTCCAGCCTGTTTCATTTGGCCCGGATCATTCGACATGCTGTTGCAATCCGCTGCGCGGACTCCGTCCCCCTCGGTTATGCAACCGGTTTCGTCACAAACTCTTTTGTCAATGTGCCTTACGGCTTGCGTTGCATGCTTTGCGGCATCCTTGAGTGCGGCTGGCGCACAGATGCTGACAACCCGATGCAAGATGTATTCCGAAGCGCGATCATACTGGTTGAATCAGAGACGCGTCGAGTTCCACGAATGCGCCGCGCTGGAGAAAGTCGACTTCGATGACAAACTTCAGAGTGCTTCCGCGGCGAATTACCGTTCCGCGCATCCCGGCTAGAGGACCGCTCATGATTTGCGCGGCCATGCCGGGCTGAAGTCGACTTTCGGGCAGGACCGGGGTACCGGACTCGATCAGCTCAAACAGGCGAGCCAAGTCGGACGCCACGCGCGGTTGGTCGTCAATGTTCAGGCAGTTGACCGTGAGATTGGTCTCCAGAGACCTGCGTCGATCTTCATCCGTTCCATACAAGAAGAGATACCCCGGAAACAGCGGGAGCTGCGAGCGCACAACGCGCCGCTGGTATTTGCGGACCGCTTCGCGCAGCGGCAGAAAGTAGGCGATTTCATGGCGCGATAGATTGCGGGCCAGTGACTTCTCACAGCGGGGGCGCGTGTGTAGCGCCCACCAACGGCTATCGCCAGACTCAAATTGAGATCCGCCTGCAAACAGGTTGGCGGGGGAGACCGAAAGCTCCCTGGGAAGAACGGGCATCGTTTCGATCCACCGCGGCCTTCAACCGATAGTCGCGCGCCGCGAGATTGTAATGACTCTGCCGAATAAACATGCAGACATGAACCTTTGACACTACCGACGAAACCGATTGAAGTCAAACAGCTTACGCAAGAATACGTATACATGTGATCCGAGCTTGCACGCAGGCGGCGCGTAGGATTCGGATGGGTAAAATTCCGCAGATGCGCGTGCTGGTCGCTCCACAGTACAAGTCACGACCAGGTCTGCAGTTCCGTGGATCGTCCGGATGATCTGGGAGAAGCGCAGAGAATAAATCAATCAGTAAGACTGATCGCTTTTGCAAGATGAGAAAGCGGAGGTGATTTACGATCGCGGTTGCTGAGCCAACACGGCCTGTAGCAACTCACGGTACGCGTCGCGTTCGAGTGGCTGCAGATTCTCTGCCGACAGTCCCTCTGCCTGTGCCTTTTGCATATCGGCTGTGGCTGCTTGCCTGTCGCCGGCTGCCCAGTGCGCCTGCGCCCGGTGGAAGCGGGTGCCCGGAATGTCTTGTTCCGCGATGGATGCGTCGAAATCCTCAATTGCCGATTGCAGGTCCCCTTTGTAGAAGCGGATCGTGCCCCGAGTGTCCAACAACACCGCCACGGGCCCCGAGTGCTCGATCGCCGTGTTGATGAGTTGTTCGGCTTCGACGTGTTCTTCGGAACGAACCGAGAGCAACCAAGCGAGATTGTTCAGGGCCACGATATTTTGTGGGTTCAACTCCAGGATTCTTCGATACAACTGCATCGCTTCGTCGAATTGCTGCTGCAGGTCCCGCAAATCGGCGAGCTGCAGCAGTGCAGCTGGCGAATCGGGGACCTGTTCCACGTTGGTCTCAAGCCAGGCCTCAACCCGCGCTTTGTGCTCCTCGCTGCCGCCCAGCGCACGAACCATGCCGAGTGCGGCTGCCGTCGCGGTACTCGGCGAAGTCTCCAGAGCTTGCTGGCATAAGTCGAGTGCACCGTCGAGGTCTCCCGCCCGCGCGACGAACCTGGCGAAAGCCAAGGTCGATTCGGGACGTCGCTTTACTTGCTCGCGATAGAGTCTTGCGGTTTCCGACTGTAACGCCGCCGCAGCGGGCGACTCGGCCGGCACCGCGCCATACGTCGCTTCCAACAACGGCAGCACTTGTTCCTGGCGTTCTTCGAGCGTTTGGGCGGGCGCTTCGGCCCGCAGGAATTCCAACAGAGTCGGTATGATCTGGTCGTAGTCTTTCTTCGCCAGGTGCAGGCGCGCGGTGAGTTCGCAGGTCGTGAACGTGTCAGGGGTGAGCCCCCGCAAAGTTCCCAGCCACTCTTCGGCTTGCTCGACTTTTCCGCGCCTGAGCAGCCGGAGCACGTGCTGCGATATGTAAGCTGGATTCTCGGGTTGGGCGGTGACCAAAGATTCCCATCGCGCGTCTGCGTTTTCCGGCTCGTTGAGCCAATCGTATAGCCTGGAGAGAAGCTGCAGATCACCGGGTAACAGGACTTCTTGCTGGTTCAGGCCCTCTAGTATCTCGATCGAACTTCGACGCAGTTCACGGTTGGGCATCATGCCCAACAGCCGGGCCTTTAGCCGCTGGTCGATGGCCAACAGCCGTTTCCTTTCACGCGGATCTTGTTCAGTACTTCGAGTGGTTTCCAGGTTTTCATCGAGCAGACCCAAGGCCTCTTGGAAGTGTGGATAGTCGCGCCGCGCAATGCTGGCCGCCAGCACCCGGCGCTCCCAACGTGCGTCGGCCGCCTCATCGGACGCCTTCGCTTCGATGAGCTTCCGCAAGATCGGCTCGGCTTGGGAACCTCGTCCATTTCGCAGGTAGAAGGCGGCCAGGTTCTGCGACAAGCCCACGTTGTCGGGATTCAACTCGACCGCACGCAGGTAGTATTCTTCAGCTTTCTCAATGTCGCGCAGTTGTTCGTAACACAATCCCAGAACCAGCGGCACTTGCTTTTCGGGTAGGCTTTGCTTGGCCTGCTCGATAGCGGCCTCAGCTTCTTGTGTCTGCTGGGTCCGTGCCAGGAACAAAACTAGCGCAACCCAGGCCGCTGGCTCGTCCGGTTGGACTTCGACAGCTTTGCGGAGTGATTCTTCGCTTTCCTCTGCTTGCCCCGCGACGGAGAGAACGCGGCTCAGCCAGATATGATCGCCGGCATTAGCCGATGTGGCCGGCACAGTCTCTCGCGCCATCGATAGGGCCTGATCGAAGTCGAGCGTCTGCAACGACACCTCGGTGACAAGCCGGCGGATCGCAGCAGTGATCATCAGCGGGTTTTCCGACTCGACTCTGCGAAACAGCCGGATCGCCGCGGCTTGCTGCCCCCGGGAGCCGAACAACTGGATTGCCCGCAGCAACACCTGCGAGTCGCGATGCCCTAAACGAATGGCCTGCTCGTAATGCCGGGCGGCTGAGTCGTAATCGCCCGTGAGTTCGTCGATCCTCGCATTGGTCAGCGGCACCAAGAACCAGGATGGTCTCTGCGATTCCAACCGCCTTAGAATCCGCTGCGCCTCATCCAACGAGGCTTTGCCCCGTGTCCCGGCGCGCTCCACAAGTTGAATCGCTTGCGCTGCGCGGACGTGTGAACCCTCTTCGCCTTCGATTGCGCGGAGCTTCGCCAACGCCTTGGCCGCCGCCGAGTCGTCCTGCTGTCGCAGCGCCAGGTTGAACAAACGAAAGTGGACCTGCACGTCTTGCGGCTGAAATCCGGCGACCCGCGCCCACATCTGCTCGGCACCGGCGAAATCCTCGAGCCGATACAGAGCGTTGGCCAGTCCCTCAAACAAAGACCGACGGTCCCCATCCGAAAACTGCTCGGAGTCGGCGGCCAGCTGCCGGATAATGTCGTTTGCCGCTTCGGCTCGCTCCTTTTCCAAAGCGTCGGATTGCGCGAGCCGGAGCGGCACGCTGTCGCCGAACCGCTGGCGTGCGCGATCGAGAATCGCCCGGGCCTCATCGAATTCTTCTCGCAATGTGGACAAACGCGAGAGTGCAACGCTGATCAGCGCAGGTGCGGTTTCATACTCGAGCGCCTGTTCGAGCACTTCGACCGCCTGTACCGGCTGCCCTGTTCCCTGCAGCATCTCGGCCCTCAACAAGGCCAGATCAACCGACTCAGGTTCGAATTTCTGCAGCTGGTTCAGAATGCTTTCGACTTGCTGCCAGTCGCGCTGCTGCGGCAGTTGCCGCAGGTTGCCAGCAATCATCAACCGTGCTGCCACCAGGGCTATGGCCGGCACCTCCAGATAGTCGCGGTAGATCGCCAGCGCCTCGTCGACGCGTCCCAGCGCCGAGAGTGCGGCTGCTTGTCCCAAGCGGCCCTCTGTCGACAAGGGTTCGTCTTGTACGATCTTTTGAAATGCGTCCCACTGTTCCTCGAATCTGCCCATACGCCGATAGCATTCGGCCAACTGCAGGTTTACCATGCGAGCCAGCTGCGGATTTTGTACGCGCTCACCGCGCAACGGCTTCAACAATCTTGCTGCCTCGAGCGGATTACCCTGGGCCAATTCGATCCGCCCGCGCAGATAGTCGATGTAGCGGCTGGTCGTATCGAGTTCGCGAAGCCTCTCGAGCTGGCGATCGGCTTCCTCAAGTCTGTTGTTGGAAATCAACAGATCCGCCAGCAGCCAGACCACCTCGGCACGGTTCGGCGCCTGCTTGAGAGCCCGGCTGAGCGCGTCGATCGCGGGCTGAGCCCGCCCCGCCTTGGTCTCGATCTGTGACAAGGCCTGATAGAGGCGTAAATCGTTCGGGTGGGCGGAGATCGCGGTTTCAACCTTGCCGCGAGCGTCTTCGAGATCAGCCTCGGAGGCGCCGGCGTCGTCGAGGACGCGTTGGATCAACAAGATCACGACGTCGGGATCTTTAGCGTCGATCTCTTCAGCGCGTCGCAGGTCTTCATTCATCTCCTCGATCGAGCCGAAGTCCCGCCGGTACAGCGCCCTCGCCAGAAAAGCTCGGGCCAGGTCGGGGTTGGCCTCGACCATGTCCGACATCAGCTCATCGGCTCGCTCGGGCTGTTCGAGCCGGCGCCGCAACAATCGTGCGTATTGCACGTAGACGTCCGGTTCGCGATAGCCGTCGGTGATGGCTTGCTCGTACGACTCGGCAGCCTGCTGAAAGTCCGCGCCTGACTCATGGCAGACGCCGAGACGGAATCGGAGGTCGCCGTCGCCGGGCATGGACTTCAACAGGAACTCGATGTGCGTCCGCGCGTCTTCGAAGCGCGTTGCGCTGACCTGTTGGAACTCGGGGGACATCCAAAGCTGGATGACCCGACGGCGAACGTCGTCTTGTTGCGGGTCGTCACGTAGGATGCCTTCGAATACCTGCAACGCGTCGAATCGGCGACGCAGACTATCAGCCGAATCATCGAGTGCCGTTGCAAGGGAAATCCGTGCGTCGATGTCGTCGGGAGCGAGCCCGACATACTGCCGGTAGTACTTCGCCGCTTCTTTGATCTGGCCGGCTTCTTCGAGTTGGTGTGCACGCTGCAACAACACCTGGGCCGACCGCCGTACCTGATAGGCGTGCAGGAAATGCACACCCACCCCGATCGGAAGGAGAAGGGCCATTCCAATGAGAACGAAGCGCAGATTGAAGCGTCGCCGCCTCCAGCCCTTCGATTTCTCTTGCCTATCGTCTGCCATGCGACTTTCCCCGGTAGATTTCACGAAACCGCTTGGGGCGGCGGCCAAGTCTGCTTGCTCGACTATAGGCCCGGCGCGGTCGCCCGTGCAATCAACTGGGTCATGGCAGTATCTGTTGTTGGCGTACTGACACTCTCGAACCGCGCAATCCGTGATGCGATCAGATACAATTCACTTCTGACGACGAAAACTGCGAAGACCTCCTCATTCAGAAGTGCCCTTATCCAGCCTGTATTTCGGTGTTTCGATGAAGACGATTCGCATCGGCAACGCAGCCGGGTTTTGGGGTGATTCGCTTTACGCCCCGAGGCGTTTGGCCGAAGCCGGGGCGCTCGACTATCTGACCTTGGAGTACCTGGCCGAATTGACGATGTCGGTGTTGGCCAACCAGCAGTCGCGCAATCCAGATCTGGGTTACGTCACTGACCTGCCGATCGTCGTCCGCGACTTGCTGCCGGCGCTTGAGTCGCAACCCGGTTTGCGGGTGATCACCAACGCCGGCGGCGTCAATCCGGAGTCGTGCGCCCGCAGCGTCTCTCAAATCCTGGCCGACGTGGGGCTGGCCGATATGGCAGTGGCCGCGGTCGACGGTGACAACCTGCTGCCCAATCTCGAACGACTCCGCTCCCAAGGCGAAGAGTTCGTCAACATGGAGACCGGTCGCCCGCTGAGCGACGTTTCGGCCGAAGTGGGCAGTGCTCATGCCTATCTGGGCGCGCGGGGCATCGTGGATGCACTCGGTCAAGGCGCGCGGATTGTGATCACGGGCCGCGTGGCCGATGCGTCGCTCCTCGTCGGTCCCTGCGTCCACGAATTCGGCTGGAAATGGGACGACTGGCAAAAACTGGCGACCGCCACGGTGGCCGGGCACATCACCGAATGCGGCGGTCAATGCACTGGCGGCATGTATTCGGATCTGCCTTTGGACATGCCGTTGGCCGACAGCGGGTATCCGATTGCCGAGATGAACGATGCCGATTCGTTCGTGATCACCAAGGCCGAGGGAACCGGCGGTCTTGTGACGACCGGCACGATTTCCGAGCAATTGATGTACGAGATCGGCGATCCGGCAAGCTATCTCACGCCGGACGTCGACACCGACTTCACGCAAGTCAGACTCACTCAAGAAGGCGAAAGCCGCGTGCGAGTCAGCGGTGCACGTGGGAAACCGGCGCCTGAGCGCTATAAGGTGTCGTTAGCCTATCATGACGGATATGTCGCATCGGCAACGCTGGTGCTGTGCGGACGCAACGCCCGCCAGCGGGGTCGGCAGGCGGCCGAAATGGTTTTGGAACGCGTGCGTCTGTCCGGCTACGAACTCGAACGGACGAACTATGAGATCTTGGGCGGTGGCGATTCGGTGCCTGGGGTCTGGCCGGAAACAGAAGAACCATGGGAAGTTGTCGTGCGGATCAGCGCTCACGACAAGTCGCGCGAGGCTGTGGCCCGCCTGACGCGCGAGGTCGCACCATTAGTCACGTCGGGACCGCCCGGCGTGACTGGATACGTCGGATCGCGACCAAGACCACAACGCGTATTGGCCTATTGGCCCACTTCGATTGCAAGAGATCGTGTTGCTCCGAACGCGATGGTGCGACCGGCCGGGGAGTGGACATCATGAGCGAGACGATTCGCATCGGAGAAATCGCCCACGCTCGTTCCGGCGACAAGGGCAATCACGCGAACGTGGGCGTCATCGCCTACAATGCCGCCGGCTTCGAGTTCCTGGGAGAAGTTCTAACCGAGTCGCGGGTGGCGGCCTACTTTTTGCCGTTACGTCCGCGTGAGGTGCGACGTTTCCCCATGCCCGGCATCCATGCATACAACTTCCTACTGTACGATGTCTTGCATGGTGGCGCCAGCACGTCGCTGCGCACCGACAGTCAGGGCAAGATCCTGGGGCTGGCCATCCTCGAGATGCAGATCCCCGCACCACCCGACATCGCTACCATGCGCCAGGATGCGTAGCTTGACGAAGACTGCGAATCAAATGCGCTTCGTCCGTCAATCGACTCGTCTCGCTAGAGACTATCGTTTGGCTCACTTCGACAAGCCGGAACGAGGGCCTGCAGGCCTTTTCAAATACTCATCCGCTTGTTTTACTTCACCCTCGGTCGAACGTTCGTTCGACACCACAACCTGAGTAGCGCAGGTCAGAGCGATTCTCGATGGCTCCCAGCGATTCCAGACGAAGCAACGCTCCGCTCGACGAGTCGCTCGTGCGGGACGTGCTGGGGTATCTGAACTTTTCCAACGGAACCCCTGACCCCAAGTTTCAGGGTCAGCTCAACCGGCTGTTTGCTTCGCTGGAGCACACCGGGCGGGCCGAGGCCATCCGCGACCTGCTACTCGAACACCTCAAGGGACTACAGCGCCACACCCCTGCATTCGCCGACAGCGAGCAGGCGCAGGCAGCGGTGAAGTTGACACTAGTCGACACGCTGGCGGCATATCGTAGCCATCATGCAGATCTGCTGTTTCATCTGTCTGACAACGACTTTGAAGAGCCTTTGTTCATTGTACGGGTGTTCGAAGCCGTTCTCGCTCAGGGCGCGCCTTGGGAGGAGGGTGAGCGTATCGTTGCCGCTGCGCTGGATCAGCTGAACGATTTTCTGGGCTATCGTCCTCTGGCAGTGCTGGAAAACGAGCGTTTGAGCGAGCCCTACCCGCACGAGCGGTTTCGGCCCCTGCCGTTGTACATCGAACACGCCGGCGTAGGCGCAGGGCGATACTTCGATCTCATTGACGGCACGCTGCGGTTTCTGGCAGACATGCCCGCCGAGTTGATCAAGGATTCGCACTTCGAGCTCTCTGCCCTCGGCGAACTTGCTCTCGACGTCCGTGCGCACGACCACACTCATCCGATGAACAAGCGGACGAACTACATGTTCGGAGAGTGGGACCCCGACGCAATCGATAACCGTGGGCGCTATCGACGTTTCGTGATCCGCAAGATCGTACTCGACTCGCTGCTGGACTGGATGGATGCTCGCAGCGATCTTCCGGTCGAAGAACGGCTGCACGATGCCTCCGCGGTTCTGTGCGGCACGGTTTTGATGGCGTCGTCCATCAGCGGTTCCGGTCCAGGCGCCCACGATTCTAACGTGACGCTGACCGGGCTGTTACCGATTGTCGCCAGGCAACGCGATGCGTTCTATGCCCGGCTGCTCGAGAGTGCACAGGGAAAACGCGCTCAGCGACTGCAACAAGAGGCCGACCTGACTCGGCAGCCCTTCGGACACGTTCGGCAACATCTGAATATCGCGCTGGCTCGGTATGGGGCAAAGCAGATACAACGCCGCCACTTGGCATATGTTTACGCGCGTTTGGGCCATCCAGACGCCAGCCGCGAGCAGGTTGCAGTCATTCCGTCGGTCTCGGCCCGCTTCGAGTGCGAGATTCAATGCCGCCTGAGCGCGGCGTATTCATTCCTAGGCAAGGGAGATCCAGGGGCCGCGTTCGGGTGTCTCCAGGAAGTCGAAGAGCATCTTCAACGGGGCATTGAGTGCGGCGCCGTGATTGATCCCTGGAACATCCTGGCATTTCAGGGCCAGTTCCCCCTATTCTCGTCGCGCGAAGACAGCATTGCCGACGAGCGGGCCGAGACGCTGCTGTCTATTGTGGGGCAAACCTTTGACGTCTACTCGCGGGCGTTGAGTGAAGCCTCAGTGCAGGCGGACGGAACACTCAAGCAGAAGATCTCCGCGCGCTTTCGAAACCTGGCCGACTGGTGGGACCGCTTTGCCGCGGTAACGGTCGAGGATCTCCCAGCCGTGCTGGGCATGGAGAGCTGGCAATCGGCAGAGTTGCTCTCAGGCGTGCTGGCAGCCTGGCGGGCTGCAGGCGAGTCTGCAGGTGACATCTCTTTCTGGCGTTCGCATGTCGACAAGTTTAGTTCAGCCGTTGCGTATGCCCAGGTTGTCGACACGCTGCTACACAAACGAGATCTCGTCGCCGCCATGGGACTGTTGATGCAATGGCTTAGCGAAGCCGACGAAGTCGGTATTGAGGCCGGCGAAGAAACCCTGAATTCACTACTCGGACGATGGTTGCAGCTGGTGCTCGCCGAAGAGGCTTCCCCGTCAGTCGACACTTGGCCGCTCGTCAGGAAGTTGTTCGACTATTTGGAGGCCAATGCGGGTCCTTACTGGGACGTGCCGCGATGGAATGGTAAATCGGACGATCACCGCGAGGCAGCCGCGACTCAGGACGACCCCTCCGGTGCAGAGGCGGGAACTGAAACTTCGCTCGACGCCGATGATGAAGATGACCTGTACGGCGCCGCCTATGAAAACGTGGTGTACCGCGACAGCGCCTGGGACGGGCACGCTGGCGACACTGTCGATTGGGGAGACCAAGGCGGGGTCGATCGCAGTGAATTCGAGATGCAGGCCTTGGAACTGGCCATGGACCCCCGCCTGAGGTTCATTCATGGCCTGGCTGAGCTTTGGCAAATGGTCGGGGCCGACTTCGCGGCAAACGACTCCAAATTGCGACCTCGGCCAGAGCAAAAGGATGGACGCTCCGACGAACAGGCCGAGGTCTTGGCGAGTTGGCTCAGCCGAGCCGTCTCGAACAGCTCCAACTTATTCAAGTTGATGCAGCAGGTTTGGACGGAACCGGTCGCGGCGCCGGTTGGAGACGACGAGTCCGATATCGAAACCGATCGTCAACTTCAATTCAAATTCGCGCTGCTGCATTCAGTCGTCGTCACCCGCGTCGGCTGCGAGCAGGCTGAACTGTGTCTGGGCAGTTCGCTGCCGAAAACGCGTATCGCGGCAACCGGTTCTCGCCAGGACCGTGGCTTGGCCGGTCTCTACCAGTCGATCCTTCGAGGCGACGTGGCGGGTATTCGCCGTCGATTGCCGGCAGTCCTGGCCAGCCTCGTCAAAGAACCGTTGTTGTATGTGCCAATCGACAATGGCGGGCATCCAACTCAGTATTGCGATGCACGTTCGCTGCAAACCACGCTCAAATTTCTGCTGACGCAGCTTCCCCGGCTTGGTTTGTTGCGCGAGACCTTTGCGGTCTTGAAGGCGGCTTTTCGAATGGAGCGCACCTCGCGCCCCGCGGGACAGGCCGTCACCGAGTTCGACGGGCTGTTTCAAATCGCGCTGGGCCGGACGTTGCAGACTCTCATCGAATCGTCGTCCGATTGGAGGTCGGGCCGTTTTGGGGACGATGATCTCGTCGACCTCGTGGGCGAAGTTGTCGAACGGTATCTCGACATTTGGCTCAAACACAGCCGCACAATGAGGATTTCCAGCGTCGAGAGCCTCAAGTCCGATTCGGCTTGGGACGGCGTCAAAGAATTCATCGAACAGTACGGCGCAGATCTGTTTCAACCTCGGCTGCTCACGCCTGGGAACCTACGGTCGAGTCTGCACGACCAAGTCGGCAACTTGCTCGATCAACTTGACGAAGAAGAAGACCCGCTGCACCCCATTCGGTTGCTGGAAGACCTGCGCCAAGGAGTCGTCGACCGCGAGGATTTCGAGGCGCACCTCGAATTGATTTATTCAATCATTCTCGACAAGTTCGACCGCTTCATCGAGTACAGCACCACGACAACCCAATCCGACTACGGCGAGATGCTCTACAGCTTTCTCGACTTTCTGCGGATGGAGACCGCTTACGAACGGGACGCCTGGAATCTGTTGCCTGTGAAAATAGCGCACGAGCAACTCGCGTCCGCTGGCCGGCAGACAGCAGCCCTCATGTGGGAACGCATCTTCGAGAGCAATACCTCCGAAATGGCCGATCGACATGTGGCCCAGCTCGAAGAACTGGAAAGCCGATATGGAATGCGGCTGCCTTCCGTCACCGATCATCTGCAGGAGCGGTTCGTCAAGCCGCTGGCCGTCAATCGCATCATCGCGCTCGTTCCCGACGCAATCGAAGACGCCAAGAGCGACGAACCACCATCGGCCGCTTTCTCGAAATTGCGGAAGACTTTGGAGGACTACCTCGATTCGACCGCGAGTTCGAGCTTGGAACTCCCCATCTGGCTCAACGAGATCGATGAAGAGATCGAGCGAGTCGAGCACAGACAGAGCGACATCACGCTCAAACCGCAATCACCCGACCTGCTGCCATTACGCCGCGTCAGCCTGCATGAGGTCCGCCGCCAGCTCAACATCTGGAACGAGCCGCTGGCTCAGCAACGCAAGAAGCCGTAGCGCAAACCCCGTCGGTTTGTGGCGGTCTCGCCCTTTCTGCCGCATCACAGCGCCGTCGGCGGTCCACGGCGCCGTTGCCGCGCACAGCTCACGGAGCCGCGGCACATACCGTTCGCGCGGTTGTGGCGTGGTCTCCCGACCACGCCACCCGTTCGACCGCAGTTCTCACCGCGTCACGCGTTGGCGCCCAGCAGTGCCTTCGTCTCGAGGAATTCCTCCAGACCCCACTTGCTGAACTCGCGGCCGTTGCCCGATTGCTTGTAACCGCCGAACGGAGCTCCCATATCGACTCCGGCCCCGTTGAGGTGTACGTTACCAGCGCGAATGCGGCGGGCCACTTTCTGCGCGTGCTCGGGATCGCCCGAACTCACGTAGGCCGCCAAGCCATAGGGAGTATCATTGGCAATCCGGACGGCGTCGTCTTCGTCCTTGTAGGGAATCAGCACGAGCACCGGCCCGAAGATCTCTTCGCGAGCGACGGTCATGTCGTTGCTGACGTTTGAGAAGATCGTCGGCTTGACGAAGTAGCCTCGCTTGCATCCGTCGGGACGACCCGGGCCGCCCGTCTCTAGTTTGGCGCCTTCGTCGATTCCCTTCTTGATCAAGGCCTGCACCTTGTCGAATTGCAGCTTGGAGACCAGCGGCCCCACGGCGGTTGACGTGTCGTTGGGGTCGCCAACCCGCACCTTTTCTGCCGCCGCCTTGGCGATGGCTGCCGCCTCGCCCATGCGGGCTTCCGGGACCAACATGCGGGTGGCCGCGTTGCAGGATTGTCCTGTGTTTACGCACACGCCGAACGTATCGCGGGAGATGACACCCTCGAAGTCGGCATCGTCGAGGATCACGTTGGGCGACTTGCCTCCCAATTCCTGCGCGACGCGTTTGACTGTCTTAGCCGCGTTCTCGGCAACCGAAATGCCGGCGCGGGTCGAACCGGTGAACGACATGAAGTCGATGTCCGGATGCGACGACATGGCGACACCCACCACTGGGCCGGTCCCGTTGACCAGGTTGAACACGCCCGCCGGCACACCCGCCTCGGCCAGAATCTCGGTAAACAGAATCGCGTTCAGCGGCGCGATCTCCGATGGCTTGAGGACCATCGTGCATCCGGCAGCCAACGCCGGCCCCACTTTGGCGGCAATCTGGTTGAGCGGCCAGTTCCAGGGGGTGATCAACCCACACACGCCGATTGGTTCCCGGACCACGCGGGCTGAACCGGAATCTTCTTCGAATGGGAAGTCCTTCAGCGATTGCAGCGCTCCGGCCAAATGGGCCAACCCAGCCGGTGCCTGAGCCTTCGTGGCCAGCCCCATCGGCGCGCCCATCTCCTGCGAGACGACCGCCGCCAGGTCCGGAATCCGAGCCTGATAGGCTCCCACCACACTCTCCAACAGCCCCAGCCGCTCTTCCCGGCTAGTCTGGGAAAATGACTCGAATGCATTTCGTGCCGCAGCGACCGCCCTGTTGAGGTCTTCTTCGTTACCCAGCGCGATTGTGGCGATCGGTTCCTCGGTCGCCGGGTTGATGACTTCCAGCGTTTCTTTGCCAAGCGGGTCAACCCATTCGCCGTTGATGTAGAATTGCTCGTTGTGACTCATGGTGCTTCTCGTCTCCTGGCTTCGAGTGATCGAATTGCTTGGCGGAACGCGAATGAGATGACGTGACCCGGGATGCGAATCAGATCCGCAACACTTTTTGTAGACGACAGCCGCCACGAACGGAAGTCTGGCGAACGAAGAAAGCTCCGCGGCCTGCCCGCGTTGAGATCGACAACCGCGCTGCCGTCAGCGCAAGTCTTTCTGCAAGAGAGGATTTCGCAATGAAACCTGTTTGCATGCTGCTCGTTCTCGGTCTGGCCGTCTGCTCATCATCGCCAGCAGACGGCGATGAGACATCGGCCCCGCTCAAGGTCCTGTTCATCGGCAACAGCTATACCGCCGTCAATGATTTACCGGCCATAGTCGAAAGTCTTGCCGAAGCCGCCGGCGGGCGAAGAATCGAGACCGGCCGCCACCTCGTTGGCGGAGCCACGCTGGAAAGGCACGTCAAAAAGACCAGAGCAGTCGACAAGATCCGCGAGAAGAAGTGGGACGTCGTCGTGCTCCAGGAACAAAGCCTGCGGCCGATCATCCAGCGAGAGCGGATGTGGCAATTTGCCCGCCTGCTGCACGCTGAGATAGCAAAGCAAGACGCAGAGACCGTCTTCTACCTGACCTGGGCCCGCCAACACATCACCGCCATGCAGGCCGGCAGCAGCGAGGCCGAATACCAAGAAAGCATGTTCACGCTGAGCCGGTCGGGCGAGTCGATCGAATACGAAACCTGGTGCAAACAAAACGAACCCGGACTTCGAGAAGGCCTCAACGGCGCCTACCTTGGCATCGCCGAAGAGTTGAAAGCCACCGTCGCCCCCGTCGGCGTCGCCTGGCAGCGGGCGTTGAAAGCCAACACCAACCGAGTCCTGCACCACCCCGACAAGAGCCACCCGAACCGCGCTGGCTCGTATCTGGCCGCCTGCGTGTTCTACGCGACTCTCCTCAGAGAAACGCCTGTTGGATTGCCCCGCCGAGCGCGGATTGGGAACAAGCTGCTGGTCGATCTGTCAGCAGACGAAGCTCGAATGCTCCAGACGATTGCTTGGGATGCGGTGCGTCAGAAACTGACCGACTAAAGGATGAGTGCTTCCGGTCAGGGCATTGGCCGGCTCACACATACTCTGCCACGCTTAGCCCGGCTTTCGTCGCCCAACGGCCCAAAATCTTGCGTTCCTTCTCAGTTGGCATGCGATTGGCCTTGCCGCGTGCCTCGTAGATTAGGCGGGCAGCACTGCGCACTTCGATCGTGAGCACCTTCGTGCTGCCGCTTGCGGATTCGTACTCCATCGTCCAGATCGAACTGCGGCCGTTCGCGCAGATAGAAGCGTAAGTCGCGACGCAGTGACTTAGCTGGCGGCCTTCGGCCAACAGGGCTTTGCTGCTCGTTAACTCGCGGATGGTCCAGATCTTGTGATGCGGACTGTCGGGGTCGCCTTCGGGAAACTCGAAGCCTTCGATACCGCTGGGTCGCCATTGACGAACTTGGTGCGTGTTGTCGTAACCCAGCCGGCGATGCCACTCCTCCACCTTGCGGAGTAACGACTCCAGAGTGCGGCCTCTCATCGTGAGATTGGGTTGCGGCGGCGGGGCCTGTTGACGGCTGCCCCCTTCGACGTATACATGCTGCGGCACAAATCGCTGGTGATGCAGGTAGTCCACGATCGCCGCAACGTGTGCGGGATCCAGCGGCGTGTGCGCCACGAACCAGCGAATGACAGATTCCCAGAATTCATGATGCCCGAAGTCCTCCGTCATCCGGCTGGCGAGTATCGCCTGGGCCAGCCGCGGTCCGCCTCCCAATCCGAACACCTGACCCCACCGCATCGCCTGCTCGAAGGTCGAATCGTCTGGAGCCTGCATGAAATGGTGGGCCATCCGCTTGGTGTACGGAATCGGCAGCAGGCAATTGCGGATGTTCTGACCTCGCCCCACGTGCAAGTACCACCCGCGACGTTTGGTTGCTTCCTGGCTGTGTTGGGCAAACCACACCGCGTCGAAGAACAGCGGCAACTCGTACTGCACGAACAGATGTCGCAGCAGTGAGGCAAATTGGCGACGAGCGCTGTGCGACCCGCACTTCCACTCTTGGACCCTCCTGATCCACGAGCGGCGGTAGGCGGAGATCTGGACGAGCGCTTCGAGATACGTATTGCCCGGCATGTCGCCGAAATCGGCCACGACGGGCACGCCGTCAAACAGTTTGGCCCTGCTTTGACAAAGCTGGTCGACCAATTGCCGCAACGCTTCCTGGTTGGGCCGCCGTACCTGCGCGCGCCCTTTGGCCGGGCGAAGCATGCGGCAGAAGCGTCTGAAGTGAGGCTGGCTGACGTCTTGCTCGCTCAGCCGGCCTTCACAGATGAGTGCGGCGATGGCGCCGACGTGTTTTTCGCGGTTTTGGCGGGTGAGTCGTTTGCGGGCGTCGACTGCCTGTGAGTGAGAGTGCTCCCGCCGACGGAGTTTCTTGTGCTTGTTGCGTTTCTTGCTGAAGCCGTTCTGGACGCACCACTCCTGATACTCTTCGACCGTTCCCAGGCCCAGCCCTTTGATGTGAACGAGGAGTTCATAATCCTGATCTCGAGATTGTGCCGTCTTCCCTGCCATCTGCTTTTCGATGCGATCTCATACTGCGTCTCATGTTGCGGATGAACCAACGCTTTGCGGGAGGTGTCTGATGTCGAGTCATGTCAGTTGGTGGTGGCGGTCTGTTGATTGGATGCAGAAAGCGACACGCGGACGAACGGAGAGGTTCGTGCGTTCGAGATGATGGGGACGGATCCTGTCCGGCTGGGAAAGCGCGGCGTGGGCTTGTAGTGCGAGAAATCTGACAACCCGCAATCGGCGAGCGCGCGGTTGGCGGAACGTTAGCTGCTTTCGCGGACACCGAGGTCGCGCACCTCTTCAGTTCCGCCTGGATGCCACCGCACCTGGATCCGCTTGGCTCCACACAACTTCCAGTAGTCTGCGTGAGCCTCGAAGGCATCGAGTTCTTCTTCGTCCATCTCGTCGAGGGGCTTGCCGTCGCTCAGCCGAACGTCGACACCGTGTTCGAAAACGAACGAACCGTCCGACTCGAAGCCTTGAACTTCACTGACAGGCCAGCGTTTGATCTCTCGATACGGTAGATCCGTCGGGTCGTTGAAGTCGAAGAGAATCAGTTCGTACTCGCAGGCCCAAATGCACCCGTCCACGAAGATGCGACGGCCGTCCGGTGACGGATAGTGGGCTGCCCAGCAGAACCCAGCGCCGTCCTTGGCAGCGTCGTCGATGAAGTCGACGCGGCGTCGGGTGTTGAGTTCGATCAACGTCTGGCCCTGGTAGTCTTCGCCACACACGAGGTAATCGTGCCCGCTCGGGTGGCCTTCGCACCAGGAGAATGGGAAAGCGGAGTAGTTTCGTTTGACGTCCGCGATGACGTCGTCATTGTCAACATGGCGAACGAGACCCCGCGAGAAGTCCCACGTGCCGGGCCCCTCGCCATAGACGACGACTTCGAGTGCGTACTTGCCACTCGGCGATCGGCTGATCGTCGGCGGTTCGTTCGTGGGAGTCCGCGATGTGAACACGCGTTCGACGTCTTGACGCATTTCTGCATACCACTCTTGCATGATCGTTTCTCGGTAACTGCCGGCTAAAAGTCCTCTGCCAGCTTCAAGCCTTCTTGATGCGCCCACTGCTCGAGCAGTTGGCGGGCAGTCTCAGTCGGCGGTGAGTTGCGTCGACCTTTGGCCTCCCAGATCGTTCCGTCACTCGGCCCGACCTCGATAGTCAGCACCCGTTTTCGGCACTCTCCCTGCTGCATTCTCATAGACCAGATCGAAGTCCAACGGCGGGCGCAGCGGTAGGAGTAGCTTCCCACGCAGTGCCGCATGATGCCACCTTCGATGCGCAGTTCCTGGTCGGTGAGCAGTTCGTCAATCGTCCAGAGAGCATCGCCCTGCATGTGGCGAAACGGCTTGATGGGCGTCGGGGGCCAAGGTCGAGTCAGCGGCGGAGGCGGCACTGAGCGCCGTTCGGCCAGCTCGGTCCGCCAATTCGCCATGTGACGCCGCAATGACATTAACGACCGGCCTTGCAGCGTGAATTCGGGCTGCAGCGGTTGCTGACCACCTCCGGGTCCCCAGACGGTTTCGGCGGGCTGGAAGCGTTGACGGTCGATGAATCGCACGATCTGGCGGATTTCATCGGACGAGATGGGCGAGTTTCGAATCAGAAAGCGGATCACCGTTTCCCAAAAGTCTTCTTGCTCGCTCGGCAAGGCCAGAATGTCCCATCGCGACAGCAGCCGCGCAACTCGCTTATCACCGCCGAGCGAACGCACGTGTGCCCACCGCAGGGCTTGAATCGGATGCGAGTCGTCCGGTGCCTGCATAAACAGCGCCGCCACCTTCTTCGTACAGAGGAACTGGTCGAATGCGGCGGGCAACTTGAACTGACGCACGCTGCGGCCCGACGCCAAGTGCAGATAAAGGTCCACCTCCCAAGGCTGGTCAGCGGTACTCATCCAGACCGGCGCCATGAAGTTCGGCACCCGATAGGAATCGAACAGGTGGCTCGCCAGGGAGCGGAATTGCACGAACGGGCCGGCATCGGGCGCGGACCAGACCTCCGGCGCCGACCTCCAACGATCCAAGCGATCCGCCATCCGTACGCAGGCGCGAACGACCTGCTCGGCGTTGTCCGGATCAGACCAGCCCCGATTCGAAAACGGGACGAGCAGGCGCGAGCGGGCGCGCACCGCGTCTATCAACCGCCAATAGGGGTCGAGTGGCGAACTGTGCGACTCGGCGAAGCGCACGATGAGCTCATCCAGCCGCCGCTTGGCGAACTGTCTGCGTTGAGGCGAGGACATGACATTGGCTCGGAGTGATTCGTACGGACAGACCAATGCCGGACCGACACCCTGGCTTGCCGAGTGTCGGCGACGAATCTCAACCAACGCGCGCTCTTCAGAGTCCTCGCAACATGGCTCTTGCCCTTTCGGCATCCCCGATGGAACTGGGACGGACGGCGGGCTTCACGGAGGCCACCGCACTGCCAAACGACACTTCGAACTAAGAAAGTGTTCGCTGGGCCGGCACGCGATAATTGGGGTTTCCTGATCCCGTGAGCTTGTTCGGCGGTTCGAAAACCGGGAGACTGACGTCAAGCGGGAGATCGAGAAGGTGTGCTCAGAACCGAACACTCAACTCGGTGCGGTGCTCCGAGTCGGCGGCTGTGACTTTCGCGTATGGGCGCCACACGCCGAGGCCGTGCGCGTGTTGCTGCAGACCGGTCACGAGTGGCGGCATGCGGACCACGTTGAGACGGCCGAGTTGACCAGAGCTGACGACGGATACTGGTCGGGTTTCGTTCCCGGCGTCGAAGCAGGGCGACTCTACCGCATTGAGATCAAGCACGACGGCTCGACTGTCCAGCGGCTCGACGCGGCAGCTCGCGATGTGATTCACTCGCAGCTGACTCGGCACGATCCCACGATTGAGAACGCCTCGATCGTCGTCACCAACGGCTCCTACAATTGGGCGGCATTCGAGACGCCCCGCTTCGAGAACTTCCTGATCTATCAGTTTCACTGCGGTACCTTCGCCGGGCGCAACGACCACTTCAACGTGCCGATGGCCGGTTTCGCTGAGATTGAGAGCAAGCTGTTTTACATACGCGAGCTCGGCTTCAACGCGATACAGCCCCTGCCGGTGCAGGAGTTCGCCCGTGATCGTTCGTGGGGCTACAACCCGGCGGCGTTCTTCGCTCCGGAATCGGCCTATGGCCATCCCCGTGAGATGAAGCACTTCGTCAACGAGGCCCACAAGCACGGTTTGGCCGTCCTGTTCGACGTGGTCTACAACCACGCCGGCCCCGGAGACAATGTGCTCTGGGAATACGACGGGTATGCCAACCAGGGCGGCATCTACTTCGAAGGGGGCGCCTTGACCGTAAGCGTTCGCGGAATCCATACTTGCCGGCCTCGATAGGCTGAAGGTTTTCAACTTCAGCATTTGAGGAGGCAAGTGATGGGTAAACCCGGTTAGACCGTCTCCCGGTCTAGACGAGTACCTGTATTGGCAGGAACGTCTGGCGAATCGCGAGGCCAGCGGTTTGGGTGTCGATGAGTTTTGCACCGATGAAGGGATTTCGCGATCGACGTTTTACCGCTGGGTGGACCGACTGAAGGACGGCGTTCCTGAGGTGTTAAAGGAGGACCAGTCGCTGACCTTGGCAGATATTCCCGAGCCGAAGTTTCTCCCTGTCTCGATAACAGCATCGCCGGTCGAGATTGAGTTGCCCAACGGTGGGTTGGTTCGTCTCCCAGTCGGAGTTGGTCAGGCTGTGATTGTGGACGTCATCCAGGCAGTCACAGGTCTGCAGACGAAGAGGAAGCCGGTGTCATGACTGACCTGACCAGCTTGCGAATCTTCGTCTGCACGTCGCCCATCAGGATGAATCTCAGCTTCGATCGTTTGATGGGCGTAGCCCAGCAGACGTTCGACCAGGACCCGTTCTCCGGCCACCTGTTCGTGTTCTTTAATCGGCAGCGTGACCGGATCAAGATTCTGTTCTGGGACGCCGACGGTTTCTGTATCTGGTACAAGCGACTGGGGACTGGTGTTTTTCAACTGTCAGTTGCGACCGAAGGTGAGCCAGGCATCGAACTGAGTTGTTCGCAACTCAACCGGCTGCTGGGTGGGCTGGACTTGAAGAACGGTCGTCGACGAAGACGGCGATACCGACGAATCTGCTAATTCTTCTAGCAGTGGTCTTGCGCGATCTGTGTAAGTTGCTAAAACAGTGATCGTTATGGATGACGCCCACGCCCTGCCCAACGATCTGGCCGAATGCCAGCGTCTGTTGTTGGCCGCTTTCCAGCAGGCTTCCGAGCGGGAACGTGTGCTCGATGAAACAGCCGCTTCCTATGCAGAGCTGAAAGAGACGCACCAGGCCACGCTGGATGAACTGACTCGCTTGAAGCGCTGGATCTACGGTCGACGCAACGAACGGATCGTCGAGGGGGATGGCCAGCGGCATCTGTTCGATCTCGAGACCTCTGACGAGTCCGACGCGTCGGTTCCCCAGCCGCCTCGACAGCAAGTCGCGGCCCACAGTCGCCGCCGCCGCCGAGAACTCGACCTCGACCAGCTGCCGCACTATCGGCATGAGCTGGATGTCCGGCCCGACGAAAAGATCTGCAGCTGTTGCGGTCGCAGGAAGGACTGCATCGGCAACGACGAGACGAAGATTCTCGATTACGTGCCGCCCCAGTTGGAAGTTCATGTTCACGTGCGGCCCAAGTACGCCTGTCGCTGGTGCAAGGACGGCGTGGTGAGCCCGCCACCACCGGCTCGGCCGATCGCCCGTGGGATCGCGGGGCCGGGACTCATCGCCCAGATCGTCGTGAGCAAGTTCGGCGATCATCTGCCGCTGTACCGGCAAGAAGACGTCTTCACCCGGCACGGACTGCACATCGCCCGCAGCACCCAGTGCGATTGGGTCAAGGCAGCCGCAGAACTGCTCAGACCGTTGTACGAGCGGCAGAAAGAGCTGGTGCTTCGATCGGACGTGCTCTGGACGGACGACACGCCGGTGACCGTGTTGATGGGCGCAAAGCCGGGCAGCCGCAAGGGACGTTTCTGGACGTACATCGGCGAACGACATCCCTACTCGGTGTATGACTTCACCGAGAGTCGTGCCCGCGATGGACCGGCGCAGTTCCTGGCAGGCTTCGCAGGCTACCTGCATGCCGATGCCTACAGCGGTTACGATCACATTTATCTCGGGTCGAACGATTCGGTCATCGAAGTCGCCTGCTGGGCCCATGCGCGGCGCAAGTTCTTCGATGCGGCCCGCAGTTCGCCACGCGAATCCCACCAGGTTCTGGAATGGGTCGGGCAGCTGTACGACATCGAGGATCAGTCACGGGAGTCGTCAGAGGAAGCACGCTTGTTGCATCGTCGACAAGAGGCAGTCCCCGTGCTCGATCGCATGGAGCACTACCTGGCCGAGTTGGCAACTCGCGCGCTGCCCAAGAGTGATCTGGCCAAAGCCGTGTGGTACGCACGCAACCAGTGGCAGGCGCTTCGTCGCTACACCGAAGACGGGCGGCTGACGATCGACAACAACGTCAGCGAACGAACGCTGCGTCACCAGGCCATTGGACGTGAGAACTGGCTGTTTCTTGGCAGCCGGCAGGCCGGGCCTCGCGCCGCCATCCTGTTCAGCATTCTCGCGGGCGCGAAGCGGCATCGGATCGAGCCATGGGCTTATCTGCGCGAACTACTCTTGCGGTTGCACGCTGAGGATTCGCGTCTGGACGAGATGTTGCCCGATCGCTGGGCCGCCAATCATCCCGAGTCCGTTCTGACGTACCGCTTGGAACAATCACGTCAGGCGGCTGCCAGACAACGTGACCGACGCCGCCGAAGACGCGCCAAACGCCGAGCAAAGTAGCACTCTCGGCGTCACACCTTCCAGCAATTTAAGGCACAGTATGCCCTCGCCGGACGGAAACCCTTGACCCACTGGGGACGCGGGCCCGCGTGGCAGAAGCCGGAGGTGCAGGAGTACTTCTTTCAGAATGCGTCGATGTACTTCGACGACTACAACGCCGACGGGCTGCGGTTCGACGTCACCACGCAGATCGCTGGTAATCACCTGCAAGAGGTGATGTGGAGGCTGCAACAAAAGTATCCCAGCAAGTACTTCATCGCCGAGCACCTGCCTGCCCACCCCTGGATCACAACGGCTGGCAACTTCGACGCGACCTGGTTCGCCAAGTCGCATCACGAAATGCAACGCGCGCTCAACGGCGACCGCCCCGTGGCACGGCTGAAATCGTTGCTGGGCTGGGACGGCTTTGAGCACGCTTGGAACCTGGTGAAGTACACACTCGGTTCGCACGACGACGTCGGCGACGATCGCAACGGCAATGCTAAAGACGGCTTGACGAACTGGGATGCTCGGCATCGCTACTTCGTCGATCAGTTTGGGGGCCGATCCAACTGGCACGCCCGAGCCAAGTGCCGCCTGGCTTGGGCCTTGAATTCCGCGATGCCTGGCACGCCGATGATGTTCATGGGGGGCGAGTGTCACATGGGCGCCCCCACCGTGGGGTGGGGCTATTGGCACGACAGCCACGATCCCAACGGGGATCATCGCTTCGACTGGCACATCGCGGGAGACGCTGTGGGCATGGAGATGCGACGACTGGTGAGCGCGGCCAACCGTGTCCGCTGGGACAATCCGGCGCTATGCAGCGACACGTTGATCGTCACGCATCAGGACGATGACAACCAAGTGTTGGCCTTCAAACGTTGGTCGGGCGACAATCTCGTGTTGACCGTCGTGAACCTGAGTGAGGCGAACTTCGGGGATCATTCCTACGGCGTTTCAACCGACAGCCAATTCGGCCAATGGTCGCAGATTCTCTGCACCCAGGATGCAGAGTTCGGGGGCTGGCACGGCGCGGGAAACGCGTTCTACCAACCGTGGACGCAACCCGACGGTCGGATCTACGTGAACCTGCCAAAATGGAGCGTCGTGATGTTTCGGCTACGACCGCCGGTCTGACGCAGCCAGGGCAGTTCAGGATTGCCTGACCGGGTTGGCCTGCGAGTCACGTTCGGGCGCGCAGGAACTCCGACATTCGTTTCGCTGCACTCCGATCGGACTCCGCGCTAGGGCGTTTCAGTCGATGTCTTTCCGCGTCTGAATGTGCGGAAGAAGCTGTTCGGCGATCAATTGGTGGCCCTGCTCGTTGGGGTGGATGCCATCCAGGAGCAGGTCGTCGACCGACCGGTCCCTCCCACTGCCCGCCGCCTCAAAGAGTTTGAAGACGTCCACCAAACGGACGGATCTGGTTCGAGAAATCTCTCGGACAACGTCGGCATATAGAAGCAGCCGAACATTGCATCCATCCTCGCGATCTGGTTGGTACGGCGGCCGACCGTACAGTTCCTTCATCTTTGGTGTCCACCGCAGAGGATTCGGCGTCATCAGGATCACTTGTGTCCCGGCGTCCTTTAGCGTGTTAACGAAATATCGGAGGTTGGATTCGAACTCTTCCAGCGAGACTCGCGATTCGGTCGCCGGGGGCGTTTTCCATACGTCCACCGCGGCATCGTTGATGCCGAATTGAATGACCACGACGTCCGGCTTGTGACGCAGCACGTCTCTGTCGAACCGGTCGCGGGCATGATTCGTATTGTTGCCACCGATGCCGGCATTAATCACTCGAAAAGGCAGATCGCTCATCGATGAATTCTCTGCAAGAATTGCCGAATACGTTTGCAGCGGCCCGCGCGGAGCTGTGGTCGAATCGCCGAATGCGACAATCGTCCGACCGGCTGTGACGGCTCCACATTCTGCCGGTGCGGCTAACTCTGATGAGCGATTGTCCTTAAGGCCCCCCGATGGATTGCCGCGTATCGGAGTGTCAACTGCGTTGTGAAAAGTATTCCTGATGGCGCTTCCGTCGGCACCAGGCGCAAACACAATCGGGACGGTGAAGCCGGCGAACGAATTGTTGCGTACGGTCAGAGTTGTGTTGTTGGCCGGGCCACCGTTGATCCACAGACCGAAGCGCCGTTCCACGGTATCGTTTTCATCCGGCGGGGCGTCCCGGCTGTCGGTGTGTTCGATGATTCGATTGCGTTCAAAGACCGCGCCGGGGGCATCGTCGAAATGAACGCCTACGATTTCGCCCTTGCCGTCGCGAAACCGTTTCAAATGCAGGTTGCGGATGCAGCAATCGTGCATGCGATTCTTTGCACCAACGATGCGGGCCGCATGGGGAATCGTATGACTCTCGCGCGTGCTGCCGCCCGTGTCGACGATTTCGCAGTTGCGGATTTCGCTGGCAATTCCCATAACGCGCACACCGAAATACCAGTTACCGGCCAACTGCACATTTGCCACGACGTGATCCCGGGAACGACGATCCGCCCCTCGCGCGTCGTCACGGATGTCGACGCCGAAGTAGAATCCCCGGATTGAGCCATTCGTAATCGTGATGCGGGAGCAGTTGTTGGCATTGATGCCGCGTGCCAGTGTCGAAGGGCCGCCGGAACCGCTCAGCGTGTGACCGTTCAAATCGATCGTCACATTGTCCGCCTCGATCGAGATCGCTTGTCCCCGGCTTTCGCGATACTGAAGGTCGCCTGCCAGCCGGTACAAGCCGGGCTCCGTGATTCGAAGTGGTAGCTGGTTGATGATCGTGGCTTCTTGAGGGGCAGTGAAATCGCGTTCGCGCAGACGGGCTCGCAGATTGCCTTGCATCGTCGTAATCCACAATTCGCCCGGCTGCTGTTCGAAGACGTATGGATACGCGATCCAGCGGCTCTTCTTCGAATTTGGCGGAATCTTCGAGCGGGCAATCACGACCGGTTCAGACCACGTCTTGCCATCGTCGTCCGAGAGAGCCAACGTTAACTCTTCGCGGTGATTGCTGACCGGGCTTTCGGACCACAGTCCGTCACCGCCGCTCAGCGGCCACTCGTGTTTTCCTTCAGGCAACGGCCGGTTCCAGACCAGCAGCAGCCGACCACTCGCAAGTCGCTTCAGCATTCCCGGAGCGCTGCTGGCGGGGATTCCGGAGGGTTGAATTGTTCGCCAGAATCGCCCGCCATCATGCGAGTACGCCGTCCAGAACTCGCCCCAGTTCGTACGAATCAGCATCCACAACCGACCGTCTTTGAGCTGCGCTACTGTCGGCTCCGTCACCCCTCCGTGATGACCTTTTCCGCCGAGATCGATCAGGTTGCTGGCCTTCCATGTCTTGCCGTCGTCGGTCGATGAATAGGTCAGGACGGCGTGCCGCCCGGGATCGTGCTGCATCTTCATCGCGGTAAATAGGACGCGACCGTCTGCTGTCTGGATCATGTCGCGTACTGCACCAGACCAGTCGTCGTGAAGCTTCTGCACGTCCTGCCACGTTCGCCCATCGTCCAGACTGCGCATGACGTACGTTGGCAGTGTTGCTCCCGGGGCGTCATGCAGATCATTCTGCCAGGTCCACTTGCGTTCGTTTAGATTCATGAACGCGGCAATGATCACGCCGCTCTTTGTGCGGAGCAGGGCTCGTTCGTTGCTGACCCTGATGTTCTTCTCAGCGGCACCGGTCAGCGGACGCGGCTCCGACCACGTGTTCCCCCCGTCGTCGCTGGTAAAACTCGCATCAGCGTCGATCGCGAAGATGCCTCCGTCGGACGTGTGAATAAACGGGCCGAGTTGTCCCGTTGGCAACCGTTCAAGCCTGTCTTCGATCCACACATCAGCGTCCTGTACGGCACAGACGGAGCCGTATATCGAGCACACTACCAGAACGACGGACAACCACACGCGGAGAATCCCGGATACAGACATAAGTGCTTCTCAATTCAACCGAACGAGATTGTTACCGAATGGCGGGGGATTGCGTGAGAGCACACCATTGCAGAAATCGCTCACGAGCTGGGTTACCAGCACCAGGGCGATTGCACGCGCGCCCCCGGGGCTGGGGAGGCGTCACACCCAGCGCATTCCGCCGACAGCGGGGGCACGATAGGGCCGGTGAGTGTCTGACTCTCACACACCCGCGACCTCGGCACGATTGGGGCTGGGAGGGAGGGTTCGAATTAATCGCTGAAGGGAGTGGACGATACTGGACTCGAACCAGTGACCTCCACGATGTCAACGTGGCGCTCTAACCAGACTGAGCTAATCGTCCTTGTCGCTTCGGGTTACGGGAATCTCACAACAGTTCGCCTCATCCCCGACCCCACTGGACATAAATCATTACGCTACGGTTCGCTTGCCGTCAAGGTTCAGGCCTTTTTGGCGAACAACTGTTTGTGAGAACAGCCAACGCGGCGGAAATCTGAATCTTGACATCCTTCGCCACCACGCGGCAGAATGGGAGCACACAGCTGCCCCCTTCGTCTAGTGGCCCAGGATCCAGGATTCTCAGTCCTGTGACAGGGGTTCGAATCCCCTAGGGGGTACTTTTCGCGAATCGCGACCCCATGTCGTAAACGCGAGTCATCCGAGACGGGAGCGGTAGCATGAATGGTTTTATCAACGCCTTGTCGAGCGATCCCGGCACTGCCATCGCCGCCTTGGCGATCATCGTTGGCTGCGGGACCGGAATCATCATCACTGCAACCGCAATGGTCGCCTCCAGTTGGGCCACCGTGCGTGAGACTGAAGAGACCAACGCCCTGAAGCAGTACATGCTCGAACAGGGCCATACCGCCGAGGAGGTGGCGCTGGTCATCTCCGCCAAACCGGGCAAGACCAAGCAGCTGCAAGCTCACATCGACTTGGCCCGCGAGTCGCGACTGGCCACCCCACCACCACTGCACACTGCGCAGCCTGTGTGACGCATTTCTGCTGTTCGATCTTGTCTCGAGACTATCTTTGCGCGGACGCTCGGCACATGAGGGCCACGCCTTGAAGCTGGCGAATCGCTTCAACTGGGTTATGATTCGCTGAGCGAAGCGGAACAGCCGCTGAAATCACGGCGATAGCGGACGACTCGACGGCGTGGGAACCGACACTAGCAAACCGGTCTTGATTCTGGGGGCGGGGATCAATGGGGCCGCATTGGCCCGGGAACTTGCGCTCAACGGAATTCCGGTGCGCGTTGTCGACTGCAACGACCTTGCCTTCGGGGCCACGTCGAAATCGTCGCGGTTGATCCACGGGGGACTGCGTTATCTCGAGTATGGCGACTTTCGGCTCGTCAAAGAGTCTCTCGACGAGCGGACGATCTTACACAAGCTTGTGCCGCAATTCGTCGAACCCTTGCGGCTGTTCATCCCCGTTCGCACCCGGTTCAGCGGCTTGTTGATGTCAGCCGCCCGTTTTCTGGGGAAAGGCCGCTGGTTCCGCAGGTGGGCGGGCGGTTCGCAAGATCGCGGTCTGTGGCTGGTGCGCATGGGGTTGTGGTTGTACGACGTGTTGGCCCGCAGCCCGGACTTTCCAAAGCACTCGATCTCGTCGCTCCCCTCACCCTCTGTTCCCAAAGTCGATGGCACGCGCTATCGCTGGCTCTGCGCGTACACAGACGCCCAAATGCGATTGCCGGAACGTTTCGTCGTCGCTCTGCTGGAAGACGCGAGTCGGCTGGCAGCCAAGACCGGCGCCGACTTCCAGGTGTTGACCCATCACAGCGTCTCGTTACGCGACACAACCGCAGTGATTCGCAAACTCGGCAGCGAAGAAATCGTAGCTGAAATCGAACCGGCGCTGCTCGTCAACGCGACCGGATCTTGGGGCGATTTAACGCTGCGCGAATTGGGCATTGCGTCGAAGCGGCTGTTTGGTGGGACCAAGGGGAGCCACTTCATCACGCACCATCGCGGACTTCGCTCGGCGCTCGGCGATGACGGACTCTATGCGGAAGCGGAAGACGGTCGACTGATTTTCGTGCTCCCATTCGGCGACAGCGTTCTGGTCGGCACCACCGATGAGCGTTTCGAGGGATCGCCGGCAGACGCCGTGGCCACGCCGGAAGAGCTTGCGTACTTGCGGCAGATGGTCAATGACCTGTTTCCCGATGTTGAGTTGAACGAAACCGACGTCGACGTGCATTATTGCGGCGTGCGTCCTCTGCCGAATTCGTCCGACGCGACGGCCGCCGCGATTCCACGCGGCCATTGGATCGACGTCAACGAAGAGGGCGCGCTTGCGACGATGACGCTCATCGGCGGCAAGCTGACGACCTGCCGGGCATTCGCCGAAGAGGCGGCTACGCTTGTTGCAAATCGGCTGGGAGCCACCATCTGCGAAAACTCGCGCGAGCGACCCGTTCCCGGCGGAGCGGACTATCCGACTGACGAACAAGCGGTTCGAGACACGTGCAATCGTCTGGCCGAGCGATTCAAGATTTCGCCACTCCAGATCCACGCTATCTGGGAGCTGTGCGGCAATCGCGTGAATGAGATCCTGTCCGATGTCGCGGATCTCGATCGGACTAACCTGCCCGGCACCGACTTGCCGTTGGCGTACGTTCAGTGGGTCATCGAGCACGAATGGGCGACACGAATCGAAGATCTGATCGAACGCCGCTTGATGCTTGTCTACCATCCCAGCCTGTCTGAGGAGTGCTTGCAGTCGCTCGCCGACTGCCTGATCGAAGCCGGCCACCTTGCGGATTCTGATCGCGATGGGGCCGTCGAGACGGCGATCGACCGGCTGAGAGCACACTATGGAAAGAAGGTGATTCGGACCGCATCCGCAGACGGGGCGGAGCGAACTGCCGAGTCGCGCACCACTTGAGCGGCGTTCAATGCCAGCAGGCGGCTCAACGAGACAGTTGGTTGGTGTCGCGCCAGCTGAAGGCCATCTGCGAATTCAACGAGCGCACGAAGATCTCATTTCCGCACACGGCCAGATGAGCCCATGTCGGATCGTCGCTCACGTGCCGTGAGTCGACAAGCTCGAATCGATCCGGATTTGTGCGGATCAGCAGCAGATCGCCGCGCTCGTCGAGTACCAGAATACGATCGCCCTGCACGGCCATGCTCCAATACTTCCCGAATGGCGTGCTGGTCCAGCGGCGATCTCCGGTCTTCAGGTCGATGCAGGCGAATCGTTGATTGCGGAGATGTAAGTAGACGGAGTCATCGATGACGGCCGGGGATGACATGTAACCTTGCGCACGATTCTGCCAACGCGACGAGACACGCATGCCGCCCGCGCTTGACTGCAGGTCGAACAGAAACGAGCCGCCACCGTAACTACTCGTAAAAACCGCGCCATCGACGACGGTCGGCGTGACGATGTTCATACCCCGAAATGCTGGCACGTCGACCGACCAGAGTTCGTCTCCGGACTTCAGATCGAGGCCTATCAACTCTTGCCGCGTCTGGACGACCAGCTGCTCCCGACCGTGCAGTGTTGTCGCAACCGGCGACGAGAACGCGCCCCGCGACATGTCGCCGGCATCGGAAACGGTGCGCCATTTGATCTGTCCAGTCCGCTTGTCGAGACTGACGATCCCGCCCGCAGCCTGCACGACCACAGCATCGCCCACGATCAGAGGAGAAGCGACGAAACCGAACGAGGGAAGCGGCGTGCCTAGCTCTTGGGTGAAGTCGGCACGCCACAGTTGTTCGCCACTATCCGCGTCGAGGCAAACCAAGACGTCGCGCATGCCGGCAACGTACAGACGGCCTTCATCGAAGGCCGGCGTCGAACGAATCCAATCCCCGTTGGCTTTGGCATAGAAGGGGACTGACATGGCCCCGGTCCATCGGGTCTGCCAAATCTCACTGCCTGTCGCGCGATCCAAAGCCTTGACGACTTCGGACTGCCGGTTCTGCGTCTCGGTGACATACACCCGATCGCCAACAACGATTGGCCCCGAATAACTGGGATCGAGCGGAACCTGCCAGAGCCGTGTCAGATTGTCTCCGGACAGGGACTCGGGCCAGGCTTTCCCCGAAACGCTGCAATCTCGGTTCGGTCCGCGCCATTGCGGCCACTGTGCGGTCGGCTTGGCAGCAGGACTCACGCCACATGTCGACAGCAACAACCCAATTGCCGCGAGCAGAGTTCGCAGTTCAGACCCAACTCGACGCGCGATGCTCATATCTTCCTCGCTGTGGGGATTCGGTAGATGTCGATGCGATCCGCCAAGCTGATCGCGCCCTCAGGGCTTTGTACGCAGCTGCTCGGATTTGGCCACACAATCTTTCAGTTTTTCAGCACGTCGAAACCATTGTCAGTCGGTTGCTTGCAGCGACAGCACTGGCGTGCATTAATCCGTTTGCATGGCGCATCCTCTGGCAACGATGTACCGCCGCGCTGGTGGCACAATGGCCGAGTTGAACTCAGTTGCTGAGAAACCGACGAATGACGGAAAAACGACAAGTCATCATCACCGGCGCCACGAAGGGATTGGGACGGGCCATGGTCGATGAGTTCACACGACTGGAACATTGCGTCGTCGGCTGCGGCCGCTCAGAAGCAGCCATTGCCGCGCTCCAGAAGGATCTTGGCGAGCCGCATCGCTTCCGGGTTCTGGACGTTCTCGATGAGGCCGGCGTGGCCGATTGGGCTGCTGAGACAGTGTCGAAGTTCGGAGCGCCCGATTTGTTGATCAACAACGCGGCATTGATGAATCGGGGCGCGCCGCTCTGGGAGGTGCCCGCCGGTGAGTTTTCCAACGTCGTCGACGTGAACATCAAAGGCGTCACCAATGTGCTCCGCCACTTCGTGCCTGCCATGATCGAACGCGGTCGCGGAGTGATCGTCAACTTCAGCTCCGGCTGGGGCCGCTCGACATCGCCGGAAGTTGCCCCGTACTGCGCGACCAAATGGGCCATCGAAGGACTGACGCGCGCATTGGCCCAAGAACTTCCCGCACCGCTGGCTGCCGTGCCGCTCAACCCCGGCGTGATCAACACCGAAATGCTGCAGGAGTGCTTCGGCGGAAGTGCCGATCACTACCCCAGCCCGGAGCGCTGGAGCCGTGCCGCCGTCGAATTGCTGCTCAGCCTGGATCGCGAACACAACGGCGAACCACTGGCCGTCCGCCTACAGGCTGACGCGCCGCGGTTCGAGCGATGAGCGAGCCAAGGTGTCCTCGCGCGGCGTCAACATCCACCTCATTCCCGTCAAGTCTCTTGCGGTGGCACGGTTAGACGAACCGACCAGAAATGATATCGAGCACCGGGTTGTTGGCTTCGGGAAAGTCGAGCGCTCTCAATTCAGGCGCAGGTACCCATTGAAATCGGCTCACGGGATCGAGCTGTTGGTGATCTGCAATCGCCCGGCACAACCAAAAGTGCAAGTCGACGATGCCGTGCGGATACTCGAACGTCCGCCTGAGCAGAAATTCGACCGGTTCTACGTTCAGACCCGTTTCTTCGAGGCATTCGCGAACCACGCAGTCTCGGGGTGACTCGCCCGGCTCACATTTGCCGCCCGGGAACTCGGCCCGGCCCGCCAGCGGCGCATCTTCGTGCCGCGTTCCGACCAGAAAACGGCCTTCGTGTTCGACGACGGCGATGCCGATCGGAATCGCTGGCGAGGGCTCACTCAAACCGTCATCCCTGCATCTCGGCCGGCGGTGCGCCCATGATGTGATAGCCCGAGTCGACGTGCAGCGTTTCGCCCGTCACGCCGGCAGATAGATCGCTGAGGAGATACATGCCGTTGGCGCCGACTTCTTCCATCGTGGTGTTGCTGCGTAGCGGGGACATGGAACTGTAGACGCCCATCATCAAGTCGAAGTCGCCGACGGCCGAAGAGCTGAGCGTCTTGAGCGGACCGGCGGAGAGTGCATTCACGCGAATGCCGGAAGGACCCAACTCGGAGGCTAGGTAGCCGGTCGCGCTTTCCAGCGCCGCCTTGCAGATACCCATCACGTTGTAACCCGGAACGACCCTTTCGCCGCCGAAATAGGTGAGCGTCAATATGCTGCTGCCGGGTACAAGCAGCTCCCGCGCTCTACGGGCGATGGTCATCAGGCTGTAGACGCTGATTTCCATCGAAAGCTTGAAACCGTCGCGGCTGGTCTCAACGGTCGGGCCTTTCAAGTCCTCAATGGGAGCGTAAGCCACCGAATGCAGGACGAAGTCGAGCTGACCGTAGGTCTCTTTGGCAGCGGCAAACACGCGGTCGAGGTGCTCGTCGTCAGTGACGTCGCAAGGTTGGATCAGCTTGGCACCGAGCGGCTCGACGAGCTTGCGCAGCCGGCGTTCCATGCGGGGCCGTTCGGGATCTTTGTCGGGCAGATGGGTGAACCCCATCTCGGCGCCTTGCTCGTGCAATCGCTGGGTGATGGCCCAGGCGATCGAATGATCGTTGGCGATCCCGAACACGAGTCCCTTCTTGCCTTCGAACAGCCCTTGCATGTTGCCTTCTCCGCGCGTGGTCTCGCGAGTTGCTAGCGTCGCGGCGTCATTGCCGAGACATTCGTGCGGCTCTCGCTACTGGTGGAAACTGGCAGCGGTGTCTGGCAACGAATAAGTGCGGGCCAGAATCATCCGCCTGGATGCGCTCAAAGATAGCGTCAGCCCAATTTCCCATCAACTGCGCTATTGTGCCGGCATGAGGCGGGCAGCGGCTGCGCTTCGCCGGATTTCGCCTAATTCGGCGAGCCGAAGATGGTGATGTCGACCGGTTCACCCGATTCCAGAAAGACCTTGCCGGAGATCTGAGGCAGGATGTCTTGTACGGCCTCCAGATAGGCTCTCCTCATGGCCATTTGTCGGGCGTCATCGTATTTCTGAATGCCTTGCCGCTCTTGCTCGCGAAACTGCTCGACCAGTCGGCTGAAGCTGTCGGCTGAGCCGCGGGCCGCTTCGACGGACTGTTGGCGATAGATCTGCGCTTCATCGAGGAGTTGTCGCTGTGAGGCACGGGACTCCGCCAACGTCTGCTCCGCATACCCCCGGGCCGCGTTGATGTATTTCTGCTTGTCGGCACGGGCATTGGAGACGTCGAGAAAGTACGACTTAACCCGGATGGGCGGATAGACGCTGGTGATGGTCACGTCCTCGATATCGACGCCCAATTTCGCGCGCCCGGCCAGGTCCCGCGTCTGCAGCGTCAGCAGGTTCCGCAACTCGCCCAAGCCGAGCGGGTGGACGAAATCGACGCCGCTCCGCGAGATCAGGTCCGCAGCAATCGACTCCACCAGTGACCGCAATCGCTCTTCAACCGTCTCGGAATGGAACAAGAAGTCATCAACACCTTGTTCGGCAATCCGGTACTGCACGCCGATTTGCAGATTGAGAATGTTCTTGTCGCCGGTCAGAAACTGAGACTGCCGGGCCGATTCCAGGCTCTGCAGGAATCCGGTGTCGGCGAAGTCTTCTTCTTCGGCGATGCCGACAGTGAGCGTGCGAATCTCGTTCAGGTTGACGCGATCGATTCTCGAAAACGGCCAAGGTAGATCGAATCGTAGTCCGCTGCTCCGCAGCGCAACATTGCCGGTTGGTGTTCGCAGCACTTTTCCGAATCGACGCACGACCGCCTGCTGGTTGCTGCGCACCACGTACAGACCGCTCAGCAGATAAGCTGTCAGGCACAGTCCGCCAAAAATCAGCAACCAGCGCTTCATCGCCCTTCTCCACGGCTGGAGGGCAGTCGGGCGGTTTCGGCTTCTCGAGTTGTTTCCGGTCGCGGCGCCTCGACAGGGGCTCGTGGCGAACGCAGCGAGGTCGCGGAGACCCGGCCATCCGCATCGTCGGATTCGGTGCCCGGAGATGGATCTGCCGGCGGCTTGACTGGAACATCGGGTTGCGGCAGTCCTTCTGTCAGCAGCTTGAGCAGATTGCTCGATGCCGAGAGCACGAGCGTCGTGCGTTCGTTGAGGATCTTGCGATACGCATCGAGTGTCGTCACCACGCGATAGAACTCCGGGTCTTGGGCATGGGCTCGATTCAGAATCGAAATCGACTCGGCTTCGGCTTTTCCGCGAATCCGCTCGGCGTCGGCGCGGGCGCGGGCCAGAATTTCTTGCGACTGTCGGTCCGCTTGGCTCTTGATCATCTTGTTCTCGGCCAGACCGGCGCTGCGATAGCGATCAGCGATCTTTTGCCGTTCGCTCTTCATGCGTTCGAAGACGGCCTGCTGATTGCCTGCGGGAAAATTCAGGCGTTTGATACGGACGTCAACGATGTCGATCCCCAACCGCCCGCTCCAGTCATCGTCCTCGTCGGGACGTGTTCTGACCTGATCCCGAACCGTCTCCGAAAGACGCGCAAGTAGGCCGCGTCGCGTCGCGTCGGGTCCGGTCTCGGAATCGGCCACGCTGAGCAGGTTGCTCAGCTCGACCCGGCCGATCTCAGTGCCGAGAATCGAGCGCACGCGGGCGTCGAGCCGGGCTTCGGCGACTTCCCGGTTACCCTCTAAACTGCGGAAGAATCGCACCACCGGCCGGTTTGAGAACTCGGCTGGCGAATCGGCTCCAACGTCAGCGATTTTCCAGCACACATAGGCGTCAATGGTGATGTTCTTTTTGTCGCGAGTGAAGATCTCTCGTCCGCCGGGATCGAACAGTTGCGCACGCCGGTCGAATCGCAATGCGACATCGATCGGCCAGGGCAACTTGGCATGCGGCCCGCGGTCGTCCGGCCGGTCGTAAACAGCCACGATCTTTCCCAATCGCGCGACGATGACATGCTCTGTTTCGTCGACGAACAGAACCGATGTGGAGGCGAGATAGCAGAAGACGGCAACGGCCGCGGCCGTCAGCAGTCTCCGCAGAACTCGCCGGCTCCAGGGGTCGGCGGCAGCACTGATTTGCGAATCGGACATTGGTCGGCTTTATGTAGTCCCTGTCTGCCGGACAGGACCTGAATGCAGGTGGTATGGTTTCATGGTTCAACGTCCCGCTCGGCAAGCGGGGACGACTCTCATCGATCCTCCAGCGGGACTGGTTCTGAATCCATCTGATCGCCTGTCTGCGGCAGCACTTGCTGCAGAAAGGCCCTGCCACCGATCTCGGCCGGATCAGCCAACAAAAGGTGCTGTTGTCCCGCGGCGCGAGGATCGATGATAGTGAGCGCTTTCGAGCTCAGCGATTCGCGGACCGCCTGCCAATAGAGTTGAGAGCCCGTCAGCTCCGGGTGGGTCGTGTAGGCCCCTAGCAGATGCTGGAAACGTGCCGCCGCCCCCTCAGCCGAGGCGACGCGGCTGACTTGCTCCTGTTGTGCCTGCAGCAGTTCGGCAGCCGCATCGCCGGAGAGCTGGAAAGGCACCTCCCCGTCGCCGGTCATTAGTTGCTGCCAGAGGGCATCGTCGATCGTCCACTCGGACACCGTTCCGGTCGTCGATCGCGCGGGTCGACCATCGCCATTCTGGGTAGCACTCAGCAGACGAATCGCCCGTTCTCCAGCGACACTGAGCACTCGAGCTGCATAATAGGCTTGCGCCTCGTTGATGCGTTGCTCGCGTTCTTCCAAAGCATCGGCGACGTCGCGATACGCCGGAACCACTGCACGCGGCGGGTGGATATCAAGCAAATTAAGACCGACGGTCTGCAGTCCCAAACCATAATCATCCGCCTGCTGCCGGATCAGAGCCAGGCATTCCGACTCAATCTCGCTGCGGCGGTCGGTTAGCAGTCCATCGAGCGAGGCGCGAGCTGCTACTTCTCGAATGACGCTTTCGGTCACGGCGCGCAACGTCGCTTCCGGTGCCGTGCTGGCATACAGATATTGTCGCAGGCTCGACAGGCGGTAGTGAACTTCGGCCGTCAATTCGACGGGGACTTCGTCTCCGGTGAGGACCAGCGACTCTTGAGGAACGGGCTGGAAGTCGGCCGAGCTGTGGTCCGCCGTCCACTCGACCGCAGATAGGCCCGAGCTGCCGACAGAGTCTGGGGTTCGAAACCCGACCTCGAGCCGGCGAATGAGATCGGTTTTGTCGCGGTAGACCTCTTCAAACGGCGGGGGATAGCGCCAATGTAAACCGGCCTCTAACTCCGCCTCGTATCTACCGAAGCGCGTGACGATGGCGCGTTCGTCGGCCGGGAGCAAGACAAGATTCCAACCCAGCCAGCACATCATCCCTAGCGGTGCCACGACTCCCACGATCGTGGCCCGGTTCTCGATCACGCGGTACACGAACCGCGTTGGCGAGAGAACGTCGGTCAGCCACTCGATGAAAGTCGACAGATGATGCGATCCCCGTCCCAGCCGGGTCGATTCCCAGCGCTCGAACCACAGCAGCCGCATTGCATTCAGCATCACCGCCAGCGAAGCCGCTTCGTGGAAGATGGCCGCTGCGAACGGGCTCAGCAGTCCCCACGAACTCAGCAGCATGCCGAAGGCGTTCAGCCCGAACGCGAAGACGAAGATGGATTGACGGATGTTGCGGACAAGTTCGCGAGCGAGGCGAACCAACCCCGGCAGCGGGCGCAATGGGTCGCCCATCAGCACTAAATCGCCGGCTTCAGCGGCGATGTCGCTGCCGACTCCGCCCAACGCCAGCCCGACCGAGGCAGTCGCCAGCGCCGGGGCGTCGTTCACACCGTCGCCGACCATCGCCACGCGCTGCCCCTGCTTTTCGCGGGCCTCGATCCATTTTGCCTTGTCCTGTGGCAACATCTCGGCTTCAAGGTGCTCGATGAACCCGAGCGTCCCAACTGCCGCTTGAGCCGCCTGCGGACGGTCGCCGGTCAACAGGGCAAAGCTCTGGATGCCCGCTTGTTGTAACTCGGCCAACACGCCATGGCTTTCGGGCCGCAAGGAATCACGGACGCCGATCGCGCCCAGCAGTAGATCGTCGACGGCAACCAGCAGGGATGTCTGGCCGGCTTCGTCGATGGCGGCTGCCCGTTCGTCGAATTCAGGTGAAACGTCAATGCCCTGCTCTTGAAGATGCCGCCGGTTACCGACGACGACGGTGCGGATCTGCTCGTGTGGTTCTTCGCTCGCCGCCTCATCGATGGCCCAAGGTCCCAGCACAGTGGCGCGCACCTTGGCAACGACGCCCGTACCAGGAAAGGCGGTGAATTCATTGACATCCGGGAGCACCAGGTTCCGCGAATCGGCTTCGCGAACGAGCAGTCTCGCCAGCAAATGCTCGCTCCGTTTCTCGGCGATGGCGGCGACGCGCAACAGTTCGGTTTCATCCAACGGCGAGTCAACCCGTACGTCGCCCAGCACCAATTCTCCGCGGGAGAGCGTGCCAGTCTTGTCGAACGCAAACGTGTCGACGTGGGCCAGCCGCTCCAGTGCTTCCGACCCTTTCACGACGACGCCGGTGCGTGCCAACCAGGCCATGGCCGCCATCACGGCTGTGGGCGTGGCCAGAATCAGCGGACAGGGACAGGCCACCACAAGCACGGCTAGCGCCGGGCGAAATCCGTTCGACCAGGCTCCTGTCGACCACCACCAACCGACAAGCGTGATCACAGCGCAGCCGAGCACAACCGGTAGAAAAAGTCTTGCCAGACGATCGGCGGTTCTCTCCAAAGGTGCTTTGCGTTCGGCGGCTTCGGCCACCATACGAATGATCTGGGCGAGGGTCGTTTCGTCGCCGACTTTCTCGGAGACCACCGTCAGCGCGCCGAACTGGTTAAGCGTACCAGTGTAGACTTCGTCTCCGGCAGCCTTGTCGACCGGCAGGCTCTCACCGGTGAGCGCGCTTTGATCGACGCTGGATTGTCCGTCGGAAACGCGGCCGTCGACTGGAATGCGTTCGCCCGGACGAATGACTAGCTCATCGCCGACTTGCACTTCGGTAATCGGCACGTCGACCTCCCGCCCGTCGCGGCGCAGGTGTGCCTGGGAGGGACACAGATTGAAGATGCTGCGAATGGCGCGCTGGGCCCGATCGATTGTGTAACCTTCCAAACTCTCGCCGCACAGCGCAACAAAGACGACCAGAGCCGCCGTCGTGTGCTCGCCCAACAAAATGGCAGCCAGCGTGGCAATGGTCAGCGCCAGGTTCGCTCCGATGCGTCCCGCGAAGAGACCCTCCAGTGTCTGGTAGAGGATTCTCGCGCCACCCAAAACGGCTGCCAGCAGGGCCAGACGGTAGCCGAATGGAGTCCGGTAGGACTGCCAGTCGGGAAGATCGAATAGTCCCAAAAGCAGGTCGCCGGCCAGGAAGGACCCGACGATAGCCGTCAGCAGATAGATGGGCGCAGACTGGTAGTGGAAGCTGGCAGAGCCGTCCGCATCGGCTCCGCCGGTGGGATCTTCATCGAGGAACTCGCGTGCCGATTCCGGGACGTAATGCATGAGCGCCGATGCAGTTGGGACAGAAAAAGCGCACCAAGGTCTATCGTACCCCAGGGGTCGGGCCCCTGCCAGAATCAAAAGAGAGCAGGGTGATGCCGTAGCAGTCGCGTTTTGGCTAGAATGGCGGGCAATCTTGCGCCGCGGGCGCGGCCGAACAGTTGAAGTAGCCGTTGTTGACAGGGAGCCGTTTGTGAAGCGTGAAGACAATCTGGCTTTGCTGAAGGAATACACCCAGAGCGACAGCCTGATCAAGCACATGCTGGCCGTCGAAGCCGCCGTGCGGGCCTACGCGCGGAAGTTAGGCGAAGATGAGGAGACGTGGGCGACAGCCGGACTACTGCACGACTTCGACTACGAACGCTGGCCCGATCCACCCGACCACCCGCTCAAAGGCTCGGAAATACTCAAGGAGCGCGGCTACCCCGACGACGTGATCTACGCGATTAAATCGCACGCCGATTATCTCGAAGACTGCCCGCGGGTCTCGCGACTCGACAAGACTTTGTATGCTTGCGACGAGCTGTGTGGCTTCATTACGGCTTGCGCGCTGGTGCGGCCGACCCGGCTCGAAGGGCTGACGCCCAAGAGCGTCCGCAAAAAAATGAAGACGCCGGCGTTCGCTGCTGCCGTCAATCGCGATGACATCGTGCGCGGAGCAGAAGATCTGGGCGTCGAGCTAAACGAACACATCGCATTCTGCATAGCTGCCATGCAGGAAATCGCCGACGAACTCGAGTTGGTCGCCTCATCGTGAAAGCCGGAGCGTGGGGGCGCGGCGATTGAGTAGCCAATCCTCGTTCGGCACATCACGAAACAGTGTAAGAAGTGGCTCAACGTGGCCGAGTGCCGTCGGAATTAGACGAGATCGAGGACACCCGCCAGACTTGTGAGTGCGGTGCAATCGGCCTCGACTGAACCTGGTCTGTCGGTCAGCAGGACCGGTTGCAAGCCGGCGTGTCTGGCTCCTTCGACGTCCCACACCGGCTCATCGCCCACGAAAGCGGCCTGGTCGGCGGGAACACCAAGCAACTCAAGTGCCCGCACAAAGGGCGCCTCGTGCGGCTTGCGCCAGCCCACGTCGACGCAGAACACAGCAGTGTGAACACGTTCTGACAAAGCGTGCCGCTCGAGTTCTTCTCGCCACAAATTGGCGGGACTGCCCCAAGGCGTGTTGGACACGATGGCCGTTGGGATGCCTCGACGCCGAAGTTCGTCGAGACAGGCGATTGCAGAGGAGTCGCGACGCGCGCGGGCGAAAATCGGCGTCATGAATGCCCGGCTCACGCGTTCCAGAAGCTCAGGGTTGGCAGCACATGCCGGAAACAAGTCCCGCAGTCGATTGGCGAGAGTGCGGACCTTGTAGTCACCCGGATCTCGATTGAGCCGCGTCGCCCTCTCAAACAGGCCGTCGTCGTCCGGTTCAGTTGTCGACCCGGCAACGTTGGCTGCACTGTGGAGGCATTCCCGGAGAACCGCTGGGGATTCCCCGCGCTGGTAGTAGTGCACCAGCGTGTTGCCCAGATCGAACAGGATCGCTTTGATTTCCATGAAATTGATGTGCATCTTGAAACGACACGTCTTCCACACCAGAAAGATACTAACCACCCTTTCCGGGCGTTAGCCACTTCCGATCGAGAATTGAGCTACTGAAAGGCTCTTCAATAAGGATTTGTATGCAACAGTTTACAAATGTAGTCGAATTGGCTACATTGCTATCCGGTCGATGCGGCCGACCATGGGTACCACAATTTCTCGAACGTGACGACTCCCGCTCATGACGCCTGCTGAACGCAAGGATCTTTCCAAAGCCGAGTGGAAAGTGATGAGAATCGTCTGGGAATTACAGAAGGCGATGGCTCGGGAGGTCTACACGATTGCCGGCGAACGGCACAGCTGGACGCCGGCCACCGTCAAAACGATTCTTCGGCGACTCGTCGACAAGGGTTACCTCTCGACCACACAAGTCGGCAACGGGTTCGTCTATCGGCCTGCACATAGCCCACTCACGACCCTGCGAACCGCCGCCGATTCACTGCTGACCAATGCGGTTGATGGGACCACCGGTCCATTGCTGGCCCACATGGTCGAGCAAACGCTGCTCGGCCCAGACGATCTCGACGCGCTGCAGAAACTGATTGATGCCAAGAAACGGTCGTTGGACAAAGGCCAGAAACCAACCGGCAAAGGCAACAAGCGGAGGGGACGGTAATGGCGCCTCTATTGATCGACTACGCCAATCAGACGGCAGAGGTCTGGGCCGCCTGGTTCGCGACCGTCATGCTCGACACGGCCGCGCTGTTGGCGATTGTCGCTCTGTTGTGGTGGGCCATCCGACGGCGCGTTTCGCCCCAAGTTGGCTGCTGGCTGTTCCTGCTCATCCCACTCAAAGTGCTGCTGCCGTTGCAACTCTCGGTTCCACCGGAAATCGCCCGCTGGGCGCCATCCGCACAAGCGGCAGCATTGTTTGATGCGACGACACCGGCTGCGAAAACTGCGGATACTCGGGAAGTTGCAGTACCGCCGGGTTCTGGCCCCGTTGCATTTCCGCCGACACCAAATGGTGCTTTTGAGCCTGAGAAGCGCGAGACACCACAGTCAGTTGATGGTAACAAACCTGCCGAATTGGTGGCGGACGTGCCGCCGACTGCGTCGATGCCGGCCACACAAACTCCCGAGCTACACGCGACGAACTCAGCCGCAGGCGGAACGCGTCTGTCATTTCGGGCATGGATCATGATCGTCTGGATGGGAATCGTTGCCTGGTTGGCGACTCGGCTGGCATCGACGCAGTTCCGATTCGGGAAACAGCTGCGCCACGCTGCTCGAGTCCGTGAAGATCAGATCGGCATTGATCTGCACGAACTCTGTCGCCGTGCGGGCGTCAAACGTGAAATCCGGTTCGTGCAGTCCGCCGAATTGAGCGCTCCCGCTGTGTGGGGTCTTCTGCAACCGACGATTATTCTCCCGAACGGTATCGCGTCGTCACTTACGACTCAACAACTGCGTTGGGTCTTGCTGCATGAGCTGGCTCACATCCGTCGCCGGGACCTGCCGATCATCGCCCTGCAGCGCTGCGCGGCCATTCTGTACTTCGTCAACCCAGCGATTTGGATCGCCAACCGCGTCGCGCACAATCTGAGGGAGTATGCCTGCGATGATCTGGCGGTGGAGTACAGCGAGAATTCGCCGCTGGAATCTGGTGAAGCATTCATGCAAGTCCTGAGATTCAGCAGCGAGACTCAGCGCGAACTGAGTGGAGCGCTGGGGTTTCTTGGCACGGACGTACGGGCCACGTGCACGAACCGAGTCCAACGGCTGCTGGATACAGACAGACGCATCTCAACCAGACTCGGTGCGGGGACGGTCTGCGGGCTGTTGCTGAGTGCGGCGGTATTGCTGCCGAGCCTGCGGGCTGCCGATGCCTCTAATGACGCCACCGCAGGCAAATCCAACCCACAAGAGCCCGCAACAGGTTCGCGGACGTTGGAGCTGTTGGTCGTCGGTCCTGACGGTAAACCCGTGCCGGATGCCAGAGTCCAAATACGAACCCGCCCGGCGCCCAAGCCCGATCAATTCAAGCTGGGAGAGGTTGTGTTGCGAGGTACATACGGAACATACGCGACGACCGCAGCCGATGGTCGCCTGGTCGTGGAGTACCCAACCGATCTGAAGTCGTTCAGGGTCAGCATTGTGACCGCCGGTTACGCGCCCTTCTGGGCTGAGTGGAACACAAACCGCAATTCCGAGGCGATTCCAGAACAACTCACGGCTCGACTGGAAGCCGGCTGGTCAATTGGTGGCATTGTTGTCGACGGTGACGGGAACCCGGTGGCAGACGCGAAGGTTGAACCCCGCATCAACTACAACATGCGACCGGGAGATGACAGACAACTCTACATCGGCGACAAGCCGACGACCGATGCCCAGGGACGGTGGAGTTTTCACAGTGTGCCGGCATCGCAAGATGAAGTTGTTGTCGTGATCGATCATCCGCGCTCCGCGCCGAGCCCTAATCCACTGTTACGCAGCAAGTACGAGGTCACACCCGGACGACAGCCGGCTGCCAAGATCACGCTGCCGGAGGGACTGACGGTCACTGGCCATGTGACCGACGAAGAGGGGACTCCGATTGCCGGTGCGCTCATTCGGACCGAGTTCACCGACAGACGCCGTCGCAGCAAGCAGGTAACGACCGACAAGCACGGTGCGTACGATTTACGCGGTTGTCCGCAACGCACGCTTCGAATCGTCGCTTCCGCGAAGGGTCGGGCCCTGGAGATGCACGAAGTTGCCATCAAAGCCGACATGCCGCCGGTCGACTTCGAGATGAAACCCGGCGGACACCTTCGCATTCGCGTATTGGACCTGAACGGCGACCCGCTTCCCAAAGCGCGTGTCTTCTTCCAACGGTGGCGCGGCCCTGTCGACTATTTCGAGTTCGATCATTTGCCCCGCGCTGCGGACGAAAACGGCGTCTGGGAATGGAACGAGTCGCCCCTCGATCCCCTGCAAGCCGACATCGGACATCGTGACCACATGGGATTGTCTTACCAACCGGTGCAGGCTCGCGACGAGGAGTACGTGTTTCGGCTTCCGCCGCCCCTGATCGTCTCGGGAACGGTCGTCGATGCCCAGACCAAGAAGCCGATCGAGAACTTTCGCGTCGTTCCCGGTGTTCGCAGCACCGAAACGCACATGAACTGGGCGCGGGGTGAAAGTTTTGCCGCGTCCGATGGAAAATACGAATTCCGCCGCCGCCGCAGCTACTTCGCCCACCTCCTGCAGATCGAAGCCCACGGCTATCTGCCGGCGGTCTCGCGCGACATCAAGAGCAACGAAGGCAGCGTGACCATCGACTTCGAACTCGAAAAAGGCGGTACCGACGTTGCAACCCGGGTGGCGACTTCCGCAGGCAAGCCGGCAGCGGGCGCCAAGATCGCACTGGGTGTCGCAGAATCGACCATCGACGTTCGCAATGGGCGCATGGATCGGGGTGGAAGCTTCGCGATGACCGTGGCTGACGCGGCCGGCCGATTCAGCTTTCCGCCGCAGGAGACTCCCTATCAGCTAGTCATCACGCACCCAGAAGGCTTCGCGCAGGTTGCAGCCACACCGGATTCACCACCCGAAACGATTACCCTACGACCCTGGGCTCGAGTTGAAGGCATACTCCGCGCGGGAGAAACGCCAGTCGCATCCGCCGACGTCCGCATCGAGATCCGCCACGGTCTGTATGCGCAAGATGCTCCCAGCGTCTTTCTGGAACACAAAGTGACGACCGACTCCAACGGGCACTTCATATTCGAGCGCGTCGTGCCGGGCAGCGGCAGCATCGGGCGGAACATACTGTTCATTTCGGGCGAAGCGGCCAAGGAAGTGGCTTCCTCTTGCATGTTGCATGCAGAGTTCCCGCCCGGCGTCACCACCCGGATGGATCTCGGCGAAAGCGGTCGGCCGGTCATCGGCAAGCTACGCCTGCCAGCAGGGGTGCCGGAAGAGGTTCGTTGGGGGTTTGCTCTGGTGGAGGCGCAGATCGACCTGGCTCGGCTCGAACTGCCCAAGCCCCCTCCCGTGATCGACGCAGATCCGCAGCAGAGAAAAGCCTGGTGGATCGCGTGGGAACAAAGCCCCGACGGCAAGGCTTGGCGCGAACTCTCCGATGAATACCAGCGAATCCGCAGGGAGAGCCCATACGCCTTCGCAACCGTAGACGGTGACGGCACTTTTCGCATCGACGATATACCGCCCGGAGAGTACTCACTAAGCGTTAGCTTCCGCCGGCATCACGGCAACCGACTGTGGGGCCATCGATTCGTCGTTCCCCCGACCGATGGCGAGGATGATCGCAAGCCGGTCGACTTAGGCACGCTGACGCTACAGTAGATCAACGTGCTACACCAACTCGGCAATCGGTTCCCCGCCGGGCAGAATTGGGATCGGCCGGCCGGAGTGGTCGATGAAGGACTGATGGGGATCGATTCCCAAGTGCCGGTAGACGGTGGCCAGCATGTCTTGCGGCGTGTAGGGACGCTCGCTGGGATATTCGGCTTTAGAGTTGGTCGCACCAATAACCTGACCCATCTTCAAGCCGCCGCCTGAGAACAGAGCCGTATAGGCTTGCGGCCAATGGTCTCGACCCACACCGTTGTTGTTTCGGCTCAGTCGCGGTGTACGACCGAACTCGCCCACGACCACAACCATAATCTTCTCATCCAGGCCGCGGTCGTAGATGTCTTCGATGAGTGTCGAAAGTGCCTGGTCCAGAAACGGCAGCCGCACGCGCATGTACTTGCCGAAGTGACCGGGCCGGCCGGCATTGAGTATGTGGTCGTCCCAGTTCGTGAACTCCTGCCCCGATTGCGGTGTATTGACATAGATACTGGTGACCGCAGTGCCGGCTTCGGCTAGTCGGCGGGCCAATAGACAGCCTTGACCCCAGATGTTGCGGCCATAACGGTCCCGCAGTTCTTCGTCTTCGCGCGCGATGTCGAACGCCTCGGCCGCTTTAGGACTGGTCAACATCTCGAAGGCGAGATCGCGAAACTCCTCGGTGCCACGCAGGTCTTCGTTGAGATCGAGGTCGCTGCGGAATCGGTCGAACTCTCGCAGTAGTTGTCGTCGATTCTGCAGGAACTGCCCATCTCGGCCGGCCGCAAGTTTGATGTTCGGCGGTGAAAAGTTGTCGGCAGCAGGGTTCCCGATCTCGAACGGGCCGTGATGCATGCCCAGATAAGTGGGCCGCACCATGTAGAGTCTGTTCGGAACGGCCACGTACGGTGGAATGGCGTCCGAATTCAAGCCGCGAATCTGGCTGGCCACCGACCCGAAGTCGGGGTGTTCGCTTTTGGATTGCGACGTGGGATCGAGCTTGCTCGGCCGTTTGCCGGTCAGCACGATGATGCCGCCGTCGCTATGAATGCCGACATCGTGGTGCAGTGATCTGACTAGCGAGAACTTGTCAGCCAGTTGCGCCTGCCGGGGGAACAGCTCGCAGATGTCCAGACCGGGCACGTTCGTCGGAATCGGCGAAAAGATGCTGCGATAGCTGCTGGGTGCCTCCGGCTTGAGGTCGTAGGTTTCGAGCTGAGAAGGCCCACCGTGCAGATACAACAGGATGACCGAAGTATCGCAGCTTGATGTGCCCGCAGCCGCACGAGCCGCTAATACGTCGGAGAGCCCCAATCCGCCCAGCAGCAGTCCGCCAATCTGCATGAACTCCCGCCGATTGACCGGACCCGGACAACCGCGTGCGGCATCCGCCGCCTTGTGCCTGCGGCAGCTTCTTGGCTGTCGTGACAACTAGCCGTGCCCCCGGAATCGAGACTTAGGGAGAGCGCACGATACGCATCCAAGTTGATTGATGTGAATTCTACCCCGCATCGACGGACTGCGGAAGTGCCGTCGCCAGACAGTGGGAAAAGGACAGAGAATCAGAGCAGGGGAGTCTTCGATGCCTCGCCAGCAATCTCGCGCACGTATTTGGGAACGGCGTACCCCGGGAGACGCTCGCGCAGCTGCTCTATGAGTTCGAGACCACGCTCCTCGGCCACTTCGAAGTGGGCCCCACCGGCCACTCGATCGAGTTGATGCAAGTAGTATGGCATCACCCCCAAATCGACGAGACGTTCGCTTAGTTCGCACAACGTTTCGACGGAATCGTTCACGCCGCGTAGCAACACGGCTTGATTGAGGATCGGCAGGCCCGAGCGGACCAGCTTTCGCAGCCCAGCCGCGCAATCGGCTTCGAGTTCCAGCGGATGATTGGCGTGGACGACAACAATCGGGGTCAGCCGCATACCCATCAGCAGGTCCACAAATTCGTCGGTCACCCGATTTGGCAGAACGACCGGCAAGCGAGTGTGAATTCGTAATCGTCTGAGATGCGAAATGCCATCGAGCCGCCCGCAGAGCGCGGCCAGGCGTTGATCGGTCAGCATTAGCGGATCGCCCCCGCTCAAGATGATCTCGCGGAGCGTGTGGTCGGCATCGATGGCCGCAAAGGCCGGCTCCCATTCGTCCAGGCGTCGAGGTTCTTCTCCATAAGGAAAGCTGCGCCGAAAGCAATACCGGCAATGCACGGCGCAGCTTCCGGCGGCGATTATCAACGCCCGCCCGGCGTACTTCTGCAGCAAGCCCGGAGCCGCATGCATTTCGGCCTCATCCAGTGGGTCGGGCAGGAAGCCTTCAACAATCTGCGTCTCGGCGTCAAGCGGCAATACTTGGCGCAACAGCGGATCATCAGGATTGCTCGGTTCGATCCGAGCGATGTAGCTCTGCGGCACCAGCAACGGAAACAGGCGGCTCGCCCGGTGGGCCGATTCGCGGAATTTCTCAGGCAATTCGAGTACGTCGCACAGTCGATCGACGTCGCGCACTGCACCAGCCAGCGAGCGCTGCCAGCTCGCCGATTCCCGCTCAATCTTGGACAGTTCAATCGGCACTGCAACGGCCTTCTAAGGGAGAGACCTTCGACATTCCCACGCGCATTTTGTTTTGTTATCCTTTTCGCGGTCCCGGCATCGACGTAAGGCCGCCGGAGTACAGGCGTCGTCCAAAGTAGTCGATCATTCCAAAGAGACAAGAGCAATGCCTCAGATCAACACCGGCGATTTTCGCAAAGGCGTCAAAGTCGTGCTGGACGACGAGCCGTACGAAATGCTGGAGTGCAACTTCGTCAAACCCGGCAAGGGTCAGGCGCTGTACAAGACCAGGCTCAAGAATCTGCTCAAGGGAACGATCCTCGACCGCACGTACAAAAGCGGCGACAGCCTGGAAGGGGCCGATATTCACAAGGCCGACGGCCAGTACCTGTATCGAGACGGTAACGGCTACGTGTTCATGGACAATGAGACCTACGAGCAGCACAACCTGAGCGAAGAAGCCTGCGGAGATGCGGCCAAGTTTCTGCTCGACAACGCGCCCTGCCACTTGCTGTTCTGGAACGGAAGGTTGATCGAGATGACGCCTCCGGCACAGGTTGTGGTCGAGGTGATCTACACCGAACCGGCCGCCAAAGGCAACACGGCCACGAATGTTACCAAGCCGGCCGAGGTCGAGACCGGTGCGACAGTGCATGTGCCGGCTTTTGTGAACAACGGTGACAAGATCAAGGTCGACGCGGCTACCGGTCAGTACATCGAGCGCGTGCGGGAATAGAGCAATGGCCGCTGCGCTGGGTGCCACGGGCGGCTTGTCCGCCCGTGTTGTCGCGAGCACGCTACAATTCGCACTTGTGTGAATCCGCCAGTGGGACCAACGCGGTACCCTCTCCACGTCCGCGAATAAGCCAAGCGGCGCTCACGCCGTCCAGAGGTCGATGTACCAGTTCACGAGATCGCCGACCGGTTCGATGCGGCAGGCTTGCAGCAACGGTTCGTAAAGCGCGGCGATCCAATAGTTCCCACCGATGAAACGGGCCTCGTACCAATACCAGTACATCGGCCCGATGGAGAGCACGTACAACACGCAAAACACCAAGAACCGAATTCCGATGCGCAGCGAGCGTTGCCTGATACGCGCGGCGTAGGATGGGTCGGACGTCATGCCGCAAGCATACCACTCACTGTCGGTCGCCAACAACTGCGGTCTGATGGGTCTGGAATCCCGGTTGTTCTTCGCTTTCGCTTCGATCTGCGATGAGTTGTTCCAATCTGTCGACGACGTCGACCGCAGCCGACGGACGTGCTAACGCACGCATCTGTTGCTGCATCTGCGACCGCGATGCGGCGTCGTTCAACAACGTGCCGATATGTCGTGCGACCGCGGCAGCCGCTTCTGTGTCCGGTGTCTGTTCGACCAAGTGGGCCGCTCCCGCTGTCTGATAGGTGTTGGCGTTGTGCAGCTGATGATCGTCAGCAGAACTTGGATAAGGAATCAAGATCGCGGGGATGCCGGCACAGGCCAGTTCCGCCAAGGTCGTCGCACCGGCCCGCGAGACGACGATGGCCGCTGTCTTGTATTGCTCTACGAGATCGGTGAAGAACGGTTGCACGACGGCATCGACGTTCAATCGTGCGTACGTGTCTCGCACCGTCTGGCAGTCCGCTGCACCAGCCTGGTGCACAATTCGGATCGGCAGCGATTCGCGAACGAGGGCTTCGGCCGCGCTGACCATGATGCGATTGACGGCGGTTGCTCCCTGACTTCCTCCCAAGACCAGAATCGTCCGTGTCTCCCTCACCTCGCCCGGTGCCTCGGCGAGTTGTACGATTTCCCGGCGGACAGGGTTGCCGGTGACACACAATGTGGCTCGCGAGGCGAACCGGCCGCCGGTTTCTTCAAACGAGAGGCAGACCAACGAAGACCGACCGCTCAACCAGCGCGTGGCTCTGCCGGCGACGGCGTTCTGCTCCAACAAGACCGTTGGAATCCCCATCGACGAGGCGGCAATCACGGTTGGAGCGCTCGCGTAGCCCCCCAATCCGATGACGGCTCGCGGACACTCCCGCTCCAGCAACATCCTGGCCACACGGCACGACTTCCAGAACACCCAAGGGAAACGAATTGGATTACGGCGAAAACTGGCCAACGGCTCGGCCGGAACCATCCGGTGCACGTAGCCGTGCTGCTTGACGATGCTCCGCTCAACTTCGCGATCTGTGCCGACGAATAGAATACGGGCAGCCGGCCAGAGGTCGGTCAACTCCTGGGCCACGGCGATCCCGGGAAACAAGTGCCCCCCGCTGCCGCCACCGGCAAATAGGTATGTGGGATCCCGCTGCATGACCGCTCGACCTTGACCTGAGAGTTCAGTGTGCTGAGTCACGTGGCAGAACCGCACCTCGCACGGGCGGACCAGCAGCCCGCGGCACCCAGCCGTGTAACTCGCAGGGGAGTATCGTCGATTTGCGCGAATGGCTGAAGACTGGTTCCGCTCTTCCGATCCCTGTCCGCGAGGGTGGCACTGCTGGCTTGCCCAGCAGTGGCGAACTAAACTGAGATCGTACGCTGGAGCGCCCGCAAGTGCCGGGTCGTTCAAATGCCCAGTCAGGAACACTCGATTCGACGTTCGAGACCGCGTGAATCGTCAGCAGGTGGAAAAGCTGATCGCCAACTACGTTCGCAGCCTGAAAGCCGCGACGGACGAAGTGGATCCGAATACCTATCGATCGCATCTGTACAAGGCGGAAGCGTTGCTCGCACGCTGGCGCGGAGGCGATTCGCTCGACAACCTCATGCACGCCCTGAGAATCGAGAGATCTGTGTTTGAATCAGAAAACGCTGCCCAGAGGTGAGGCAGAGAGCGTCGGCAGAGCGTTCGGCGATCTCTGTCGAGCCGCCGGTGCAAATTGATACCAGCATTTCGCCGGACTGTGCGGTATCTGGACCTCGAAATCAGTATCGCACTGCTGGAAAAGCCAGCAGTGGCACCAGACTGAAGCCGTTGATTCATAATCCGAGAACAATACGACCATGGATGACGCTTCCCTCAAGTTTCTCAAAGACCTGTTACACGCTCCCAGTCCATCGGGATACGAGCGGCCGGCACAGGATGTCGTTCGCGAGTTCGCCGGCTCGTTCGCGGATGAGGTGACGACCGACTGGCACGGTAACGTGGTCGCCGCCGTCAATCCGGAAGGTTCGCCCAGAATCATGCTGGCCGGGCACTGCGATCAGATCGGACTGCTGGTCAAATTCATCGATGAAGACGGCTTCATCCGAGTCAATCCAATCGGCGGTTGGGACATACAGATCTTGCTTGGTCAGCGGTTGCAGATCTGGACCAAAGGAGGGCCCTTGCCCGGCGTCATCGCGCGCAAGCCAATTCACCTGCTCACGCCGGAAGAACGCAAACAGGTACCCCAGTTGAATGAGTTGTGGATCGACGTGGGGGCGTCCAATGGTGAGCAAGCTCGCGAACTCGTCGAACTCGGCGATCCTGTCACCCTGGAACTCGGCTTTCAAGAGTTGCAGAACAACTTCGCGTCGGCTCCCGGCATGGACAACAAGGTCGGCGTGTGGGTGGTCATCAACGCACTCAAGCGTGTCGCCCAGTCTGGGCCGCAGGCGGCGGTGTTCGCCGTCTCGACCGTCCAGGAAGAGATCGGACTCCGCGGCGCGCGGACCAGTGCCTATGCGCTCGATCCTCAGTTGGGGATTGCAGTCGACGTAACACACGCTACCGACTGCCCCAGCATCGACAAGAAGGAGCACGGGATCGTGAACGTGGGAACTGGACCCGTCGTGTTCCGCGGCCCCAACGTCAACCCGGTCGTTCACGATCAGCTACGAGCCTTGGCGACGCAGCACGACATTCCCATCCAAATCAACGGCATCTCCAAGCCGGCCAGCAACGACGGCAATGCCCTGCAGGTCAGCCGCGGCGGCCTGGCGACCGGCATTATCGGTATCCCCAATCGCTACATGCACAGCCCAGTGGAAGTCATCTCGCTGTCCGACCTGGAAAACGCCGCCGAGTTGATCGCCCAGTTCTGCCTGTCACTCAAACGCGACAGCGACTTCACGCCGTAGGCGCGTGAAGCGCAGCTCATCGTTCGTCGGGACCTTCGTTGTTGAGCCAGGCGCCGACAACCCTTCCGAGCCCAACCGGCTGCTCCACAAACCCCAGCTTCTTGTAGAAGTCGACAACGTCACCGGTAAACAAATAGACGTGCTGACCCTCAAGCCGGTCGAGGATAATCTCGATCATCCGACGCCCGATTCCACGCCGGCGGAGCTGCGACAACGTCCAAACGTCGACGATGTACCCGTTGCAGACACCGTCGGAAACTGCGCGGGCAGTGCCGACGACCTTCCCGTTGTCATGTGCGACAACGCTGACGTAGCTGTTGCGAAACGACTGGAGCAACTGCTGGGCCGAGCGTCCGTTGTCGAACTGATCGGCGGCCAGAGTCGCCTTCAACTCGTCCCAGTCGACCCCGGCGAGTTCGGTTGTGTAGGTGATGTTGCCGGGCATGTCACACATCAGCGTGAACGTGGCAGTACGCCGCAGGACGTCTTGCAGCAGAGAGACGGCACCTGACCACAAGTTATAGAGCTGCGTCAGTTAGACAAGGTTCGCTCGCGGCGTCAGTTTGTCATTTCGACGACCGACTGGCGTTCCAGAAAGCGTTTCAATGCCTCGAGTCGCCGGCGCGTCTGCCGATGGAATGCCCAGCGCACGAAGGGCGTCAACAGCGGCGCCAACCACGGCGGCCGCAGCTCGAAGTTGTACCGGTATAGGACGCGCGTCTTGCTGCTGCCAACGCGAGCTTGACGAATCGATGCCGCGAAGGAATGGAATAACCGGGGTCCCTGCGTCATCTTGACCGCCGCCACCGATGGCCGCGCAAATGAGACGTAAACTGTGTCCATCGCCAATCCACCGGCACGTCGACGTGCGACACACCGAGTCGTTACGCCGAGAGCGGCATGCAACGCGCCGTCAAGCAAGCGCGCTTCTCGCAGAAACGGATCCCACTCGAGACGCTGGGAGTAGTCGTGAAGCAAGTCGAAGACCGCCTCGGGTGCTGCTTCAATCTCGATCGCGGCCGAGTCTGCCGGCATGCTGGTCCTCTCTATGGAGACGACCGTCAAACTCTGATCGAACCAACACGCAATCCACGCCGAGCCGCACTTTTCAGTCGTGGGCTTTGAGCCAGGCCCGCATCGTGGTCGAAACGAGGTCGGCCGCCTCCCACTGCACGAAGTGACCCGAGCTGGGCACCGTGACGAGCGTGTAGTCCTTGTCGATCCAGTCCCACGTTCCCTTGAGCCCGTCCTTGTCGACCGCTGTGTCTTTCAGTCCGTGAATCTGCAGGACCGACATGTCGATGTTCGGCATCTCGCCGCCAGAGGAGGCTTGGCCGTAGTTGGCGCGGTAGTAGTTCAGCATGCCGTCGTAGGACGAACGCTCCAGCGCCTCACGATAGTGCTTGCCGACGACCGGTCCCATCCGGTCGCCGATCGCCATGATGCGATCCGGAACTGGGCTGCCGTCCGGCTTCGACGTGGCAAACCGGCGCGCGTACTGGGTGTTGGCCTTCTGGGCGTCGGTCGGGTTGGATACAACGGCCGCGTAGCCTTTGGGATGCGTGAGATTGAGAATCACCAACCGCTCGAGCTTTTCCGGATGGGTCATGGCATAACGCCAGGCGATAGCGCCACCCCAATCGTGACCAACCAGCGTCACGTTGCCGCCGAGATCATCAATGACGGCATCCACGTCTTCCAAGATCTTTGGCAAGGCGTAGTGTTCGATCCCTTCGGGTTTGTCGCTCTGGTTATAGCCGCGCAGATCCATGGCCGCTGTTCGATAGTCTGACGCCAGAGTGTGCATCTGGTGGCGGAATGAGTACCAGATGTCGGGAAAGCCGTGAATGAACAGGATCGGCTTGCCCTCTCCGAGCGTAACGTAGTGGAGTTTGACGTCGTCGTTGTTGACAAAGTGGTGGTCGACGCGGTCCCAGACATCTTCGGGAGTGTCGGCAACGACGTTGCTGGTGGCAGCAAGAATAGACGTCATGAGTAACCAAGTGGCTGCTGAGCGCATGGCTGTGTCCTCATTGGGGGTGTCGGAGAGAATGATTATCGGTGGATGGCGACGAGCGAGCAAGGCTCTACGCCTTAGGTCCGTGTCGATCCGGCTCCGGCGAACTGCAAAGAGTCCCAATTGGAGCAAGCTCCTCGTAACTGGCGAACCATTTTTGTTCCGACTGCGTCCCTAGTGCATGATTGCGTAAACGCCATGCGCAGCTGGAAGACAGATGAGCGCAACATATTTGAGTCTCAACGCCGATTCGTACGAATTCGCCAGAAATGCGAATTCGCAGCCGTTGCGCTTGTGACGCTTGGCAAGATTGGGAGAAGCCCTTCGAAGCCCGGTGTCACCGCGACATCGGGCTTTTTTCGTTGTTAACACGAGAGGTAAGACTTATCCAAGGTTACGACTGATGTTGTTTGTCCAGCGGCGCATGCGGCACCTCATCGCAGGTCTCGCCGCATGTGTACCGAACATGGGTTCTAAGCAAACACCTCAGACCACGGTTAGCTCAGTGGTAGAGCACCAGACTCGTAATCTGGAAGTGGCGGGTTCAAATCCCGTACCGAGCACCGCGGACTAGCGTCCGCAGCCGGGTGCGAAAGCATCCACCATCAGAGCCTGAGGGGGACGGACGTTCTGCCGGTCCGCCACGTTCTGCTGTGTGAATCTGTCGACCATGAGACGCGCGACGGCACGCCGAAACGCGTCTTGGGAAGCGGATCGCAGGCAGACGTGGCAGCACCCAGGAACGCCATGCAGTGCGTGGATACCGTCTTCAAAACCTGTCGGCCGCCGGCGGCTGACGTCGACCGGAAAGGTGTTCGGCCCAGGCCGAACTGCCCGCCGTTCGAACGACGCCGTCAGGCCCCGGCAGCCAATGTTTGCTCAAACGGCACTCCGCGTTCCGCGGTGTGATCGAAAGAGCGCTCCGTCACCCGAAGGTTTTATTCGTTCAAGGAACCATCGGTTCGAGCCGTAAAGCGCTGAAGCGCCATGCATAACGTGTCAAACCACATTCACGTGGAAGCTCGACTGTTGCGTGCGGGCTGGCACGTGCGGGCACGCACCAGAGTTTCGAGGCAAGGCGTGCCAGCACGCACCCTACAAACAACTCCTTAATCCCACACACGGTGGAAGGATGCTGATTATCATGTTCAAGCGATACAAGATCCGCAGCTACGAAGCGGGCCTGCACTTCCGCGACGGCGAATTCCAGGGAGTGCTCGACACCGGCACGCATTGGTTCTTCGACCCGTTGTGGAAGGTCCGCGTGCAGGTTGTGTCGCGGCGGGACCCGTGGCTCGCGCACAGCAAGCTCGACTTGATTGTCAACTCAGGTGCGCTCAAGGATCGCGCTGTCGCCATCGACCTCAAAGACCACCAGCGGGCGTTGGTCTGGATCGAGGGACGGTTCAACCGCGTGCTGCCGGCTGGACTATACGCCTACTGGACGGGCCAGAAGGATGTGCGGGTTGAAGTGGTCGATGCGCGTGCCGCGCGGTTCGAGCACGAGGACCTGAAGGTCATCGCGGCATCACCGGGTGCGGCAGCCGTGCTCGACATCTGCACGGTTGCGCGCCAGCACGTCGGCGTCTTGTTCCAGGACGGTGACTACGTCGACACTTTGCCGCCGGGTCTGTACGCCTTCTGGAAGGGGGCTGCTGACGCGCGGGTGGTCGAAGTCGACACGCGCGAAACGCTGCTCGACGTCAGCGGTCAGGAGATCATGACATCTGACAAGGTCACGCTACGGATGAACGCAGTCGCGACCTACCGCGTCGTTGATGGGCGGCGCGCGGTCACGTCCACGGATGACCCGCGGCAGTCGCTGTACCGCGAGGTGCAGTTGGTGCTGCGGGCCTCCATGGGTGCCCGCGACCTCGACACGTTCTTGGGCGACAAGGATGCTTTCGCGCAGGAAATCGAGGATACGCTGCGCCGCCGCGCGGCTGAGCTGGGTCTGGAAGTCGCATCGGCCGGTGTGCGTGACGTCATCCTGCCGGGCGACATGAAGGTCCTGATGAACAAGGTCACGGAAGCCAAGAAAGCCGCCGAGGCCAACCTGATTGCCCGTCGCGAGGAAACGGCGGCGATCCGCAGCCAGGCCAACACGGCCAAGCTGCTGGCTGACAACCCGACGCTGATGCGACTGCGGGAACTGGAAGTTCTCGAAAAGGTGGCATCGGCAGGCGACCTCAAGGTCGTCCTCGGCGACAAGGGATTGGCCGACCGGGTGGTCAACTTGCTGTGAATGGAAGGCGGAAGGATGAGGGATGAAGGGTGAATCAAGACGAGCGCACGGCGTCGAAACTCACCCTTCACCTTCATCCGCTCCGGCATGTCCACGAACACAAAGGAGGGGCATCTTCGTTCCAGATCAGATTGAACCATAGAGGCACGGAGACACAGAGAAGAGAAAGTCAGCCGGGGCTAGTACCGCCACATTGGATGTCTTTCTCTGTGTCTCCGTGCCTCTGTGGTTAATACCAGCATTCATTCGTGAAACAAGGTCCCGCGTCGCGCTGGTCAACGGCTCGCTGGCAACGAGTCGTCCGACCGTCGCGACAAGCGGCGGGATTTCGTTTCGTTCCCCGTTTCCTCAACCTCAAGAAAGGAGGTACCAATGGCCAAGGGGACATTTTCTCGTGACAAGGTGAACGTCAACGTCGGAACCATCGGTCACATCGACCACGGCAAGACGACACTCACCTCGGCCATCCTCAATGTTCAGTCGGCCAGAGGCCTGGCGACGTACAAGTCGTACGCCGAGATCGCCAAAGGTGGCATCGTGCGCGACAAGAGCAAGACGGTGACGATCATCGCCTCGCATGTCGAGTACGAAACCGAGCTGCGGCACTACGCCCACATCGACTGTCCCGGTCATGCCGATTTCATCAAGAACATGATTACCGGGGCGGCCCAGATGGACGGCGCAGTGCTGTTGGTCTCGGCTGCCGACGGGCCCATGCCGCAGACGCGCGAGCACGTGTTGCTGGCGCGTCAGGTCGGTGTGCCGCGGATCGTCGTGTTCATGAACAAGTGCGATCTGATCAGCGACCCGGAACTGGCCGACCTCGTCGAGATGGAACTCCGCGAACTGCTCACGCGTTACGGGTTCCCCGGCGATGAGGTGCCGGTCATCCGCGGCTCGGCGATGCTGGCCCACGACCATCCGGCCGATCCGGAAGCGTCGCGGTGCATTAACGAACTGTTGAACGCGCTCGACGCCTACATTCCCGAGCCCGATCGGGACGTGGACAAGCCGTTTCTGATGCCCATCGAGAAGGCCTTATCGATCGAGGGTTTGGGGACGATTGTCACCGGCAAGATCGAGCAGGGGACGGTCCGCGCAGGTGACGACGTGGACATTGTCGGTCTCAACCACGAGCCGCGGCCCACGGTCTGCACGGGTGTCGAAACCTTCGGCAGAGTGCTTGATTGCGGGCAGGCCGGCGACAGTGTTGGCTGCCGACTCCGCGGTGTCCGCCGCGACGAGGTGCTGCGCGGCCAGGTCCTGGCAGCCCGGAATAGTCTGGCGGCACATCGGCGGTTCGCTGCCGAGGTGTACGTGCTGGGAAAGGACGAGGGCGGGCGGCATACGCCGTTCTTCAACGGTTACAGTCCGCAGTTCTTCTTCCGCACGACCGACGTGACCGGCGAAACCAAGCTGCTCGGCGATGCCGAAATGTGCATGCCGGGTGAAGGTGTGCAACTGGACGTATCGCTGATGCGTCCGGTAGCCCTCGAAGCGGGCGATCGGTTCGCGATTCGTGAAGGCGGCCGAACCGTCGGTTCCGGCGTCGTCACAAGAGTCGTGACCTAGCTCCCAAGACGCTCCCCGGCTCGAGAGATCGAGCCGGGGGGTGTTCGTTCTTCATGCACCGGGCCATAGAGCTGCGAAGATCAGGCCCGTTGCAACGGCATACGCCACGCCGTCCAGAGTGTCCATTGCCACGCGGCGGCGGAACCAGAACACGCCCGGGAACACGCCGGCGCAGTGAGTCAGCAACGCCGCAGTGAACACGAAGCGGAAGGCGTCGAGAAACGAGGCGTCGCTCGGAAGCGCCAAGGATGCCAGGTACCCGATGAGAAACGCGGCGACGAAGAAGAACGCCAGCGTCTTGGCGATGTTCGCTCCCATGTTGGGCGACGTCGGCCACAGCACCAGCATGCCGACGCACTTCCCCTGCTTGGCCTGGTAGGCGTCGCTTTTCATCTCCTGCGGGTCTTGGGAGAAGGGGAAGAGGTATTGATCGGCAGGCACCGCTTTCTCGGCAAGCCAGTCCTGAAAACCATCTTCCTCCGGCAGCTTCTTCCATTCCGGCTTGTGATGCGGCAGCACCATCCACGCCAACGTGCTCAAGATGTGCGTCGCCAGGCCGGACAGCAGAATCGGTAACCACAGATCGAACACACTCATCTGACGTCTCCACTCAGTCTCGGTAAAGTTCGCCTATCCGTCCCGATAGTGCGACCTGGTTTCCTGAGACGTGCCCCACCGCCCGGAACGAATGCTTCATGGCGAGGCATCCATGCGCGCCGTCCGCACAGTAGATCATCACGCCACTACTCGACAAGCGTTCCGAAAGGAGATCACGGCGGCAGAGTGAAAGAGATCGGGCCTCCGGGACGCGCTATCGTGACAAGTATACTTTTTCGATCGAGTTCTCGCGCATGAACTGCGGGCGGAGGAACAGCTTCCTCCGCCCGCAGTTTAGTTTTCAGATCAGAAACAGGAGGCAACGAGCCGACTCGCTTGGTTGCCGGCCGGTCGCTTTCCGTGCAACTTGGACTACGGTGTAGCCTTTCTGATTTGGATAGGAATCAAGAGCTTGTTGCCGATCGGAACAATCGTTTCGGAGCCAATGTCGATGGCACCTTCCACAACGACAGTGAACGTGTCTGTGGCTGGTGGGTTCTTGCCGTACTTCACTTTCAGATGCGGCACAACGACGTTCCGAATCCCTTCATGCAAGGTTTTGAAGTTCGCCGCGTCGACAATGTAGTTCCTGCCGGATCGGCTCAATGACAAGTTCGTAAGCACGATGCTGGCTCCCAACTGATGATCGGGTGTGCTTACGAAGGCAATCAGCCGTGCCGCCTTGTTGGGTGCCAATACGCCTGCCGGAACTTGGATGTTCAAACCGTGCGGCGGCGCTGCACGGATGCCTCCAGCCGCCACGGTAACCTCAAAAGGTACGGCGTCTGACGTCTTCGTGTACAGATACGTGACCGGCAGATTCTCCGGCGACCACATCAGCGGAGCAACGCTGCCGGTTGGCCGGTCGACGGGCACATGCAGGTGGCTGGTCACACCATATGGCGTCGCCAGGTGGATATCGACCACCTCTTCGGTGTCGGCGCCCTTGGCGTTGCAGTCGAGGCAGTTGGCCGTGTCTTCACACGGTTTCTTGCGCCGTGTCTCGGTGCGGACGCCGGCCGGGATCGTGACTTCCATCACTTCTCGGCTCAGCAATCGGAAGTCGACCTGCTTCAAGCCGGCAATCACCCGCGTTTCGTGAACGCTGAAGTTCTTGCCAACCAGAAACATCTTTGTAGGGGACCCAGGATTGATGCCTGGCGAACCGTAGAATCCGGTCAACTCGGGGGCCAGATCAGTGACACCGGCTGAGAACATCTGGAACCCACCGATCGTATTGTCGTTGGGCACGTCGCCGTACATTGTCTGCAAGGGCAACTCAGCGGAGAGCTGTTTGACCCGCCGCAGCATTCGCTCCACTTCTCCGTGTCGGTACAGGTGGGCGTCGTTCATGCAAACCATCGTCGAATCTTCCATCGAGCGAATCATCTTGCTCCACTCAACGGTGTCTTCCATGCTGGCGCCGATGTCGCCCTTGTGGACCCAGCGCTTGTTCTCGATGTCCAGCGTATGGGAGGCGAGTTCGAACCAATTGCTCCGGACGTCGAACCGCAAGTGGCGGATGAACGACGGCATCAACACAATCGCAACGCATTCGCGCATGCCCGGCTCCAAACGCTGGGTCCGAGTCAGGTCGTCGCGGCTGGGCCCGCCATGCAGCAAGTCACGCCAGAAGACGCGTGCGTTCCCCTCAATGGGTGGAGTCTGAAAGCGAGGAAAGAACCGCCAGCCGAACGTGTCGTCGCCGTGTCCGAACCCAACAACGGTACGATTGAGGGCAATCGTCCGCAGGTCCATTTCGATTCGTCGCACGAACCGCGTCATGCTCTGTGCGTTGACCTGCCCAGTACCGACAGCCAATGCCAAGGCCACCTGCATCTCGCGTCGCAGGCTGAACGTGTCGGCCACATTCTGCTCTTGAACCTGCGGATCGAGGGCAAATACGTGAATCGGCCAGCGGCAGTTCACATACTCCATGAACGCCTGACGGGCCTCTGGGTTAGGATCGGGACCGTAGAAGACCAGGCCCGGCATATAGTTGCACGTTGAGCAGTTGGGATCCTGGCTGACGCGTTTGATGTCGGCGTTGAGATGGTCGTTAAGCAATACGGACTCCACGAGCACAGCCCATGCCAGGGCCTCGGTTGCGTTGTCGGCACTTGTTGACCCGGTCTCGCCATGAACATCGTTTTCAAAGAACCATCTGCGGCTCACATCAACGTCATGCATATCGCGAATCTCGTTCGCGAGGGACATCGACAAAGACTGTCGAAACGGAATCCTGAACGATTGCTCTGAGGTTGCGGTTGTCTCAACCCGGTCAGCTGAAAGGAGATCATACGCTGCGTTTAACTCCTCGGCGAGAAACGCCTGAACGTCTGACATGTGCAGGCGGCCGTTGCATTCGAGGCGTTCGCGAGCCCTGAAAAGTGCGCTGGCCACGGTGGCCAGTTCTTCACTGCCAAATACTGCAAGTACCTGCGTTGGGGGGATTGCGTACCGACCGCGTCTAGCGCGAGCACTCGTCGGCGGAGCCACAGTTGCCAATTGCAGCGCGGCGTTAGCAAGGCGTTCTTGCGCTCTAGTACCACTCGTCGTCGCTGTTCCAATCTCATTCTGGACCGCGCGTACGGCTGTTGGATAGTATTTGTCCGCAGCCGCAGCAGCCATGTCGAGAGCACCGTCCTGGCCGAGGTCGACGTTATCCTGGATGTCTCTCAAATAGGACTGCTTCGCCGACAAGGTCCCCAGCCCTGGTGCCGGTGCTGCTGCCATCTGCCTCAGATCCGACAAGAATTCCGGTGACTTCATCATAAGATTGGCGTGAACTTGGCGAATGTCTTGTTCGTCTTGTTTGAGACGCGATATAGTCACCTCCAGCAATTCGATTTCCTCGTGGAGATCCCACGTCAGATCGACCATCTTTGTCAGAGGCAGTGCCAGTTGATCAACGAGATCGTTGATCACGAGTTCCCGAAAGACGGTCGGCAGCAGTTCCTCGGTCACGTAGTTCTCAGCAGTAATGGTGATTTCGGCACCGTACCCCTGGCGCGTCTTATCGCCGGGCAATACTGAGACCGGAACGCGGACCAGGTTCAGCGAATAGCCCGGAGCGTCGGCCGTGTCGTCGCCCTCGTTGATTCGCCGAATCTCATGCAGGTGGTTAAGAAACCGCTTTCGCTGATCGAGCAGCACCGTGGGCTCGAGTTCGATCAAAACGTCGCCTTCGCTTGGTGTCGGGCCAAACGTGGAATTGAGTAGACCGCCAGGGTTTGTGCGGCTTACGGTGATCTGGTTGGCTGGGGGCGGTGAAGTCGAGGCAGGAGCGCCTACTATCGGCGTCACAAGACTGTTCAATGTGTCTAATTGGATTTCCGGAGGTTGGACATTGACAATGGTCCCCTCATTCTCCCCCGCGCTACCGTTTCCGCCGCCACCAGGAACACCACCTTGGATCGCCGCTGCGATGGCTAGCGACTGTGTCAGAAACGCCTGATCGGACCTCGAAATCTCGGCATTGATGGTTGGCTTAAACTTGTCGAGCTGCTCGGCCATCTGTCTTTCGAATTCCTGACGGTGGCGCGTCAGCCGGGCTTCGCCCCAGATGTCGGGGGATTTGGCGATAACGGAACCGTATCGCTGAATCTCTTCTTCTAACTCGTCGATGTCCTCAGCCAGTTCCTCCACCGAGGTCTGTGGCTGAGATCGGTTCCAAAACGGCCCATCGGCCTTTGTTGTCGGGGCGGTCAGCGACCCGAGCAGTATTGCGGCGCTTAGGCTGACCGCCGCTCCTGTCTTCCAGCGAATCATCTCGAAATCTCCCTATTCCTAACGCGATCAGAGCAATTCGGCCCGATGAGGCAGATGAGATGGTGGGGACAACCCAGGCATTTGCAATGATCGGTGTTGTCCCTAATGCCCGCAGCAGCCGTAGAAGGCACGAAATAGAAGCAGGCCTTGCATATGGTGCAGGCTGACCCCGATCACAGTATCGACGCGCACATTAGTATGCTTGCTATGGATGTGGCCGATATTGTGTGGCGCACCGAATCCAGCGAATGTGAGGCCGAACGACTGCTACACGCGTCGCAGAGAATTCCTCCGGAAGGACCCGAGCATGCGATTGAATCGGAATATCCAGGCCATCCAGATCTCTACAAGACCGAGAAACGGAGTAACACCACCGACAAAACCCTTAAAATTGGCACATTGCGTAGGGTTAGCGCGGCTCGGTAACATGAAATAATCGCCTCGAACTCATGTCGATCGGCGCATCCAGAAGACACTCAATTTGAGCTCGCGCATGAACATTAGCAGTAGACTTCGAGCATTCACATTCATCGGGGTGGCCATGTTCTCGCTGTCTGCGACACTCGCAGCAGGTCGGGTGGCGGAAGAATGCGACGGATGTGCGTGGCCCGAGGTCGACTGTTCCGAGTGCCCCGACGGCCACTGCGATGAGTGGCCGGTCGTTGAGGTCCAACTTCGAGCGCGCGACGCCAAGAAGGCGTTCAAAGGCACGACAATCATCCATGAAGCACGCTTCGACCAGGATCGTTTCCGGATCTGCCTCCCGCTCAGGTTTCACCGTGCACATCTACCCGACGCGCTGGCGTGGGCGCGAGATGTCCAGGTGCGCGACAGCGAGGACAAATCGGTGCCTCGAACCGTCCGGCCGGTGGCGATCAAGCACAAGGATCTGGCGGCTAAGTTCTACGACTTCTTGATTGTCGTCGACGAACCGAAAAGCGGAGATGGCAAGCTGACGCTGCGGTACGAGTTGCCCAGCGGGGGGTGGGACCCGCATTACTTGATCTTGCCGTCAAAGTTGCCGCAGAAGTCGCCGACGGAGTCACACGTCGCACTGAAAATCTCGGCCTTCAATCACGGCGGCGCGTCCTGGCCCGAAGGAGTGAGGTTGATTCTGCAAGACTCGACCGGCAAGAAAATCTACGTCCCACGAAATCCAACGACGAAACAATATCCAACTGCCAAGCAGCGTGTGCCGGTTTCGGCCGATCAGTCTACGAACCTTTTGATTGAAACTGTGCCGATCACCTTTAGCAATGTGTTCAAGATCGACGCACAAACAATTGGTGAAGAGCCGGCTGCGGTTGCGAACGAAATCACGATCAACAATTGGCCGGGCCGCTACTATCTCAAAGGCGATGTGAAAATCGAGAGGCAGGGCGATCCCAAAGTGCGTACGATCGCCGGCATCAAGTTTCCGAAGCCATCAAACAATCCTAAAGCGACAAACGTTGCAGGCAAGTTCACCGACGATCTTGTGCGCGTTGCAAAATCGCAGACAGAGTTGAATGTACGGCATCTCGAAAGAGTTTGCGACGCGATCGCGTACTATCGTGCCCGATTCAAGGTCGACTACAAAGTCGCGGTAGGTCAGGGCGGAACGACTGTTAAACTTTCGCGACCTTGTCCATTGGGTGCCACCTGTGACACCGAACTGACTCAGGTTGTCGAAGGCACGGCAGTCACGCTGATTGCGACCAATCGGCAATTGACGCCGGTCGAACTGATCTATGCGCCGCCTTACGCGGCCACGAAGGTTGCCGACCTTGAGAACTCCCTAAAGGCTTTCCGCGAACAGATGGACAGATTCGAGGCCTCCACGGCCGACAAGAACTGCGATCTGAGTGAAGCCGCCAAGCTGATTAAAGAGAGTGCAAAGTCACTCGAAACCAAATTGCCGGGGCTTCGCAAGGACGAATTGACGGCCGAGCAGCAACTGCATTCGGTCGCCCAAACCGAAGACACCACTTGTTGCGATTTCGCCAGCGCCTCCGAGCAGTTGGACCGTGCGCTCGGCACGCTGCACGACGAGTTCCTGAAGAAGAAAGCAGAGCAAACCGCATTGCTGCTCGAGCATGAGACGGCAATGCGCGTCCTCACGCGCCCAAGCTCACCGTGTCACTCTGCCACGGAGCTTGCCGCCGCTCCGTGAGGGGCGAGGTGTATTCAATCGAGCGTGTAAGCCTCTTCATCGCAAATATCGGCCGGGCCGCGCCAGACGCCGCCGCCGTTGGTGCTCACATACATCACGTCCGGTGAGCGTTTGTCGAACGACACGCGGTGGACGTGCATGAAGGGCAGCTCATTGAACGGCTGGCATGTATGGCCGCTGTCTCGGCTCAACCATAGACCGGAATGCTCCCGAGTCTTGCGGCCGATTTCGCCCACCAATGTGAGGTACAGCCAGTGTGGATTCTCGGGGTGCAGGTAAACGCCGAAGTGGCGATAACTGATCGGCATCCCGTGCAAGGGCAGACGGCGCCAGGTATCGCTGGCTTCATCCCACTGGTAGGCTCCCGATTGCTCCGGCGCATAGTGGCGACTTCCTTCCGATGGTGGAACAACCAGCCTTGCCACGTTCCGTGGTTCTGATGCCGCCAGAAAGATTCGTCGACTGTTGCGGGGGTCGACCGCAAAGTCGCGCGGCCAGTCGAGACGCGGGCAATGCGCGTCACCGACCGGCTTCCAGACGTCACTCCCCTTGTCGAGCCGAAAAAGGCCGACGCCGTCGTTATCACGGCCGAAGCAGCCTGAGCCATTTGCGGTCTCGGTCGTGTTAGGCGTCACCAGGACAAACAACGTGCCGTCCTGATGCGCAACCAGCCGGAAGAACCGTCGGTTGGGATTGTCTTTCAGGTTGTGGGTAATCGATTTCCACTTAAACCGATCACCGCCTTCATCCGCGGCCTGATATATTCCGTCCTCGAAGACTGCCGCGTACAACACGCATTGGCCGTCTTCAGCGTAGACGATCGACGTGAGGGGCCTGATGGACTCGGTCTTAGCGTCTGTTGTGACGGGCCTCGTGCTGATGCCCTCGTTAACCGTGTCTCGCCCCAACTTCCAGTCCTGTCCGCCATTGCAGCTATACCCCACGCGTCCGATCTTGTCTGCCTCGGTCGGTTCCGGCTGGAAAAACAACACGACGTTACCATTGGGAATGTCGTGGAGTGAAGAAAAGGCGGCCCACATCCGGTCTTTGTTTTTCGGGTCAAACGCGAATTCATAGACCGTGTTCTGCCACTGTTTCTCCTCGCCAGCGACATCGAACTTTCCCCAAACCCATGACTCGCCGGCGTCCGTCGACCGCGCAAAATTGCAGTCGGTGTAGGCGATGAAGTGCCGTTGGGGGTCGTGCGGATCGACCGAGTAATGCCAGACCGCCGTGACCACTAGACCATTACACGTCCAACCGGTGTTTTGATCTGGTGGTTGTGGACCGGATGCTTTTGTGGTGGCTGAATCGGCGCTCAACCAGGGCGGTTCGGGGTCCGACCGATGGACGTAGCACCGCGTGCCCACGCGCAGGATCACATCGCTGTCATCGGGACTGACGGCGGCATCGTTGCCCGGCTCCTCCGAGACCGAGGGTATAAGGTCGTCCCGATTCGGTTGGTTCACAAGCTGCACGGTGGCCCAATTGTGCGTGACGTTGTGTTTCTTGTAGAAGCCGTTTTTGGTTGGAGGAAACGGGAAGAAGGTGCGCTCCCAGTTTTCTCCGCCGTCACGTGAGCGGTATACGCTCGAATGCACACCCTCTTTGTAATTCTCCTCCGAATACCCGGAATTGGCGGCCAGCACCTGAATCACGGGCGCCATGGTGCCCGACGCCATGATGCGGTGAAACTGCACCGTGTGGCACGCCCCGTCTTCGGGCGACTCTATCCAATCGTCGGCAACTTTCAGCCTCCGCCACGGCGCACAGTCCACACTGGTGTAGACCCCGCCTTCCGGAGGGCGTTCATCAATTCTTCGCGAGGCCACTGTGCAGTACAGACGAAGATGTCCGTCGGCTGAGTGCCCGGCGAACGATCGAATCAACGGCTTTCCGTTTGTCTCCAATGGCAGGCCGCGCGACGTAAAATGGCCCCAGTTGCCCCCGCCGTTCTTGGAGATCAGTACGCCGGCTTGTGTGGCGGCCAAGTGGATCCGCTCGTTTGCTGCGGCGTCTGGAAACCGCTGGTCGATGTGGAATGCGAGTGGGAAGCCCAGCACTTCCTGGATTTGCTCCGGGCTGTCCCCCGCGAGATTCGGACCCCAGTAGACGACTTGCTTCCAGCTGCATCCGGCATCATCCGAGCGCCAAATCGAGTTCCGACCGCGATCGAGCTCGATGTTGGCACAACGTTGCGGGTCTGCAAACAGCGCGTAGCCCACGAAATTGAAATCCTCGCTCCCCCCTACGAGCATGACCTTTGGGTCGTAGGGATCGATTGCAATTTCGCCATGCAGCCGCTCATTGCCAAAACCCGCGTTTCCCGGGCACGTATCGGCTTTCTTGAAGGTCCTGCCCCCGTCAGCGCTCGACCTGATCTGTCCAAACGCGCTGCCGGCGAAGATGTTCCAGTCTCCCGACTGACCGTAAGTTGGCGAAAAGGCAGGTCGGACACCCATGTTGGACCTGAGCTGCGCGTAGTGGATCATTTGCCACGTCTGGCCAAGATCCTTGGAGAGATAGGCCCCCCCCATATCGCAGTTGAGCATCAGGTGCGGGAGTCCGTCGGTGCCGCCGACGACCCGGCTGACAGCCGGGGTCCCCATGTTTCCATACCCGCCGAGCCCGTTGGGTGTCCACTTCATCGCGGCCCTCTCAGTTGAAAGTTGAATGCCGACCGAACGTTCAGCAAAGGACAACCTCCGTGTAGGGCTCAGCGTCGAATAGGCGGGATACGAGAACCTTGCCACATAGAGCGTACGACAAGACTCTCTTTAATACAAACGTGCACCAGACATATACCGAAGTCTCTGGCCTAGGCGTCCGCCACAGGGATCTGATAGAGACGAGATCTATTCGACGGATCGCCTAGATGTCGTCCGGTCCCATCCACTTTCGCACTGCGGGCAGCTCGTGGGTTTTCAAGCGCTCAAGCAGTGCCTGAGGGCGCTCGGCGACGACGATCAGGTCGCGGTGCTTTTGTTTGATGAAGCCTTCGCGGATGGCGGCGTCGATCAAATCGACCAGCGGATCAAAAAATCCCGCCACGTTCAACAGGCCGATGGTTTTGCGATGAATGCCCAGTTGTGCCCAAGTGATGACTTCCAACAGCTCTTCGAACGTTCCGTAGCCGCCCGGCAGCGCGATGAAAGCGTCGGCCAGTTCGGACATGAGGGCTTTGCGGGCGTGCATGTCATCGACAAGCCGCATGTCTTTGACGCCGGTGTGTAGCAACTCCTTGGTGGCGAGCATTTGAGGGATGACCCCGACGACGTCACCACCACCTTCGAGCACGGCATCGGCAACAACACCCATCAGGCCGACGCGGCCCCCGCCGTAAACCAGTGGATGCCGCTCCATGGCGAGGAGACGTCCCAGTTCGACGGCCGCCTGACGATAGCGGTCGTCGCGTCCGGTGTTTGATCCGCAGAACACACAGATGCGATGCATCCGTCAAGTTTCGGCGGCAGGGCGAGAGTTCGCAAGCTCGCGGAAGCGTGAGCAATCGGTCATTGCAGCGGCTGTATGTCACCAGCCTGCCGGAAGAGGTGCGAAGGCCCTTGCACGTCCGGTCTGGCGACCAGCCCGAGGTCGACCAGTGTCGCATAGGTGAGCAGCATCAGCAGGGCATAGGTGACGACGTTCGGGAGAAACTTCTCGCCCACGAACTTGATCGCGCTGCCGGCGGACTTCTTCAGCCGGATGCGGACTCCCGAGAACTGTACGCTGTAGATTTCATCGAGCAACAGGTGCGAGAAGAATCCCAATGCCACGCCGCCCGCCATCAGCGTTTTCACGCCGACTGAATCGCTCTTGTAGGCCAGAAAAGCCAACTCGGCTGCAATCACCATCGCCGGAACGCTGTGAAACATCCCGCGATGGACAGACGCCTTGGCCAACACGGCTGATGCACCGTAGCGAATGCCGGCATACACCAGGACCGCCAACAGCATCGCCCCCTCGGCGTCACCGCCCCACTTGAGCAAGTGGCCCATCATCGCCAACGGCATCACGGCGGCCAGTAGTCCGAATACCTCCCTCGTCGGCCGGCCGGTGTCGGAGTCGACATCAGGCAGCATGCCGGCCACCCAAGTCATGACGCCGGCCAGCGCAGCCTGGACCGGCGTAAACTCGAACAGCACCATGGCGGCAACTCCGTAGCCCGCCCCGCAGACCCCACTGACGCTGATGTGTTCTCGATATCCGGCCATGTTCGTTCGTCCTTGAACAACGGCACGTTTTCAGATCAAACCTGGACGCCTGAACGCGCAGGGCGGAATCTAACAGAAGCCCGGAGAGCAGAGCAATGCGGCTTTGCGGGGGGGATTGAGTGGTTTGCGCAACTCTTGCTCAGTCGGTTGTTGCCAGCATCTCCAAAACCTCGTCCTTGAGCTTATCGTTCACCGAGAGCCCGTTGCCGCTGTAGATGCTGGGGTTTCCGGACCAGTCGATGAAGTGGCCCCCAGCTTCTTGCACGATGGGGACCAATGCCGCCGCGTCCCAGGGGTTGAGCAACGGGTCGACCATCACGTCGGCGCGGCCGGTGGCCACCAGAATGTGGCCGTAGCAGTCGCCCCACCCGCGAGCAATGCGGCTGGCCCGGCAGAGATCGAAAAACGTCTCTTCGCGGTCGATGATCGTCCAGCACTCGGTATCGGTGAAGCAGAACAGGGCTCTTTCGAGCCGGTCCGTCTCAGTCACGCATGTGCGCTTCGGCTCGGCAGCGCCCACTTGCCACCAGGTGCCCCGACCGAGAGCGGCATAGACAACCTCGTCCAGGGCCGGAATCCGGCAGACGCCGAGCACCACACGGTCTTGATACTCCAGGCCGATTAACGTGCCAAACAGTGGCACGCCGTGCACGAACGATTTGGTGCCATCGACCGGATCGAGAATCCAGCGGTAGTCGTTGGATGACTCTTTCTCGCCGAACTCTTCGCCCAGCACGCCATCATCGGGAAACAACTTGTCGATTTCATCGCGGAGCAGTTGCTCTGCGCCGCGATCGGCGACGGTCACCGGCGACTGATCCTGCTTGAGATCGACGGCAAGATCGTCAGCCTGATAGTGCTGCAGGATGAGTTCACCCGCCTGCCGGGCTGCGCCCACGGCGAAATCGAGGCGGGTCTCGAGGTCTTGTTCGCTTGTCGTCATGTTGCTGCCTGTCAGGGAACCTCATCGCCAGCCGAATCGTTCGCAAGTCGATACAAGTGCTCTCCCGCTTTGCGGACCAGCAGCACGTCTTCGTCTTCGCGATTGGCAAACGATTCCACGTCGATGGAAGAAGGATCACGATACCCGAGATTGATGCGTTCGCAGGTTTCTCGAGAAATCTGAGACGAAAGCGTGACCCGCACACGCGGGCGCTCGATGCCGTTCTCGTACGTTCCGCCCCCACGAACGTGGGTCGAATGTGCCAACACCCCGCGTGGCACGTCACCAAATCGGTCCCATTGCTTCGTGAAGTAATCGCGTACGTGGTAGCCCACTTGCTCGATCCACGTGCCATGCGTCGTTGAGATTTCCTGCATGTGAGGGGCATAAATAATCAGTTCGCCCCCGTCGGCGACCACCGGCTCGAGTTTGTACATGCACTTGCCGGCGACCCACAACTCGTCGTACATGGCCGGAGCGCACGAGAGCACCTGGCGAAAAGGTCTCGGCACGCGCTTGATATGGACCCGAGCCGATAGATCGGCCGCCGCATCCCACGCTTCTTCGGGAGTGCCGTAGGCCAGACCGTACAGGCCGGCATCTTCAGCGACCACAAACGCGATGCAACGGCGGTCTTGCTCGACTAAGCCGGCGGCTCGCTCGACGACAGCACGCACGGGTGTGCCCTTCACGCCGATGATTCTCTGATTGGTGATCAGGGCCCCCAACCAATGGAAGAAGTTGAGTAACTCGGGTCCGGAGAGGCCGGGGAAGAAATACTTGTTGCCGCCAGAGAAGCCCACGACCTCGTGTGGGAAGACCGGCCCCATCACAAGCAGGGTGTCGTAGCTCTGAACGCGGGAGTTGATCTCAACGGGCACGTCCTCAGAGAGCCGACCCTCTGAGATGTGCTCGACGTCGGCTCGCTGCAGCGTGCCGATTTCCAGCAAGTGCTCCGGGTTGTCCCACTCGTGGTTGTACAGCTGGATGTCGTCCGGCAGCTCTTCAGATCGATCGAACCCGAGCAGTTGCGCGATCTGCGTCTGGCTCAGAGGCGGATGGGTGCCCAGGGCGACGATCACATCGAGGCGCCGGACCGCCGTCCCAATCTGCCTCCACAGGGCGTCAAATAGCAACGGCAGTGGGGCGGTTCGCGTGTTGTCTGGAATGACCAACAGCACCCGCCGATCTCGAAAGTCGTCGGGTGGGACGTGCTCCTGTATCCAAGCCCGCACTTGTTCGTCGGGCAATTTGGGTGGGAAGGCAGACAAGATTGGTTCGTTCTGCAGGCCGATCGCCAGGTGCGCCGCGGTGGTAGTGCTAAAATAGATGCCCCGGATTCTATCTGACGTGCGGCAGCGGGAGCCAGCTTGTCACGATCTGTTCGACAGCTCACAAGCCGCTGTGCCTGTAACATGCCCGATTTGTCAAGATTCGAAGCCCGTCGGGAGTGAAAACGGGCCGAGGGCACTGGTCAGACGGGTGGCAAATGAGCTAGGCTTGCGGGAATCGGCCCGGCCGCCGGTGTATCACTGATTCCGTCGGCCGGAAACTCGCATTTCGTTCGACTGAAACCGGGCGGGAGCATGACGCTCGCTGAGCAGTTTGTCGGTAAATTTCGCGCAGACGTCCGCTTTCGCGGCGAGGCGTATTTGAAGGCCGAACGCGTTTCAATCATGCGCGTGACCGCCGATCAAGTCGCCGGGCTGGTGCGCGACGGCGTCGAATACGAGACGCAGTTGAGCCGCGAAGAGGGGCAGTTGAAGATGTACTGCAACTGCTCGGCCGGCACGCAGCAGGATCCTACCTGCAAGCACCTCTGGGCGACCATTCTCGCCGTCGATGAGGGCGGGTTTCTGACAGCCTCGGCGAAACCCAACTACGTTCCCCCATTCGCCGTCGAGCAGGGGGCCGCAGACTTTGACGACTGGGAGGACGAAGATCTCGACAGTGACGTCTACCAGCCGTCCTCCGGCGGTAGCCGGACAGGGGCCACCCGGGTCAAAGTGGAACTTCGCGATTGGGAATCGCGGCTGCTTGACGTGCGCGAACGCCTGGAGACCACCGACAACGGCACCCGAAACACCGCCAGCGAGCGCGAGGTCTACTATGAACTCGACGTCGAACAGAGCCGGGAAGTCGAGCTGCTCGTCATCCAAACTTCTCAGCGACAGCGCAGGGCCAACGGCCAATGGGGCAAGCTCAAGCCGCTGAAATTGCGTCCCGGGCAGCTCGATGAGATCGACCACGAAGACGACCGGAGAATACTGGCGTACCTTGCAGGGGGCACTCCCGAGCGGACCAACTGGTATGCACAGCAGACCGAGTCACAGTCGCTGGTGCACCGCTATCACGTACCCCATGAGTTGGCCGAGCGAATTCTGCCGCTCGTTTGCGAAACGGGGCGGGTCCGCATCCTCAACGCTGATTCTCGCAAGGGCAACGTCTTGGCTTGGGACGACAGCCCTGGCTGGGAATTGACTCTGAAGGTCAACCCGGACGACGAGCAGGAGGGCTGGCGGGTTGTCGGCGAATTGAGACGCGACGAAGACGTGCTTTCGCTGGCCGACGTTGATCTGTTGGTCCCCGGCGGCTTCGTCGTGACCAGCACGGGAATTAGCCGGCTGTGCGACTTCGGCGCCTTCGGCTGGGTCTCGATGCTGAGACGCGACGAGACCTTCAGCGTGCCCGAGAATGATAAACACGAATTGGTCGAGCGCTTGCTCGACATGCCGGTTTTGCCCAGGCTGGCGTTGCCCGAAGAGCTGCAACTCGAGCAAGTCGAGTGCGAACCCGTGCGACACCTCACCGTCCGCACGCCACGCAGCGGGCGATGGCACATGGAGCGGCTACAGGGGGAAATCTCGTTCGATTACCTAGGTACGATGGTTCCCGGCGCCAGCGTGCAGTGGGCCATCGTTCAACGCGAGCAGGGACGCTGCGTTCTGCGAAACCGAAGCCGTGAAGACCAAGCCTGGCTGCAGCTGCAGGAGCACGGTTTCCGCCGTCTACACGACCCGCGACGCGGCGGCCACGACGTGGAGATCAACGTTCGCGACCTGGGGCCTGCCGTCCGCACGCTGGTGGCCCATGGCTGGCAAGTCCACGCCGACGGCAAGCAAGTGCGACAGCCGCTCGACATGCGATTTCGAATCGAGTCCGGGATCGACTGGTTCGAACTGCATGCCGATATCGATTTTGAAGGTCACACCATTGCGTTTCCGGAACTGCTCTCGGCACTGGCGCGTGGCGATAGCACCGTTCGGCTGGACGACGGCTCGTTGGGGATTTTGCCCGAAGATTGGGCTCGGCGCTACGGACTGTTGGCCGGATTAGGTGTGGCCGATGGTGAGCACATGCGGTTCGAGCAGCATCAAGTCGCGCTGTTGGACGCGCTGTTGGCAGCCCGCGAGTCGGTCGACTTCGACTCCAAGTTCACCCGACTCCGCGACCAGTTTGCATCGTTTGACGGCATCGAGCCGGCTGGCGAGCCAACCGGTTTCGAAGGGACGCTGCGTGGATATCAAAAGGAAGGTCTGGGTTGGCTGGAATTTCTGCAGTCGTTTGGGTTGGGCGGTTGCTTGGCCGATGACATGGGGCTGGGCAAGACGGTCCAGTTGCTGGCGCTGTTGCAGGACCGCAAGCGAGCCCGCGGGAAAAAATCGCCTTCGCTGGTCATCGTGCCGAAGTCGCTGCTGTTCAACTGGGCACAGGAGTGCCACCGCTTCACGCCGGACCTGCAAGTGCTCGAGTACACCGGACTCGAGCGGGCCCTGCTGCGAAAGGACTTCAACAACTACGATCTTATTTTGACGACCTACGGCACGTTGCGGCGCGACATCCTGGAACTCAAAGACGTCGCTTTCGATTACGTCGTGCTTGACGAAGCACAAACCATCAAGAATTCAGGCTCGCAGGTGGCCAAGGCGTCGCGTTTGCTGAGCGCCAATTATCGTGTCGCATTGAGTGGCACACCCATTGAAAACCATGTCGGCGACCTGTGGTCTATCTTTGAATTCTTGAATCCGGGCATGTTGGGCCGCAGTTCCATCTTCCAGTCTTTCGCCGCGGACGCTGAAGACAAACAAGCACGAAACTTGCTCTCCAAGGCTCTGCAACCCTTCATTCTGCGGCGTACCAAGCAGCAGGTGGCCAGCGAGCTTCCCGAAAAGCTCGAACAGACGATTCATTGCGAGATGCAGCCCGAGCAACGGAAGTTGTACGACGAGTTGCGTGCCCACTACCGCAGTTCGCTGCTCGGACTCGTCCGCGATCAGGGATTGGCCAAATCCAGAATGCACGTACTCGAGGCATTGTTGCGGTTGAGGCAGGCCGCTTGCCATCCGGCACTGTTGGAAAAACACGCCAACGAGAAGTCGTCCGCCAAACTCGACGTTCTGTTGCCCTATTTGGAAGAACTGCTCGAAGAAGGTCATAAGTCGCTGGTCTTCTCGCAGTTCACCAGCCTGTTGGCGATCGTCAAGCAGCACCTCGACGAGAAAGGAATCGTCTACGAATACCTCGATGGGCAAACCCGCAAGCGAAAGGATCATGTCGAACGGTTCCAGAACGACCCGGATTGCGGAGTGTTTCTCATCAGCCTCAAGGCGGGCGGGCTGGGACTCAACTTGACGGCGGCCGATTACGTCTTTCTGCTCGACCCGTGGTGGAACCCGGCCGTCGAAGCCCAAGCCATCGACCGCGCCCATCGTGTCGGCCAAACCAAGCGCGTGTTCGCCTTCCGCATGATCTGCCGCGACACGGTCGAAGAAAAGATCGCCGAGCTTCAAGGACGCAAGCAAGAACTGGCCGACGCCATCCTGCAGGCCGACAAGAGCCTGATGAAGAACCTCTCGACCGACGATCTCGAAATGCTGCTGTCGTGAAGGTCGAAGGCTGCAGGATGATTTCGACGTTCATCCTGAGCACTATGCTGCAGCGCGCTGGGACCCGTGCTGGGACAGCTTGTTGGGGCCAACCATCCGGACCACCATTTCACCGTTCCAAAACGTGGGGTGACCGCTTTTGGGGGTCAGCACGTCGAGCAGGACTTCATACTGGTTAGGGCTGCCGACGATGAAATCGAAGTTGGCCCGCCGCACGTCTTCCCAGTTCGTGTCGTCGACCATGATGACACAGTTCTCGGCAAAGAAGGGCTCGGCCAGCTTGAGGCCATCCAGCTGATCCTGATAGGCGTGCGGCCCGTCGAACAGATAGAAACCGATCGGTCCTTCGTGCACTTGGGCGAAGTAGTCGCGGTAGTCCATCTCGTGAAAGGCGTGACCCACGCCGCGAAAGCGTTCGAAGCGCTCCAGGAAGGCTTCACGCGGTGAGTTCTTGTGTGAGAAATTGTCGATGCCGGTGCATCGCTGACCCGAGTTGCCGGCCAGTCCGCTGAAGAACGTGAATCCATTCCACACACCGACATTCACATAAGCTTGCCCGTCGGGCATTTGCGAGACCGCTTCGTTGATGATTGCGCCGACGGCAAACGTCGACATGCGCGGAATCTTGCAAGCGTCGCGCAAGCGGTGCCGCATTGTGCCTTCGTTGCATGGCAGACGCGTATTGAGCACCTCCAGGTGGATGCCGATGTTCCGCAGCAGCATGTTCAACGCGCGGAATCCTTTTGGCCGGGGGCGACCCGTTCGCAGGAATCGAAACGAGATGTTCTTGACGTAGTCAGCGAAATCCATGATCGCCGCCTCTTGGGAACGTGCTGGAATGCCAACGTTGCTCACGCAGCCGGACGTGGGCTTCTACGCAAATTCAGTAAACGTGTCAAGCTGAGGGAAACGTGGTCTTGTGACCTGTGCAAATCTGTCTTATAGGTCGCGCACCTTCACATGAATTTGAGCATTCCCGCTGCTCCAAGTAATGCGATCAAAGCCGTCACGCACATGACGAGCAGGACCAGCATCACCCAGCCATGTGGCAGTGCGTTCTTGCGGGCCTGGTAAATCATACAGACGATTCCACCCACAACGACCATGGCCATCAAATCCCAGGCAGCCTCGTCACGTACCATCGCCCGGATTACCACATCGATGAGCAGTGCGAAGGTGACCACGCCGTAGGCCCACCGGTAACCGGCATTCTCGACAGCCACTGTCCGCTCGTCTCGTTGCACGCCCTGGTGACTGCTCATGAGTTCTCCTCCAGAAAGAAGAGGTCTTCGACCTGCTTGTTCAGGTGTCGGGCCAAGAGCAAGGCCAGCTTGGCTGAGGGGTTGTACTGGCCAGTTTCAATTGAACTGATGGTTTGGCGAGTCACTCCCGCCAGTAATCCAAGTTGCTCTTGGGAAAGACTCTTTTCTGCACGTGCGACCTTCAAACGGTTGCGAAGTTGGAAATCTTGCACAGGCCTCGCGCTCCCAGTCCCATCGTATTCTTTTCCTCTGGCCTCAGAATGTCAAGTAAACTTGTCATTATGCAATGTAATCTTGTCATAATTCGACCTCTCCCGCGAAAAAAACCCAAAAATGGATTGCCATGCATACTAGTTTGTGATACAAACATGTATGCACTACAACGACACGCTCAAGGAGTACAGCCATGAATCACTCTCAAGCGGAGTCTCGGGAGCCGCCGTTAAGCGAACCGGAAGCGATCTCGAAATGGGCCCGGGTGTATGCCCAGAATCGCAGCCTAGGCATCGTGGTGTTTATGGTGGCTTTTGTGTTGCTGTCTGCGGCCATCGGAGGAGCGTCTTTGCTTGGGGGGGTGGCCTACCGCTCCGGTAACATACTGCTCTTTTGGGTGTCGATGGCCATGCTCGCGCCGGCGTGCGGAGCACTCGTCTGGTTCTCCGTCCCCCGGTGGGGCGGCCAATTCCAACAGCGCGTCGTCCAACGCTTGTATGCCACCGAAGGGAACGCTGCATTCTCGCCTCCGGGCGATCGCAAGAAGACTTGGGGACTGATCCTGGGAGGATGTTTCGGTGCGTGCGTCATCGCGTCGGTTGTGATGGGCTTTGTGGTTGACATCCCAACCAAGTACCTGCAGCCCATTTCCGCGCTCTACGTCGTGCCCTTCCTGGTCGGCGTATGGTTCCTGATGCGACCGCTGGCCGGTTACTTGGCCCTGTTGTGGCCGGCCCTGTATGCAGCTCACGCGATCTTGATCGTCGCTGGGGCGCCGATCTTTTTCACGGGTCGATGGCAAGTGCTGAACGTACTTATCCCGATGGCGGGCTACGGCATGCTATCCGGATTCGTGAGCCACCTCTACAGTCGGGTTGCTCTCCGCCAGTTGAAAAATCTGACTCAGACCGATCTGACCGGCCCCGATCAATCAGGGGAGCCGAGCGAACAATGACGGCCATCGATCGAATCATCCACGAGCCGGTGCGCCTACGGATTCTGTCGATCCTGATCGGCGTCGACTTGGCCGACTTTAAGTTCCTCTTGTCCACGCTGGATCTGAGTCGGGGAAACCTGTCTTCGCACATGGACAAGCTCGAATGCGCCGGCTACATCGAGGTACAGAAAGGTTTCAACGGAAAGATTCCCCATACCAACTACCGGATTACTGACGGCGGTCGTGAGGCTCTATCCGATTACTGGGCCGCTTTAGATCAGATTCGTGCAGCTTGCACAGAATCCGACGTCCCATCACGTTCATAGAGCCCAGCGAGGTCAAGCCGCTGCGTCGGGGGCGAAAGGCGTTTTCATCGGTGGCGAAGACGTCGCCTGCCCACTGGGGCGGCTTGCTTCATTGTCGGGCCGTGGGCGGGGCGGGGCGAACGCCCCACTGGCTGGGTGAGGGGAAGAATTGCGGAACCCGCAGCAACGGCATTGGCCCCGGTTGGTTTGGGTCGAACGCCTTCAACAAGCGGTTCAGGCTGTCGCTCAACACCGGCACGGCCCGGTAATTGGCGTTCGGCGCGTCGGTTCGTCCAGTGACCCTGACTTCCATCCAGCCTTGCGTGGCGTCGCCCAGCAGATTGCTGACATACTGCGGCAACAGCCGGCTGCGAGGCAGACGCGAGTAAAACCCCAGGTTCAGTTGGCTGTCGAATCGTGCAGCGCCACTTCCGCGAAGACTCAGAGCGTCGCCGACCAGATCAATTCGATCAAACAGAAACTTCTCGTCGTCCATCTGGTACTTGAGATAGGCGTAGTTAAACGCGGTGTTGTCTGGCTGCGCTGAGTTGAGAAAAGAATTGAGTGCCTTGTAGACCTGCGCCATGACTGGCAGTTCGTAGATAGCCGCCGGGCTGATCAGCAATTCACCCCGACCGTGCAGGGGCTGCGACCCTTGCTGTTTGACGATGAGCCAGCCGTTCATGATGCCCCGCAAATTCGGCGTCCCCGACATGTACAGCCGGGCGAATTCTTCCAACCGACCTTCCGAGATTTGGGTCTTCACTGTGTAAGAGATCGATTCGTCAAGCGTTGCATCGGCATCGAGCAGCACCTTTCCGCGGACGAAGTCTGCCGTCAAGTGCGCGCTTTCCGGCACCGCCGAGTTCCCTTGACCGGCCGCTCTCTGGGCCGTGTCGGCCCCGACGATGAGTCGCGTATCGATTAGGCGATAGGGACCTTTCACGTTGGTGAGCTGGTAGTACTCCCAGACGTAGACCGAATCGAGATCGACGTACCCCTGCGTCACGACGTGCTCCCCGTCCCAAGTTCCGTCGGACGAGACGCTGCCGTATACGTTCTCCAATTCCAGGCCGGCGGTCAGCTTGCCGTTGGACAGCACTGCTTTGACGTCCCACGATGCCTGGAGTTGGCCGTCATCCAAGCCCGCTCCGCGGAGGTCAAACCAACCGCCCAGCGAGAGCGGGCCGCGAGGATTCAACTCTTCGCACACGTTGCGAAGCGCGACAGGCAAGGCCCGGCGGAACCTTTGATCGGGAACCAGGTCGTCGGCCCTGAATTTCTTGACGAGCAGCCGCCAGCGACCATCGGGCAGAACCTCGACCGAAGAACCGGGCGCGGTGACGTGCGTCGCCTCATGCCATCCGTCGAACGACTCGATCGACACCACGGCGGGATGTCGCGGGTCCGCCGGGGGGCGATATGCGAACTTGGCGGAGATTCCGTTGATGGGATACGGCAGACTCCGCATCACCAACTTGGCGTCGGCAACTTCCACGTTGGGAAGCGACACCTTCGGCAGACTTCCTGGCCGCCACTCAATGTTCGCAGTCAGGCGATTGATCCGTCCTGCCGGCGAGAGTTCGTGCCACACCGTTTGCAGCGAATCGGGCAAGGCCCGCTCGAGGCTCTTGTCCAACTGCGCATCGTCGGCGTCGATGGCAAGCCACAGCAGCCCCGGTTCTTGCTGTTTTGTGAAGTACCCGTGACCGAAGAGCGTCGCTGTATCGTGCTTGGCTGTCAGATTGCTGAACGTACAAGTCTTCTGGTCGGGTCGATACGTCAACTCGCCGCTGAGTTGTGTCAGGCGATAGGGGAACTGCTCGTAGTTGACAGTGCAACCTTCGAGGTTAGCGACGATGTAGGGCTGAAACTTCTGCCCGACTCCGGGTGGGCGGACCAGCCTGACTTCAACTTGCTTAACGCGTCCTTTCAGGTCGAGTAGTTCGGCCGTCCGCTGAATTGCCGGATGGGGTTCAAAGGCGGCCCGCAGCGCATCGTCGATGGGCAACGCGGGTGACGTGACCGTCAGATCGACGCTTGCGGCCGGTCCCGGGTTGGCGGCCTTGCCGTGGGCGGTCCACGGGCTCCGGCCGGCCAAGCCGCGGAAATCGATCACCAACTCTTCGCCCTGTTGCGTAATGCTGCCGGAAACGCCATGTACCGGATATGGGAACTTGGCAAGTTTGCAGCGACTATCCTTGGTGGTGATCACCAGATCGCGGTACTTCCAATGCCCTTTGCCGTCGTGCAATAGCTTCGCAGCGGCGTCGATGCGGCCCGAGGGCTGGATGGCATCGTACAATCGGCGTGCACTTTCGGTGAGTCGGCCGCGGAGCCGCTCGTCGAGCGGCAACTGCTCGACCGTGACGACGAATTCGGCCGGGGTCTCTTCGCCCAGGCGGGTGACGTCGCCGTCGACTTGGAATCGCGTCGCGCCGTGATTGGCCAGCAGACCCTCGACTTTGATCTGCCGATTGTCCCAGCGGACCACGCCGGTCACGTCTCGCAACGGGAACGGCAGCGCCGGATTGGTGATGGTTCCCTGGCGGACTTCCACCCGGCTCACGAATTCCGGTTCGGCATCCCGCTGCCAGCGGGTCACACGAAACTGGATGTCCAAAGCGGCCTGCACGCCTAGGTTTTGCAGCTCGCCCGAAGTTGCGGCCGCATGCGAGACGTGCTGTGCGTACCAACCGTCGCCGTTCGTCTCGTTTTCAGCCGTCTGCACAAACTGTCTGGAACGACCTTCCGGCGGACTGCCGGGATCGAAGGATTGCAACGTCTGATCCAGCGACGCCAACTTCTGTCGCAGCTCGGGCGAAGCGGTTGCGATCAGTTCGAGCAGATCGGCGCCGGCTTGAACGCCCAGCATCTCCCCCTGAATCGACCAGGTCCCCTCGTCGAGGTTCCAACGTCCCTCACGGATGGTCAAGCGGCCGGCGCGGTCGACTTGAGTCAGCCCTTGAACGATGAATCGGCGTTTGCCGGAAGGCACCAGACGAAAGTCGGCGTCGGTCACGTGCAAGATGGTGGGTGGTCCGTCGGCATGCTCCAACCGAACCCGGACGTTGGCCCGCAGGATCTCGAATTCCGGCAAGGCCATGTTTGACGGCGGGAGTTTGGGCAGATCTTGCCAGTTCCAGCGGCCCAGTGGATCCCGAACTAGTTCGACTTGCGCGTTCGAGATGCGGACCCGCTGCACCACCACCTGCTGATTCTGCGACAGCGCCTGGCCATCGACCGTCAATGAAATCTCTGGAATCTGTACCAGCGGCGCTCCCTCGTCTCCCGTCTTGAGGGTCGAGTTCCAGAGATAGACCTGGCGGTCCCAGTCGAAGCGAGCGCGGCCGACTTCGACGTTCCAACCGGGGAGGATCTCCGCCACTTTTTCCGCGACAGCCCGCCGCAGCAGTTCGTCGCTACGCGTCAGCAGCCAATACCCGAAACCACTCGCGACCACTGCGACCAGCAGGCCGATGACGAACATCCATTGAACGGTTTTGCGAACGGCCATCTTCCTTGACCAGTGCCGTCGAGCACACTCAATAGAGCGGTTATTCCGCCACGAGATTACGCTTCAAGTCTGCACTCCCCTTCCATAGCGAGTGCAGTCCGGCTGCCGAGAGGACGTACAGCGGGTATTCGGCAGGCAGGCGGTATCGCAGCGAGCCGATGAACACCGCGTGAATTGCAGCGAAGTACAAGATGGGACCCGCCGTCAGCGCGCACGCCCAGAATCGGTTGCGGTTCAACCAAAGGCCGTATGCTGCCAGCAGCACAGCCGGTATGAAAAACAGAGCGATGAGCAATGCAGGAAACACGCCGCCGAACTGCGCGGCGTTGGGCCATGGCTTCCAGTACCGCCAAGCCTTGATTGCTGAAAGTTCAACCGCCCGCATCGGATTGTGCGCGAAGAAGTTCCATGCCTCGCGGCGATAGTGACGGTCGACTTCGTATTCAGACATCTGTTGCATCAGCTTGTCGCGATCGAAAAACGTCATGTTGCTGGAGCCTGTGGCTCCGGGATGCAAGCCGTCATACAAGCTGGGACCGACCCACAGCGTCGTCATCACGGCGTGTCCGGTGACTCGGTAGTTGCGGATCGTCCAGGGAGTCAGCGCCACGAACATTCCCACGACAACCAGCAGGCCCGCAACAACCCCCGTGCCCAGCCGGTTCTTAGAAGCCATCCAAACCACGAAGACGGACGAGAACAGCGGCGCGGCAAGCAGCCAGCTGGGGCGGACGTAGCAAGCTATGGCGATTGCGACGCCCGCCAAGACGGACAGCACCACGAGTCGAGCTGTGCCGAGTGGCGCGGTGCGCGTTAACTTGGCCATCAACAGCAGACTCGCGAGCAAACCAACCGCGAACAGAGTCTCGCTCAGAATCATGACGCTGAAAACCGACATCGCCGGCGAAAACGTGGTCCAGCCGGCCGCAATCAAACCGGTCGCCTCATCAAACAGTTCTTTGCCGAGCAAATACACCAGCAAGCACCCGATGGTTCCGACGGCGGCAAGCAACAGACGTGCCGCGAGTTCGCTCTCTCCGAAGAGCTTCATCGAACCGGCCAGCAACGCGGGAAATCCCGGCATCCTCATGACGCGGCGCGGTGGATGATGCAGGGCGTATTCCTCGCCGGCCGCCATCTTTTTTCCCAGTTCCCAATATCCTTCGGCATCGCCAGCGATCAGAAACCGGCGCCCAGACTGTCCATCGAGCCGGAATTGCAATGCAACTGCCGCGGGAATACGAATCAACAGTGCTGCCAGGAGGATGAACAGCAACGGCTTGCGGCGCACGATCTGAAGCATCATCACCGCCTCGCCCGGTAAAAAGCGGGGAATGGTAAGCCTGAGCAATGGGCCGGGTCAAGGCCAAGGCGGGGTCGCTGTGACCGGTGGCCACCCCTCAAGAGATACGCCGGTAACGCGCGCGATGCTGGGGGAATCAGGGTGATTAGACGAGTTGTGATCGGTGAACGCTCTTGCGATCGGAGTCGCTGAAGTCACGCCTCCATTGGCCCTTCAACCCCGCCGGTGTAATGCTCACCCTCAGGTTCAGCACCATGGAGCACTTCGACTTTGTAACCACCCACTGACATGAAGTAGATGACCAGGATTAGGAATCCCACGGCCATGGTTGCCGGCACCACGGCGGTCCATTTCAGTGCCATGCGGCCGCCGTAGATTCCAGCATCGCGAACCAATTCTTCATCAGCACTCAGTGTTGCGCCTGTATCGATCTTCTCCTGAACGTCACCCACTTTTTGGCCGTCCAGTCCAGTAATCCGCAACACGTTCTCATTCGTGGAGGCGTAGGCTTCGTAGACCTCGGCAGACTCTTGCTTCAACTTCTCCGATGCAAAGTAGTCCTGGGTGTAGCCGATGCCAGGGCCACCCAGGAATCCGGCGGAAAGCATTCCAACACCCCCCACGGCTCCCATCGTCAGAGCGCCACCCCTTGGAAACCGCTCGCCCACGACGCCGAGCATGGTCGGCCAGAAGAATGTCTTGCCGACTCCGTAGATGGTAGCGGCGACGATGATTGCAGTACCGGTTTGGGCTTCTCCAAGCGAGTACAGCCCGATGCTCCCCAGCACGGCGGTGACAAACAGCAGGCCCAACGGGTTGATCTTCTCCACAATCGGGCCAGCAAAGAACCGCAGCACGAACATGATGCCCGCGGTATACACCAACAGCAAGATTGCTCTTCCTTGAATCACGTTGTTCATGATGTTGGTGATCCAGCTGTCCGTACCGAGTTCGACGTAGCCGATCAGCGCGTGCAGGAACAGCAAGAAGATCATCATCGGAGCGGCGAACTCTTTCATCATGGTGCCGAACCCAATGCCGGCCGCCTTGGCCTCGGAGATCGGAAACTTCTCTTTGACGGTGATGATGCCGTACCACAACGTCGGCGCCAGGAAGAAACACATGGGAATTTCCCATTGAAGCTGCGTCACGACAGCGCCGCGGCCGCAGAAGAAGTACGCGAGCAGACCGCCGACAATGAGTCCAGCCGGCCAACCAGCATGCAGGATATTCAAATAGTGGGTCTTCTGACGCGGGTACATCGTCGCTACGAGCGGGTTGATCACCGCCTCGCACACGCCGTTCGCCAGCGAGAACATGAACATGCCCCAGAACAACAGGGCGTAAGTCGCGTCTTTCGCGGCACCGGCATCACCATTGCTGATCATCGAGTCGTACACGGGAGTCGCCGCCAGCGTGACGATCGCCGATCCCACGTGCAGCAAGAACGCGACGATCATTAACGGCTTGTAACCGACCTTGTCGATGAACAGGCTGCAGCCGATGATTGTGAATCCGAACCCGATCAGTCCGCCGCCTGTGATCGTTCCCAGCTCGCCCTTGGTAAACCCGAACTGCTCGCCCCAGTCACCCAGAATGCCACCGCGAATCGAAAACCCCATGCCGGCCGCGATCAGCGTCAGAAAGCTGGCCCAGAAAATCTGTCGGGTGTTGTTCATCTGCAAGTCTCTGGAATCGTTGGTTCAGCGTCATCGGCGGCTTCGAAATACGAGTCGTCGATACTACACAGAAGCTAAGCCGTTTTCCACGAAGTACCTTTCGTCCGCTGGAAGTCGCGCGTGAAGCGTTTTCAGCGGTGAATCGCGCGGTTCGCGTTGGCTGTTTGTTGCGACGGCGCCAGCTACAACGCGAGATCGACAACCACAGGGTAGTGGTCCGATCCGACGAACGGACCGACGCGGCGGTTTCCAACGGTCATCGAAGGCGAGACGAGGCAGTGGTCCAGCGAGATCCACGTGACAGGCGATTGGGCAGGCCACGTCGGTTGCAGACCAAAGCCGGTTCGGCTGTCTTGTAGCTTCGATCGCTCCAACAAGTCGCCGAAGTGCGGTGAAAACGACGTGGTGTTCAGATCGCCCAGAACTAACACGGCGTTGTCCTGTTCGGCAGCTAGTTCGGCGACCGCTACGAGCTGACGATTGCGGTCTGCGACATACTCGGCGTTGACCGGCGGCAAGGGGTGGGTGGCGATAACCGTCAAAGGAGCATCTTCGATTCGCATGTGCGCGATGATCGAGGGCACACCCGCGTCACCCAAGTGGACAATCCTGCAATCGTGCCAAGGTACGCGGCTGAGTAGCGCAATCCCAAAGTTGTCTTCACGCGGCATCATCCGTGAGTGCGGATAGTCCGCTTCGAGCGCCTGCAGTTCGCGCCGCCATCGATCGTTGACTTCCAACAGCACGACCAGTTTGGCTTCGGCGGTCTGCAGAAAGTCCAGAACCGCGGCCGAATCATGGTTTGCCGTATGCACGTTGAGCAACACCGCACGCAAAGACGGACCCACATCCGTCGCCGTTGTCCGGCCAAAGTACAGCGGCACAATCGGCAGCACGTTGACGGCGGTAAAGAGGGCCAAAAGTGCGGCTGACTTGTACCGTTTGCAAGCTGCAGCCAGGGCCGTCGCCAGCACCAACACAACCGCGTACTGCACGCGAAAGTGACAGCACAACTCAAGCACCCACCATCCACGTGCAAAGAAACCGCAGACCGTAGCCAAACACGCGAGGGTTGCCACCGCCATGTACAGACGCAACAATCGGCGTCCCGCGTTGCGCCAGCCGATCCGCCAGACCATCGTATTGACCTATCAGCGAATCCAGCCGCCACCCAGCACGCGTTCACCGTCGTACAAAACCACTGCCTGTCCGGGCGCCACGCCGTATTGTGGCTCGCGAAATGCGACGCGCATCCGGTCGGTATCCAACACGTGCACGTCGGCCTCGGCCGGCGTGTGTTGATAGCGGATCATCGCTTTGCACGAAAAGCTGGCGGGCACGTCGGGAGCGAGCCAGTTCAACCGGTCCGCGGTCAGCTCGTCACGGGCGAGGTCATCCTTTGTGCCGATAACCACACGCTTTGTTTGCGGCTCGATCGAAATCACGAATCGCGGCGCGCCGAACGTAACGCCCAGTCCCCGCCGCTGTCCGATCGTGAATTTCTCGTAGCCTGCATGCTGACCAACCACGTTGCCCGCGGTATCGACCAATTCGCCGGCCGTCTCGTGGTCGCCACGGTACTCTCGCAGAAAACCAACGTAGTCTTGATCGGGGATGAAGCAGATCTCCTGGCTGTCGCGCTTCTCGGCCGTACGCAGCCCGGCGCTCCGCGCGAGGTCGCGAATCTCAGGCTTGCTGTATCCACCGACGGGAAACAGGATGCGATCCAGCAGGTCGCGATCGATACCGAACAAGACATACGACTGATCTTTGTCGCCGTCGCGGCCGCGGATCAGCGCCGGGCGGTCTTCACCGGCCGCTTCTTCGAGCCGCGCGTAATGCCCGCTGGCGATGTGACTGGCTCCGACTTGCTGGGCGAAGTCCCACAGCCGGCCGAATTTGAGCCAGTTGTTGCACATCACGCATGGATTCGGCGTTCGGCCAGCGAGATACTCGTCAGCGAAATAGTCCTTGATACGACCAAAAGCATCCTGGAAATTCAGAGCGTGAAACGGGATGTCGAGCGAGTCGGCGACGCGTCTTGCGTCGGCAGCGTCGCTAGCGCTGCAGCACCCCTGTTTGTGGGAACGAGCTTCAACGATCGGCAGCAGGCTGGATGGTTCCGTCGAGCAAGCAACCGGTTCGCTGGCGCCGGAGCGCATGAACAGACCGATCACCTCGTAACCTTGCTGCCTGAGCAGCCAGGCCGAGGCGGAGCTGTCAACCCCACCGCTCATTGCCAGGACGACACGTTCTGCCATCTGTTTTCACTCGCTTTGGCGTTGTCTCAGGAACACGCCATCCACTCGACCAGAGGACTCAAGAACGGTTCCCGAGACCGAATCGGAAGACCTTGCGGTCGAGGCGGTAGCACGGTCAGGAGACCGTGCTACAACTTGAAGCCAGACCGCGCCCCAACTTGGGCCAGTCTCGCGCATTCAAGGTCCCGCTCGGCGAGCGAGATCTACCTACCGAAGTCTATAGACACGACCGAGGTCGGCCAAGTTCAGAGGTCGCCCATCTGTGCTGGGGAGTCGGGTGCGTCGTTCCAGGAGCTCCAGACCTGCCAGAATTCGGGCAGTTCATCGCCGTAGGCATCGACCGATTGCCGGTAGGCGTCCCCCAACTTGATTCCGTCGAGTTCATCAAGCGAGCGGCCGGTCCGCTCAGCCAAGTCCTGCATCGCCTGTTTCAATGGCGGGGCGGCCCATTTCTGGTTGAACGTATGCTCCGCGGCTTCACCCATGAGCGTTGTCCTCAAATCATCGAGACTCGCGAGAAGACGGTGCGACTCGCACGACGGCGGCGGGCTGAGTCGGTCGTTTGCGGGGTTCAATCTAGCAAATTCGCCACGAGATGTGCGCCTCAGGCATCCGGAGGTGCGGGTTCTTCTCCGCCGGACCCATCTCGTAGCGTGACCGTCGCAGGTCGTAGCAGGCCCACATCGACCATAGCCTGTACGAATCGTCGCGCCACAGGCCCTGCCGCGCGGCCCCCGGATCCGGCGTGTTCGAGCACGACCACAAACGCGTACCTCGGTTCGTCGGCGGGGACATATCCTGCAAACCAGGCATGGTCGACGAGCCCGCCTCCTACTTCGGCGGTCCCAGTTTTCCCGGCAATCGGGACTCCCTCGATTCGGACGGTCTTGTAGCCGGTGCCGTGCGGGTCTTCCACGACTCGCCGCATACCCTCACGCACGCGTTCAAGTGTCCCCTCGGTCAGGCCGAGAATCGGTTGAGGCCGCCTCCGACCAGACAGGTCGAACTGCTCATCGCCGACCAGCGATGGTCCTCCGCCGGCAACGACTTGCGGACTGACAAGATATCCACCGTTAGCCACCGCCGCCATCAGCCGCGCAATTTGCAGAGGGGTCACCGTGAGTCTTGCCTGACCGATTGCCATGCTGAGCGTTTCACCCGGAAACCACGTGCGGCGTTTGCCATTCACCTGTTTACCGGGTGTGGGGAGGTTGCCGCCCTTTTCTCCCGGCAAGTCGATGCCGGTCGGACTGCCGAAGCCGAACCGTGCGGCCCAGCCGCTGAGATGTTTTGCCGCCTCGACTGGATCAGATCCCATCCGACGAGCCGCGTCGTAAAAGTACACGTTGCACGACTGGCACAGCGCATCGCTCAGGTTGACGTCGGCGTGTCCGCGGCCGTAGTGGCGGAAGATGTAGCACCGGAACCGATCGGGGCGATCGAGATATCCGCGGCAGAACATGCGTTCGTCCGGGTCGATTTGCCGGCTCTCGAGAAGCGCGACCGCCGACAACGGTTTGAAGACCGACCCCGGCGGGAGCGTCATGTCAGTCACGCGATGAAAGAAAGGCCGCCGGGGATCTTCTATCGCCCGTTGCCATTCGGACTCACTGGGGTTGATGAGCAGGTTGAGGTCGTAACGCGGTGCCGAAGCGGCCGCCAGCACGGCGCCGGTGTAGACGTCGAGAAGCACGAGTGCTGCACCTGCCGGCGTAGCCGCCTCCCGCGCGACGAGCGACTCGTCGATGAGTTGTTCAGCCCGTTGCTGGAGTGGTCGGTGCAGCGACAGAACCACGTCACCTCCGTGTCGCGGCTCCCGGACCACTTCGCGTGCGATCACCTCTCCCTGACGGTTCTTGACCACTTTGAGACGACCACTCAAGCCCCGCAGTCGGGTGTCGTAGCTGTTCTCGACACCCGTTCGTCCGATCCGATCACCTGGGCTGTAGCCCAGAGGATCTCCGTTCGGGAAACGCTGGCGACGTTCTTCGAGTATCTCATCGGTCACTGGAAGTCGACTGCCGACCAGATGTGGCGCCAGCGCCCCTTCGGGATAGACGCGGCGAGTCGATGTCTTGATCCGCAGACCCGGATAGTGTTCGAGCTGTGCGGCGATCTCCACAGCAGGTTCCAACCCGACGTCTTCGATGAGCCGATGATAGTCGAGCTCTTCGCGGACGATGATGGGGGCCGCCGCTTCGCGCCGCGGCGGCGAAGTGAGCGCCGCGTAGAGCGCCTGCTTGAAACGGCCCCACCATCTGCCGGAGTCGGGCTGGGTCTTGGAGGACTGATCTGCCTCAAAGGCGGCTTGTTCCAGGCGTTCCCTCTGTCGCCTGTCGACGGCGGCCACAATTCTTTCAACTCGACGTTGAATGCCAGCCTTCCGCTCTTCTAGTTGCGTCTGGGCCATTCCGGTCAGCCCCGACAAGCGTTTCCAAAGATCTTCGCGCTGCGCGAGCACCTGGACCATCTGGTTTTCGACGGCGGCCCGATCATTTCGCTCTCGGCGGTCGAGTCGCGACAACGCCTGCTGCTTGAGCCAGCGTTCATCGGCCGGCTCCTCCAGCCAACGGTAGTGCACGTGGACGTCCATTTGTTCGACATCCTGTGCCAGCACTCGGCCGTCCCGACTCAGAATGCGGCCATCACGGCTGGGGATTGACTCGAAAGACTCAAAGGAACGTTCGAATTCGAAGACATAGTCGTCGGCAACGAATGCTTGCAGGTAGGCAACACGGCCCGAAACTGCAAACAACGGCAGCGCCATGGCGACAAGCAGCCCGATCAACCGCAGATTCGGACTGGCATCGGTCTGCCACGCGTGATCCCGCGACGTTGTGTCGCCGGATGCTTCATCGACTGCGCTAACTACGCGATTGAGCATGCACCTGGAGTCTAAGAGCGCCGAGTTCGCCTAGTTCGAAAACGCCCTCCAGCGGTTCGAATTGCGACTCGTGATCGGCATGCGGAAAGAATTCAATCCGACAGAGATGAATCGCCATGCCACACAGAAGAACCAGAACACAACTGCCGAACCCAGCCCGCGCGCGAACGGCAGGGTCACATGGCCGAGTTCGAGCGGGTGACCCAGGGCCACGCTCCGCGCACAAGCCGAGAACATCAACGTTGCAAAACCGGCTGCAAACACGAGTGCCGTGCCGACGACGATTGAGAACGACTCCTGACGCGAGGTTCCCCAGCGGATCAACAGGGCGAACAGCGTCATGCTCAACATGCCAATCCCCAGCGGTCCCGGCGACAGGCTGTCGGCTAGAAGGCCGATGACAGCGGCAACTCCCAGAGAGAACGAGCCGTCGAGCGTGAATGCCGCGACGGCTGCCGCCAGCAGCAGCAGGTCGAGTCGTAGCCCGCCCACACTGGCCTCTCGAGCCAAGACGACCTGCAGCACTAGGGCCGCGTAGGAAAGTGCCAGAGTTCCGATCAGCTTCATGTCATTACGAGATTGGCAGGCGGAGTTTTCGGTGGCGGCTTGCGGTGCGTTGTAGCGATGGGGGTGTGCCCGTTGCCTTGGGTCATCAGTTCGCCGCCAATCGATCGGGATTGAGCCGTTGGCGCAGGACTTGGACTCTCTTGAGTTCAGTGTTCGAAACCGCCGGTTCGACCCGAATGTCCCAATGGGGATCTCCTTCCCGGAGTTCGACCTTCACGACTTTGCCGTAGTACATGGGAAACGGCAGCATGCTGTCACGGCCGGCGGTATAGACTTCATCGCCGAGGCGCACGGGTTCGTTGCTGGCGACCCGGGTTAGACGACAGGGTTGGTTCTCGCCGCATCCTTCGAGCTGTCCGCGGGCTCCCATTTGCATGCCGCGCGAGGTTCGACGGACTATCTGAGCCAATCCACGATACTCCGGGTCAGTGAGTCGGCGAACGGTGCTCATCCAGCGGCCGACCCGGACAATGCGTCCCACGACACAACTCCCCGCGTAGACCGGTTGACCGCTTTCGAGCCCGTTGTCTTGCCCTTGGTCAACCTTGAGTGCCGGACTGTCCAGAACAAGCGAAGTCTCCACGACGCCTTGGGAGTCTCCGCGATCGAGAAAGTATCCGGTTTCCCACCTGCTAGCCAATTCCTGCCCCAACACTGTGGCTTCGATCAGCTGGGCCACAATCAACGGTCTGGCTGACTCGGCAACGAATGGGGCGGCTCCTGTCTCGTTGGCCTGCTGCATTTCTTCGTGGACAACCGCGTTCTCGATTTCCAGTTGTCTGCTGCGTTGCCGTAACGCTTCCACTTCCAGACGCAGCCCGTTGATCTCTCGTGCCTCGTCCGAATTCGAGGCCAGGCGATTCCAGGCCGATTGACAGCGGACTGTTCCCCATCGTGCGAGGAGTTGTCCCGGCAAGGTCGCGTCGAGAACAGTGGCGCGTACGCGGTCGGACCATGCCGGCGGTACGAATACGAGACTCACAGCCGTCAGGCAGAGCAACACGGCCGCCCGGGTGTCGGATTGTCGCAGCGAGTTACGCATCGAGGTTGTGCCGAGGTTGGTGAGAATGCGGCACGCGGGAGTTTTCAACAGAGTATGACGCTGTCTCGTGCCTCGCCGAATGCGGTTTGGTGCTTCGGATTCCCGCGAGCCGAACCGGTCACGGAATCTCGTAAACTAAACTGCTCTAAACGTCGTCGTCTCCTGAATCGAGGCTCTCTCGCCATTGCGACAGATGTTCGAGGCAGATAGCGGTCCCGCGTGCGACGGTCAACAACGGGTTCTCCGCGACACGCACGGGGATGCCCAGCTGTTCGTTCATCAGCAAGTCCAAGCCTCTCAACAATCCGCCGCCTCCGGTGATGACGAGACCGTTGTCGGCCAAATCGGCCACCAATTCGGGCTTGCATTGTTCGATGACGGTTTTGATGCAGGCGATGATCGCCTCGACCGGCTCGCGCAACGCTTCGCGGACCTCCTCGCTGGTGACGAGCGTCTTACGGGGAACGCCGCTGATGGTATCCAGCCCATTGACTTCGGTCGTCAGCTCTTGATCTTGCGGAAAAGCGCTACCGATCTTGATTTTGATTTGTTCGGCCGTCTGCTCCCCAATTCTCAACGAGAACTGCTGCTTCATGTATTCGACGATGGCCTCGTCCATCTCGTCGCCCGCGATGCGAATCGAACGGGCGACAACAATGTCGGCCAGGCTCATGACGGCGACCTCCGTCGTGCCGCCTCCAATGTCGCAGACCATACTGGCCATCGGTTCGGAGATGGGTAAACCGGCGCCGATGCCGGCCGCCTTGGATTCCTCAATCAGGTAGACGCGGCCGGCGCCAGCCCGTTCGGCACTGTTGAACACGGCCCGCTTCTCAACGGGCGTGATTCCGCCCGGAACCGCGATGACCACGCGCGGGCGCAAGCCATAGGTTTGACGGCTGGCCTTGTTGATGAAATACCGCAGCATGGCTTCGCAGAGCTCGAAGTCAGTGATCACGCCGTCTTTGAGAGGCCGGACGGCGGTCATCGAGTCGGGAGTGCGGCCCAACATTTGTTTTGCGAGCTTTCCGACCGCGGTTCCACGGCCGAGTACGCGGCGTGTCCCCTTCTGCAGCGCGACGACAGACGGCTCGTTGAGAGTGATGCCGTTCCCCTGAACGGCAACAAGCGTGTTGGCCGTTCCGAGGTCGATCGCCAGATCGGAGCAAAGCCAATTGCGCAATAGGCCCAGCATCCATGCACGCCCGAAGAGGAGAGAACGCCCGAGCGGATAATCGCTTACTTAAGCAGATACACCCGAGGTTTGGGGCGCAAGTTGTACCCAGCGCGGCGGTTTCGTGCAATACGCGGTTCAGCGACCCAATGCATTCCACGCAAAATGCGCAAAATGCGGCGGCTGATTGATGGCGTATTTCACTCTCGTAGCGAACTCAGACTGCTACGGACTGAGCTGCCAGCCGTATTCTCCCAGTTCAAGAACCAGGAAGATGATGCCGGTAGTGAGCGCCGCCAGTGAGACGAACAGCAAGCCGACGTACACATCTGGTGCTGGCGATGGTCCACCCTTCTTCTTCGGCTTTTTCTTCTTCTTAGAGTCGCGTGGTGACATTATCGCCTCGCTCGATGACACCGTTTCTGGTCAAAGGATCTAAGCGTCCGACGGCGCGATCCGGCTCAAGGTACACGATGCTGATCTGGCCGAGGTACTTACCTCTTCCCAACTCGCGGTAGACGTAGAGACTGTGGCCGTAGGCCAGTCCATCATCGCTGCCCAATGTGATCTCGATGAGTTCGGTCCCGCTGGCCTTGCTCGTTCGTGTTGCCAGGACGACTCCCTCGACAGAGGGGGGCGGGCTGGCTGCTTGCGCGATCTTGATCGGATCGTCTTGAAGATCATTGCGCCTGAGCTCTTCGCGAAGCAGGGCCGACTCGGCCAATAGTTTGTCGTACCGCTCTTTGGTTTGCTTGTTCACGGCCAGTTGCGTGAAGAGTCGGTCGTCAATCAGGCGAAGCTCGTCTCGCAGTTCCCGGACCTCCGCGTGCAGTTTTTCGTTAACGGCCCGCATCTTTCGGGCTTCGTCATTGCGAACGTTGGACTCGTTTCCGGCAATCTCGGCCAACTGTCGCTGTTGGGTCCTCTCCGTATTGGCCTGCTGGAGTTCGTTCTCCAACCGAGCAACATCTGCCTGCAGCGTGCCGTTCTTGCCTTCGAAGTCGTTGGCTCTCTGCGTCTGGGTGTCGAGGTCGGCGGTCAACGTCGTGACTTGCTGCTCTAAGGCTTCCTGCTGGTTCGCGGACTCCTCTTGGTTCTGGGCCAGCGCCTGCTTCTGCCTCTCTGTTTCGGTCTTCCACTTCGTTTGACCGGTGTAGACGGCACCGGCAAACGCCATGAAGCAAATGCTCATGACGACCTGCAGCACCACCAGAATCTTGCCGATGAGGTTCATTCCGTCGCTCCAGCCTGTGGATCAGTCTCAGTTGCGTTGTCGATGGGGGCGGGGTCGTAGACAGTGTCGTCCGTCGCCGCCTGGAGTTGTTGGTGCCGGCGTTTTAACGTTTCGGCCTGGGCCTTGTAGCGGATCAGCAGATCGGTGAGCCTGTCCCGCTGTTCGATGCCTCGCACGTGGTCGATGCGTATCTCAGCTAACTGCGTCTTCAATCGTGTGATGTCGTTTCGTAAACGCTCCGACCGGGCGCGCTTGTCGTACGCCTCTTGCGACTTCTGAATTGCCTGTGAAGTCAGCTCTCGAAGTTGGTCATCAAGGGCTTGCAGTTCGGTTGACAATTCCTCCGATCGCTGGTCGAGGGCGGACAAGTCGGCCTGAATGAATTGTTCGGCATCCGTGAGCTGCAAGTTGAGCTCCTGTAGTTCTTCATCTAGTGCCGTGATTTCCTCCTGCTGCTTTTGACTCAGATCCTTGCGGGCGGCCAGCACCAACTCGGGGAGGGTGGCGGCCGAGCGATTGAATTGCGTGCCGGTGCCGACAGATCGGGCCGAATACCCGGCATTTGGACCTTCGGCTGCCTGGAACACGTAGTTGTCATCCAAGCTCAAAGATTCTGAGCGCCAGTTGGGACCGCCAACCGAATTCACCCACACGAAGCCCAGAAAGACCAGGCTCGTTGCGGCAGTGAAGACCGCCATGATTTTGCCGAGTGCCGTCATAAATCTCGGGTCCCGCCGAGGATACGGAGTGCCATCCCGGCAGCGAGCGTGGGCTTGTTGCAAACGTTCGCAGAATCATCCCAACCAAGAATTATACGGACGCAAAAAAACGACTGTCAAACAAAAACCCCTCCACGGGCCCGATGGTTCGTTGCTTGCCCTCACAAACTGGATGGCCGACAGAACGGCCCCCATCGCTACATCCGGCGCCAACGGAACAACTGTTGTCGGGCTGAGCGAGCGAAAACCGACACCGGACGGGCCTGGCTGCGAAGCCGAGGCAAAACGGACAATTCAAGCCGACACGCTGTCGTTGGAGAATTGTTTTGGATAGAGTAGTGTGAATCTCGCAGACCTTTGAAATCCAATTCACGCCCAAAAATCGCAGTTTCAACAGGGTTCCTTCGGACCTGCACCTGCCCGGCAGGGGCTGGCCGGACTAGGAGAAAGCAGCCAGAGCGCGGGCCCTCGCGCTGTCCAAGTCCGTGTAGCATTGTGGAGCGTCAACTGTGGCATCGAGCGGCACACCCTATCGATATGAGAAGGCGGACGGATACGCGGTCATTTCTCTGGAACCTGAACTTAACAACGCCCAGTGGAGCGAGATAGAACAGATCGGAACCGACCTGCTGGCCCAACTCCGTGAACTCAAGTCGCAGGCCATGATCGTCGATCTGTCAGCGCTGAGTTACATGGGCAGCGCCATGGTCGCCCTGATCGTCCGGCTCTGGAAATCGGTCAAAGAGGACGACGGTCGGATGGTCGTCGTCAATCGTGATCCCAACGTCTTGGAGGTGTTGAAACTCGCTAGCCTGGATAAGGTCTGGACGATCGAAGAGACGAAAGATGGGGCTGTCAAGGCTCTGGGCAAGCGACTGCGACCGGAAGGCGGCAGGGGAGGCGGTAACAGCATGCTGATCGTCGGTGTTGCCGTCGTGCTGTTGGTGCTTGTGGCGGGAATCGCATTTTGGGCCGGCAGAATGGGTGCCGACGGAGGAGCACTGCCCAGCACACCGCCGGAAGATTCCTCGTCCGATGAAACAGGCTCCGATGCACCAGCGGAAACGGACGGGGCCGACGAGGGTGAAAATGCAGCACGGCCGGCCCCGAGAATCGAGTCCGCTGCTCAATATCTCGCGCAACAAACGAGCTCACAACTGTCGAACTCAGGGCCGCCAGCAATCTGCGTTCCCTCCGCTTCGTCAGGTTGTGTCTAGCCGTTCCCATAATCGAACGGCGAGCATCAGTTGGCGCAACCATGTTCGACCCGTTTGAATGAGTTCAACCCTGGTCATCTGCGGATTCGAAATTGAAACGGGAGCACTGAGGCATGAACGAGCCGACCTCCTCTAGCGAAAACTCGGAGCCTGAAAAAAAGGCAGAAGGCGGCGAAAGCCGGCAGAAGGCGCTGCAGGAAGAACTGCGTGGCCTAGTTGACGTCGTCGGACCGGGTCCGCTGGTCGACCTGCTGTTCGAGCGGGCATTTCAACTCAAGGCGACGGACATTCACCTCGACCCCAGTCCCAAGGGTTTGCGGGTCCGTTTGCGGGTCGATGGCCTGCTGCATGAGGTGCTGTTGCTACCGTCGCACATGACTTCGCACGTGATCTCCCGTGTGAAGCTGATGGCCAACATGGATATCACCGAACGCCGATTGGCCCAAGACGGACACATTGCCAACGCCGTTCTGCAACATCAGCGGGACATCCGAGTCGGCAGCGGGCCCACAATTCATGGCGAGCGGCTGGTCCTCCGCCTGATGCCTGACAACAAGTCGTTCGTCAAGCTGGAAGAGCTGGGTCTCGACGAGCAGCAAATTGAGTTGGTCACACGCTACTTACGTAAACCTTACGGAATGATTCTCAGCGTGGGCCCGGTCGGTTCGGGCAAGAGCACGACCATGTACAGTTGCCTGGAACTGCTCAATGAGCCCTACAAGAGCCTGATCACGATCGAGGATCCCGTGGAACGCCGGATCGACGGCGTCAATCAGATTCAGACCGATACGCGTATCGACTTTGGATTCGTTGAAGCGCTGCGGGGCGTGCTGCGACAAGACCCCAACGTAATGATGGTCGGAGAAATCCGAGACCCCGAAACTGCGCATATCGGCTGCAGAGCCGGCCTGACCGGTGTGCTGGTGCTGAGCACACTGCACGCCAACGACACCGCCTCGACGATCGACGTCTTTCGAGAATTCGGGATTCCGCCGATGTTTATCGCCGACTCCCTGCAGGGCATCATCTCGCAGCGGCTGATCCGCAAGGTCTGCACCCATTGCAAGACGACCTACCGTCCCGATGAGGCAACGGCCAAAATCCTCAAGCTGAGCCCCGAAGAGGCTGCCGAGGTCGAACTCACCCGAGGTGAAGGCTGCGACTTCTGTTTCAACACCGGCTACTCAGGCCGGACCGGCGTGTTCGAGATCTTCAGCGTTGACGCAGACTCGCGGTCGGCCATTCTGCACGGCAAGTCTCACGATGAGTTGATGGAGATCGCTCGCGGTCAGGGGATGGAAACGCTCGATGAGTCAGCGCGCAGAAAAGTGATTGCGGGCGAGACTAGCATTGAAGAAATGCACCGCGTGCTGACCGCCTTCTGAAGTTGCAGGCTGCGTGCACTGCGTTGGTCACGGGATCGTCCATCTATTTCCAGGGGCTGTCGCACTGCCTTCACGAGCGTCTCTCGGCAAGAACCGCCCTGCCGGTGGCGAAGTCGACCCGCATCGGGCGGGTGTGCCCCATTTCAGGACTGCGCAGGAACATGCCCGGCCTGAGAAAGAAGCGGCATCCCTGCCTAACAAGCCTTCCGTGGTATGCGACTGCTTGAGCGGCGTCGGGATGGAGTTTAGCGAGTGAGTGATCGCTTCTTTCTTCAAAGGCCGGGCATGCGGAAGGAGGATTCCTCAAAGTTAGTTCGGTCATCGATGCAGTCGATGACAATCTCTCTCGTGCCTTGGTCCGTCATTGGAGCATCAATCGGCGAGTTCCCGGAACAGCGGTCCGAAGGCTGGCATGTCCTGCCGCAGTACGTCCAGCCAGGCTTGCGGATTCCAGATCTCAACACAGATCACCGCCCCGACCAACATCACCTCCTGATTCGCCGAGACGTCCAAGAATTCTCGATATCCTTCCGGGATCAACAGACGAGAACGGTTGGCGAGTTTCACCGTCCGCTGCCGAGTCGAAAGCAATCGGCCCAGCCGCTGGACGTCGCCCCACTTTTGCTCCATTCGGCCCGAGCGAATCTTCTGTCGGATGAGGTCCATACCGTCGTCGAGGCGGCGTCGCCAGTCGCGAGCGCTCCACAGGCTGAGGCAGCCGTAACGCTCCTTGGCAACGATCGTTTCGCCTTGCTCGTCGGTCACGGCTTGGGCCATGTCGGCGGGCAGAGTGACTCGGAAACGGTCATCGAGCGTGCGTTTGACCTCACCGGTAATGAATGCTTCCGGTGACATGTTTCTTCAAGGCTATGCGTTTCGCAGCTCGTCCATGGTCACATGCTCCGTTCCTCGTCCAGTTGACCCAGTGTAATGGGTCGAAATCCCATAATCAACGATTGTCAAAGAGCAAATTGGGTTGATTACCCACGAACGCCCTGAGCTTACACATGGAGGCTTCTGTTCTGCAAACCTGTCGGGCGTTATTTCCCGAGATTTCTCGGGAAAATATCTCAACGATCCGGGCGTCGTCGAGCACCGGTCGGTTTATCGGTCAGTTCGAGTCGAAGGTGACCGGCCGGAATTCTCGGCCAAATTTCGCAACCATCGCCGCAGCGCGGAACCAAGTTGCAAAACCCAGCGGTAGTTTTCGTTGTTCGCCGCGACGAACACTGTGTGTGAGCCAGCGCGAGAGACTGGCCATTCGAGACCGCCAGTGAGCAAGCCCGCCGCGAGAAACCCAAACCATCGTCCGCGGTCGGCTCGTGCTTATCGAGTCAAGCGGCGCGACGTTCGTCGAGAGCGGCTCGTTGTTCGAGTTCGGCGGCGATCAAGCAGCCCCGGGCGACGATGTAGTCGGAGTCGGTCACCAGCCGAACTTTTTTCACCCGCACTGGAAACGACGTGTCGGCCAACACTTGCTGAAACAAGTTGCCGAAGCCCCTGACGCGCGCCGTGCCACCACACAGAATCAAACTGATTGGGTGCGGCAGCGACAGGGCCAGTGGTGAAGTGAGTAAAGCTTGCTGAACTTCTTCGAGAACCTGCTCGATCATGTCACGATAGCAATCGGCAAGGAACGCTTCCCGATCGGTTCGCGGATGTAGAATCGATCGGCCGAACGTTTCCTTCCACAGCGTTACGTCATCGAGGTACAGGCCATCATTCCCTGACGCATCCCCAGCGAACTGGGGATCGGCCTCGGCGAGCGCTTGGTCCAGCCAGTCTCCGCCGATCGATACAGTGTGGCTGGCGACCTCGACCCCTTGGCGTCCCAGCACCATTTCGGTCGTGCCAGCACCGAAACAGATCACAATCCCCGTAAACGACTCGCTGCCAAGTTCGGCAAACAGCGCCGCCCGCGCCGGATTCAAGATCACCGGCCGATAGCCTCGCAAGCGGACGAGATGCGTCAACAACTCCGACTGCGGCAGAGAAGTGAAGGAATCGCTGCGCTTGGGCCCCGGCAAAGTCAGGCAGCAGACTGTCTGGGAATCTGCCGGTTCGGGCAGCAAGCGATCAATAAGCCACGATACGATCTGCCGCGCCGGCGGGTTGTTCGCGGGCAGCCGGCCCTCTGGCAGCAGCCGCAGGCAGGGCACCTGAAAAAGCCGCGAATAATCGGCAGCGGCGTCGCAGGTAAGGATCAGGTTGTTCTCAGAGACGCTGTATGAAACAGCGAGCTGGTCGAGCACACTGCGGCGCTGCGACGAGTCAGGCAGAACGGCATACAAGGCCCGGCAGTTGCGGCCGATCAAACGCTCGCCTCGGCGGCGCAGCGACCTGAGACTCGAGGTCCCAATATCGAGGGCAATCGTCATCAGGTCTGCGCTCCATGCACGCTCGAGAGGACCCGATCCAACACGCTTCGGCCGGTCGCAATTCCACTTTCGTCGGAGTCGCGGTTTCCGGCTGAGATCGGCCCGCCCCATTGATCTGAAGTGTCGTCGGTCGAAGTCTGGAACACGAGTCGCGTAGTGACAGCGCCGTCGGGCAGTTCAGTCGGCTGCGCGTGCGGCTGGGTTTCGGTGTGGCCGCCGTCGATACGAATTCTTTGCGGAGAGGGCGCACCGCTGTGGAGAGCCGCCGGAAGCTGCTGGCCGACCTTCTCTTCGATGACCGGCAGTTCGTCCTTGACGAGGGCGTCCAAAGATTCTGTCTGGGAGACCGGAGGGGCTGCCAGCGGTGCCGTCGGTCCGGTTGCAGCTAGCGGCTGTGTCCGATGGGCGGTTTCACGGCCGATCGTGATCCACAGCAACGTGAACGCCACGACGGAAACGAGCACCCCGAGAATTCCGGCAACCGCGATAGCGACCCGGCTGGTACGCAGGCTGGATGTAGGAGCAGCCACGACTTCGAGTTGTGACGATGGAATCTCGTTGGCGTTGGGTGCGGGGACGGCTTGCGCGGCGTGTGGTTCGTTGACAACTTCGGGCGGCGCTACGGCGAAGCCTGGGTGGTGAGCCGTGAGACTGCCCGATTCGAGCGAAGCAACCTGAATTGGCTGGCTGCCGACCGCACCATTCCTGGGCTGAATAACGGGCAACGCGCCGTCGTCGTCGTCGGGACCGTCAAGAAACTCGACATCCTCGGAAACCGTCTCCTGCGAAACTGTCGTCGCGACGGCTGACAACGAATCGGCTGCTTCCGCGTGTGCGGCGACGACCGTGTCCTGCTCATTGGTTTTGTCGCTGGTTGCCAAACCTTCCTCGATCAGCGGCAGTGGCAACGTCTCGACAGCCGCGGTTGGAATCAGGTCATAGCGCGTGGCATCCAGGTTGAAGACCAGTACAGTTCCGATTTGCAGGTCGGCGTTGGGACCATGTCCGGAGCGCGGCAGACCGATAGCTGCACCGGTCTCGATCACCTCGACGCTCGGCAGAACTTCGGGCGGCTGTCCCAGCAGTGTCAAGATGCGAGCGAGAGATGCCTGGTTCCTCCGCATTTCGAGAACCACCGGGCGATCCAGCAGGTTGAGAAACGCGAGTTGGATTTTCTTTTCGGCCGCGTCCTGTACTTGATGCACGGCATGTCGAGCGCGAGTCGCGCGGTCGACGATGACGATGTCGCCAGGCTGCAGCTTTGCCTGCAGATTCGACGCGTAAAACTTCTGTGGGCTGGGTTGGGCATTTCGAATGATTCCGATCGACCCGTGGGAGGCCGGCGTTGGATCACCCGCCCGTTTCAGCACGTCTCCCAGCACCAGATCTCCGGAGCGAAACTCGTAGACGCCCGGGTTCGTGATTTCTCCCATCACACCGACGTAGGAGAACGACTGCTCGCTCGCGGCGGCTTCATCTGAAGCCTGGGCTGGTGTATGCTGGCCGAGGACGGGTTGGGCCATGGGCAGGCACGTCCCGCACACCAGAGTCATCAATGTTGCCGACAGCGCACCACGCATTCGTTCGCTCCTGGTTCGTGGAAACAATCTGCGCTCGGAATCGGAATCTATTCCGTATAATCCAAATAATCGGCAAAGTTGGTGGCGTTCATCAGGAAAAATTGACGGGTCTTCGACTTCGGTTGCCTGCTCGTCCGGCCGCAACTCTCTCGTCTTGAAGAGGTTTTCGATGAATGAGGCGTTTCTGCTGGCAGGCGCCCGCACACCCATAGGTAAGTTCATGGGCGGCCTTCGGGACGTCTCTGCGACCGAATTGGGGTCCGTCGTGATCCGAGAGGCTCTCAAGCGGGCCGAAATCGGTCCCGAGCAGGTCGATGAGGTCATTGTGGGCAACGTCATTTCGGCTGGATTGGGGCAGGCTCCTGCCCGACAGGCGGCACTGGGCGCAGGCCTTCCTCCGACGGTGGCCGCTGTCACCGTCAACAAAGTCTGCGGGTCCGGCCTGAAGGCCGCCATGCTCGCAGCGCAGGCCATTCGGGCCGGGGATTGCGAGATCGTGGTAGCCGGTGGCATGGAGAGCATGACGCGCGCTCCTCACTTGGTCCGCGGCTCGCGGGATGGCTGGAAGTTGGGGGATGTCAAGCTCGAAGACGCGATGCTGCTCGACGGACTCTCCTGCCCATTCGATGATTGCGCGATGGGCATGCACGCTGAGTACACGGCTGAAAAACATCACGTCTCCCGCGAAGACCAGGACCGCTACGCGGTGGAAAGCCACCACCGATCGGCAAAAGCTGCCGAACAACACGCCTTCGACGACGAGATCGTGCCGGTGCTGGTGCGCCGCAAACGGGAGGAGTTCAGCATCACGGCCGATGAAGGGCCCCACCCGGACTGCGCGATCGAGGACCTGGAAAAGCTCAGGCCGGCCTTTGATTCCAACGGGACCGTGACCGCCGGCAACGCCTCGATGATTAGCGACGGAGCGGCTGCTGTCGTGGTGGCCAATGCGCAGACGGCGGACAAGTCGCCTGCACCTTGGAAGGCCCGCGTCGTCGCTCAGTTCACCAGCGGCACCGAGCCGCGCGACCTGTTCATTGCCCCGGTGGCGGCGGTCCGCGGTGTACTCGACAAGGCGGGGCTGAAGCCGGGAGACATCGATCTGTACGAGATCAACGAAGCCTTTGCTTCGCAGATGTTGGCCTGCATCCGTGAGCTTCAACTCGACCCTGAGATCGTAAACGTCAACGGTGGTGGAATTTCGCTGGGCCACCCCATTGGCGCTAGTGGTGCGCGAGTGTTGGTCACGCTGTTGGCCGCATTGCACAAGCGCCGACTCCGGCGCGGACTGGCAACCTTGTGTCTGGGCGGCGGCAACGCTGTCGCGATGGTCATCGAACGCGATTGATCTGTTCCGAAGTAACGTGACACTCGCAGTCTGAGGCGAAAACGCGCATAGGAAAGGCGGGATCGCAAGGGACTTTTCTAACGAGGCGAGTCGATGCCCTCTTTCGGTGGATGGGGCTGGATCCTGATTGTTGGAATTCTGAGCGTACCGGTGATCGTCGTGGCAGCGATCCTCGTGATCGCGCACCTCGACTCCTTCGACGTGAATTTCGATCGCACAGCCAACGTCGGTTGTCCACACTGTGGAGGAGAAACGCCGCCCCGCCGCAGAGTCTGCCGGCATTGCGGCGGCGAACTGCAGTAGGCAACTGTCGACCGCTTGGAGTCGATGCAGACAAGCGGGTCGTACGGCTGTGGTTCGCCTGTCCTGGAGCGCGGGTTTTCTCCGACGATCGCGCATCGTAGAATGCAGGCCCTGATGAGGGCGCCCTTGTCGGGCCGAACGGGTTTGCAATCGCTGCTACAACCGTGATTCTGCGCGAGCTGCTGCATCGCATGGCGAGTCTGACCGTCGAGAACTATCTAAAGGCTACGTTGCAAATCTCGCTTGCAAGCGGGTCTGATCGCGTATCGACGGGCGAGTTGGCTGAGGCCATGAACGTCTCGCCGGGCACGGTCACCAGCATGCTCAAGACGTTGGCTGACTCGCAACTTGCCACGTACAAGCCGTATGAAGGGGTCCGGCTGACGGCCGCCGGTAAAAAGTTGGCGCTGCGGATGCTGCGGCGGCATCGGCTGATTGAGCTGTTCCTGGTCCGCACTCTGGATCTTTCCTGGGATCAGGTCCACGACGAAGCCGAACACATGGAGCACGCCGTCAGCGATTTTCTCGTGGACCGCATCGACGAATACCTTGGCCGACCGCAAGCCGATCCGCACGGTGACCCGATTCCCACCGCCGACGGCCAGATGCGGGGCGATGCCGACGCCGCAGTCCCGTTGGCTGACTGTTCGCCCGACACGCACGTGCGGTTGGTGCGGGTCATGAATCAGGATCCCGAGTTTCTAAGGTATCTGTCTGAATCGGGGTTCGAAATCGGCCGCAAGTGCGTCCTGAAAGAGAACAACCGTGAGGCCGACATTGTGACGCTGCAAATCGGCAGGCGCTCGTTTTCAATGGGACGTTCCGCGGCAGCCGGAATTCTCGTGGAAATGACATAGAGCGTCCCGAATCTCCATGGCCGGCTCGGCTCGCAGCAGTCGGCAGTCGAAGCACTAAGCGCATCGTGCTCTGCTGCGACGTGCTCTTGTATGGCGTCTTCTCACGTGCGGCCCGCGCGATGCATGCGGGGCGACAAGAACGCCGACAAAGCGACATCCAAAGGCGCATCGGTCCGTAATACGTGATGGTCCATCTTCAGGTCGCGGCAGGCCTGCTGAATCTCATGCAGAAACTGCTCGAATTCGCGACGGTAGGCGTGTCGCAGATTGCGAGGTTCGACCATCTGCTCGGAAGCCTGTTCCAAACCTTTAAACAACGTAGGGTCTTCGAATGGGAAGTCCAATTCGGCCGGGTCGAGCACTTGCATGACGCTCACGTCGTGCCGCCGGTGCCGGAGATGTTTCAATCCCCGCACGATTGCATCGGTCTCATCGAACAGGTCGCTCAACAGAATCACTAAGCTTCGCTTGCCGATGCGCTCCGCAAGCTCGTTGAGAATAGGGCCCAGTGCCGTTTCCCCGCCGGCGGGCGTCTGATCCATCACGCCGAAGAGTTGCTGCAGATGCGATGGCTGGCTCGAAGGCCGAATCAAGTTCGTAATCTGCGTGTCGAAGGTCACCAGCCCCACGGCATCCCGCTGGCGAATAATCAAGTAGGCCAGCGCCGCGGCGATGTACTGCGCGTATTCCAACTTCGAGACGGCCGCATCTTCTGAGCGATACTGCATCGATTCGCTGCAATCCAGCAGCAGGTAGCATGCGAAGTTGGTCTCTTCTTCGTATTGCTTGAGATAGTAGCGGTCGGTCTTGCCGTACAGCTTCCAGTCGACGTAGCGCAGATCGTCGCCGGGTGCGTACTCGCGATGCTCGGCAAACTCGACAGAGAACCCCTGGTAGGGGCTCTTGTGCATGCCGCTCACAAAGCCTTCGACGATCAGCCGCGCTTTGAGCTCCAGCCCTTTGAGCTTAGCCAGCGTCTGCGGACTTAAATACTTCCGGGAGTCTTCCACTCACGCGTGCTCGCGATGGGTCGGTGGGAATGATGTCGGCCAGCCGCCGGACGATCTCGTCGGGCGTGACGCCTTCCGCCTCCGCATTGAAGTTCGTGATGATGCGATGCCGCAACACGGGAGCGGCGACCGCCTTCACGTCTTCGGTTCCGGCATACGTCCGGCCTTTGAGAATGGCCCGCGCCTTGGCTCCGAGTATCAGGTATTGGCTGGCCCGCGGACCGGCGCCCCAACTCACGTATTGCTCGACGAAGTCGGGCCGGTTCTCCTGATCGCGGCGGGTCAACCGCGCGAACTGCAACGCGTAGCGAATCACGTGGTCGGCCACCGGAACCTTCCGCACGATGGATTGCAATGACTTCACGTCGTCGAAGGTCAGGACCTTCTCGACTTGCGGTACGGTCTCGGACGTCGTCTGTCGCACGATCGCAAACTCTTCGTCTTCGCTGGGATAGTCGACCAGCACCTCAAACATGAACCGGTCGAGCTGCGCCTCGGGCAGCGGATAGGTCCCTTCCTGCTCGATCGGGTTTTGCGTAGCCAACACGAAGAACGGGTCGGGCAGCTTGTGTCGTTGCCCGCCGGCGGTCACCTGCTGTTCCTGCATCGCTTCCAGCAGGGCGGCTTGGGTCTTGGGAGGCGTACGGTTGATTTCGTCGGCCAGGACAACATTCGAAAAGACCGGTCCTTCGAGGAACTTGAACTCCCGTTCGCCGGTCGATTTGTCCTGCTGGATGACTTCGGTGCCGGTGATGTCGGCCGGCATCAGGTCGGGTGTGAACTGGATGCGATTGAAGGTTAGCCCCAGCGAATCGGCCAGCGTACGAACCATCAGCGTTTTGGCCAGCCCCGGCACACCCAGCAGCAGGCAGTGCCCGCCCGCCAGCAGTGCCAGCAGCAATTCCTCCACCACTCGCTGTTGACCCACGATCACTTTTGACAATTCACGGGTGAGCCGTTCGTAGGCCTCTTCCAGCTGTTTGACGGCCTGTAGATCGGAATCGGTCGATTCGGTGGCAGCCGCTTCCTGGTCATTCACGTCGTGTGTTCTCCCGCGCGGCAATCCGCTGGCGATTGAGCCAGCGATCCCGCTCGTTTTCGCGTCGCCCATGACTCAAGCGCCCGACACTTCGGGGCTTTGAGCACCCGGTACCGCCCCGAAGACGAAACTATCGGTCTTTGTTCCGATAATGCGTGCTGTGCCGAAAATTCTGGTGAGAATCTGCTGTCAAGGCCTCGATCGGCGTCCCGAGCGGGTAAGAATTCAGAGTTGTAAGCGTTTGCGCGGAAAAAACTTCCGCCGAACGCATCCGTTTACAGCGGTCAGGCACGTACCGTAGGCCGCTCGAACTCATCTTGACGGTTTCCGATTCACGTTGTCAAACCCCCAGTTCAGATCTGCCGATGAAACTCATAGGAGTAGTTTGACGGATACAAACTCGCCACCCACTCCACCCGCGGCCTGCGGTAGGATTGAATGGAAGGAATAAGCGATCTAGGTGGACTGGGGAATAACTGTCTTCTGTAAGAGCGAGACTCTATGGCTACAGTTGAGCAGACAACCGTTCTCACGACCGAAGCGCGAGGCCTCTCGGAGGAGGGTGCCAACTGCCTGACCCACGGCCTGGGACTGGCGTTGAGCGTGCTGGGAACGGCCCATCTGCTTGGTGAAGCCTACGCCCGTGGCGATAAGTGGCAGTTCGCAGGCTGCGGCATCTACGGCCTCACACTGATTCTGCTGTACGGCGCCTCGACCCTCTCGCACAGTTTTCACGATGCGCGTCGCCGCAACTTCTGGCGGATGATGGACCAAGTTTGCATCTTCCTGCTGATCGCCGGCAGTTTCACACCCTTTGGCCTGACCTACCTGCGTGACGGTTGGCTGCTGGGCATCTTGTTTGTGATGTGGGGCTTGGCGTTCTTCGGCGTGTTCTTCAAAGTGGCTTACAGCCAACTCGACAACGTATCGACTTCGACATACGTCCTTATGGGCTGGCTGCCGGTCGTCGCCATCGAACCGATCATCACACGGTTTCCGGGCATGGCTCTGGCCTGGATCGTCGCCGGCGGCCTGTGCTACACGATCGGCACGTGGTTCTTGACGTATGACTACAAAGCCCGCTATTTCCACGCCGTCTGGCACCTGCTGGTCATCGCCGGCAGCGCCTGCCACTACATCGCCGTGCGGCAATACGTGCTGGTTTGAGCAGCGGTCGCCCCGGCGCAACAAAGCGGCATAAGTTCAACGTTCTGGCCGTAACCTGCCAGAGCCGCTTAGCGCCAAGACTGCAACGTGCAGCCCCTCCAACTCCGTGGCAACAAGCTAACGAGACTTGGGAACACGCTGACAGTAGTGCAGAGTCAGCTTGAGCGGATCGGTGACGGGCCGCTGACGAAACACCAGCAGACGTCCGTTGAGAGCCAGCGCTGCGTCCCGCTGCGTCATGTCCGGATCGCAAGGCAACTCCAGCGGGCAAGGGTTCGAAAACTCCTCATCCGTTGATCGTCGTGTGGCGAACATGAATGAATTGGTTTGATCCACGTCGACGTAACTGTTGTAGATCAGCACCAGTGAATCAGATGATAGCTCGGCGAATCCCTCGTGGCCGGGCGTGTTGATCGGAAATCCCATACTCACCGGCGACTCGAAGGGCACATCAACGGCCTCTCGAGTCGCCATCCACAGATCGTAGTCTCCTTCACCCTCGATTCGCCGCGAACTGAAGATCAACAACCGGCCGTCAGCCGACACCGTGGGGTCCTTCTCATTCCACTGGGTGTTGACATTCTGAAAAAGATCGACAGTCCCCCACGCCCCGTCGTTTGCATATCGCAAGCAGAAAAGGTCTGTATTTCGAAACGCCACGTCGGATTCTTTTTCGGCGAAGTACAACATCGCTCGTTCGTATTTGGCCAGATGCATTCCGAAGGGCCATTTGGGCCATTTGATGGGCGTCGGGATCTCGTAGCGCACTTGAAACGGAGACTCGAGCGACGCCCGAACGGCGACCAGGATTCGCGTTTCTTCGCTCCCACTCTCCGGAAAGTTGGTCAGGCGGCCAAACATCAGCGTCAGGCCGTCTGGTGTCAATGTTGGATAGTGCACTGGCGTCGCACCGTCATTGATCGCCGGTAGGAATGCCCTCGGTGGCGTCCACTCCCAGTCTGCGGAGGTCAATATGTCCACCGAGCGGTGTTGCTGCGTGAACACGGACACCGGTTCCGAGTTCCAGATGCTTGGCGAAACAGAAAGAAGTTCGTCAGACCAAAGCGCAGAGACCCGCTGAATCACCACCAGCTGCCGGTCATCGCGCGTCAGTGTGAAACTGCCGTTTGCAATTGTGAACGCATCCTGTGACTCTGCCGGTAGTCGGATTTCGTAGTCGCCGGAGCGAAACCACGTCGAGTCCTCGAGTTCACCGGCGGCGCAGACCTGAATGAGTTCGCCGTCGCGAATGATTTCCAGCAGGAGTTCCAAGTCATCGCACTTAACGCGGATCTTGCCGCCGTCGGTCGCCCACATGGCGATGAAGGCGAATCCCGCCAGCAGAATCCCGGCAGCGGCGGATATTCGCCACAAGGGACGACGCGTTGGCACATTGTTTGGCAACGCATGCGATCTCAAAGCGGGAGTTGGCGAATCATCCACAGACACCGTGGGACCTTCGAGTGGCCCGCTCACTTGTTTGCTGACGGTTGCCGCGATCGCTTCAACTTGATGGTCCTCACAATAGGGTGCTAGGGCATCTGCCACTTCTTTCGCCGTCGCGTAGCGGAGTTCTTGATCGAAACTCAGCATGCGATTCACGATGTCCGCCAGGCCCGACGGAAGATCGTCCCGCCTGTGCTGAATGTCTGGCGACGACGCGGTCGCCAGTGCCGCGACTTTGCGCAGAGGAGAATCGTATTCGGCGGTCTCAAACGGAGCGGCGCCCGTCAGCAGCTTGAGCAGCGTGGCACCAAGGGAATAGATGTCTGCGCGACGATCGACCGTATCACCGGCCCGCGCCTGCTCGGGTGCCATATAGTCGATGCTGCCCATGACCTGGTGCGTCGACGTCAACGACGCCTCACCGGCACGGTCTGAGAATCTGGCAAGACCAAGATCAGCCAGCTTTACCACGCCGCGACGGTTCAACAACAGATTGGATGGTTTGACGTCACGGTGAACCAGGCCAAGCTCGTGTGCATGGTGCAGGCCGAGCGCAGCCTGCCGGATGAGTTCACAGGAGTCGGCTACGGAGAATGCACGCTCATGCCGGGTGAGTTCTGCCAGATTGCTCCCGTCCACGTACTCCATGACCAAATAGGGCGTTTCCAGATACTCACCGCTGGCGACCGATTGAACGATGTGGGGATGCACGCAGCGTCGCGTGAGTCGAATTTCACGTTCGAACCGCCGCGCCGCTTCGGCGTCGTGAAACGCGGATGCCGAGAGCGTCTTGATCGCCACTTCTCGGCCGGTCCCTTGTTCGGTCGCGCGGAACACCGTCCCCATGCCACCCTGGCCAATCACAGCGTCGATTCCATAACCTGGAATTCGTGGGACCGTGGCTGAACCCGCTGCCGATGCAGCAGGCCGTATATCTATTGCAGGTTGTGCAACAGTCTGCGCGATCACCTGTGCCCGTTGTTCATTCCACCCGGGTGGGTCAAGCGCTACTTGAGAGTTCTCGCGGTCGCCCACTGAATCGAATAATTCCTGCAGCTGGCGCACACAGTCTGCACATGTCTCGATGTGGACCGTCAGCTGTGATGTCGTCTCCGAATCCAGCTGTTCATCAAGCAGCGACCGCAGCACGCCCTCATCGGGGCAATCGAGTTTGCCCGAGTTTGGGTCGGTCTGATCGCTACTGTCGACATGCGAACTCATGCGTTTCGCCTTCCAGCAGACGAGCTTCCTCCGAAACCAGCGACTGCACGTAATGCCGCGCTGAATAGACGGTGGCGATCTTCATGTTCAGCCGATGAGCGACATCTTCCGCATCCTGACCCTCGCGGGCGGTTAGCGTCCATGCCTGAAACCGAGCCTCAGAAACGCGACCCTTGACTCGTTGGACTGCCTGATCAAACAACTCCAAGTCGAATGCTTCCTCGAGAGCCGACTGCAGGTCTTTCCGCGCCTGGACATTTTGCAGCAGCTCGTAAATGTTCTCACCATCGGCGGTGTGGATCGACTTGTTGCGCTCGCGCACGTAGTCAACGATCGCGTTTTCGGTAACCCGCCGCAGCCAGGCTCGAAACGACTTTGTCGTGTCGTATTGGAACGATCCCAACCGGCGCGAGAGCTTCAACAGCACATCTTGGGTGACCTCCTGAGCGTCATCGGGGTTGAGCCGACGATGGACGCACCACCCGAAGATCCGCTTCCCGTATCGATCAACAAACTCCCGCCACGCGTCAGGATCGCGATCATCGACGCGGATCCGCATCAGCAGGCTGAAGCTGGTTTTCGAAGGTGCGTCCTCCAAGGATGAATACCTCTTCTCCAGGAAGGTTCTTCCAGCGACTTACGGAATCTCGGTCGGTTTCGCGCAAATTCAAAGGGCTTTGGCAAACAGCTCGTCACCGGCTTCCATCTTACGGCGGCACATCTCCTGACGGAAACGTAGCCAGATTCCGCGAATTGAATTTTTCGTGGCATCAAGTGGGAGAATCTCGCCACGCCGTCCGTAAAGGCCTTCGATGTTTATCGGTTCGCACTTCGTGCTCCGCGCAAAAGGGGAGATGGTGATGCAACGTAGGCTACGTGTTCAAATGCTTTTGGTCGTGGTGGCCGTCACATCGGCTTCCAAGTCGGCGGATGCCCAGGACGCGGCCCTGCATTGGAAGCCGAATACGTCCTACCTGTTTGCCGGTGGAGAATTGATCGACTACGACAATCGGGCGGACAAGGCGCGATCTGTCTCGCCGGTGTCAGATCGGCAATTGCCGGGAGTTGGCCGATACGCAAGCAAGATCACCGCCGCGCTCAACTTCGACAACGGATTTGCGTATCTCTTCCTCAACGACGGGACCTATCTCAAGTACGACTTGAATGCGAACAGGCTGCTCGACGGTTATCCGAGGCAGACGACTGACCAGCTATGGCCCGGTCTCGGTGCTCACGCTCGCAAGATCAATGCCGCGCTGAATTTCGGCAATGGCTTCGCGTACTTCTTCCTCAACAATGCCACGTACATCAAGTACGACATGAAAAAAGACCAGGCACTCGACGGCTACCCCAGGCCGACCTCAAACGGCAACTGGCCGGGGCTCGGGAACAATGGAGGCAAGATCGCGGCCGCTTTGAACTTCAACAATGGCTACGGATATCTCTTTCTGAGCGACGGTAACTACATCAAGTACGACCTCAAGGCTGACAAGAGCCTGGATGGCTACCCGCTCAAGACAGCACAGAATTGGAATTGGGGCAGCCGCACTCCGGTCCCAACTGCAACAAGCCCCTATGCGGTGGCCGTCATCGAGTCGATCGAATGCATCAAGGCCTCTTCTCCGACCGACGACAAATTGATTTCGTCCCTTTCGGGGCTCTCGGCAGAACTCTTGAACGCCGCCGGCGAAGTACTCGCCCAACAGAAGAGCAAAAAAGCACAGGCGATCGGAGTCGCCGCCAAAGCCTCGGGCAAGATCGCAGATAGTATTCCCGAGATTACGAGCGCGATTTCAGAGGCACGTGACGATCCCGACGATCTGTACCTGATACTTGGCACGCATCACGATGTTGACGATGCATTCTGGCCGGGTGGTGAAAGAGATTATGACATCCGATCGGATCAATCCACCGGTCTGCTCTCTGGAAAAAACAGAATCGTCCCCTATCTGCTCGGCGCACGCGACCCAAAGATCGATTATGTGGATGTCAGCTTTTGGGAGTATGACTCTGGCAGTGGAGACGATCATCTGGGCAAACTTCGAATCACGCTGAGCGAGCAGCAGCCCGACTCCGACACGTATCTTGCGAAATTGGTCGTCGGCGACAAGAACGGCGGTTCCGCCTACCTCGTGATTTACCGCGTCATTCCGGTATCGATTCCAGCCAATGTTGCGACCGGCTGGTGTGCCCGGTTACAGGCAATGGGGCTCAATGGTTCAGAGGATTCCGAAGAGTCGATGGCGCGATTCGACTTCTCGATGAACGGCATCTCTGGCCAAGACCAAGGCTGGTACCCGCGGGTTAAAGATCAATTGAAACGAGCCGGAGTCTTCGGTCTTTGAGGGACCAAACCCGGCTTGGCTCTCTACGCAGCCAGCTTGCGCTTCGCGCACCCGATGTAACCGCCTTTCAGACATCCAACCAAAATTGGAGCAATTGATGAAACGCTTTTCGATCCCGACTGTGTTGTTTCTAGCAGCGGCGTGCGGCCCAGCGGCCGATCAAACCTACGCGCAAGACGCGATTTTGAATTGGGGCGATGGCTACGCTTTTGTATTCGAGGGGGATCAGTACCTGAAGTACGACATCGCACAAGACAAGTGCTACAAAGGCCCGACACCGATCCGGGGCAACTGGGACTTTCCCGAAGAGTTTACTCGTGGAATCGACGCCGCCATCAATTGGGGCGACGGCTACGCCTACTTCTTCAGAGGTGACCAGTACATCAAATACTCAGTCAAACAGGACAAGCTGTACAAGGGGCCCGTCCAAATCAGCGGCAACTGGGACTTCCCACAATCTTTCCAAAGCGGCATCGACGCTGCCATCAACTGGCACGATGGCTACGCCTACTTCTTCAAGGGGGACCAATACTCCAAGCACCTCGTGCGAGAAGACCGAATGCACAAAGGGCCCGTCTCCATCAGCGGCAACTGGGATTTTCCGAGCAGTTTTGTCAGCGGTATCGACTCCGCAGTCAACTGGGGCGATGGCCACGCGTTCTTCTTCAATCGCGGCAACTACTCAAAACATCTGGTGAAGGAGGATCGGATGTATAAGGGACCGACGCCGATCAAGGGGAATTGGGACTTTCCACCGGCGTTTGCTCGGTGATTGCAAGCTCCGCGCGGGACGAGAGCAGTTTGCCAGCTTCCGTAACTGCTTTCTTCCCGCGGGAACGGGGAATCGTAGCCCAGACAGGTTGAGCGGTGATTCGGCGCTCTTGAGCGTATCGGTGGTCAGCGCGCGAAACGCGATCGGAGGAACGGTCCCCCTCGCCCAACACGACACGACCTTTGGCCGCAGGACAACACTGAAGACTAGATCCGTCCTCTCTGTTGCGCGGCTCAAATCACTGCTTAGACCATGGATGAGATATGCCTGCCAGGCCAGAGCGTCGTCCCAGCATCTGCGGCTCCCGCGGCGCAATCGCCGTCCGAGCCGACGACGCGCCGAAGGTGACGGAGCAGTCTTGCCGCTGGAGACGGCAGACATTAGCTGGCCGCACCTTGCGAGTAACAGGCCCGACAGCGCGCCGTACAACGCGATGGTCGGCCAACACTCCGATAGCTCCAGCGGCCCCGTCATCGCCAATTGCCCGCGTGCAATGAAACTGGTGTCCCCGATTATCTCGGTCACCCGGGACACCTGCGGAGGAATGGACCACGCAGCGTTCCGGGCCAGCAGAATGGCAGCAAATCCGGGCGTTATCAACAGAAGTTCCCAGGCCAGCATCGACAGCAGGACCACGCCTTGAAGCTGCTGGCGCGATCTGGCCCCGAACGACACGAGCAAGCTGAGACTGGAGAGAATGAGAAAGCCTGTCAGCAGGAGCAGTTCTGTCGCAATGACTTGTTCGAGTCCGACCTCGCCCAGTGAAAATGCCAATGCCAAGAGGGGCACGCGGACGATCCAGACCGATGCGAAACCGATCCACATCTGCGCGAACCGAACGCTGAGCCATTGTTGCGGTTCGATGCCTGTAAGGAACAGCAACTGCAGCATGCCTGAGCGGTAGTCACCGACCGAATCTCCACCCAACACAACTGCCAGGAAGATCATCAGGCATAGACTCAAGCCTGATAGTCCCCAATAGACGACTGGTCCGATGGCCGTCGGGTTTCGCCCTAACGACGCCACGAATAGCAGGACTAAGAAGGCGGCGACGAGAAAGGCACCACGAGCCAATGCCAGATCCAATCGGGCTGACTCGCGCTGCGCGGTCGCATGCAGAATAGTGAGGACTCGCATATTGCGTCGGTCATTGGTGGAACATGGTGAGATTGGCGCGCTCCACCTCACTCATCCAAGCGCCCCAGCCCCCAAACGTCGTCTGTGAAGCTCTCTGACACATCGTACTGGCATCCATACGTCCTGAGCCACAACGTTTCTTGGCTGGCTCGCCGATCAGAATCTTCGGTGCGTCCCTCGCCGCGCTTTGTGTTTTGAGTCGCACTGGTGCGGAGTTGAAGCGGATGCGGCTGCCGGGTAGATCCGATACGATATCGTATAAAGCGCAGCCGGGATCGCACGGAATCAAGATGCCAGTGGATCGGAGCGTGCGAGCACGCTACTCAGCTCATGGGTGATGATTTTAGAAATCATCAAGTGTCCACGACGGCCGAAGACCGATCGTCCGTCATCCAGGTCATTCGCACTTATCTTGCAGGGGCCTGGTACGTTCCATCCGATGAATGTGAATTCGGTCGCAGCATTGCCGTCGGGCCGCCCACGCTTCACATACCGTTTCTCCGCTGGCCGGGAATCAATTGGATCCCGTTTCTCCACTCACCCGGAACCAATTGGATCGCCGTCCTTGATTCGACCGGAACCATTGACGACGACGTCGACGCTTTCAGATCGTTGACGGCCGAGCTGTCCCGCCATTGGCCAACGGTCGACATCGAAATGAGCGATAGCGCGGCACTGTCACTGTCTCTTTACAATGACGGTGAACTGCTGGACGAGTATCGAAACCTCCGGCCGCCGTTTTACCTATTTTCCTCCGAGGAAGAGGCGGCCAGGTATCGCGGGAAGCCGGATCTTTGGGCAAAGCTGTTCGACGACTCGAACTGCGCGGATAAGTTACGTGCCAGTTGGCGGCAGGGCCGGGGATCCTGGGCAGACGCGATCTTGAGCGAGACAGCCGCCATTCTCGGGTGGCATCCATATCTGTGCCAAGTCGGCTACACGATCGACTACGATGGTTGCCCCGTCAGATACCAGGAGCACTACAAGGACGATCAAAAGGCGCTGTCCGGTATCGAGGAACTTCATTTCACGATCGATCGACGACACAGCTAGCAGTGCTGATCGCCACCGACGGATCGCCAGACGGTGCGACGGCGGTAACCGAGGATGCCCCACGTAATGACCGATGACGAGTTACGCCGAAACCGAACGTTATCCGGGACAGACATGCTTCAATGAAGAGTCGCTCATTCGGCGATTCGCTCGCTGACTTGCTTCCGGTTAGAAAACGTGGGTCAATAGAATGATTGCTTGCGATCCGTACCGCTTGCGCGAGTCAGACCATCCCATCAAGCCAAACGCGAGGCTTTGGGTGTGCGCTACAGATGAACACGAGTTGCTTAGACGACTCGCCGAGGGGACCGCGGCTGCTTCGGGCGACAAGTTCTTTCAGTCGCTCGTCCAGCACCTGGCAGGTGCGCTCGGAGTACGCTTCGCCTTCGTTGCCGAATTCGCGGAGTTTCCGACCAAGGTGCGGACGCTGGCGTTCTGGTCGGGCGAGGGTCTGCGAGAAAACGTCGAATACGAATTGGCGGGAACACCGTGCGAAGATGTCGTTCAAGGCGGCATCTGCCATCATCCCGACGGCGTCGGGCAGGCGTTCCCAGAGGATGTGACGCTGACGGAACTGAACGTGGCCAGTTATCTCGGCGTGCCGCTACACGACGAAGACGGCGGCGTTCTGGGTCACCTTGCGGTCATGGACGATCGATTGATGCCCCAGGAGCCTCGCAATCTTGCGATCTTCCGTATTTTTGCCACGCGCGTTCGCACCGAAATGCTCCGTCTACGAGCTGAACAGCAATTGGAGAAAGCAAATCAGAGGCTTGAAGGAGAGGTCGCCGAGCGAACGGAAGAACTACGCCAGGCATTGAACGAAGTCGAGCAGTTAAAGGACCGTCTTCAGGCAGAAAACGTCTATCTTCAAGACGAGATCAAAGTCGAACACAACTTCGAGGAGATCATCGGGGGTAGTCGTACGCTCAAAGCCGTTCTCGGCCAAGTCGAACAGGTCGCTACCACGACGGCTACAGTTCTGATACTGGGCGAGTCGGGAACCGGCAAGGAATTGCTCGCTCGCGCGATTCACAACCTCAGCGAACGCCGCGAGCGGCCGCTGGTCAAAGTCAACTGCGCCGCACTTCCGGCCAACCTGATTGAGAGCGAACTATTCGGACACGAAAAAGGATCGTTCACCGGCGCCTTCGCCCAGAAGATCGGCCGCTTCGAACTGGCACACGGCGGCACAATCTTCCTAGACGAAATCGGGGAATTGCCGTTGGAGTTGCAGGTCAAGCTGTTACGGGTGCTCCAAGAACAGGAATTCGAACGCATCGGCGGCTCAACCACAATCCGCGTTGACGCGCGCGTAATCGCCGCGACCAACCGCGACTTGAAACGGGCGGCAGCCAACGGTGAATTCCGGGAAGATCTCTTCTATCGTCTCAACGTGTTCCCCGTGTTGCTGCCACCGCTTCGTCAACGGACAGACGACATTCCGTTGCTCGTCCGCGCTTTCACCGAACGGTTCGCCAAACAGTTTGGCAAGATGATCGATTCGGTACCCCGCGACGTGATCGAGGCGTTTCAGTCGTACTCTTGGCCCGGCAATGTTCGCGAACTGCAGAACGTAATCGAGCGGGCAGTCATTGTGGCGCACGGCAACGTGCTGCACGTCGACGACCCACTTGACGTGGCCGCCACCGAAACCGCCCCGCTGGAGCACGTCAAGTCGACCCTCGAAGAGGTCGATCGTCGCCACGTCATGCGGACGCTGGAAGAAGTCAATTGGAAGATCAGCGGCGATGGTGGCGCCGCCGACATTTTGGGCCTAAATCCGAGCACGCTTCGCGCACGCATGCGCAAACTAGGGATCAAACGGACTGACCAGCCATAGCGCGCCAGTGTGCGACTTCTCCAGACGTGTCTGAGGGACGCATTTTATCCGTCGATGTCACGACTGAGCTTGTCGGTCGATCGTTCGACAATTTCCGGCTTGAGTTTCTCGATGATCGCCCAGACTTCATTGGTTTCTTGTTCCGGAACCTTAAACTTCTCCAACGTCACTTTGAGATGCCCGGCGACGACTTTGAAATCGCCTTGAGTGATATGGAGTCCCGCATGTGCCGTCTTGGGTGGGCGACTAATGACTTTCGCAGGTCCGCCCGTGACTGCTGAGAGCAGGTTCTTGTTCTTCTGCTTGAACGAGTCCTTCGTGTCCGTACTCATCCCACGAAAGAATTGCTTCACCTTTGGGTCGGTGAAGAGTTTATCGGCGAAGTCTTCGACGACCGCCGAAATCGCGTCGTAGCCGCCAAGCCGCTCGTACAATGTCTTCCCGGTTGAGGGTGTTGACGTATCTTGAGCGTTGGCGTCTTCACCGCTCAGCAAGGACACCGTCGCGGCAGCCCCAATTGCCGCAGCCGGCAAGTTCCCAAGCATTCTTCGGCGCGATAAATCGGTCATCATGCTTCCTTCGTTGTTTTGAGATCTGTCTGACAACATGTGCGACCGCCAACAACGCAAGTCACGTACCACTTCCCGTAACTCGCGCGCCAAGCGGCTCGCATACTCTGAAGAGCCTGCTTCTGCCCGGCTCTTTTGAACATCGACCCTGAAATCGGCTGACAACGGCTTCGTCACGCTCGTTGAAAGCGGCCCAGCGCGCACGCCAACGGTCGTCATATTTGGCGAGTCGCGTCATATCTGACGATCACATTCGTCAAATGCTGCGAGTCGCTGGACCTGATCTCCACGCTTGCAGAATTTGCGTGTTCCAAAGAAAGTCCTGCCGCCAAGTAGGATTGCGCCCATCTTTGACGAACGTTTCGGGAATGGGCACTCCGTTTGCGTTAGTCGAAGCCGGTCGCAGGATCGACGAACTCGATTGACGAACTGCCATGGAACACAGCCGACGCGAATTCGAACTCACCGACGATGACTTCGAGACTGAAGTCCATCGGTCAACGCTGCCTTTGCTCGTCGAGTTCTGCGCCGAATGGTCGGGCGGTTGCCACATCATGGCGCCGATTCTGAGATCGCTCGCCGAGTCTCTCGACGGACGCATGCAGGTGAGGCAGATGAACATCGATCACTGTTCGCGCACGGCAAACCGGTTCGGCGTTAGGACTGTGCCAACATTGCTGCTGTTCCGTGACGGCGCACTGGTCGAATCGGTCGTGGGAGTTGTGCCGAGATTGGAGTTGGCCAGGCGTGTCCTGCCGAACTTGGACGATGCACAGGACGCCGCGTTTGACGGGTCGTCAACCAGGGTCCATTGAAGAACATTTCGAAAAAGATCCAAACCATGAAACGTCGTTACCTCATTCCGCCATCGGTTCTCGTCGTGGTCTGCATCGCGGGCGCGGCCGCCTTTATTGACGTGGGCGCCCAGGAGATCAATGGCAATGGGGGCACGGCTGCAACGGCGGCAGTTGCTGAGACGACCGCCGCAAACAAACCAGCAGACGCTTTCTCACCATACGTCGATCAAGACGGCAACATCAGCCTGCCCAAAGGCTACAAGCAGAAATGGACGCATCTCGGTAACTGGGCGGTCGCGAAGAAACCCGGTGAAACCATCCATGAGATGCACAACGTCTACACGCAGCCGGAGACGATCAGCGCCTACAACAAGACGGGCGAGTTTCCCGACGGCGCGGTGCTGGTGAAAGAAGTTCGCGAAACCAAGGCCGACCGACTCTTAACCGGACATTCGGCCTGGTCCACGGACATGAAGATTTGGTTTGTGATGATCAAGGATCAACAGGGACGATTCGAAGACAACGACGATTGGGGCGATGGCTGGGGATGGGCCCTGTTCGATGCCAAGAATCCGGACAAGAACATCTCTGCCGGCTACGACACAAGCTGTATTTCCTGCCACATACCGGCGGCCGACAGCGACTGGGTCTACGTCTACGGTTACGCGGACCTGAAACCGCACGAATAGATCCGAATCACAACAGACGTCAACTCGAATGACACAGTTTTTCAATCTTACGCAGAGGAGATTCTCATGAAGAACTTATCACCCCGCACGCGGCGAATCGGGCTGCTGCTTTCGGCGCCAGCCGCAATCGCGATCACCGTCGTCATCGCCACGGCTGACGGGAACTCCGACGGTCAGGCTTCAGCGGCCCAGGCGGCGAAAGACGAATCCGCAAAGTCTTCCGTGCAGTTCAATCGAGACGGCGAGCTACAAAGGCCCACGGGCTATCGCAAATGGACCTACGTCGGCACGCCACTGACGCCGAACGACCTGAACGACGACAACGCTTCGTTTCCGGAGTTCCACACGGTCTACATGAACCCCGAGTCGTACAACCATTACGAAGAGTCCGGCGAGTTCCCCGATGGAACCGTGTTGGTGAAGGAACTCATCAGCGTCGGCACGAAAGAAGCCAGCAGCGGCAACGGTTACTTCATGGGCGAGTTCATCGGTCTTGAGGTCTCCATCAAGGACAAAACTCGCTTCAAGGATGAACCAGGCAATTGGGCATACTTCAGCTTCGGCCACAAATACCCCTTGAAGGACAAGGCCAAGGTACAGCCGGCGGCAAGCTGCAATGACTGCCACACCGGCAATGCGGATGACGATTGGGTCTTCACACAGTACTACCCGGTTCTTCGCGCCGCCAAGAACTCGGATGATCAATAGCGGTTGGGCTCAGAGTTAGTCCACCCTCATTCGAACAGGTTACGACATTCCGTAATTGGGTCAGCCCGCGGGAACCAGCAATAGCAGCACAAGACAGCGTTCTTCGCGGCACGAGACAGCGTAATACGCTGAGCCGGTGAGAGTCACTGGCGACAGGCATTCACAAACACAACATGAACCTGGAGATCTCTCATGGCAGTTGCACAACCAGTGTTGAATACCCCAGGCGCAGGCGAGTCGGTGGAATTCGGAAATGGATCTCGGGCCGAGATCGCCGTCGGTGGACCGCAAAGCGGAGGCGACTACGCGGTCGTGCGTTACACGGTTAAGCCGGGCGACGAACCGCCGCTGCACACGCATTCGCGGGAAGACGAAATGGTGTTCGTCGAGAAAGGCGAAATCACCGCCGTCGTTGGCGACACAACAGTCGACGTTGGTCCCGGCGCATTTGCGGCTCTGCCGCGCGGTCTCCCGCATACGATCCGCGTTAAAGGCGAGTCCGCCACATTATTGCTGACATTGGTGCCGGCAGGCCTCGAACGCTTCTTTGTTCCCAACTCGGAAGAAGACAACGACCCGGCCACCTTCGGCCTGGAGATTCACGAGGCGGCGGCCAAATAGGGAGTCGATTGAAAGGCGTTCAAGCGCTGCCTTGCACGCGCGTCGGTCAATTGTCCGACGGGCCTTAGTGCTCGGCAGCGTGTTTCACAAAGCTACAAGCGGCGGACCCTCTCCTCGTCGCGCAGACCCTACTGTGCCTCGGCCTGCTTCCGCCGGAACAACGGGCCGGAAAGGAGCAGGAAGATGGTGGCGAAGCAGCAGGCGCCAGCGAACCAGTCGCCGTAGGCTAGATACAGGCTGCTGCGATTGTCCACGGGGACGTCGTGGATGAGGGTGGCGTTGAGTTGTTTGTGCCAGCGGCCGGTTTTGGGGTCGCGCATCGAGTTGCGTCCTTTGTCGTCTCCGTCGATGAACACGTCGGGTTCGACGATAACGCCGTCGCCGTCAATGATGGCCGAGACGCCCGTGTTGACCGCTCTGACCATCGGCGTGCGGGTTTCGACACAACGGAATGAGGCGGTGATCAGGTGCTGGTCGAGTTCGCTGGAACCGTGGAACCAGCCGTCGTTGGTCAGGTTGACCAGCAGATCGACGCCGCCGTTGGCCGACTCGTCGGTGTTGAGGATGTGCCTCACCAAGTGTGGCACGGTGTCTTCGAAGCAGATGATCGGGGCCAGACGCCAGCCTTTGCAATCAAACACGGCCGGTTGCAGGCCGGCATCCAGGCCGAAGCCGCTGGAATAGGGGGTCAGCCGGTACAGCCAGGGGAACTGCTCGCGCAGCGGGATGTATTCGCCGAACATGATGCGGTGGATCTTGTCGTATCGGCCGGTGAGTCCCAAGTTGGGCTGCACGAAGGCGGCCGAGTTGTAGCGCTTGAACCCGGACTTCTGTGCGACCAGCGTATCGAGACCCATGACCATCGGCGTACCGGACTGCCGGCTGACGTCGGCGAGGACTTGGGGAGTGTTAAACGTCCGCCACGCCTCGACCGGAACGTGGGGTGCGATCTGCATAAGATCATCCTCGGTCAGTTCGGATGACGCTTGAAACAGCGGCTGGCGGAACATCGTCTCCGGCCAGACAATCACGTCCGGCTGGTGTTTGACCGCTTTGCCCGTCAGCGTTTGATGCGTTTGAAAGATTCGGCGGCCCGCTGACGGGTCGAGTTTGACCGACGAAGTAAAGTTGCCTTGCACCAGCCCGACGCGCGGCCCGTCGCGAAACTCGGCCTGAGACCGGCGAACATAACCATAGGCCAACGACGCTGCGAACACGGTCACGCAGCAACCAATCGAAGCGATCTGGCCCATGCTAAACCCCGCCGGCTTCGAACCGGCGGCGGCGGTCGGCTGAACATCGGACGGCAGCAGCTTGAGCTTTGCGAAGATCGATTCCGGAATTAGTCGCGCAATGCCGGCCGCCGTCATCGCAACCAGAAAGCTCACGCCGTAAGCGCCGGTGATGTCGCTGATCTGGATGATTTCGGTCCAGCGGTATTGCGTGTGTCCCAGGTAATACCAGGCAAAACCGGTGATCAAGTGGGCGCGAATGAACTCCAGACCGATCCACGTCGCCGGCACGGCGGCAACTAACGGCACCTTAAAGCGATGCACGGCGATGCGTGCGGCGGCCACGAACAAAGGGAAGTAGGCGGCAATGTAAAACGACAAGGCGATCCAGGCTTTGTACATGCTGACGTCGCCCAGCCGCATCCATTGCAATGTCGCGACGTAATACAACACGGCCGCCACGTAGATCGCCGTGTACATCCAGCGCATGCGGCTCGGCGCGCGAACGAGCAGAATCAACGGCACCAACGCGATCCAGCCCAGCGGTCCCCAATCAAGCGGCGTGAAGCTGGCCCACAATAGCAGCGACGTCGAGCCGGCCAGCAGCCACGCTCCCCGGCTCGACGCGGGTGTCGCGCGGGCCGTGGCGATGATGCGGTCGACACTCGGGTCGGAAATCTCTTTGGTCTTCTGGGCTGGCTGCACGGGGGGTGTCATCACGCTGGTCATCGGACTTCCTTGTCTGACGTCCTTGCCGAGGGACTCGTTTCGGCCGGCCGAGTCGGTTCCCGTGCCGGTTTTTCATCAATTTTGTGTGGTCGCCGCGGAGTTACGCGTCCCAAGGGAAGACAAGAAGCTCATCGCCCGTTCTATATGCTGTCTCTTGGGGGCCAATTAGTGCCATGGCGTTGGCGTCGACGGTGGCCTGCAGGTCCGAGGACCCGTGCCACCGCACCAGCGAGACCACGGGTCCCGCCTCGGTCCATTCCAAGCGGGCCGGATGATAGGTCGGTCGACCGCCGCGGGCAATATGTTCTTGGGTCAAGCGGGCCCGAACCCCTTGTGGCTGGGCGGGTTCGCGTCCCAACAGCCGCGAAATGGCCGTTCTGACAAACAGCTCGAAGCAGACCATGGCGCTGACGGGGTTTCCGGGCAGGCCGAATACGTAACAGCGATCATCGGCCGAGGGTTGCTGCTGTCGATCCAAAACTCCGAACCACAACGGTTTACCCGGCTTGACCTGCACCTTGTGAAAGACCTGGCTGACGCCGGCCGCCTCCAACTCTGAGGGTACCAGATCCAGCTTTCCCGCCGAGACACCGCCCGACAGGAGCAAGAGATCACCTTTTAATCCGGCCCGAATCTTCTCGCTGAGGTCAGCGCGGTTGTCGCGGGCAATGCCCAACGGCACCGGCTCGGCACCGGCTTGTTGAATCTGCGAGACCAGCATGGTTTCGTTCGAATTACGGATCTGGCCGGCGGCGGGGACTTCGGCGATGGAGACCAACTCATCGCCGGTCGCCAGCAGCGCCGCCCGTGGCCGACGGCGAACGAACACCTGATGTTGTCCCGATTCGGCCAGTGCGCCCAGCTCTTGTGCACGGAGCTGGCGGCCGGCTGCCACGACCACGTCCCCACGCTTCATCGAAGTGGCTTGGCGCATGATGTTGGCCCCCGTGCCGAGGGGCGGAGCGTCGCCTCGCAGAGTCACGCGTCCAGCATCGAACTCGGTCTGTTCGACAGGCACGACTGCGTCAGCGCCTTCCGGCAGAGGGGCTCCTGTCATGATTTGCGTGGCTTGGCCTGGCTGCAATCGCCTCGTCGGCACCCGACCGGCAGTGACCTCTTCGATGACTTCCAACCCAACGCGGCTCGCGCCCAGATCACAGACACGCACCGCGAACCCGTCCATCAGTGATTTGTCAAACGGCGGCGAGTCGACATCGCTATGGGCATCGGCCGCCAGTATCAATCCGAACGAGTCCGCCAACGCAGTCGACGCCGGCTCGAATGGTCGCACCTTGGCGACGATGGTGGACAGGGCTTGTTCAACAGTAAGCATGAACGGTTTCGTGTACTCAAACGACCGGAATGATCTTGGCGCGGAGTCCTGCGGGCCGCAAAGTGAGCCAACCCCGGTCAACCGGTCGCCGGAAGCGACAGGAAGTTTTTCAATAGGTCGATGCCGGCCTCGGTCAGAAAGCTTTCTGGATGGAATTGTACACCGTGTACCGGGAAGCGGGTGTGGCGGAAGCCCATGACTTCGCGGGGAAAGTTGGAGTCTGACGTCCAGGCGCAGACGTTGACGTCATCGGGCAGTGAGTCCTGCGGGACGATCAAGCTGTGATACCGCGTGGCCTGAAACGGGTTGGGCAGTCCGTCGAACAAACCCACGCCGTCGTGATGGATCATCGACACCTTGCCGTGCATCAGCCGATTGTGGCGGACGACCTGCCCGTCAAAAGTCTCGGCGATACATTGATGACCCAGGCAGACGCCCATCAGCGGGATCCGCGGGCCGAACCTCTCGATGACGTCTTTGGAGATGCCGGCTTCTGTGGGAGTGCAGGGACCGGGTGAGACGATGATCCGCTCAGGATTCAGCGTCTCGATTTGTTCGAGCGTAACCTGGTCGTTTCGGCGAACCTGGATGTTCAGACCGGGATCAATCTCGCCCAAGCGTTGGACGAGGTTGTACGTGAAGGAGTCGTAGTTATCGAGGACGAAGATCATTGAGGGGACGAGTCGGCGTTGCGGTGGGCGCTAGCGCCCTGTCAGGGCTTTATGCTCGGGTTGTTCGTTGGCAGAGAATCCGCACGAAACCTTGGGGGGATTCGTGCTCCCGTCACGCTCCTTAACCCGAAGTTCTTGTCTTGACGCAACACTAGTTAGCCAGCGTGGAGGCTTGGTGATCCGGAGCCGGCCAAGTGGCATGGGTTTCTCTCCAAGCGGCCCATTTCTCGAGTGCGGCCGCACGATCTTCTTCGTTGTAGAAACCGGCGGTGCTTAGCGAAAACACCGAAATCGCGTTGCGACGCAATCGTTTGAAATGATAGCTCTTGGGATTCTGTTCAGTCATGTGCAGCATCGCCGCCAGTGCGACGTCTTGAGTCTTGACGCTGTAGGTCAACCTGCCCTTCGTCCGCGTGGCGGCCAGCACGTGATCGTCATCGAGCAGACGCTCCAACAGCGGCAAATGTTCGGGGCTTCCCAATTTGCCGACCGCCAGAATTGCGTAGTGCCGCGTGGCGTTACGGGCGCCGTGCTCAATCGTTTCTAGCGCGGGGATCAGCCCATCGGGGAGCCCGTACTGCATCGCCAGGGTCATCTTTTGCGCCGCCCCCACAGCGCCGGGCCGGGCGATCCAGCGACCGAGCAGCCGGCGATAGGCATCGGCCTGCGGTCCGCCCAGTCGCTCTCGAAATTCGCGGTAGCGGGCAAAGTTGGAGACGCCCGAAATCGTGGCGTCGGCAATCGGCACCTCGGGATCGGCGCCAATAAACAGCAGCGCGCAGACACTGGTCTGCGCAGCCTTGCGAGTCTGCTTCGCCATGCAGGCGCGCTGCGCGCGGGTGAATTGCGCCGTATACGCGTCGGCCAGGTCGACGTTCTGTTCTTCCCAAGCACGAAACAAGTCGGGCTCGGCACGCAGCATCTCGACGAGTAGCTCGCTGGCAACCGGTTCAACCCCAATGTCCTGTCGAAACACGTCCAACCCCGGCAACAAGTCGTCGGGAGCATTGGCCGGATCGCTCAAGTAGGCTTCGAGGCGTTGCTCGTAGGCCCGCCGTTCGATTTCGCCGATCAGCCGCCGCGCGCGATGCCGGATTTCAAGATCGGCACTGTCCAGGGCGACGTGCAGCGCCGGCAACGCGGGCAGGCCCACCTGTCTGAGGGCTTCGGCCGCTTGTTGGCGTGCATCGAACCGCTCGTCGCCGAGTTGATGGATCAACAGTCGGACGTGGGCCGGAATGTCGACTTCGGCTGGATCAATCTCGGCGGCAAAGCTGCCTGGGCAAGCACTTAGCAAGCAGATGGCGGCAGCAGATCGCATCATGAGCCGAGCCACAGCCATTGCATGCCTCATTCGACGGGTCCGTGGAGAGCCAATTGCCACACCGACTATAAACAGTGCAAACGCCACGCGCCTATGCCGCCGCGATGAGGTTTCGGTCAGCCGATCTCTGCTCACCGCGGTTTCTGCATCAACAAGATGTACTCATGCACCTTGTTGATGCGAAACACCGAGGGGTAGCCCAGCGGTCGCAGGTTGTTGTACTCGGACTGGCGATTCCAGATGATCAGGTCGTCGAAGATGTAGCCGTATTCAGTCAATCGCGTCGCCAGGTCGCTGTGCAGGGGATAGAAGCGGCTCTTTTTTCGGAGGTCCATCACGATGGCGCAGCAGTACCCGCCTGGCTTGAGCGCCTTGAACACGTCGCCGAACACCGCCGCTGCCGATTCCACAAACTCTTCGTAGTCGGCAATCGTACCCAAATCGCCCTCCAGATTGCCGTAGTGACGCACCGACTTGAGATCGGCCGTACGCCGCTGATTGAGGATGTCCCAGTACGGGGGCGAACTGATGCACAAGTCGACCGACCCGGCCGAAACGTGCTCGAGCAGATCCTGAGCCGGGGCTTGGATGATTGTGGACTTAGTGTCACCGAGTTCATCCAGCCGATGCCGGGCCAGTTCGACGTACTCGGCGGAAAGTTCCAGGCCAATACCCCGTTTGCCCATCCTTTCGGCAGTTAGAACAGTGCTGCCGGAACCGGCGAATGGATCGAGGACGACATCGGCTTGCGGCGGCAGAAACGTTTCGATCAGCCGCTCGACGAGCATGCCGGGGAACATCGCCGGGTGCCCCAGCCGCGTTTCGTCAGTCGTCTTGCGGACGTCGTTCCAAACGCTGATCGAATTCTGCAGCCAGCGTTTGCCGTCGAGACCGTTGCAATGCCGTCGCTGACGAGGAGCGGTTTTCTTCTCAGCCGTGGTTCCATCCTTATCCATCAGTTCCCGCTCGCCATCGAATCGTTGCCCAGGCTGCGCAGATAAGCATACAAATCGGACAGGTCTTGCGGCGTCATGCCTTTCAGCAAACCGGCCGGCATGAGTGACGAATTGAGCATCCGCTGCTCTTCGATTTCACGAGCCTCGATGCGGTATGTACGATTCTGGGCGTCGCGCAGAATCAATCCCTCAACCGACTCGTAGATGATCAAGCCGGTGTAGATTTTCCCCGCCTCGGTCTGAATCATGGTTGTCTGATAACGCGGAGAGACATCGCGGGCGGGGTCGGCGATGGCCGCCCACAGATCGTCTCGCGAGAATCTCTTTGCCACGCCTGATAGATCCGGACCCAGCGAGCGGCGAGAACCGTGACATTGGGCGCAGGAGCGCGTTTCGAACAACTTGCCGCCCCGCACGACGTCGCCGCCGCTCCAATCGATCGCCTTGAGAGATTGCTTTAGCTGTTTCCAATCCTCGCCGGATGGACCGGCCAGGCTCGAGGCTTCGCCGGGATATTCGCGCGTGATCCACTTGGTCCAATCATCGAGCAGGCTGCCGATAGACTCATCGGCGGGGAATTCCTGACCGGTGTTGCGCTTCAACAGCCTGAGGACTTGCTGGCGGAGCTTTTCTTCAGCGGATGTCGTTCCCAGCCTTCGCAGCGTCTGCAACAGCGCGACCTGCTCGGCGGCGCCCTGATTGGGTTTCAACCCTTCGAGCGCATCCAGGCAGGCGGCAAGCACCTCTAATTGCGACGAGTCCAGACCGGCAATGAACTTGTCGCGGTCGACTTGTTCAGGTCGCTGGGCGAGTACCATCAGAACCGCGCTGCGGTCGCCGAAGTGGTCAAATTGTCGGCGCAATAAGTCTCGATGTTGCGGATCGGCCGATTCGCCGATCACGAACACGACGTCCGTCGTCCAGGCGGAATCAACGTCGCGGGTGACGTTAGCGACGAATGCCTCGATGGCCGGCTGCTGGCTGTCTTTGGGCAGCTCGCTGAGATAGACAACATGCCCGGGCCGGCCGAATCCCGGCTGGTGGGTGATTGCAGCTGCCAACTGTGGATCGTGCTTGACGAGTTCGCGGTACATCTCTCCGATGCGATCGTCCCAGTTGCGGTCCTGGTTGAGGCCGCGAATAGCGATCTTCGAATCGAGTCCAGCCAATGCTCTCGCGGTCCGAAGAGTTTGTTCGGGACTGCTCTCGGCGGCGATGCGCGCGGCGACGATCAGTTGGTGGATGTCATCGACGGGATGCGACTCCTTGGTGATCTGCTTCAAGACGCCATCCCGCAGCGCGGAGTTGCGGACGCCGAGCATCGCGATGATCCGTCCCAGTTCGTGGTCAAGGGTTGCATCGCCACTGGGATAAAGTTTCGCCAGACGGATGCGGGCCGGCTCGAGGGCCCGCTCGTGCGGCTGCAAGTTGAGCAGGCTGGAGTAGCCGTCGAACACAGGTTGCCCGCTGCGGCCCGGTCCCACGTCGCCCAACGCAAGTTGCATGAGGCGGGTTGCTTCGAGTTTGCGCGCCGCGGGTTGCTCGCTTTCAAGCACCTCGAGGCCGGTTTCGAGGGCCGAGCGATCGATTGCTGAGGGTCTGGCGACCCGTCCGAGATCGAAAGCAACTCGGGCTTGAAGGTTGTCGGTCTCGACCAGTGCGGAGAGCCGCCTGACGTATTCGGGCGTCAGCGTCGAGACGACATGCGTTGCCGCCTGACGAACGAGGCGATCGGGATCTGCGAGCCGCTCGGCCAAAGCCGGCAGTAGCGGTTGTAGATCGAGCCGCGGCTGGGTCCGCGCCATCGTTTCCAGGGAGCAGCGGGCAACCAGCGGGTCATCGTCGTTCAGGTACTCCAGCAGGGTCGCCGGTGGCGGCCCGCGTGTCGCAAACCGCCCGGCAGACCAAATCGCGCGGGCGCGGACAACCGCGGGCTCTGCCAGGGTCAGTTGTTGCAGGGTCGCGATATCGAGGCCGTCGAAGAGTTCGGTCAGAATCTCCACCGCCCGCACGCGGGCAGCCGGGGTCAGGTTTGCATTGACGGCGGCTACGGCAAAAGCCGTTGAACCCAGCTCGCGCGCGATCGGCACCCAGTCGGCTCGCGACCAGCTGCTTAGCGGCTGAGCAGCGTCAAGACAAGCTGTGAGTCGATCGCTTGATCTGGCCGATGCCCGATCGGTTTGTTCGGATGGCCCCGATCCATTCCAAGTCACGCGGTAAACGCCGCCGCGCGTGCCTCGGCCTCCCACGCTGACAAACAGGCTGCCGTCTTTGCCGATGGCCGCGTCGGTGGGCGCAAAGCCGTGCTGGCCGATGCCTGTCATAAACACAACCGGTTCGGTCTTCCAACTCGCTCCGTCGCGGTTCAGCGGCAAAGCCAAGACGCGGCCGAATGTCCAGTCGAGCACGAATACTGCGTTCTGGAACTGTTTCGGAAACTGCCGATGACGATAACAGACCACCCCGGTTGGAGATCCCCTGCCGAAGGCTGCCGTGACAGGCGGCATGTCGGCGAAGTATCCCGGCCGCTTCCAACTCCGGCTGGCCCAGCCGGCATTCAGGCCTGGACGGATCTGAAAGACGCGGGTTGGGCGATACCACGGCAGCGACACGTCGCGCTCCCCGTCGCTGTCGTAGACAAACATGTCTCCGGAGCTATGGAAGGCGAAGTCGTAGGCGTTGCGAAAGCCGTCGGCCAGGATCTCGCCGCGACTCAGGTCCGGCTCCAGTCGCAGCAGAGTGCCTGCAGCCGGCTGTTTGACGGGTGAATTCGGCAGCGTGGCGTAACTGGCCGTGATTCCGGTTTGGTTGCCGCACAGTAGATACCAGCCGCCGTCGGGACCTTTTCGCAATGCGTGGGCGTGGTGTTCGGCACCAGTTTTTACTTTCAAGAACACGTCGGGCTCGCCGTCGGCCCGATCGTCTTGATCGTCGTCGCGGTAGCGAATCAGACCCGCGTCGCCGATGCAAAACAGGTCTTGCCCAAAGAAGTACAAGCCTTGGGCGCCTGTCTTGGGGCCATCCGCAAATTGCCGAAAACTATCGGCCGTCCCGTCACCGTTTTCGTCGATCAACAGCCGGACGTAGCCGGGACCGGAAACGGCAACTCGGCCGAGCGAATCGACCGTCATACAGAAGATGTCGTTGGCCAAGTCGCTATCGGCGAAGAGTGTGACGTCGAAACCGTCGGGCACGCTGAGGCCCACGTTGGCAGCGGCGTTGGCATTCCCGATTGCGATGAGGAGCGTCAGCAGTGCCAGGATAGTGGATGGTGCTCGCTTGGCCCCCTCACCCCGGCGCCCGAACGGGGGAGAGGGGACAAAAGTTGTCCGACTGGGTTGGTCGCTGGAACTCGCCGTCAAACTTGCTTCCCCTCTCGTCCGAATCGTTTGCAGCGAACGACTGCAGTTGCAGCCCGTTGTAGGCCGACTATTGGGGGGGGTGAGGAGATCGTCTTCGCAACGTCCTGTTGATGATCACGCTTTTCAAATCCAGCACCCAGACACCCGCTAGCGCGTCACGACGCTCCTGGCCATCCGCGGCTTGTTTGCAGCGGACGATTGAAGCGGTATAGTAATTCGTTCCCGCCGAGTAGATCAAATGCGGCGGTCTCAACGAGTCTGCGGGCAGGCTTCCGGCAAGCGAGCCCCGCGACTTCTTGTCACAGAGATACCTCGGTATGGGACTTCGTCGGCGGGGCAGTTCACCGTTTGTTCGGCGCACGATAACGTCGCTGGCGGTGCTGGCGATCGGCTGGTTTGTTCTATCCAGTCAGGGGGCCCGCGGATTTCAAGAGACGGTGGAACAGCCGCCGGAGCCGGCCCCGCAGAACCTCGAACATGCGTCTGATCCGGCTTCCGTCCATCACGGCCCCGAAGACTCGGAGGAGACACACACCGGCGGGCACTCCGATCCTGTGGCGCCGGTGCTGCTGGCGATTCTCGTGATCCTGATGTTGGCCAAGATCGGAGGCGACCTATTCGAGCGCTTGGCGATGCCTGCCGTGCTGGGCGAACTGACGATCGGCGTCGTGATCGGCAACATGGCCTGGATGACAGGTTGGCACGGCTTCGATTTCCTGAGGCCGGAATCGAATACCGGACAGATGATCGATATCTTGGCACGGATCGGCGTCGTGCTGCTGCTGTTCGAAGTGGGACTGGAATCCCGTGTGACCGAAATGCTCTCGGTGGGCAAGTCGTCTCTGTACGTGGCCCTGCTGGGTGTGGTCGCACCGCTACTGTTGGGTTGGGCGGCGGGGTTGGTTTTGATTCGTGAAGACAGCTTCTTCGCTGCCGACCTAACGCTCGTGCAGCGGCTGTTCCCCGATGGGTATTGGCAGGTGCACGTCTTCATTGGTGCGACCCTATGCGCGACGAGCGTAGGTATCACGGCACGGGTGCTCAAAGACATGGGCCGCGCGCAACAGACCGAGTCGCGGATCATTCTGGGGGCGGCGGTGATTGACGACGTGCTGGGACTGATCGTGCTGGCGATCGTCTCGGGCGTCATCATGGAAGGCGAGTTCAGCTTTCTGGTGGCGCTGAAAATCGTCGGCTTGGCCTTTGGGTTTCTCGCGGGAGCCTTGCTATTGGGAGCCATCCGGCTGCCGCGCTTCTTGTTCAAGTACGCTAGTTTTCTTCATGGTCATGGATTGCTGGTTGCGACGGCGCTTGTAATCTGTTTTGGTTTCGCCTACGCAGCCAACCTGGTGGGCCTGGCCCCCATCATCGGGGCGTTCGCGGCGGGGCTGATTCTCGAAGGCGCCCACTACCGCGAACTGGGACGAAAGGAGAACCGCAGCATCGAAGACGCGCTGGCTCCTTTGACGGCGCTGTTGGTTCCGATTTTCTTTGTCGAGATGGGGATTCAGGTCGATCTATCGAGCTTTTCGGATTCGTCGGTCTGGGGGCTGGCTGCGGCCATCACCTTCGTCGCCATTCTGGGCAAGCAAGTTTGCGCCCTGGGAGTCCGCGAAGAAGGGCTCAATCGCGCGGCCGTCGGGTTGGGCATGATCCCGCGCGGCGAAGTCGGATTGATCTTCGCCAACGAAGGCCGACGGCTAGTAGCCAACGGCCAGCCGGTGGTTGACACGGCCACGTATTCCGCCGTCGTGGTGATGGTCATGATCACCACCATGGTCACGCCGCCACTGTTGAAATGGTCGATGTCCGAAGGCGACGGTGGCGAAGGGAGCAATGAGTCTGGCGAGAATGCATCCGATGGGACTTGAATGCCCGAATTGTTCTCGGTGCCATTGATGGCCAGCGCGTGTGGCATGTCCTCGCTTGCGAGCACATCCAGACATTAGTGGCCACTCCATACGGCAGGTAAATCGTCTTTCGTTGCTCGGACGATCTTGATAATTGCCGCGCGTTCGTCTGGATCCAGATGCTGAAACGTGGGTGATTGGTCCCGTCCGGTCAGAATCTGCCACAGCCGGTCGTAGAGTCTCTGTTTAGCGTCCGGCGGCAATCCATCGAACACTTTGGAGTAAATCAGGTAGCTCAGCCTGTAGCGGAACAGTCGTGTCTCCAGGTCGAACTGGCGCAGCGAGCGCCCCTGCTGGTTAAATGGTCCTTGACGCTCAAACCACACGGCATATCCCGACCGGCTGCCGGCGCGCATTGTGAGGGGTGCTTCGTCTGCGAAGAGCAGGTAGCGGACGAGCTGTTCTTCGGAGTCGCTGTGGCGATTCAACCGCGCCTCGTAGGCGACGCGCGTGATCAGGTTTTTGCCCTGTGCCTGATGGTCGAGGACCAGATGCGCTACCAAATCGCTGTCTGCCGCCGGATAACGTGCGATGTCCAAGAAGGGGGACAGGTCACTGACTATGTCCGGGATGGCGTGACTGTGGTCGCGGTTACCGACGCCGTCAAACCGGTTTCCCCGATGTTGCGGCTGTAGACCTGCGTTTCCGGTTACGTACCAGCCGCCCCATCTTTTCTTGATTTCGGTGGCGTGGGTAACGTGTCCGTAGCCGCTAGTCGGCTTCCCGTTTTCGTCTGTCGAGTAGGACCGCAGCATCCAGCCGGGAATCTGCAGCGTCGATTCGCTGACGTGGCACGTCAGGCAGCGGTTGGTACGCTCCGGTCGCGGTGTGCGATTGGGGTCCTGATGCACCACATAGAACAGACTTCCCTTGCGGGGATCATCGGCTGCGATTTCCAGCGTCGACGCACCGGGCGTCCAGGTGACCGACACGTTGTCGTTAAAGTACACGGCCCGCGGGTTCTTGGGCGTGACCAGGCGCGGATGCAACGCCGTCTTCGAGAAGACCAGCAGCTGCGATTCGACCGGCACCTCGAGTGCAGACAATAGTGAAAGCAGGTAACCTTGCGATTCATCGTGACGCAGTCGAACACTGCCCGCATCGATTCGTTCAGACAGGTGAGCGACTGCGTCTGACGAGAGCCGGCTGCGATAGTCGATTGGCTGCTGAGCGTACGGCAGACGGTCGTCGATGCTGATTCGCTCCAACCCTCGCTGAGTCGGTTCGGCTGCACAGATCGGTGTCAATGCGACGAGTGTGGCGGAAACCGCCACGGTCGCGCTCAGGTATATCCAGTGCATGGAACGCATCGGCGGTAACCGTTTACAGCGCGGGGGCGGGCACATTCGTCGGTCTTCAGCGTTCTGACTGGCAAACAGCCATTTGTGGCTGAGAAATGCCGGCCTTGGGACTCGAATTGCGGCTTTTTCGACAGTTCGTGTATCATGCGATCAGCCTGCGACTTGCCGTCCGATGTCCGTTCGCGACATCGAGATGTGGACTGCCTCACAGATCATTTTGTGCTCCCTTCCGATAATACCGGATGAGCCCACGCTGTGCGGCCAATTAACGTATGACATAGAAGCCTTCCGAAGAAACGGATCGGATCTGATGTACGATTTCATGCGCGCTGGCCGTCTGAGTGTGTGGCTGCTGGCCGGAGTTACTCTGCTGGCTACCGCCCAGGCGTTGCCCGCGCAAGAATTCAAAGATCTCATCGGTCGGAGCCAAGGCGGGCTGTTTGACTCCACGGAGTCGGCCGACCCAATTGTGACAGTCTCACTGACGCCTGAGAGTGCGGGTCGTGGTGAAGAAGTCACTCTGTCGATTCGAGTCGAACTGGCGCCGGACAACTACACGTACTCGATGAACCCCAGCTTCGGGGGCCGAACTCGAGTCGAATTCGGCGAGGTCGTCGGCCTCGAACCGGTGGAGGGTCGTTTCGTCCCCGATCATCCGCCGAAGACCGTGTTCGAGCCCGCTTTCGATCAGGAGATCGAGAAGTTCATCGACAAGGTGACCTGGAGCCAGAAATATCGGGTCACCGGTGAACCCCGTCAAGCGGCGCTGACCGGCGTCCTCAGGTACCAGGTGTGCGACGCGTCAACCTGCCGCAATCTCAAGCGTGAATTTGCCGTGGCGCTGGCTTCCGGCGGCCAGCCTTCCACCGGCGCGCCGGCTCAGACGGCCGAGTCGTTGGAACTCCACCCCTTCGAATACAGCGAAACGCCGGCTCGCAAGCCGGGCAAACCGGAGCCGTTGACGTTTGAGTACCGACTCGCGCCGCAAGACGCCGTGCCCGGTGAAACCGTGACGCTGTCGGTGACGGCGGACCTTGATGACGAGTGGCATACTTTTGCTCTCGACCAAGATCCTGACATGTCAGGCCTGCCGACGGTTTTGACGATTGACAATTTGACCGGCCTTGCGGCGCCAGGGGAGGGCTTTGTTCCCAGCAAAGAGCCCGAAATAGAACGACCGTTGAAAAAGATCGTACAGCGTGTGCATTACGGCCGCATTACCTGGACGCGGGACTTTGAGGTAACGCAAGCCGGATACGGTCTTGCCGGCAGCGTTCAATACCAGGTCTGCCGCCACGGATCGTGCCGTAGACCGATGACGCTCGCCTTTGCTCTGGGAGCAGTCGATGCAGCCGCGGCGCCGGCAATCGAGGAGGTCGCCGCCGCCGATGACGCAGCTCCCGCGCTGGCCGAGGGAGACATTCGCAAAGGCGGCCTGTGGTTGTTCCTGGTCTCGGCGATGGGCGCGGGATTCGCCGCTCTGCTGACGCCCTGCGTGTTCCCGATGATTCCGATCACGGTCAGCTTCTTCCTGAAGCAGTCGGAGAAGGAACATCATCGGCCGATCTCGATGGCGCTGGTGTACTGTGCCGGGATCATGGTCACGTTTACCGGCCTGGGCTTGTTGATGGCCGTGATCTTCGGCGCGACGCAGATGACGGTGATTGCGAACAATCCCTGGCTGAATCTGGGGATCTCGGCTGTCCTGATCTTTTTCGGCATGAACCTGCTGGGGATGTTCGAGATTCGGGTGCCGAACTGGATGCTCACTTGGACCGCCGGCAAGGAAGGCAAAGGCGGGGTGATCGGCGTGTTGTTCATGTCGCTGACGTTCACGCTGGTTTCGTTTACATGCACGTTTGCCTTCGCCGGGTTGTTGCTGGTGTGGGCCTCCCAGGGCGAGTACTACTGGCCGATCTTGGGAATGCTGGCCTTCTCGGCGGCGTTCTCGTTGCCGTTCTTCTTCCTGGCGCTGTTCCCCAGTTTCTTGCAGAAGCTGCCTAAAAGCGGCGGTTGGATGAACACCGTCAAGGTGACGATGGGCATGATCGAAATCGGGGCGGCCTTCAAGTTCCTGAGCGTGGCCGATCTGGCCTGGAATCCCGAACCGATCATGTTCGACTTTGCCTTAGTGCTGTCGGCCTGGATTGTGATCTGTGTCTGCACCGGGCTGTATCTGTTGGGCATGTTTCGACTGCCGCACGATACTGTGTCGGAGTCCATCTCAGTACCGCGTCTCGTAGCGGCGATGACATTTCTGGGTTTCGGCGGGTATCTGGCCGTCGGGCTGTTTGCACCGGAGAAACCTGACGGCAAGGTCTGGGAACAAATCGAGGCATTCCTCCCCGGAAGGTTCGAGGGAGGAATCGACGACGTCGGACCGTTCTTAGAGCACGACGGATTGAAGTATGCGCTCGACGTCGACCGCGCCTTCGAGGTGGCGGCTTCGACGAAGCAGCCTTTGTTCCTCGACTTCACGGGTATCAATTGCGTGAATTGCCGACTGATGGAAGAGCGCATGGCCGAGCCTCACAATCGCCAGCGATTGGAGAAGTTTCTGCGCGTACAACTCTACACCGACAACGTTCCCGAACTCTCCGATCGCAAACTGGTCGACGAGCTGCTCGCAAAGAACCGTGAACTGCAGGAAGACTGGTTTGGCGATGTGACGCTGCCATCCTATGCCGTCGTCGCGCCCGAAGGTCGCAAGATCCTCGCCAGCTTCAAAGGGCTCGAACAAGACGACGGGCAATTCGCCGAGTTTCTCGACCGCGGCCTCGAAGAGTGGCGCAAAGTCTCCGCTGCCGAGAAGAAGACCCGGATTGCAACGCGGTAGGCTGCGGCCGAAAACACTCGACCCTCTAGCAGAGTGGCGAACGTGCCACTGCTCGGTGAGCAGTGCCGAATCTCTGAGATGAACGACGTTTGCACGGTTTGCAGCGCGTGGCACAGCTTCACCCGTGGCGATTGACCAACTACTCTCCGCTGATCTGTACGGGGGGCCGCTCGGTGGCCGCGGGTGTTGGCACACTTTCGATCGGCTCTTCGACTACCGGCGGCGCGTCAGCCTTCGCTTCAGTCTCGGCTAGATGCTGTCGCTTGAGCTTTTGGTAGCGGCGTTCGACCAGGATGATCAACACCAGGATCATCACGGTGCCGCCATACTTTAGCAGCGGGTGATCCTTGTCGAGGTAGGCATTCATTAAGTCGGACCCGAAGTACATCAGCGAATTGGCCGCCAGGCTGCTGATGGAGATGCCGACGAACGTGATTAGCCGGCCCATACCCAGCAGCCTGCCCAGAATGGTGCCGCCAATGCTGCCCGTGGCCGTCAGCGGAAACAAGATGAAGGCGCCCAGTCCCAACAAGGTCGTGCGCTTCATCCAGGGGTGGTAATTGAGGATGAAGTGACCATCGGCCACAAGTCCTTTGATCTTCGGGCCAACGAAGGGCAGCTTGTACATGAAGCCGATGTGAAACGCCAACACGAGCGCGATCATCAGGTCCATGTAGCTGACCAGCAGAAACAGCTGCTCCGAGGTCAGAAACTCGCCGATGTCTCGCAAGTTCCCATCTTCGCCTCCCAAGATCACAAACCGCCCGAAGACCAGCAGTGTGGCCAAACCGGCCCAAATCAGTCGGCCGGCATACTCGGCACCCGAGGAGACGGTGATGCTGAACAGCATCACGCAGGTAATCAGCGGGGGTCCGATGAGCGTCAGCAGCCAGGCGGTGGGGTGTTCGCGGCGAAACTGAACCTCAAAGTCTTCGGACGAGTCGAACAGCGGCGCCACGGCGGTATCAGAGCGTTCTCCAGCCTTCGACTTGGATTCGCTCATTGCAGAACCGCCTTCAAACCGCACGCCCGGCCGGCCGCCGGAACTTGTGCAAGCCGACCGTCAGCCGGCCTGACTCTTCACTCTCCCAGAGCCGGGTGATTCTAGGCGGGGTTGGGGACGGATTCAATTGAGAACGGTCCCGTCCGGTGTCCCTCCTCGCGGAGAAGTGCCGGGGCGGCGGGCTTCGTTTCAAACTCCGAATCACGGCCCGCATACTGTTTCATTCGTCCGTGATTCGCTATAAGTACTGGATTTTGAATGAGGCAAGGTGTAGCTCGGACACGTCTTCCTTTGCGGATTTGTCTGACTCGCCGACGACTAGAGGTTCTTCGAATTCTTCTCGAGTAGATTGCAGGGTTCGGAGCACGAGGAAAATCGGAACCGCACAGCGGGAGAAAGTACGGGAGCCGGATGTCGCAGGAAGCCTCCTCATTGATCGTGGGAGTCCCCCGAGAGACTTTTCCAGGGGAACGCCGCGTCGCGTTGGTTCCCGCCACGGCGGCCACTCTCTCGAAAAAGGGCGTCGAGGTTGTGGTCGAAGCAGGCGCGGGAGCCGAGGCTGGGTTCCCCGATGCCGAATACACTGAACGAGGCGCACGCGTACTGGCCACTCGGGCCGAGGTTTTTTCTCAGGCCCAAATCATCGCCCAAGTCCGTGCCGCCGGTGCCAATCCCGATGCCGGTCAAGCCGATTGTGAGCTGTTGCAAGCTGGTCAGGTTCTGATCGCACAATGTGAGCCGCTCGCCGAAGCGCAATCGCTGGATGGTTTCAAGCAGGCCGAAGTCTCGTGTTTCTCGCTGGAGTTGGTGCCCCGCATCACGCGGGCCCAGAGTATGGATGTTCTGTCGTCGATGGCGACGGTCGCCGGCTACAAGGCAGTGCTGCTGGCCGCTGAGACGCTGCCGCGGATGTTTCCCATGATGATGACGGCCGCCGGCACGATTACGCCCGCCAGGGTGTTCGTCGTGGGCGCGGGCGTGGCCGGATTGCAGGCGATTGCCACGGCCAAACGTCTGGGCGCAGTGGTGCGGGCTTACGACATTCGCCCGGTGGTTCGCGAGCAGGTGGAAAGCGTGGGCGGCAAGTTCGTCGAGTTGGAGTTGAGTGCCGGCGACGCCGAAGGCAAGGGGGGCTATGCCAAGGCGATGGACGACGAGTTCTATCGCAAGCAGCGGGAGGTGATGACCGAAGTGGTTCGCGAGAGCGACGTGGTGATTACCACCGCAGCCATCCCGGGTAAGCAAGCGCCGATTCTGGTCACGGGGGAGATGGTCAAGGAGATGGCGCCTGGTTCTGTGCTGGTCGATCTGGCGGCAGAACGCGGCGGCAACTGCGATCTCACCAAACCGGGCGAAACCATCATTGAGCATGGCGTGAGCATTCTGGGCCCCATCAACCTGCCGGCGTCAGTGCCGTATCACGCCAGCGAGATGTATTCCAGAAACATGTCGACCTTCTTGCTGAACATGGTCAAAGACGGCGCGTGGAGTCCAGATTTTGAAGACGAGATCGTCAAAGAGACGCTGGTCACTCACGAAGGCGAGATCGTACACGAACGCGTGCGCGAGGCTCTAGGGCTGGAACCGAACACCGGGAACGTGGTTGTTGATGAACCGGAAGACTGAGACCTGAAGGTGTCCCGCAACTCGAAGGAGCAGACGTGGTTGTCTTGCTGACTGTATTTGTCCTGGCCGTTTTCGTCGGCGTCGAGATCATCACGAAGATCCCGCCGACGCTGCATACGCCGCTGATGTCGGGATCGAACGCGATCTCCGGCATTACGCTAGTCGGGGCGCTGTTGTCGGCCGGTTCGGGAAACCAGGCGTTGGCGAACTTCCTGGGCTTCCTGGCGGTTGCGTTGGCGACGATGAATGTGGTGGGTGGTTTTCTGGTGACCCACCGAATGCTCGAGATGTTTCGGAAGAAGGATTGATTCGTGACTCCGGGTTTCATTCAACTCGCCTACCTCGCCGCCGCGGTGTTGTTCATCTTCGGCCTGAAGGGGCTGACGCATCCCCGCACCGCCGTTCGCGGGAACCTGCTCGGCGCACTGGGCATGCTGCTGGCGGTCGTCGTGACCCTGCTGGACCAGCAGATCACTGGCTACTGGCTAATCGTATTCGGACTGATCATCGGGGGAGCCGCTGGGGCCGTCCTGGCAGTCAAGATCCAGATGACGGCCATGCCGCAACTTGTGGCGCTGTTTAACGGGTTTGGTGGCGGCGCCTCGGTGCTGGTGGCCGGCGCGTTTCTTGCCGCCGCGGAGACGTCAGAATTGGTCACGGAGGTGTTGGCGGCATCGGCAGCGTCGGGATTGATCGGCGCCGTTACGTTCTCAGGCAGCCTGATCGCTTTCGGCAAGCTGCAAGAACTCAAGTTTCTCGACGACTGGAAGTTTCCCCAACAGCAGATGCTCAACGCAGTGCTGGGAGTGATTTGCCTGCTGCTGGCGCTATTATTGGTGATGCGTCCGGACAGCGCCATGTTGGCCTACTGGGGAATGGCCATTCTGGCACTGCCGTTGGGCGTGTTTCTGGTGGTTTCCATCGGCGGCGCGGACATGCCGGTGGTCATCGCGTTGTTGAACTCTTATTCGGGTTTGGCGGCGGCGGCAACGGGGTTCGTGTTGGAAAACACGATGCTGATCATCGCCGGCTCGCTCGTCGGAGCGTCGGGTTTGATCCTGACAAGGATCATGTGCGTGGCCATGAACCGGTCGCTGGTCAACGTGTTGTTCGGAACGTTACAGCCGACTGGTGAGGTCCAGTCGGCCGACGAAGTCTATACCACAGTCAAATCGACGTCCGCTGATGAACTGGCCATGCTGCTCGACGTGGCCCAACGGGTGTTGATCGTGCCCGGGTATGGTATGGCCGTCGCGCAGGCCCAGCACGCGGTGCGCGATCTGTCGAACTTACTCGAGAGTAATGGAACCCGGGTTGAATTCGGGATTCACCCTGTTGCCGGCCGCATGCCCGGACACATGAACGTGCTGCTGGCCGAAGCGGACGTTCCGTACGACGCGCTGAAGGAGATGGACGAAGTCAACTCTGAGATGGAGCAGATTGACGTCGCCATCGTGCTGGGCGCCAACGACGTGGTGAACCCGGTAGCACGCACCGACCCGGGCAGTCCTATCGCCGGCATGCCGATCATCAACGTCGACAAAGCGCGAACGATTGTCGTCATCAAACGGAGCCTCAGCCCTGGGTTCGCCGGTATTCCCAATCCGCTGTTTGCCGCCGATAATGCATTGATGCTGTTTGGAGACGGCCGCAAGGCGGTACTGGAACTCATCAAGGCGATCCAGGAATCGTGACTAGAAGGCAGAAGGATGAAGGCGGAAGGATGAATCCCATAGAAGCGCGCCCTCGATCCATTTGTTCCTTTGTCTGACCACGCCACCACGAGCGTTCTTGCGATTGACGTCGGCAACAGCCGGACCAAGTTCGGCTTGTTCGATGGAGCCGAGCAAATCGCCAACGCTGCGTTGCCCACCTGTTTGCAGGCAATGGCGGTGCCGCACAAACAGCCGATTCCGTGGGATCAAATCCAGGGTTGGATCAGGGAGCCGCCTCTGCCGATGGGATTCCGTGTCTTCATCGCGGGCACGCGTCCGGAAACGGTCGCGCGCGTGGTCGAAGGCCGGCCTGCCAACTGGCCGGAACCGATGCAGATCGACAGCTCTCACGAGTTTCCGTTCGCGATCGAGGTCGATGAACCGCGGAAGGCCGGGGCCGACCGTTTGCTGAATGCGGTGGCTGCCAATGTCGTACGGCCGGCGGGTCGGGTCGCGATCATCGTCGATTCGGGGACGGCCACCACGGTCGATCTGGTTGCTGCAAACGGAGCATTCCGGGGCGGCTCGATTCTGCCCGGATTCGAACTGTCGGCCAAGTCGTTGCACCATTACACAGCCCGCTTGCCCTACATTCCGATTGAAGAACTCGCCGGAGAATCGCACGAGCCTTTGGGCCGCAATACGCGCGAAGCTCTGCGGAGCGGATTATTTTGGGGCCAACTGGGCGCGGTTCGCGAATTAGTGGCCCGCTTGAAGACCGAGGGCGAGGAACCGCTGGTGCTCTTGTGTGGGGGAGGGGCTGGACTGCTGGCGCCCCACCTGACGGAAGCCACGTGGTACCCGCATCTGGCTCTACAGGGCTTGGTTCTCGTCGCTCGCGATCTAAAGTCATGAACAAACAGGACGCAAACGCCGCGTCCCGGGCCTATGCCAGCCTGTTGACTCCGCAAGGCCGCGGAGCCGTTGCGTCCATCCGCTTCGAAGGAGACTGCGGCCTGATCGATGCCGCCGATCCTCCGCTATTTCGGGCAGCCAACGGCAAGCCCCTTTCGCGGCAGGCAATCCGCCAAGTCGTATTTGGACGGTGGGGAATCGGAACTGAAGAAGAGATTGTCCTGTGCCGAACCAGTCCTGAAGTTCTCGATCTACACAGTCACGGTGGCAATGCGGCGGTAGGACGAATCCTGGCGGATCTGGAATCTCTCGGCTGCCGAATCGAAACGTGGCAATCGGCGGAATCGCGCGACGGCGGTATCTTCGAATCGGAGTGCCTGCAGTGTGTGGCGCGCGCACAGACGGTGCGGACGGCAGGCATCCTGCTGGAGCAGCAAACCGGCGTTTTGAGATCGGCGCTGGAAGACTTGCTGTCACAAGTGCGGCGGGTAGCACGAGGAGAGTCCGCAGATCCGCCGGATGAGGTCCGGGCGACCCTCGCGTCGCGGCTCGGCGCACTAGAGCGTTGGTCCGATTTCGGCCTGCATCTGTGCGATCCCTGGGGCGTGGTCTTGGTCGGCCGTCCGAACGTCGGCAAGTCGAGCCTGATGAACGCGCTGCTCGGGTATTCGCGATCCATCGTTTACGACCAGCCGGGTACGACGCGCGACGTGCTGAGTGCCCAGACCGCGCTGGAAGGCTGGGCGATGAACCTCATCGACACAGCAGGTCTGCGGAGCGACGCACCAGAGCTCGAAGCCGCGGGCATTGCCTTGGCGGAAGCGCAGATCGAGCGGGCCGATTGCCGTGTGCTGCTGCTCGATACCAGCCAGCCGCCCGGTGACGATGACTGGCGACTGATCGAACGATGGCCCGATGCACTTCTCGTCGCTCACAAGTCCGACCTGCCGAACGTGTGGCATGGCACGCTGCCGTCAGCTGCCGTCAGCGCCTCTTCGCTCTTTGGCACCGGCATTGCTGATCTGGCCAGCACGCTGGTGAACAAGCTCGTTCCCGAAATTCCACCGCCGGGAACAGCCATTCCCATCACAACGCGGCAAGTCGCCCTCATCAGACGTGCGGCAGCCGCCCTGCAGAGCGACGACTGGCAGGCCTTCCGATCAACGTTGGAAGAGTGCCTGGGTTAAACTCTGCAAGCACCTATTGATCAACTTGAGCAACGAACAAGAGGATAAACCACAGAGACCCGGAGAATTTCGGTTTCGAGGCCGAGCTTTCTCCGTGTCTCTGTGGTTTACTTTCCTGCATTCGGCGCAGGATTGCAGGTACGATGCATCATGCAATCGAACGCCGTACACGGTTCGTCTTGTTGCGAGGCTGTTCCCGATGATTCGATCCGTCGTCTTACTGGCCGTGGGGTTTTGGTTCTGTTTGCCTTGTTGCACGGGCCAAGAGTTCTCAACGACTCCTGTACAGACAGTGCAGATTGACCACGGCGAATTGTCCGTCGTATTGCGGGACAATTCGCAGTCCCCGAAGGTTTTGAGCGGGGTGCAATCGCTGTGGAACAGACGGCACGCGCCTGGGTTCGATGCATTCGACCCGGATGGCCGCGGCGCCTCGGCCGGGCTGAATTTCGAGCACATCATCTCCGGACATCGCAATCCAAACAATAAATTCACCCCGCGGCACGGACGCTACCAGCTGTACCCGTCTGCAGACGGCCGATCGGCCAAGTTGGCCCGCCGTCGCCAGGACAGTCCGTGGGACGTCTCCAGCGGGCTCACGTACACGGTGGCTGAGCCGAATGCCATCGACTTCCGGTTTCGCTGCACACCGCACGACGCAGCGCGGTTCGGAGCACGCAGCTATGCGGTCTTGTTTTTCGCTAACTACATGAATGACGTGCAGGACGTTGCCATTCACTTTCGGGGCATCGACCGCGAAGGAGGCGCGGAGCGTTGGATTGCCGCCGACGCGCCGCCGGGTCCTGCCGACTGGAACCAAGGCGGTACGTACCGGCACGTTCGGGCGGACGATTTGCAAGTGGACGCCGATCAGGAGTTTCGATTGAACAACTGGAGTTATGACTACCCGCGTTTCACAAAACCGTTCTATTACGGCCGGGCCGCAAACGGGATGGCCTTGATTCTGATGTTTGACCGGGCGTGGTCACTGGAAGATGAGATCCGCTTCAGCCTATTCAAGTTCAAGGTTCCCAGGCACCCGCGACCGGCCTGGGACTTTCAATACGTGATTCACCAAGTGCAGGCGGAACGTGAGTATGGATTTCGCGGACGGTTGATCTGGAAGCCGTTTGCAAGTGCCGCCGATTGTCTCGAGGAATACGAGGCCTGGCGAGCTGAGTTGAAAGCCGGGTAGCAGAACTCAGATCGCTACAGCAGACGGTGTGCGCCGGCGTCTGAGTCGATTCCGATGCTCCGCGAGGTGTAGACTGGTGGTGTAAGTCGGTCTTGCACTGGATCCGAGAAACCACTATCAACCGCACTCTCTCCAGAATCCCCTGATGAACAATCTGGCGCGGAACGGCTATGCCATCGGGCGAAGCGGTCAGCTTCTCCTCGGTGCGTATAGCCTGATCCTGCTGTTCGGCTTCGGCGTGGCGTTCTGCCTCGAACCGAGCCCGAATGGTTACGGAACGCACCAGCAACTCGGTCTACCTCCTTGCACATTTCGAATGCTGTTCGGCATATCATGCCCCAGTTGTGGGATGACCACCAGCTTTTCACATTTCGTTCGCGGGCAGTTTCTGCAATCGATCGACGCCAATGCGGCGGGATTCTTGCTGGCACTGGTGTGTGTGCTGCAGATTCCCTGGTGTTGGTGGAGCATCTACCGCGGTTGTTTTTGGGGCGTCTGGCAGCCTGCAAAAGCATTCGTCTGGCTGCTCGCCACGTTCTGCGCCGCGACACTAATAAACTGGTGCGTCGGCCTACTCACCATCTGATTTCATCACACTTCACTTCGCGTCCATCTTGCCTTTCCCTTCGTTAGCGCATCTCGCGCGGTTTGTGCAGAGTCCGCAGCCACAACCAGGCTCCCCCATCAGGATCGCCGATCATGGATGATTCGCGACGCGTCGACCGGTCTGAGAATATCGATCTGCGATCTCCAGCTCGTGGCGGCGGCTCTGAGAGTGGTCGAGGGCAGAATCTTCGGCGGACGATGTTTGCCGTCACTCTCAGCGTATTGATCCTGGAGACATCGGGCTGCTCGTTGTTTGTCATGGCGGGGAAGATGGTCTTCGGTGATCCACTGACAGCGAGCGCTTTCACGCAAGCGACGGGCGTCAACCTTGTCAAGGACGACAAGCGGGTCGTTGTACTGTGTTCGGTTCCCGAGTTCGCGAATTCCGGGAGCCCTGCACTGGATCTCGACTTGGTCGACGCCATCAGCGTTCAACTGCGCCGCAACGGTGTCAACATGGTCAGTCAGAACGAGGTCGCGAATTGGATCGAGAACCAGGGCGGTCTGCCGGGAGATGCAGCTGACATCGCCTCGCAGGCTGCTGGCGAGTTGAAGACCGACTATATTCTCCACGTCAACGTCGAGAATTTCAGTATTCGAGAAGAAAACAGCAGTGACCTGTTTCGCGGGCGGACCGTCGCCAGCGTGACCGGTTTCGCTGTTACAGAAGTCGACGGCCTCAAGCAGGCGCTGCAGATCTTCACGCGCGATTTCAAGTCCGTCTACCCGGCACATCATCCCGTATCGGCGGTCTCTATCTCGGAACGAGCTTTTCGGAAGCGCTACTTCGATCGAATCGGCGTGCAGCTATCGCACATGTTTTACGATCATCGTATCGCTGACGAAATGGAATAAGTAGGACTGCGGCACCTCTGTACGACGCCCCAGGAAATGCCAGGAAGGCAAGTCATGAAGATCTCGATGAAACGCGGCAAACCGATCCCCAGTGGACTTTCGATTGCCTTGCTGCTCATGGTTGCCTGCACGTGCTGCCTGTCACAGGGCTGCAACTATTTTATTCTGGCGAGCTATTTGATCGGCGGGCCGCCGTCCATCGAGCCGGACTTCGACCGCGTCACCCACCAATCTATGACCGACAAGGACGTAAAGGTCGTGGTTGTGGCGTTCGCCCCGCATGAGCTGCAGCTCCGGTTCCACAAGGTCGACAAGGAACTCGAGAAGTACGTGGCCTTCAAGTTGGCCAATCACCACATCAAGGTCGCCCCACCCGACCTCGTCCGCGCGTGGCTCGACGAGAACCCGGAATGGGACAAAGCCGAAGAGATCGGCGAAGCCTTCAACGCCACCTACGTGGTCTACATCGATATCAGCGACTACTCGCTCTACGAACCGAATAGCTCGATGCTGTATCGCGGACGAGCCGACGGCATGGTCAGCGTCTTCGAAATGGATGAGGATGGCTACGGCACGAAGATCTACACCAAAGAGATCGATTCAACCTTCCCCACCCTGCAGGCGCGGCAGACCACCGACGTCACGTACTCGACGTTCAAGCAGCAATACATGACGCGGCTCAGCGAACAGATCGGCCGCCTGTTCTACGAGTACTACAACGGCGACGATATCCCAGACGCAATCTGACGTCGTGACTGCGCCCCGTGTGCACAGCGGTCATTCGTCGAAACCGAGGACGTCGACCAGCTGTGTGAATCGCTTCTGAACCTCCGCCTGTTGGTCGGCGTCTAACTCCTCGCGCCACCGCCCGTTCTTCCCGGACTGAATGTGCCGGTCGGTGATCAAGTGATTCTGGTCGTATCGTATCGAGCGGGAGGCCAAGTGCGCGGTCGCGATTGAACCTGAGGCGTCGCCGGCACCGCCTGCAGTCACATTCTCCATGATGCGGCGATGGTGCTTCGCGCTGGTCTGTTCGGCAATCGCTTTGACGTCACTCAGCTTGAGCAAGATCCCCAGCCGCGTCGCCATTTGAAAGATCAGCGGTTCGGCGTGCTCTGCGATGTGTGTGAAGGGGATCACCGTGATGCCCGGCAGGCAGAGCGCTTCGGTCAGATGGCGATAGGCGGCCGCCGTCATCTGAATTGCGCTCTCCAGCTGCACGTCGTGCAAGCGAATTTGAGAGACAACGACATCGCGGGGATCGCGGTAGTTGAAGAACGGCCGCACGTCGGGATGTGCGGCTAGTTGCAGTACCGCCGGCGTCAAATCGTGGCCGTGAACGATCACATTTTCCCGCAGATCGAGCGAAGCCACACATTCATCAACCTGCGCAATGCTGTTGGGGCTGGCGGTGCGATAGGCGACTTGCCGACCGTCCCAGATCTTGCGAAAGACGTTGAAGGCCCAGACCGTTCCAGAGCGGGGGATTCCAAAATTCAGGATGATCATGTCCGACCTCTTGGGGAGCGTATTGCGCTTCGTGACAGTAGTTTCGGCCGCGGTATCGACGCGGCTGGCGGGTGCGTTCCTGAACGGGCACCTTCCGTCCGACTGGATGTGTGATAGGGATGCTCGCCTGCGAAAAAATCCAGCAGCCTGCCTTGATGTTCGATGAGAATTGTCTGGCAGACGATGCCGCAGCGTTCAATTTCCAGACAAATGTCAGCGGCCCGCCATTGCGTGGCAATCAAGATGACCTCGGCGGGCTCTTCGAGCAGGCAATCGCGAAAATGAATCTCCTGGCCGGTGCCCGGCACGCAGGTCTGCGCCTTGTCTGCATCAGAATCGACCACTAGCGGAAAGCGCCCGCGATCCAGTCCGTTCTGATTGATGAACGCGGCGGCCTTGCCGGTACCGCCCCAGATGGCGACCTTGCGCCCGCTGTTCGACAGTTCTTCGAGGTCTCGACGCAAGCTATGTTTGTGACGTTCCGTCCGTTCACGAAATCGCAGCGCCGTTCGTGCAAAATCAACCTGGTCCCGGCAAACCTGGAATCCCGCCAGGCCGTACACAACTTCATCGCTGTAGCCTGTCTGCACAAGCTCGACGTCTGTAGCACACCGGCTCAGCATGCGGTGCAGAGAGGTCTGGGTGAAATGCGAGTTGTGCTCGTAGAAAAAGTCGACTGTCCGGCCGGCCTCCAGAATCGAGTCGATGCAGGGCACCTCGATGAATAATCTGGTCTCCACGCCCTCCCAACTCGCCGCAAACGCCAAGGACTGGATGAATCCCAGCGGATTCATCAGGTGTTCCAGCACGTGGCGGCTGATGATGAGGTCCGGACGGTACTGTGCGAGGTGAACTGCCGGATCGAAGAGCATCGCATGCGCCTCGATCTTTCCACCGCCCGTGTCGACGGCTGCGTTGGGATCGAAACCGACATACCGCCCTTCAGGACGCACGTCGGCTAAAGCTCGCAGCAAGTGTCCTTCGCCGCATCCGATTTCGACAATCACCGGATTATCGGGCAACCGTTCGAGAATCAGGTCGCGCACAATCCGCAGATGCTCGGACCAATTCGCCCCTCGATTGAACATCAGATTCGGCTTGTCGGAATACGGTACGTCGGCGTAGTCGAACTCGGCGTTGTAGACGTGGCCGCAATCAACGCAGCGGACGAAGGTATGCGGCAGCAGCGGCATGTCGGCCGCTTCTTGTGGACTGGCGGGCCAGGCCAGCGTGGCCAGCGGCAGCAGATCGCCGTCATAGAATGGAACGGCCACGTGGTGACCGCAAGCCGGGCACGTGCATTGACGGAGCATGTCCTTGAGATGCTCCGGGCCAGCGGCAGGTCGTTCGCTATGTGTCATTTGCGACTCCGTTCGAATCGCCTCACGTTGAATGAGGGTGGCTGTGAATAGCTTGTTGGAAGAGGTCCGAGATTTGCCGCACTGCAGCGCCGTCTTCGAAGAGCACGTCGTTCGTCGCTCGAATCCGGCAGCAGACGTCGTCCCGAAAGTCACGATCGGCCGCCAGGCGCAGCGCCGTTTCGACGTACTGCGACTTTGTGTCGGCAATGCAATCGGTCACTCCGATCTTCTGACACAGCGCACTGGTCACCCGCCCCCGCATGTACGGCGAAGGCAGCGTCACGATCGGAACGCCCAAGGCCAGGCCTTGATAAGACGTGTTGCCTCCGCCGAAGTGCAGCGGATCGAGCATTACGTCGGCGACCGAGAGCAAACTCAGAAAATCGTCATGTTCCAGACGCGCTATGAAACGAATGCGCTCGCTGCCTGCGATCGATCGCTGGAATCGTTTTTGGACGAGTTCGGTCCAGTGCTTGTGGATGCCCCCGACCATTACGATCACGGCGCGATCGTCGCGATTCAGGATTTCGTCAAGAACCTCGTCGAAGTCGGGGTGCAACTTGAACAGACTCTGCGGACACAAGTAGACGCGGTCGTGATCGGCCAAGCCAAACTGCTCGCGACCTCTCGCCGGCCCGCTTTGCTTGGGCCGATAGTAGTGCGTGGGCAGTGTCTCCAGTTGCACCAGCTTCTCGGTGTAGTGTTGTTGAGCGCCGGCGGTTTCGAGCAGATCGCTGGAGAGGAAATAGTCGATTGTCTCCAGTCCGGTCGTAATGGGGTGTCCCCACGTCACGCATTGCACCGGGGCCAGCCGCGAACACGCCAACGAATAGATCAAAGGATCCATGCCGACGTCGGCGTAAAACAGGACGTCGAGCTGCAGTTGCTCGATGCGTTCGACGGCGGTAGGCACCCGTTGAGACAGCACGACGTACTGGTCGCAGCTCTTCTCGATGAACTGGCCCATCGGATCGCTGTGCCGCACGTGGGTCAGCACACTGACATCAAATTCATCCCTGGGCAAATTGGCAATCAGTCCGGCTGTGAAGCTGCCGATCGTGTGGTTGCGAAAGTGTTGCGAAGCAAAGCCGACTCGGATCTTGTCGCCGCGGGTTCGGGTTCGAGGTCGAAAACTGTAGGACGAGCGATACAGCTGCGACGCCCGTTCGAGCAACTCGCGATCTTGAAAACCCTGATAAGCGAGATAGAAGAAATTCGGCGCTAACTCCTTGGCAGGATCGAGTGTCACGCCGTCTTCGAGCAAGTTGTCGAGCTTTTCGATGAATCGGCCACGCCAGGCAAGCATGTCCTCGTGCGATTCGTAGACCGGTGGCAGCATTGTGGCGTGCAGCACACGCAGACGCCGGCCCAGAGCGGAATCGAACCCCCGCTCGTAGTGTTCGGCGGCCAAGTCCAATTGCCCGACGTTGCGCAGCAGTTCTGCGGAGTTGCTATGGGCCTCGGCGAAGCTAGGCTCGATTTCGAGTGCCCGCCGATAGCAGGCTACAGCCTCACTCGCACGAGCCTGTGCGGCATGGACGTTCCCCAAATTGTTCCAACCGCTGGCGTGGTCATGCTTAAGACCGACCACGCGCTCGAACGCGGCCTTCGCCTCATCGAGCTCACCCAGCGAGAGATGCACGTTGCCCAGCTGGAAATGCGCCTCAACACCGTCGGGTGCAAGTTCCGCAGCCGTTCGACAGCACGAGAGCGCCTGTGCGCTGTCCCCTTCAAGTGCATGGAGTTTGCCCAGGGCGATCCAAGCTGAGGGATGCTGCCCCTCAAACTGCAAACCGGTTCGATATGCGTCCCGTGCCTCGGCAAGCCGGCCTGATTGCGACAAAAGCGCTCCGCTTCCGAACAGAGCCCGCGCGTGCTGTCGATTGATGTCGAGTGCACGGCGGTAGCAGGCCAGGGCTTCGGCGTCGCGCTTTTGCGACTGAAACACCTTGCCCAAACCGTAATGGAGTTCTGCGTTGTCGGGCGCCAGTTTCAGCGCTGATTCGATCTGCCGGGCTGCTTCGTCAAATCGACCCAACAGCAGCAACGTGGCCCCAAGGTTGCCTTGTGCTTCGACGTAGTCGGGGCGGAGTTCGATCGCCTTGCAAAACGACTGTTCCGCAGCCTCGTAGTCTTCTCGCAGTTTGTGGACGGTCGCCAGGTTGTTGTGCGCCTCTGCGAAGTTGGGATCGAGCTGCAGTGTTTCCTCGTAGGCGGCAACCGCTGCTTCAGTCTGGCCACTCTTGTTTAGTGCATTGGCCAGGTTGTATCGCAGTTGGGCGTTGCCCGGTTGTATGTTCACGACCTCTCGAAAGTGGCCGATTGCATCATCCAAGCGCCCCTGGGCCATTCGCAGGTTGCCCAGATTGGTGAGTGCTTCCGCAAAGCCCGGCGCATGACGGATCGCGCGTTCGAGCGCCTCGGCGGCTTGCTCCAGGTGACCCTGTGACTGCAGTGCCGTGCCCAGGTTGTACCACGCGCCTGCATACTCGGGGGCGATTTCAACCGCGGCCCGCGCGTTCTCGGCCGCCCGATCAACCTCGCCCAGCGACATCTGTGCCGCCGACAGATTGCTGTAAAAGGGCGCCCGCTTTGCGTCGGCGGCGATGGCCCGTGAGAAGTAGTTGACCGCGTCGGTGTTCCGCTGCTGTTGATGTGCCACGACGCCCAGCAAGTGCAAAGCGTCGGCATGGCTCCGATCGCGGCGCAGAATGCGGCGGTATAGGCGCTCGGCTTGCTGGAGCTCTCCCGCCTGATGGTGCTGGACCGCCTTTTTAAGGGACTCCGTCACCGCAGACACGTTGAGAGCTCCTTCTCAGGCAGGGTCCCCGGCCCGAATCGACCGAGCTGACGGACCGGTTCCGTCTGGGCGCAGGGGCGCGCCGCTACCGTTTATATCGGTTAGGAAGGCTGCCTCGAATCAGGCGGATTGGCTCCCTGCCAGTCGAAAACGCGAAACGGCGTCGTCCCGAATCGTGGGACGACGCCGTTTCAGTATTGCAGTTGGTCGATCCCAGTCGCGGATCAGATCACCGGGACTGCGTCGTCTGGGATTAACCCAGCAGATTCAGTACCTGGGACGGGTTCTGGTTCGCCACGGCCAACACCGAGATACCGGCCTGATTCAGGATCTGGGCCTTCGTCAAGTTGGCGGTTTCTGCAGCGAAGTCGGTGTCGATGAGCTGGCTCCGAGCTTCGGAGATGTTCTCAAGCGCCACACCCAGAGTCGTGATGTTGGTCTCGATCACGTTCTTCTGAACCGCACCCAAACGGCCGCGGAGGGTCGACACCTTGTTGATCGCCTCTTCGACGATATTGACCAGGTCGGATCCCTGAACGCTGGGACCGACGTCGAGCAAGCTCTTGCCGGCACCCGATCCGAGTTCGAACAGTTTTCCGCTGACTCCGCCGAGGCGGGCAGTGTTGATCGCTTCGATCCCGACGCCGAACTGACCGGCCGCGGAAACTTCCTGCCCGATCTGGAACAGCGAGCCGCCGCCGGTCACCGTCACAATCGAGTTGACGCCAGCCGTGTTACTGGCGCTGGCGAACGTCAGGGAGGCGTCCAGCGTGCCGGTGCGGACCGTTGCTTCCAAACCGTCGCCCTGGGCAATCTGGCCGTTGATCTGTGCAACAACGTCGGTACCAGCGTCGCGGGTGGCGGACGTACTGTCGTCGTCGAGCGTCGTGTCGAAGGTACCTGTCAGCACGTTGAGGTCGACAAACTCCCGCGATCCGAAGTTCGTGCTCGTCAGGGCCAACACTGCGTTGGTGCCGTCGGCGAGTGTCTGGGCGGCAATGGCTTCGGCCACACCAGAACCATCACCTTCGCCAGCCGCAGTGACCAGGGCGTTGGACTGGGCGTTGCCATTGATCGCGGTTTCGATGTCATCGGCGGTCGAGACGATGGTGCCGTCGCCGTTGGTTTCGAGGTTCACGGTAATCGTCGAGTCGCCGTTGGCGTCGGTCACGACACTCAGCGACAGGGCCGAACTGTTGGCGCTGGGATCGGCAAAGACGACGTCCACCGACTCGCTGAAGATACCGCTACCGGACGTGGTGCGTGCATCCGTGAAGACGACATCGGAGTTCGCCGGTGTGCTGTCGAGGGTAACGGTGCCTGCGGTCGATGCGGTGGAAACCACAGCATCGACACCAGTAACATCCGAAACCGCATTGATGGCGGTGGCGATGTCGTCAACCGTGCTCGAACTTCCCAGGAACAACACCTGGTTGCCGGACGCGCCGGCGATTTCGAAGTTCGTCGAGGCCGACAGGTCGCCACCCGCATATCGCAATTCACCTTGAGAAGCGGCGGTCACGATCGTGGCGTCGACTTCGATCGTCGAGCTGGAGCCGAAAACGGCTTCGTTGATCTGAAAATCATCGAGTTCCGCGGAATCGGCGGCGGTCAGCGTCGTCGTGAAGCCTTTGCTGCCGTCGATCAGCTTGTCGCCGGCAAACGACGTGTTGGCGGAAATACGGTTGATGGCCGACAGGGCCGTGTCGATCTGAAGCTGGTTGGCTTCCTTCTCGTCCTGCGAGAGGGCACCGTCGTTCAAGCCTTCTTGAATCAGACCACGGACCTGGTTGAGCAGGCCGGAAATTTCGCCCAACGCCGCATCGGCAGTCGCGATCACGTTGTTGGCACGATTACTGTTCTTGATCGACTGCTCGATCGCACTGATCTGCGAACGCAAGGTTTCGCTGGCGATCAAACCGGACGGATTGTCTTTGCCGGAGTTGATCTTCAAGCCGGTCGAGAGTCGGGTCAGCGATGTGCCGAGCAGTTCATTCGACTTGGCCAGGTTTCTCAGACCTCGCAGCGAGGCGACGTTTGTATTGATTCTCGTCATCTTGAACGGCCTTTCTGATTCCCCTCAAAGTGGAACAGGGCTTCGGAGGATTGTTTCGAGTTGCTATCTAAAACCAAAAGACGCGTCCCTGCCCGCACTCAACACAGTCGATTTATGCCAAGCATTTATGCCAAGCAAACGGCTGGCTTGTTAATTTTGCTCGCCGCCATCCGAAGCAGCATGGTCTTTCTCATGCCGCCTCACACAGCTCGTGGCTCGTTCGGCACTCTGCCGCAGCGCACCTCACGCTGAAAACAAACCGACGGAATTGGCGGTAGTCCTTCCCACTATCGACGGCTGATTTCGTGCCTCTTGATGCAACGCAAAGAAAACCAATTGGACCGATTTCGCCGATAATTCCGCGGAGAAAGCCTCCAACAGGTGTTTTTCCAAGATTTGGATTAAAGAGCCTTCAAGGAAACACGCTCTGCACACCCACTAAAGCACGCCGTAACCGACATCGACGGTGGTCGAGACAATCGGGCGGGTTCGATCGACTTTGAGCGGATCCAGCGTGGCTGAAGAGGCCAAACTACGCCTCGCGAACCTTCGGCTGAGCCTCGTCCGTCTGGACTCGCTCTTTCTGGATCGCGTCGTAGACTTCCTGGCGGTGAACCGGAATCTTCGTGGGAGCCTCGATGCCCAGGCGGACTTTGTCGCCGCGAACGTCTACGACGGTGACGACGATGTCGTCGCCGATGATGATGCTCTCGTCGCGCTGCCTCGACAAAACCAACATGGCCGGGCTCCTTCTCCCCCAGGATCGGCGGCCTCAATGCCGCCCATCGCGATTCCGTAAATCTGCGCGGTTTTCTCTGTCTTGTGCCAGGAACGTGCTCGAGTGCGTGTTCGCATCAGTCCGAACGTCGCACCGCGGTTCCGGTCGTTGAATCAGGCCGATGCATAGATCGACCGGCGACAACCGGGTCGCGTGGCACGTGATACGTTCATCGACAGTTCGCCCGCCGATTTGGGCGTTCGTTTTGTGGATTTTCACGACCGGTCCGAATCGGGCGCGTGACTTTTCCGGATATAGCGGGGCTGTTGAGTTTGTTTGCATGCGCCCGTCGTTGCCTGTTCGCCCGGGCTGCGATAATTTGAGGGTAGAGACGATTATGCGGGCGACTGGTCGCCCCGTTTCCCGGTCATCAGAGTTCTTGGGACTGCGAAGCCGAAACGATGCTTACTTTGCTGATCGCCGTCGGATCATTCGTCGGCTATATCGTCGCCTACCACACATACGGGCGTTGGTTGGCGCGTCGGATCTTCAATCTGGACTCGCAAGCCGAGGTCCCCAGCCGCCAGTTGCGAGACGACGTCGACTTTGTGCCCACGCGCAAGGAAGTCATCTTCGGCCACCATTTCACCAGCATTGCAGGGACGGGACCGATTGTGGGACCGGCCATTGCCGTTTTCTGGGGCTGGCTGCCCGCCCTGTTGTGGGTGCTGGTTGGTTCGATCTTCATTGGTGCGGTGCATGACTTCGGAGCCTTGGTCGTATCGCTGCGCAATCGCGGTCAGACCGTGGGCGAAGTGGCTGGTCGATTGATGACGCCGCGGGCGCGGATTTTGTTCCTGTTAATTCTGTTCATCGCTCTGAGTGTGGTGTTGGCGGTGTTCGGCCTGGTGATTGCGTCGATCTTCGCCTTTTACCCCGAATCGGTGTTGCCCGTCTGGATCTCAATGCCGTTGGCCATTGGGATCGGCATGTGGGTGTATCGCCGGGGTGGCGGGTTGTTGGTTCCGTCACTCTTGGCATTGGCGGTGATTTACGGGGCAATCTACGTGGGGGCCTATTACCTGCCCATTGACATGAGCGCCCTGGTCGGCCTGGAGTTGACGGGCGATTTTCCCAACGTGGTAGTCGTATGGACGTTCGTGTTGTTGATCTATTGTTTCTTCGCGTCGGTCATGCCGGTGTGGTTGCTGTTGCAGCCACGCGACTTCATCAACAGTCACCAGCTGGTCGTCGCCCTGTGTCTATTGCTGGCTGGACTGGTGGTGGCCGGGACAACCGGCCAGGTCGATCTGGCCGGCAGCGCGCCGGCAATCGCGGAAAACATTCCCGTCGATGCCCCGCCGATCTGGCCGTTTTTGTTTATCACAATCGCCTGCGGCGCCTGTAGCGGGTTTCATTGTTTGGTTAGCAGCGGTACCAGTAGCAAACAGGTCGAGAGCGAGGTCGATGCGCAGTATGTGGGATACGGTGCAATGCTGCTGGAAGGCGGGCTGGCTGTCATCGTGATTCTGGCGTGCTGTGCCGGAGTCGGGATGGGCAAATTCGAGTTGCAAGGAACCGGACCTGCCGCCGAGTGGACGCCGGTCATCGACGAAAACGGCCAACAGGTGGCGGGAATGGCCGCTTGGCAGTCGCGTTATGACGCGGGCAAGGGTTGGACGAAGTTCAATCTACGGGACAAAGTCAGCGCCTTTATCGACGGCGGAGCCAACTTCCTCTCGGCTATCGGCATTCCGCTCAAGCTGGGCATCAGCATCGTTGCCGTGCTCGTGGCCTGCTTCGCCGCCACAACGCTCGATACGGCTACCCGCCTGCAGCGATACGTGATTCAGGAACTGGCCGCGACCGTCCACTTTCGGCCGTTTACAAATAAGTACCTCGCGACCGGACTGGCCGCCAGCATTGGATGCGCGTTGGCAATGATTCCCGGAAGCGGGGGCCCCGGCACAGGCGGCATGATTCTGTGGCCTTTGTTTGGCGCTATCAATCAGTTGCTGGCCGGGTTGGCCTTGATGGTCACCGTGTTTTATCTGTGGCGTCGCAACAAGCCGATTTTGTTCGCCGCCGTGCCCATGACTATCATGCTCATCATGCCCGGCTGGGCCATGCTGTGGCAAATGTTCAACCCAGAGTCGGGCTGGTGGCATCAACAGAACTACCTGCTGTTCGGCTTCGGCGCCGTAATCATGAGTCTGCAGATCTGGATGGTCGTCGAAGGTCTGCTGCTATGGCCGCGCGTCAAAGGCGTGCTCGAGGAGGCCCTACCTCCGCTAGAAGGCGGTCATCCCGCCGAACCGGTTGCCGCGGTCGTCGGCGCCGGCGGCCCGAATTGCTAGCACTGCCTCCCCACGAATCGGCTAGAGGCCGAAACAATATGGGGGATCGCCGCAACTCGAGGCCAACCACCAGCGCTACTGTCCCCCCATCCGAAGCGCGACCATAGGCGGTCGTCAAACGCTTCATGGCCATCCCATGCCTGATTACAACCCGCCCGCGGCGACACCCCTCTGGCTCTCAACTGTTCGAGGGGAACAACTGCATCAACTTCTCATTGCTTCCGGCAGCAATTCCCGTGGCTGTTCGGCTAAGATGGTCTGCGTCGCCCCTCTATCGTCGATTCACCATCCGGAGAACTATCGTGAGACCGACATCGCTCGCCCTGGCCCTGTTATGCTCTCTCGTCGCACCGCCAACGCTGTTCTCCCAGGACAGCGCTCGCGCCCGGCAGCTGGCCGAGCACACGGCCGAATTCGAGAAGGGCGTCATCGAAGTCACCGGCGGTGTGCACGTCGCCATCGGATTCGGCTTGGCGAACTCGATCCTGATCGAAGGGGACGATGGCGTGATCATCGTCGACACGATGGAGAGCTCCGGCTCAGCGGCCGCCGTGAAGAAAGAGTTCGAAAGGATCACGACCAAGCCGGTCAAGGCGATCGTCTACACGCACAACCACTACGACCACATTCAAGGGGCCGCCGTCTTCGCCGGCGATAGCCGGCCAGACGTCTACGCTCACGAGTCGACGATGGCCATCATCGAGCACTCGCTGCAAGTCATGCAAGGAGCGATTCGCGCACGGAGCATGCGTCAATTCGGTGTCACGTTGCGCGGTGACGAGTTTCTCAACGCCGGCATCGGACCGCGGCTCATGTTGGACATCAACCCGGGCCGATCGTTCCTGCCCCCCAACAAGCTCGTGGGATCGGAGCGCTTGGAGGTCGAGGTGGCCGGTGTCCAACTCGAATTCGTGTCGGCGCCCGGTGAAACAGATGACCAAATCTACGTCTGGCTGCCACAGAAGAAGGTACTTCTACCCGGAGACAACTTCTATAAGGCGTTCCCAAACCTGTACGCCATCCGTGGCACCCGGTTTCGCGATCCGAGCGGCTGGGTCGAGAGCCTGGGCGAGATGATTGCCGAAGAACCGGAATTCCTGGTCCCGAGCCACACCCGACCGATATCGGGACACGACAACGTGCGCCAAGCACTGACCAACTACCGCGACGGCATCAAGTCGGTGCTGGACCAAACGATTGCCGGCATGAACGAGGGACTCACACCTGATGAACTTGTCGAGCGGGTCAAACTTCCGGAGCACCTGACCAACGACCCCAATCTGCAGGAATACTACGGCACGGTACCATGGTCGGTCCGCTCGATCTTCGCCGGCAACCTGGGTTGGTTCGACGGCAACGCGACGCATCTATTTCCGCTCTCGGATCGACAGCGCGCGGAGCGAACCGCCAAGCTCGCCGGCGGTGAAGAGCAGTTGCTGGGACAGGCCAAAGCGGCATTCGAAGCTGGGGACCACCAATGGGCGGCCGAACTCGCCGATCACCTGATCGCTCTGGACGGCTTCAAACAACAAGCCTACGGGTTGAAGGCCGACGCACTGGCGGCTCTTGCCGGACAACAGGTCAGCGCCAACGGCCGCAACTACTACCTGACCAGCGCCCGGCAACTCCGCCGCGCCGCACGCAACCTGGCATCCGACTAATCTCCAATGTGAGACTGCATCTCGCAAACGAACGGAGCACAACAGTCCACGACCATGGCGGGCCATCACGATCACAGTCACGCGCACCGTGGGTCGGCAAACAAACGACGGTTGGCTTGGGCGTTGGCGCTGGCAGCCAGCTACATGCTGGCCGAATTGGTCGGGGGTTGGATCGCCAATTCACTGGCCTTGCTAGCCGACGCCGGCCACATGTTTCTCGACGTGGGGGCATTGGCGCTCAGCTTCTTTGCGATGTGGATGGCCGACCGCCCGGCGCCTGCGCAGCGAACCTACGGCTATTACAGGGCCGAAATTCTCGCGGCGTTGGTTAACGGGGCGACGTTGATTGCCGTCTCGATCTACATCCTCATCGAAGCCGTCCAACGTCTACGCGAACCGCCAGAAGTGCAAGGCGCCTTGATGACGGGCATTGCCGTCGGTGGTTTGTTGGTGAACCTCGCCGGACTTTGGCTCCTGCATGCCGGTCGCGACGAAAGCCTCAACGTCCGCGGTGCCTGGCTGCATGTGCTCATGGACGCGCTGGGTAGTGTGGGCGCCATCACGGCCGGTGTGCTGGTGTGGGCCTTCGGCTGGAACTGGTCCGACGCCGCCGCATCGGGATTGATCGGCCTGTTGATCGTCTACTCTTCCTGGCGATTGCTGGCCGAATCCGTGTCCGTGCTGATGGAGAGCGCCCCGCCGACCATCGACGTGGACCAAGTCGACAAAGCCATGCGGGAGACACCCGGCGTGGCCGGCATGCACGACCTGCACGTCTGGACGATCACCAGCGGTCTCGACTCGCTCTCCGCCCACGTCACCGTCGCAGACGGAGAGCCGCATCCGGCAGTCCTCAAGCGGCTACAGCAAATGCTCCACGACCGCTTCGGCATCGACCACATCACAATTCAACTCGAACCAATCGACTTTGGGGAGTGCGAGCCGCCGGTGTGAGGCGATCAGTAAATTGGCATCTGTCAATCTTTCGAGCCAGTTGCCGAGATCTTGCGGATGGCCGCGCCGACTTGCTCCGACAGCTCCTCGCTGGTTTCGCGCTCAAGTTGCCACAACGTTGGGAGCGCGGCGCGCGCGTCGGGACCGATGGCACCCAGCGTTAGGACGACTGACTTCTGGTCTCTGGTTTGCATCCAACCCAGCGCTTCGATGAGCGCCGGGACGGCTTCGGTCGCGTCTGTACCGAGCTTGCGGAGCACGGCCAGTGCTGCGCGAACGTGGTGCTGGTAATCTTGACGGTTCTCCTCCTTGATCATAAAAACCATTGCCGGAACAACTTGTTCCACGGGTGCCGGAATGCTCATGAATGCTCTGATGGCCGCTTCGCGGACGCCCGAATTTGGGTCGCGCGTCGCCTTTAACAAGGCGGGGACACTTGGTTTGGAGGGAGCACCAACCCATGACAAATGCTTGATTGCCGCCGTTCGGACATTCGCGTCGTCGTCGGCGAGCATGGCAATCAACGCAGCCACAGTGCGCTTGGGATGATGGCTTGCCGCGCGGTACAGTGTCTCAGCGGCCTGAGCGCGGATCTGACTTTCCACGTCGCTCGTCGCGCGGATTGCGACTTCAAGTGTCTGCTCTGAAGTCGGTGCGAGCCGGCTCAAACAGCGTAGCGCATGGTATCGAACCATCAGGTCGGCGTCGTCACCGGCAATTTCAAGAAGTGTCGGAACCGCGCCCATCGCATTGATTCGGCCGTGGCGGTTCGCAAAAAAGCTCACAACAAAACGCCGGACATTGGCCTCATCGTGCGATAGCGCATCAATAAGGACCGGCAGGCAGGGCTCCCCGATCTTCTGCAATGCTTGATTCGCGGGCAAAAGCACAAACTGTGTGTCGGCAGAGTTGGCGTGCACTTCGTAGTCCGCCATCACGCCGAGAATCGTGCCGCTCGCCTCCTTGCCATAGCCTTTAGCGCCAAGCACTCCCATCGCTCGAAGACCTTCAGCGCGCAACTCCGGTTTGAGCTCAGTGAGGAGTTGCCTACGCCACTCGGCAAACGACTTGCCGTCGTAGCGCAGGTCGCTCGGTGCGATCGAGCCAGGTTCCTCACCACTTGCCGTATCACTCTCGGGTTGAGCAGCAGCGATCTGATTGGTCGTCTGCATTCGCTGGATGTCTGCCAAGACGTGATCGGGACTATCATCGAACAGGCCATACGCCACATCGAATGCTTTGGCTTCGGTAGCTCTTCGGCGGGCGTCGTCGACGCGCCCGGCTTTGAGGTCGATTCGGGCTTGCCGGACAAGCTCAACAGCTTCTCTTTTGCCAACAGGCGTGTTATCAGGTGGCGTCGGCTTCGCCTCTTCAGCTGAAGTGGTTCGTTCGAGATCAGCCAGCACCAGATCGGGGCGATCATCAAAGAGTCCATAGCGAACATCGAGATCAGCTGCCCTCTTGGCCTTGGTCCGTGCCTCGTCGAGACGTCCCGCCTTTTGGTCGTTGCGTGCCTCCCTCAGCAGCCTCATTGCTTTCTCTTTGGTGTCGGAGGCTTCTGACGTCAGCTGTGAGGATGTATCGAGCGAAGCGGCGATGTCCGCGTTGTGCTGTCGGGCCTCGAGTCGCTGCAAGCCGACTCCGGACCAGCGGCCCATCATGACCACCACGACGAACAGTAACACGGCGGCTGCCAGGCTTTTGCGAGAGACCTGCATCGGTTCCTCCCTTCGTTCGAGTATGCGGCGAATACGAGCGACCAGACGGTGTTGGGCCATGCCCGACGTGACATGGGCGTGCGCCAGGACGGCGCTGGATGTTTCCGTTAGCGAAGCCAATGTGGCAGCGTAGGCCTCGGGCTGACCGGTTTGCCTGACCACGATTGCATCGCAGCAATGCTCACGTTCGGCACGCACCCAGGCTGAGACCAGCCAAACGGCCGGATGGAAGAACAACAGCGACTCGATCACCCGCTGCAGCAAGTTCACCAGGTTGTCCCACCGTCTGACGTGGGCCAGTTCGTGCAGCAGCACCAACTCAAGTTGATCGGGACTCCAACCAGTAACGGCCTGCGCTGGGAGCAGGATTGTCGGACGCACGAGGCCCACCAGAATCGGGGTCGAAATCCGGTCGCAGATCGCGACGGTGACTTTCCGTGTGATGTCCATCGCTCGGGCCAACTCCCGGCACAGCCGATTGGGCTCTCCGCGATCGATGACGCGGCTCGAGCGCTTGAGTCGCTCGGCACCCACGACACCCAGGGTCAGCCACATTAATGCTGCCGGACTTCCCAGCAGCCACGCCCACGGCAAATAGATCACCAGCGCTTGGGAACGACCTCGGATGCGTTCGATCCAGGAGCGCGCGGTGGGTTGGGAACTCACATCAACTCGCGGCGTGACGTCCGAGATTTGCTGCAAGGCTATGGGCAAGTTCGCTCGCGGAGCATTCACATCCTGCCGGCGTTCGGCATCGATCGGACGTTGAATGCCGTCGGCCTGCTGCTTGCCAACCGCTTGTGCTTGCATTGGCTCGGACATCGGCCCGATCCGCCACGCGATCAACATCGGCGTTGCGGTGAGAGCCAACAAGCAGAGGCAAGCGAAGCAATACCGCACCTGCGCTGTGGCCCGATAGAGAACTGCATGTCCCGTGAGCGTCAGCAACCCCAGTAACCCACCCACCCATAGGAAATGGAGCATGGTCCAGCCGAGCGTCAGCCAGTGAGGAGAACTCGTCAGCCAGGCAGCATTCATCGGTTGCCCCCGTTACTTGCGAGGTTTCTTGCCGGGTTTACCAGACGATTTGAAATCGAGCAGTCGTTGCAGTTCCTTGCGATCGGCAGCGCTTAACCGCTTCGATTCGAGCAGATGGGCCACGAGCCGTTGTGCCGAGCCGTCGAAGACGCGGTCGAGCAAGCGTTCCACCAGTCCCGTCGCGGCGGCGTCTTGGGAAACCCGCGCCGCCCACAGCGAGCCGCGCGAACCCTTCGAACGCGTCACCAGCTGCTTGTCATGCAGGACCTTGAGCATGGTGGCAACAGTAGTGGTCGCCACGTCTCGATTCTCGCGCAGCATCTCACAGATGTGCCCCAAAGTTGACGGGCCCGACTGCCAGAGGATCCGCAGGATTTCGAGTTCGCCGTCGGTGGGATGGGGCGTCGGTCTGCGTGCCATGCGAATCCTCCTGATGTTTCTTTGTCCCACTAATTCTAAAGAAATAGAATAAAGTGTCAAGACGGAAGGAGCGGGGCGGAGAGCCAAGAGCTCCAGAAGCACAGTCGTGCGAATGCGGATACGAGATCGGTGATTTCTTATTCAACGGCGGCGACGTGGAACCGTATAGAAGCTGCTTTCGGGCTGAGCTACGATGAAATGGCTATTGTGTCGCCAACATCTGCGATGACCGACCGTTCTTCAACCTGTCTGGGCGGGAGCAAGCCATGAAATCAGTTGCGTGCGCAGTCGTGGCCGTCGTAGCGATTTCGTTCGTTGCTGCCGCTCCAAACGCTGAACCCTCATCTCAAAGTGGAATGAGCTTGCGGCTGGAACTATTCGTCGATGATGTGGAAAAGTCCCTCGAGTTCTACACCGGCGTGCTTGGCTTCAAAAAGCTCGCCGGCAGCCCGACGTATCAGCCGATTCAGTCCGGGTCGGTCACTATCGGATTGGGTCCGGCGGATCGATTGAACGACGGACACTATTTCAATCCCGAATTACAGAAAGCTCGCCGCGGTCTAGGTGCTGAGATCGTGCTGGAAGTCGACGACGTACGGGCCGTTTACGAACACGTGAAAAAGAGTGATCATCGCATTCTGTCGCCGCTGGTAAGACGACCGTGGGGTCTGACCGATTTTCGCATCGTCGATCCCGACGGCTACTATCTCCGGATCACGTCGCGCGAGTAGTGGTCGTCTGCGTCGCACGCATGAACGCGACGGTTGCCGGTATTTCACCGGGGAGACACAGCATATGCCACAACAGAGTTTGCCGTTGATCGAAGCCGCGCTCACCACGCTGCGCAACAACAAACAGTGGGCCGATAAGGCAATCGCCCAGTTGCCCGACGAAAAGCTAAAGGCGTCGCTCGACGCGAATACAAATTCGATTGCGGTCATTATGAAGCACGTGGCCGGCAACCTGCTGTCGCGATGGACCGACTTCTTGACGACGGACGGCGAGAAACCGTGGCGCAACCGCGACGATGAGTTCATCGACGCGTTCTCAAACCGCCAAGAGCTTTTGGACTATTGGGACCAAGGCTGGAGCCGGCTCTTCGAAACGCTCGAAAGCCTGAATCCCGATGACCTGGACAAGACAGTCGAGATTCGCGGGGAGCCGCATGCGGTGCCTTTGGCACTGTTGCGGTCATTGGGACATTGCGGCTACCACGTCGGACAGATCATGCTGATCGCGCGGGTTCTGGCCGGCGACGACTGGCAGACGATCACGATTCCGCGCGGGCAGTCCGCCACATACAACGCCACGGTCTGGAACAAAGGCCACTTCCAGACGCAGCCCCGTTCGGACTCCGATCCGACCACAGATCAAGGCGGCTAGATCCCATCCGGGATAATCGTGGCGGCTATCCGACGCTGTTGGCCTTTGCACGTCGTATCTACGCCGCCGGAACCCGCTACGTTTGTCTGATGCGCTCTAGGATGACAAGGGGCAGGGCCATCTTGCCCGTCGCGATCGCGCAATCACGAATGCCGGGGGCAGAGAATGAGCCGGACGTTGATGCAACGTCAACCGCCGACGTAGTACACCAACAGCAAGCTGGCTACGATCAATAGAATGACGAGTACGGCATCGGGCTCGATGACCCATAAGCGCTTCTCGGCCCGGTTCAATAGCCCCATAGTGGCCACCGCGGTGACGATGATCACTGCCGTCGCCGTCAAGGCGTGTGTTTGAGAAGCGACCGCCAATAAGTGGCCGTCGTAGAACAAATCGACGCCGAACAGAATGGCCATGTTGAAGGCGTTGCTCCCCAGGATGTTGCCCACAGCCATGTCCGGGGCGCCGATTCGGACCGATGCATACGTTGTGCTCACCTCGGGCAGGGACGTCGCAAGCGCGACGAACACCGTCCCGACCAACGTGCCTCCCAGACCCGTTTCGACCGCAAGCTCATCGGCTGCGTAGGTCATCGCACGGGCGGCAACGAAGACGACCGCAGCGGCACAACCGAATCCGATTGCCGGACGTTTCCAGGTACCTGGAGTTGCCGGTGCTTGTTCCAAAAGGGCGGCTTCCCGCGCGCCAACCTGCTGATCGTTGTAGATCAGCCGCAACGCCAACAAATAAACGACGATGACCGACAGGCTGCCAGCACCAACGCGGGGGAACGGCCAAGGAACATCAATCAACAGAAACAGCAGCACAACCGCCGTCAGCAAGATGCCGGCCACTGCCGACAGCGAGTGTGCCGCGGCCGTCCGTGAAAACATGCGACCGGAGTTGCGGTACAGCAGATCGATCGTCGCCAGGATCAACAGGTTGAACAGCGAACTACCCAACAGGTCCCCGACAGCCAGGTCCGGTGCAGGGATCAGCGCCGCGTTGCAGCCGATCGCCAGCTCCGGGAGGCTGGTGGCGATGGCCAACAGAATCAGGCCGGACATCGAGCTGCCCAGTCCTGTGATCCTTCCAAGCTGATCGGCAAACCGCGTCAGAAACATGCCGGCCACGACGATGACCGCAGCCAATGCCGCGAATTCAATCATCAGAAGCGCCAGCGAATTCATGACGAAGCCAGTCTTTGCCCAGCAGCGCGGTCAATCCTGCAGACCAGAGGCGCGGTAGTGGAAGATTTCGGCGTTGCTGCCGAGGTCTCCCGGAAGGAACAACACTTCGTCGCCCCAGCGGGCCAGACCTTCCCGCGTCAGCCATCCCATGCTCTCATCCGGCGGATTCAACCGCAACCGCACGATCCGGCGGCGATTGGGAATGTCGAGGATCTCGATCATTGCGCGAGACCCCCGGTCGCGGTCTGGTGATTTGTCGATCCCGCCTGCCAGCACTCGTCCGTTCCCCAGAGACTTCCAGTCCTGCACGGCCAGAGCCCAGGCAGGATTGTCGGTCAAGAGTTGTTCACGGGGAATTCTCTCCACGAGCGATCCATCGGTGCGGAGAAGCAAGACGGCTTTGGTGTCCCAATTGGCGGCGATGATCAACTTCTGCTTGCGGTCGAAGGCGATGGCACCGATGTGATCGTCGACCCGAAACACCGTTTCCGCCAATGTTTCATCTAGAGGATGATCGGGCCGATGTCGGACACGCACAACGGCCGTGGGACTTCGCGGACGGCTGACGGCGACGGGAATCCAGAAGGACTCGCCGTCGAAGTCGAATCCGCCGGGATGATCGAGCGAGCCGGCGGCTGGTTGAGCGTCGCCAGCAGGCGTCAAATCGAGGAACTCGACTCGGCTCAGGTCGTCGCGGCGAAATCGTAGCAGCAACGGACGTTTGGGCGGCCTCTCCAAGCGACCTGTGACGTAATAGTGCCGCTGCGTGGCAAAGAGCCCCTGGGTGTGGATCTTCGCCTCGCGACCGTCGATTCGAAAGTTCGGCAGTTTTTCCCGACTGATCAATTCGAGTTCCAAACCGCCGGCGCGTATCGGCACAGCGGCTAGCGCGACTGTGGTGGCGCCTACCATCCATCCCAGACACGTGTACCATCGCATGCTGTCGACTCCGGCTGAAACGGTGGATCTGAGACCTAGTAGCCCGGCGATGCTACCCACTGACTTCAGGTTTGCAGAACAGGCGTATCTTCATGCTTTGGATGTCCAGGATATCGTCTTCGAGACTCCAGCACTCGGGACCCAGCCAATCCGCTCGTTGAGGCATTCGGACCAATAGGCGGGCAGTCGGCGTCGTGACAGCATCGCGACAGAGTCGCTCCAACGATCGGTACAATAGCGACCTGGGCTTGATCTTCGGAATTAGTGCGTAAGGAGGATCGAAGAACACGATGTCGTACGGCAGCAGGTTCGGGAGCCCCTTGGGTTGGAACGATGTACGGGCCACGTCGGTTCGCCAGCACATCGTACGGTCTTCGACGCCCAGTTTCTCGACGTTGCGGCAAAGAAGCTCGTGTGCACGGACGTCTTTCTCAATGAAGACGACGCTTGAGGCGCCGCGGCTCAGGGCCTCTAATCCCAACGAGCCCGTACCGGCAAATACGTCGGCGACGCGGCTTTCGACGATGGAGTCGCCCAAGTGTTGGAACAGAGTTTCCTTGGCGCGGTCCGTAATCGGTCGTGTGACCAGACCTGGATTCGCCATCAGCCGCCGACGGCGGAATTCACCGGCAATGATGCGCATGGTTTGCTGTAGCCGGCGTCCGAATCGACGAGATCATTGCGATTGCTCGTCGTCCTTGCGTCGAACCTCTTCCCAGTGTTTCCTGATCACCCACGCGGCTTCCTCGGCCAGAGACTTGAAATCCCGGGGAGCGGGGCCAGAGCGCGGTTTCGGCGGGAGGTTGGTGATAATGGTGGTTTCGCCGGCCGCCAAGCTGCCGTCGGCCGGACCGTCTTCCTCGTCTCCGGAGAGCCAGCCTGCGATGTCGTCGTCGGTCGTGCTTTGCGAGTTGGCCGGCCGTGCGACTTTGACCGCTGGCTCTTTTGTGGGGGCGGGTGCTGAAAAGAGCATGGGGCCGACGCGCAACATGTCGCCGGGATTCAGCAGCGTCTCGCGCTCGATGGGAGTTTCGTTGATCAATGTTCCGTTGCGACTGCCCAGATCGCGAACCAAGATGCCTTCCGGCGTACTGCGCAGAGCGCAGTGCTGCCGGCTGACGTCGCTCGATGCCAGGCGAATCCGGCAAGTCTCATCGCGTCCGATGACGATGGTCGAAGCGGGGACAGTCAGCCGTTTTCCCTGGTGTTTCCCGGATTGAATGATCAACTCGGCCATTCTTTGGAGCGTACCACCTGCGGAAATGAGCGTCCAGCCCTGGCCGCCTCGCCTGAGTTCGCGGACCGTGGCACTGCCTGAGGCACGAACGGCGAACGACTGCGAATCCCCCTTCCATGTGCGGGTGTGGTATATCCGCGAGCCAGCGTGGACATGAGGATCCAAGTGCCGTCCGCATTCACTTCCTACACGCCCGATGTTCCCGACGCACGTTGGGTGGCGAGCCGGCAACCTAGGCGACCCGGCTCGAATGTGGACGTCGCGACGCGAGCGCTACTCGATGCCGAACATCCCACTCGACCCAAACGGTTGCGCAGGTCGGATCAGCCTGACGCCGCTGCTTGCCTTGGAATCAGCCTGTCATTCATGTCTGGGTACCAGCAGGGGTTCGCCGCACTCCGGGCAAGTCAACGTCTTGCCCCGATGCACCGGCTTGACCTTGAACTTCTTTCCGCATCGACAAGTGAATCGGATGCGGCGTTCTTCGCGCGGCAGGCCGCTGTGGTTGCGGGCCCAGACGGATTCGGAAACGGCCTTGATCGTCTCGAGTAGCAGTTCCGGTTCACAGGGCTTGGTCAGGTATCCATCGGCGCCGACTTTGTCGGCCAGCACGCGCGACTCCTGCAACTCGATGGCAGTCAGGATGATCACCGGGATCGTTTCGTTAGTCTGCTTCATCCGCTGGCAGATTTCGAATCCACTTTCTCCCGGCAGGATCAAATCGAGAATGACGAAGTCTGGCTTGAACATTACGAATGTGGCTTGCGCCTGTCCGCCGTCCTTGGCCACGGCGACGCGGTAGCCGTTCTGTTCGAGCAGTTTCTTGACTGCTTCTGCGGTATCAGCGTCGTCTTCGACAAGCAGAATCTGATGGGCGACGGCCCCACCAGGTACCGCTCGGTCTTGTTCATCGGTGGCCATGAAGATGAACTCCAGACTTTCGACCGCTTGACGCTGACCGTGTAGGTGTGCACGGACACTCGGCCGGATAAAGCGACTCAAATGCGCGCGGGATCAATCCCCCCCTCACTTCACCCATACAACAAAACTGACTGCGAAGCAACGATTTCGAGCGTTCGACCGGGCGACTGTCCACGCACCCCACTACGCGTTGCCAATTCGCGCCGGTCGCCAAAGCTGCCAATCTTCCCAAAAATGAATTCGGTTCATTGACAATTGATGCGGCCCTGAGTTAACTACCAGCAGTGAAAAGTTCACGTAAGGCACTAGAAAACAGATGAAAGCCACGCAGTACACTTTTTGAGAGGGAGCGAATATGGCAGCCAAGGCTGCGGCCAAGCCAATGACGAAAACGGAAGTTCTCAACACACTCGCCGAACGGACCGGATTGCCGAAGAAGCAAGTTGGCGAGCTGTTCGATGAACTCGGAACGCTGATCGGTAAGAACCTCTCGAAGAAGGGCCCGGGAGTGTTCAATGTTCCGGGATTGATGAAGATCATGGTCCAGCGGAAAAAAGCCACACCAGCGCGGCCCGGCAAGAATCCGTTCACCGGAGAAGACACGATCTTCGCGGCCAAGCCGGCCCGGAATGTGGTCAAGGTTCGGCCGTTGAAGGGTCTTAAAGAAATGGTCTAGTGTGTGTCGACGAGCCGATGGTTCAGGGCAATCATCGGCTCGCGGCCAGGTATGGGACACGGACTGCCATCGCAAAGCGTTTTTGGGTAACAACTTAAATCATTCGCTTTGGCTCCGGTTCCGGCCGCTTCGGTGCCCAGGTCTGCTGGATCCCGCGCAGAGTCTTTTTCTACGCGCGGTCGCTTGACCCCCGGAATCCGTCTCCCTACAATCTGTGTTGGTGAGAATTGTCGTATCGTCAATTGCAGCCGAGACATAGCGCCTCTTGACGATGGACTCCGGTGTTTGTCACCAGAAATGGGGTAGGAGTAGCCCGTCGGTGCGTCCGACCACATCTTCGGAGAGATGCGTGCCATGCTGGTACTGTCGCGCAAGAAAAACGAAAGTATCGTGATCGATGACAACATTGTCGTCACTGTAGTTGAAGTGCGCGGCGATAAGGTGCGTCTCGGAATACAGGCCCCTAAAGAGGTGCCGATCCACCGTAGCGAGATTCACGAGGCTATCCGCAACGAGCAGGCGGCCCAGCAAAAATCGCCTAATGTGACGCAGGCCGAGGCTTAGTCGCCGCGTTTTGGGCGGGCTCTCACCCGCCTCTTCTCCGGCTTGACAAGCTTGCCGCAACTTCTTATCTCTTGGGCACGTTTCGGCCCCATCGTCTAGTCAGGCCCAGGACATCGGATTTTCAGTCCGAGAACAGGGGTTCAAATCCCCTTGGGGTCATATAGAACAGGCCCGAGGAATCGTGCGCATACGGCTTCTCGGGCCTCTCTTCTGCCGGGCTTTATACGCAGGGAGATGGATCATGGAGGCTGCCGAGTCGTGGAGGGCTCTGTTTGAGAACTGGCCCGAGAGTATCCCTCGTGAGGGCTTGTTGGTAACTACCTTTGACGAGACCATCCCCTTCAAAGGCTACCTGATCTCCGGCGGGATTCTGCTGCTCGACCGGGACAAGCCCGACAGCCACGGCACTCGCAAAGCAATGGTGGCCTACGAAGCCATTAGCGCCGTGAAGATCACCAGCCCGCTTGAACTCGGTCGTTTCCAAGCTATGGGCTTCCAGGCCCCATTCTGAAGGCCGGTCTTCTGTGCCTCAGGTCATATTGATCCAGCGACGCATCAGCAACGACGGGACCAACAACGCGGCGGTGGCCAAACCAAACCCCCAACTGCCCGTCTTGAAGTAGACGATGGCGGCATCGAGCATCACCAGAGATAACAGCATCGTGCCGATCGCAGGTTGCACCCGCTCGGGCAGGGGGTGCAACAGGGCAGGAATGGCCCGCCGGTGAATGCTGACGGCCACGATCACAAGCAACGCAATCGCGGCGGATTTGGGTGCCTCGCCGTTCCAGTACAGCACGAAGCCGATCAAGCCGGCCAAACCGACATTCAGGACCGCCACGGCCGCCGCCAGCATCGCCCTGCTGCTGACCCGAGCCTCGGTGCGGGCAAACCAGGTCACACCTGCAATGTAAATGCCCAGTGCCGGGGCAACGAGCAACTGCGGCCGTGCCCAGACGAAAAAACCTTGGCTGGCCCCCAACATGATGTTGAGAAAGCGGCAGCCGCCCATGATAAGCGGCCCCAGCACCGTTCGTTTCAGCAGGGCATCGTATCCCAGGATGCATGCGGCCAGCAGCAACGCGATGATCAGACTCTGCCGAGAGACGCTGGCCGCCACCGCAATCCCGACCCCCATTAACAACGCTCCCAGCACAACCGCCACTGGCAGCGGAACGCTCCCGGAAGGAATCGGCCGATGAGGACGTTCTTTGCCGTCGACGTTACGATCGAATACGTCGTTAAGAACCATGCCCGAGGCATACAGACTGGACGAAGCCAGCAACAGACGAACGAAGTCGGCCGGGGCCGCCAGATTGCTATGAGTCAACAAGTATCCCAGAAAGATATCGGCCATCGCCGTGAAAACGGCGGGCAGCCGTACAAGCTGCAGATAAGCGCGAAGTGTCCCCATGTTTGCCAGCGGTTCCGCTCTTGGAGGGGGCCGTCGCGCGTGCGCCGCTGGACGCGCGACCAGACCTCAGTAACTTTGTTGCACTCAGCCACCGCTGAAACGCGGTGGGGCGTTCGAATCCCGGTTGTACTCTCACGTTAACGCCACGACAATAGAGGGTGAGTGCCTTGATGTCGCTGGAGAGCAGACTCGAATGGATCGATGCATGAACCGGCACAGATGTCTCCGTCTGGCCGTGCTGTTCGCAACTTGTTCTTGCGCGATCGCCAGTCGCGACGCTGCCGCCCAAGTCCGAATCATCCCTGGCGCACGACGCGCGATCGAAAATGCGACTTTACGTCAAGAACGACGGCGGCTGTTTGTCACCGATCGCGAAACGACACAAAGGCTCCAGACCGCGCGTCAGTTGCTCGCCGCCGGACAAACGTCACAGGCATTGGCGCTGTTGCAGAACATCCTCGATCGCGACGAAGATTTTGCGTTCGTCGACGACGAAAGTTCTGGCATTCAGTTTCAAGGAAGTCTGAAGAAACTGGCCGAGCGGACCCTGGAGAACCTGACCGCGAACGAACGGCGAGTTTACCTGCTGGAATACGCAACAGCAGCTGAACAAGCGCTGGAGCGCGGATCGACCGCCGGCGGCGCGGCCGCCCTGGAAGAGGTGACTCGAAGGTTCTTCCACACTCCAGCCGGCGCCGAGGCGGCCTACCGTTTGGGGACCTATTATCTGGACCACTCGGCTCCCAGAGCCGGGGCGATGGTGTTTGACCGCTTGCGGCGATCCAGCGATCGTTCACAGGCTTTTGAACCGATGCTGTCGTTGAAAGCCGCCGTATGCTGGCAGCTTGCGGGTGTCCCCGAACAGTGTGTTGCGACACTGTCTGACTTGAAGAAGTCGCGGCGGCAGAATTTCATGACGCTCGGCGGACAACAGATTGCTTTCTTCGACAATGATGATGAAGCGTTGACATGGCTGGCGACGTTGGTGGAGGCGCTGCCGGAGTTTTACGCTGTGACGCCGCAACAGTGGTCGATGTTTGCAGGCGATTCACGCAGAAATGCGCAAAATTCCGACGCTGCGGCGATGCCGGTCACTGCGTGGTCGTATCCGACGTTGTTGCTCTCCACCTACTACGAGCCGCGAGACGTCGAGTCTTTCGAGCGGCAACTGCTCGCGCTCGAGGATGCCCATCGCGAGAGCAGCTTTCTGACACAGCCGGCCGCCCACCCGCTGCTCGTCAACGGCATCACCGTGTTTAGAAGCCTCAGCAACGTACGGGCGGTGGACGCAACCGATGGCCGGTTGCTTTGGGAGTCGGCGCTGTTATCGGGCACGTTCGAGAATCTGCGCCGTGAACGACGCGACCGCAACCGCGGCGTCGCTGCGGTTGGAGATTCATCGCTCAAATCGTTCCTCACGCAGAGAAGCTGGCGGGATCTGACCACCGGTACGCTCAGCAGCGATGGGAAGCATGTCTTCTCGATCGAAGCCCCAGACGACACGAGCAGTCCCTCGGTCAACGCCCCAGGACAGCCCGGCGTTGCCACGCCTGCCAGCAACGTGCTTACGGCGCTCGAACTCTCCAGCGGAAAACTCAAGTGGGAAATGGGGGGGCCGCGCGGCGATTACGAACTGCAACAACCTGGAACCTTCTTTCTCGGGCCGCCATTGCCCCACGAAGGAAACCTGTATTGCTTGACCGAATCCAGCGGCGAAATCCGCATGTTGATTCTCGATCCTGAAACTGGAGAGCTGCTTTGGTCGCAGTCGCTGGTGCAACCGGCCAGCAGTTTGAAGCAGTATGTAGCCCGGCAAACGGCGGGGCTGAGTCCTTCGACGGCAGACGGAGTCATCGTTTGTCCGACCGCCGCCGGTGCGGTCATCGGCATCGATAGCGTGAGGCGAATGCTGTCGTGGGGCTATGTGTATGACCGCAACGTGCCACCGGTGCCGCAAGATCGGCGGGCCGCAGTGCTGCCGCATTCGGCCGAGTTCTTTTTCGGCAGCAACAAAGACGACGAAGATCGTTGGACTGACTCGGCGGTGACGATTGCAGCCGGTCGGGTCGTGATCACACCGCGCGACTCGGACGAGCTCCATTGCCTGGACCTTGCCGAGGGGACTCTGCTCTGGAAGCGTCCGCGCGGCGAAGGCCTGTATGTCGGCTGCGCGCACGACGGTCACGTGTTGATTGTCGGGAAGAACGAAGTTCGCGGGATCCGAATCGGTGACGGATCGGAGGCCTGGGCCGAGCCTACGCCAATTCCCGCGCCGAGCGGTCGCGGTTTTCGGGACGGATCACTCTACCGCTTGCCGCTGTCGACTGGCGAGATGGCCAGTCTGGACATCGCAACCGGCCGGGTCGTGGGGCGAACGGTAGTTGCCGGTCCAGACGGGATCGGCAACCTCATCTCGGCCGGCGACCGGATCGTTTCGCAGAGCGTCCACGAAGTCGTGGGTTATCAGACTTCGGGTCAAATCGAGAACCAGATTGAGGCCGATCTTGCAAAAGACGCGGGCGATGCAACCGTCTTTGCGCGGCGCGGTGAGCTGCTGCTTCATCAAGGAGAGGAGCAAGCGGCGCTTGAGGCATTGCGAAGGGGTTTCGAGCTGGACGATGACGGGCGGTGTCGTGACGGCTTGGTGGCGACACTGACTGAAGGCCTGCGTGTCGAGTTTCCACTCTACCGAGACGGCGCCGAACAGATCGAGGCTCTCATCGAAGAGCCGAGTGCGCGCAGGCGGTTCCTACAGATCTACGCGGACGGGCTGGCGCAAAGCGGTGATCGCCTCTTGGCGTTTTCGAAGTATCTGCAGCTCGCGACCGATCCCGGGCTGCGTGATTTGGCGCACAGCCAACCTCAAGGCTCCTTGGAGGTTGGCACCGCGTATTGGACCCAGCCCCGATTGCGCAAGCTGTATCGAGCCGGCACCGACGAAGAGCGTGCTGAAATGGACCGGCTTTGTCGCGAACGGATCGAAGAATTCGTAGAAGAGGACAACGCCGAAGGAGTGCAGAGCCTCTCGATTGCTCTCGCCGATTTGCCGGCCGGCCTAGAACTGTTGTTGCGCAAGATCGACACCGAGGAATCCGATCCGCTGCAAACACAATTTGCACTGCAGCGTCTGCAAACAGCCGGCGATGCCTCTCAGGTCGCCCAGGCGACTGCCCGCGAAGCTCAAATGCTGATTGCCTCCGGCCGCGCCGACGAAGCCGGTGATTTGCTCGCCGCCCTCGCAACCGAATGGTCACAGACGGCCTGCCTGGATGGAAAGACTGGTCGTGAATTGTTGGCTGACTGGTTGGCCGATGCGGATGTGGACCGGTTGCTCTCCGGGAGTGAGACCTGGCCGGTTGAATCGTTTCAGGTACAGAAGAGCGCTGTCCGCAGTTCCGTCCCGAATTTTCAACAAGTCCGATTGATTGGATCGAGGGGCTTCTTCGGTGACGGATGGACGCTCCTGCTGGACACGAGTCGCTGGGAACTGTCTCTGCGCGACGGCAGCGGCTCGGTCAAATGGACACTGCAGCCGCAGAGACGAGACGCGTCTTATCAATACATGTCGAATCGATACGCCATGGTACAAGGGCATTTGCTGACCGTCGTGCTGGGTGGAAGATTTTACGTCTTCGATTTGCTGGCCGAGGGAAAACCCAAACTGCTCTGGGACAAGATGCTGTACGGGCTACCGTCTGATCGGTCTAGTGATCCGAGGCGGGCGACACGTTGGATGGGTCGCCGCGGCTTTTTGTCGACTCTCAACCGCGATCCGTTCGGCCGCCCCCTGGGAAAAGTGGGTCCTGTGACGGATGAGGCGCTGTACTACCAAGCGGACACCAGCCTGTTTGCGGCCGACCCTCTGACCGGAGAACAGCTTTGGGAGCGCCGAAACTTGCCGCGCGGGAGCGACTGCTTTGGGGACCGCGAGTATGTGTTCGTCGTGCCGCCTCGTACTCGAAACGCCATCGTGTTGCGTGCTGCCGATGGTCTCGACGTCGGTCGCCGCTCGTTGCCTCCCGCCAAATCGCGTTTAGCGACATTCGGACGTCACTTGTTGACGTGGAATTCGGCCGATACAGCACTGGCGCTATACGATCCGTTCGAAGAGCGGTCAATCTGGGAACGGGATTTCGAAAACGGGTCTCAGGCCTCTGTGATTGGACACGACGAAGTGGCGGTGCTCGAGCCGGATGGGCGTTTCACCGTGTTAGACGCGAGGGCCGCCGAACCACGAGTGCAGGCCGCCGTTGACCCCATCAAGCAACTCAAACAATTCGTGGTGCTCCGCTCTCAGACGAGATATGTGCTAATGTCCCAAGGCGCTCCACCGGACCAACCCGACCGGATGACCATTCCCAATCCAAGTCTGCGCGAAGTCAACGGAAACGCATACGGCTTCGATCGCGCGACAGGCCGCAAGATCTGGACGACGGCCATCGGGCCGCAGGCTTTCGATCCCAGTCAGCCGGGTGAATTGCCCATTTTGACTCTGGCGGCGCAAACTTTCTTTCCTGGGCCGCGCAGTTTGGTTCGCAAGCGCCCCTTCTCGCTGCTGCTGCTCGACAAACGAACGGGTGAGATCATCTTCAAAGACGAGAGCGCCAACCCCAACGCGCGGTTTCAGGTGATCGTCGATCGCGAGCGGTCGACGATCGAGGTGGTGTTTTACATGTTCAAAGTCACGCTGCAGGTGTCCGAAGCAAAAGCGGCAACGTAGGCGATATCCAGAGCCGCAGTTTTTTTGCTTCAAGCACTTGATTCTTTCAGAGCTAGAAAGATAGATTTGCGTGCATGTGTTGGGTGTAACTCGGTAACGTGACCGAGTTGCCGACCCTCGGCAACTGCAAGAGAGTGCGGTTGCCGCGTCAGGGTTCGACGTTCAGCAGTCACATGGCCGGGAGGGTTTATGAGTTGGAAAAGGGAATCCATCTTCTCATCGACTGCCGGAACGTCCCGCGGGACGTTTGTCTGAACGATGGACTCATGCTGGATGCGATGGCGCGCGCCGCGTGTCGCGCTGGGGCTAGCGTGATTTCGCAGGTCCGCTATCGATTCGGTCATAACTCTCCGCCGGGCTTTACGGCCGTCGTTGTTCTGGACGAAAGCCACTGCTCCGCTCACACGTACGCCGATTTGGGGCTGATTGCGCTTGATGTGTTCACCTGTGGTGGGACCGATCCGCACCAGGTTCTGGACAACTTGCGCCAGGAGATCGATCTGGGCGACGTGACCGTCCGCGAGCACCCCAGGTTCTTGCTCGAACCTGCTGACGACAAAGACAGTCCCATCGCCACAGCAGCGACACGTTAGACGCAGGCCAGAAAACCGGTCGGCAGCAAGCATTCTCGCTGCCGGAGAACTCAACAATCCCAGACTTGGCGCAGCCTTCACTGCTGTGTTCGCAGCAACGCGCTGTAACTACCGCGCCAAAAGTAAACGTCTCCGGAACACTTGAACGAAACCGCTCTCTGGAGCCACACCATGAAGCTGCGCGAATTGCGGGACGGCCGCGACGATGGCCTACAGCCGCTGGAAAGCCTGGTGCTGGCCGAGGTGGACTCTTTTGCCGGGCTGCTACGCGCGATGTCGAAGACTGCGTTTTCGGGGCGGCAGTTGGGGGAAGCCTTCGACATATTGTTGGAGATGGTCCGAGACGCCGAGACTCGGGTGGTGCTGACAGTCTCGGGTGCAATGACGGTTGCCAAGCAGGGACGCATCATCAGCGATCTGATCGGCCGAGGAATGATCGACGCGGTCGTTGCCACAGGCGCACTTATCGCCCACGGGCTGACCGAGTCAATGGGGCTGGTGCACTACCGCCACGACCCTTCGAAGCACGACACATCACTTTATGAGAAGGGATACAACCGGATCTACGACACGCTCGAGATGGAGGCCAATCTCAATGACGTCGCCGAAAGCGTGATCGCGATTCTCGAATCGGTAGAGCCCGAAGACGGCGTCTGGTCATCTTCGCGGTTATGCCGAGCGATTGGCCAACAACTCAGCGAACAAGACCAAGGCCACGGCATTTTGCGCAGCGCCTACGAACGCGGGGTGCCGGTCTTTATTCCCGCCTTTACCGACAGTGAGTTAGGGCTCGACATGGTCACCTGGGCGATGCGCCGCGAGTTGCGCTCCAAAGGTGATCTCGCCGATCTGGGTCACGATGAAATCATGCGGCCGGTCCCCGACTTCAACCCGTTTCTCGATCTACAGGAATACGCGCGACAGATGGGGGGGGCCGCGCAAATGGGGATCTTCACGATTGGAGGCGGAGTACCGCGGAATTGGGCGCAACAAGTCGGTCCCTTTTTCGAAATCACCAACGAACGCCTGGGCCTGCAGCTGTCGCCTCCCCGCTTTCGTTACGGCGTGCGGCTGTGTCCGGAACCTGTGCATTGGGGCGGACTCTCCGGCTGCACGTATTCCGAAGGAGTCAGCTGGGGCAAGTTCGTTGCCGCAGGCGAGGGCGGGCGATTCGCCGAAGTCCATGTCGATGCCACGGTCGTTCTCCCGTTGCTAATCAAAGGCCTGTTCGAGGAACTCGACCGCTCAGGCGCTTCTTAGCGCCTTTACACTTTGCAAGATTCCCGGGTTTCGGCTCGCGAACTCATAGGAGCAGCTGCGCAAGACGCCCTCGCAACGTGCCACCAGGTGCTGCTCTGTGAGCAGTACCACAAGTTCCAGAACTGTGGGATCGGTTGCGCGTCGAACGCCGCGATAAACGCCATGAAGGGGCGCTCGCCGAATGTGGCCTGCGTTCACTCATGGTGCGCGTCCGCGCTGCAGCGGCCCCTCCCAGTCCTCTCCGCCCAATCGTTTCCGTTGATGTCGATCTGGATCAGCAGGTTCTTCGCGCGAACGATTCGGGTGAGGGGACGCTCGTGGCCTTCAGCCGGCTGCCAGCACATCCTGCCACGCAGCCGACAACGATTGGGCCGCCCGCTCGATCGAAAAGCGTTCCATAACGCACTCACGTGCGGCGGCAGCACACCGTTCGCGCAGCGACTGATCGACTTGCATCTCGATGATCGCCTGCGCCAGTGCATAAGGATCGTTTGCAGGGACCAAGCGTGCCGAGACGCCGTTTCGCAAGATTTCGGCGGTACCGCCGACCTCGGTGGCGACAATCGGTAATCCCATTGCCGCTGCTTCGAGTAGGACTCGGCCCAGCGGTTCCTGCTGCGCGGGGTGCACAAGCAAGTCGACCGAGCCGTAGATGTCGGGCATGTCGGTGCGATATCCGAGCCGGTGCAGGCTCTGGGCGAGGCCGGCATCGTCGAATCGGGCCATCACGTTTTGTTCGAAGGCGATACTCTCGGCCTTCGAAGAGTTTCGTTCGCCGACAACGACATAATGTATGTTGCGCGCCGTATCCGAGGCTACCACCGCGGCTTCTGCCAGCACGTCTTGCCCTTTACGCAGCCCGATCTGTCCGATGGTCAGCGCGACGAATGCCGATTCGGGAATCCGCCACTCTTGTCGTAGCGCAGATTTGCGACGCGGGGAGAAACTTCGGCAATCGACGCCGTTGTAAATGACGCGGATTCGATCCGGCTGCAATCCCTGTTCGGCATGGTGGTCCCGCGTCGCTTGCGAGACGGCGAACAAACGGCGATTGCAGTTCAATTCGGCGATGGCCGCGCCGCTGAGATTCATGATGTCGCGCAGATGTGCGGTGCACGGCTGGCGGAGTTCGCTAGCGACCGCGCCTGTCAGCCGTCCCATTGAGAGGCTATTGGCGTGAAGCAAATCGTGATCGATTGTGCCAAGGGCCTCGAGCAGCACAGCACAAAGTTGCTCACGCGGGTGTCGCTGTCCGTCCGGGGCGCGGACGTCGAACGGCACGTGACGGAGACTTCGTCGTCGCAATGCGTCGGCCAGACGCCCGTGCTGCGGTGCCAGCGCCACGAAATCCCAATCGCGGGTTGCGGCAAGCTGATCGAAGATGGCCAGCATCGAATGCTCGCCCCCGTTGAGTGTTGGGTATTCGAACAGCACGGCGATGCGCGGAATGCCAGTCGCTCCTTACCTTAGTTTGGCGAAAACGAGGCTGGCGACCGGTTGCATTCAGTCGCCGTCCGAGGGCTGTGACTCCACCACTTCTGACTGCATCAGCGACGTGATCTTGCGCTCGAGGTTACGATTGATGAGGGTCGATCCCAGCACCTATCGCGGACTCGGCGGGTTGCGGTAGTCGAACGGCGGTTTCTGGCCTGGTTGCATCAGTGATTTGTAAGGATCCTCGCCGGTTCGCTTTTGATGCTCCGACTGCGCGGCTTCAATGATCTTCGGGTTCTCGAACAGGTCCCAGGCAGTGGCGGCGATGACTTTGGCCGCGAGCTGCATGCCTTTGCGTCCGATGTCGGTTCCCCCGGCGGCGACCGCTTGCCAGGAGTGTCCCGGTGTGCCGGGCACCCAACAGGCCGTGCCGAATCCGGTGGTGGGCACGACCCAGGAGACGTCGCCCACGTCGGTCGAGCCTTTGCCGACCATGCCGCTGACATCCTCGACTTCACCAACGCTTTCCAGCGGTTTGGGATCATCAAGGGTTTCCTGAATGCGGACGGCGAACCGCACGTCTTCCTCGGTGAACTCCAGGTCGTTGAGTGCCCTCAAGTTTTGCAGCACAACTTGCGACAGCGTGTTGTTGGGCAGCACCTCTTTGATGCCACCCTCGTGCTTGATCTCCAGTTTCGTCTCGGTCGCCAGCGCCCCTGCCTCGGCACACAGTTCGAGTCGCTTGTAGAGCTCGGCCACCACCCTCGACTCAGGATGGCGTATGTAGTAGTACACCTCGGCGAAGTCGGGAACGACGTTGGGCGCACCACCGCCGGCTGTGATGACGTGATGAATTCGCGTGAAGTCCGGCGTGTGCTCCCGCATGAGTTGGGCGGCAAAGTTCGTCAGTTCGACTGCGTCGAGAGCCGAGCGGCCTTGCTCGGGAGCGCCGGCGGCGTGTGCCGGCTTGCCGTAGAAGCGAAACTTCGCGGCAATCCGAGCTAGAGACGATCGATCACCGGCGGCGTTGCGACTGCTGGGGTGCCAATGAATCACGGCGCCGCAGTCTTCAAACAGACCGGCTTCGACCATGAAGACCTTGGCCGCTCCCCCCTCCTCGGCGGGACAACCATAAAAGCGAACGGTGCCTTGCAGGTTGCCCTTTTGCATTTGTTCGGCGACAGCGATGGCCGCCGATGCCGAGGCCACGCCGAACAGGTGGTGGCCGCAACCATGCCCATAGGTGCCCCCCTCGCGGGGCTGGCGATAGGGAACTGCCTCTTGAGACAACCCGGGCAGCGCGTCGAACTCGCCCAGAATGCCGATGACCGGCTCGCCAGAGCCGTATGTCGCCTGAAAAGCAGTGGGGATGTTGGCGACGCCATGTTCGACCTGAAACCCGGCTTCTTCGAGCATGCCGGCCAACAGCGGTGCCGACTGCTCTTCCTGATACCCAGGCTCGGCCCAACCCCAGATCTGCTTCGCCACCTTCCAGGAGGCCTCGTCACGCTGCACGATCGACGCGTTCAACGCATCTTTCTGGGCAAGGCATGTCGATGTTCCCCAAGCCAGGCAGATTAGAGATGTCAGAAGGGCAATCCGCATTAGTCACCTTGTGTGCAAATGATTGTTGTGAATGAGACGACGATCCGTAACGGTCTCATTCGATTATCCGGTCGGAGGTGACCGCAAATCAATGCGCACGGCTCGACAGACACAGATCTCCGCCAACGGGGACTGGCAACGGTGCGGTTGTCTCGTTGGACTCGCACTGGCGGACCAGCCGCCGGTGGCACACGCATACGGTGCCAGTGCTGGCTCGCCAAGCAGTCTTGATCGACACAAGGGGACGCTCGACATCGGGGACCCCGCTCGGTAAGCGGGACCTACCTGTGTCACGGCTTGCCGTTGAGCGATTCCATAGGGCCGATGGCGACAGTGGTGGTCTGCGCCAGCGGGTAGGCTTCCAACAGCGTCCGAATCCCGGCTGTCGAGATCGACTGCAGGACCTGCAGATCGTCGTCGACCGAATGGTATTCGTTGCGATAGACCCAGTTGTTGCCGAGCGATCCCAAGCGTCCCATGGGACGCTCGCTGCGGAGCACGATGCGGGAGGCGACTTTGTTCTGGGCCTGTTCGAGTTCAGCCTCGGTTACGCCGTCTCGATTCACCGCGTCGTAAATCGCGGTGATGCGTTCAAGGTTCTGAGTGACCAGTTCGGGGCTGCTGCCCAAGTAGGTGAGATAGGTGCCGCTGCCATCGTACTCGTTGTAGCCGATTTCCGCGGCCTCGGCGTGACCCGGTTCCACGATGTCCCAGTACATGCGGCTGCCCGAATCGTCGCCCACAATCACCGCGAGCAGCTCGGCGGCGAATCGCAATTCGCTGGTTGCTGCCGGAGCTGGCGCCATCTGCATGATGTGCTCTTGATGGCTGCCTTCTTTGGAGATGACCTTCAGGTCTCCGCCGGGGCGTGCCTCGGTGGTGGGCCGATCGAATCGACCGGCCGGCCAGTGAGCGCAGTATTGCTCAGCCCAGCGTACGATGTCCGGCCAATTGGTGTGGCCGGCAACTGCCAGGGTGATGTTGCCGGCCAGGTAGTGCTCGCGATGATACTTCCGCATTTGCTCCGACGTGAGGGATTCGATGCTGTTGGTCGATCCCAGAATGCTCTGCCCCAACGGATGGCCGGCGAAGTGCGACTGCATGGCCTTTTCGTAGGCGGTAAAGGTCGGCTGGTCCTCATACATGCCGATCTCTTCCAGAATGACTTTCTTCTCCATGTCGAAGTCATCTTGCCGCAGAGAGGGCGACAGCAAGGCGGACAGTAGTTCGAAGGTCTGGGGTTGGTACTCCGGCAGGATGGCTGCGTAGAACAACGTAACCTCTTCGCTGGTCGAGGCGTTGTACTTGGCGCCGATCTCGTCGAAGATGCGGTTGACGTCATCGGCACTCAAGCGGTCGTTGCCTTTGAAGGCCATATGCTCCAAAAAATGGCTGACGCCGGAGACCTCCGCCGTTTCATCACGCGCTCCAGTGCGCACGAAAAAACCGACACACACGCTGTGCACGTGTGGATTCACTTCAGCGACGATCTGCAACCCGTTGTCGAGCCGCGTCTCATGAAACTGCACGGGGAACCTCCAAAGGGGTCGGCCCGATGGTGAGAATTGTGAAGTCCCGGGCCGGATGCTGGTGGATGTAGCTGAGCACCGTTTCGATGGTCAAGCCCTCGATTTTCTCGCGGATCTCTGCCAGGGGCGTGACCTGTCCGCGATGGAACCAATCCCGGGCAATCGATGATGAGCGGGCGAACGTCGATTCCTGCTGCATAATCAGCGAACTCTTGGCCCGGGCCTTGCAGCGGTCCAGTTCGGACTGTTCGATGCCGTCACCGATTTTGATCAATTCTTCCAGCGTGACGTCCAGAGTCTGCTGTGCTTTTTCCGACGTGGTCCCTGCGTAGCAGAGCACGCGGGCTTCCTCGCGCAAGCTGTTGAGCGACGCGGAGACCGCATAACACAGTCCGCGGCGCTCGCGAACTTCGGTAAACAGCCGGGAACTCATTCCGCCGCTGAGCACGCTGACGGCGGCCCAAGCCGCGTAATAGTCCTCGTGGCGATACGGCACGCTCTCGTAGGCGATGCCAATGTGCGTCTGGACGGAATCGTGATGAATGTGATCGTGCTGCGTTCCCGCCTGACCGACGTCGAACTCCGGAACCGGCAGCTGTTCCCAGTCCTGGAAGATCTCGCCGACAGTTTCGATTGTTTCTTCGACGTCCACACGGCCGGCGATGCCAAGAATCGTGCCGTTGGGACGAACGTAGCGCTGGTAGTGCTCTCGGGGAGTCTCAGGCCGCAGGGCAGCCACCCCCTCGAGTGTCCCCTCGGTAGGACGGCCCCAAGGATCGTTGTAGCAGCGGCGTCTCAGTTCGAGCATGACTTTCTGTCGCGGCTCGTCTTCGACGGCTAACAGCGACTGCTCGACACCCGATCGCGCCGCTTCGAATTGATTGGGGGGCAAATGCGGGCGGCGGAGGATGTCTCCGTAAATCCGCATGGCGTCCGGCAGATTGTCCGCCAGTGCTGCGCCAGTGAAGGTGAGATGCGTCGAGCCGACGCTTTCACTGCGTTGAATGCCCAGATTGTCTAAGGCCGCCGATAGCTCCTTATGATCGCGGTCTCCGGCCCCACGGGTGATCAAGTCCGACAGGACGGCAGCCGCACCGCATTCATCGGGTGGATCGTACACGCAACCAGCCGGAACCAGTAGCGAGAAGGCAGCCGATTTCACGTCCGACATGGGCTCAATGACGAGCGTCAATCCGTTGCCGAACACGTGTGTTTTTGTGTTGTGTTCCCACATCCGTGCTGATGACCGCCAATGTCGAGAGAAACGTGATGGGCGAGCTTGTGCGATCTCCGTCGCAAGAGCGCAACCGGACTGAAGACGTTCTAACAGAAACCTCCGCGATCGCGAAGTGTTAAGGCGGCCGAAACGCTGGCAGACGAACGTGCCCCGACGGTTCAGACGCTGGCGGCCGGCTCGGTTTGGACCGCCTTGTACATAGTGCGGGTGAGCCGAAATCCCAGTGTCCGGTACAGTTCGACCGCCGGATGGTTGTCTGCTGTGACCTCCAGATAGGCCCGCCGCAATCCCGCCGACTGAAATCCCTGCAACGCCTGGAGCACCAACGCCTTGCCCAGGCCGAATCCGCGATGCTCGGGTACGACGCCTACGTTTTGCACGGCGCCGAGCGTGCGCGCGTGCATCATGCCCTGAATCGTGCCGCAATCGACCGGTGTCAGAAAGTCATTCGGCCGAAAGCTGATGAGCCAAGTCGCCGGGGGCAAGAAGTTCTTTTGGCGGGCAATCTCAGACATCAGGCGATTGCAACCGGGAATCTCAGACAGACAGGGGAAAACACGGGCGTCGATCTCGGTGTGAAAGCTCTGGAACTTCACCAGTGCGTGCCGCTGCAGCACCGATTTGCTCCAGGCGACCCACTCGTATCCGTCGGGCAGCACCGGTTCGGGCACCTCGACCCCCGCCAGGTCGAATTCCATTCGGAAGCGTCTGAAATAGGTCATGCCCATGCGGGGGATCTACCTGATCGTAGCGCCGAAGTGCAAACGTGCGAGGGGAGGCAGTTGGCATCAACCGTGTCGAGGATTCTACCACGTGGGACGAAGCTGTCAATGCAGCGGAACCGGGGCCAGGCCGTAAAGCCAACGGTCGCAACACGTTGTAGCTGATGCCAGCGACTGCCGACAGAAAGTGCGCAGACCGTTTACCAATGCGCAATCGGACCGTTCGGTACCTTGACCAGCGCGGTCGCTACGGTCGTCTGTCTCTGCCCATGCCGCTTGCGAATCTCCGCAACAATCTGCTTGAACTCGTCGACTGATTCGAAGCGCCGTAACCGATCTTCCAGGTCTTCGGGAATTCCCAAACGGGCGCCGTACCAGCCGGCAAACTTGCGAAACAGCGTGCAGCTATAAGCGCCGTGCTGCTGGGTCATCAGTGAAAAGTGACGGACGAGGAACTCGATTTGCTCGTTCGGAGTCGGTTCGCTGGGTTCGCCGCTGCCCTCCACCGCTTGCTCAATCTTTCGAAAGATCCAGGGATCAAGCATGGCGCCCCGCCCGATGGCCACCGCCGCACAACCCGTTTCACGGCGCATGCGAAACGCGTCTGCCACCGAGCGCACGTCTCCATTGCCAATCACTGGGATGTTGTGAACCGCCTCGACTGTTTCTCGAATGGCTTTGACGTCCACGGTGCCGTGAAACCCTTGCTGCCGGGTCCGGCCGTGAATTGTGACGGCGGCTGCGCCGACGCTCTCGAATTCCCGCGCCAAGAGCGGCGCGGTGATCGAATCGCGGTCCCATCCCAGGCGGAGTTTGACTGTCACCGGGAGATCTACAGCCTCGACAACTTCTGCAACGAGCTTGACCGCCTCATCGACGTCACACATGAGCCGAGCGCCGCCTCCCTCCCCGGTGACTTTGGCCATGGGGCAGCCCATGTTGATGTCGATGCCACCATAGTCTCTGGCTTCGAGCCACCGTGCGGCTTGCACGAGGTATTCCAAGACTCCGCCGAAGATTTGCACTGATAAGGGCCGGTCGGCGGGCGAAGTCGCTACGAGATCCAGCGACTTCTTTCGCCCTGTGATCAGTGCCAAGGCATGAACCAGGTCGGTGGTGGCCAACCCCATGCCGCCCAACTCACGAATCGCGGTGCGAAACGCCAAGTGCGTGTAGCCGGCCAGTGGTGCGAGAAAGTAACGCGAAGGCAAGGTGCGGCCGCCGATTTGCAACGAAGGAGCTTCGTCGGCCGACGGAAGCGGAGTCACGGGCGTCGAGATTGTTTGCGTGCTCAGCTCAGTCATGTAGTACCGAAGCCTCAGTCATCGACGAAAGGCGTGATTCGCTGATGTATCTGACTATAGCAGTTTTGGTGAGATCCTTGGCGGGAGGCCACGCTTGTCAGTGCGTTCTAGGCGCGCCGCAACGCGAGAACCGTCGATGCGAAGTATCCGATTGCCGTACTGCGACCGCACTGGCGGGCAAGCCGCCAGTGGCACATCGGCGATCTGGACTTATACTCGTTCCCAAGCCAGACAGGATTTTTCATGCTGCGACGTAAGTTGGGTTGGTACACCGCTTGATGGCGTTGAGAATGAGCTTGGCTTGTACCCAACGATGCACTCTGCGGTGAGTTCGGATCC